>Ga0196962_10000253_pt1 | contig 25831 bp, 23 predicted proteins | sample S3v_20metaG_FD_183186 | JGI IMG/M metagenome (GOLD analysis project Ga0196962, IMG submission 183186) | Soil microbial communities from Anza Borrego desert, Southern California, United States - S3+v_20 | ecosystem: Environmental > Terrestrial > Soil > Desert | place: USA: California | collected...
GCGAGTTCAGTACCCGCCGGGTCCGGTTGGCAATTCAGGTCAGGGAGGACGCTCTCCCCGGTCGCTTCGTCGACAATCGAGATCGCCACTGCGGGACAGGCCTCCGCCGCCTCGATCATCAGCTCGGGGTGCCGTCGAGGCGGAGGGGCGTTCGAGCGGTCTCGGGGCCTCAGCGCGAGCCCGCTCCGACCCGGTAGCGCAGGTGCGTGACCCCGTCCGGAGCGGGGAGCGCGGCGATCCGCTCGAGCTCGATCTGCTCGGCGTCGAGGTGGTCGAAGAGCCGCCGACCCTGGCCTAGCAAGACCGGGATCAGGTGGATCTGGATCTCGTCGAGAACCCCTGCCGCAAGCGCCAGCTGCGCGACACCGGCACCGTGGACCAGCACGTTCCTCTCCCCGGCAGCCTCCTTGGCGCGCGCCATCGCAGTCGCGACGTCGCTGACGTAGCTCACCAGCGGCCACCCCGCCGCCTCGGGACCGGGCTCGCCGCGGCTGAGGATGAAGATCGGGACGCCAGCGTGGTGATCGCCGCCCCAGCCCCCTGCGGGCTCGAAGGTGCCGCGGCCGGCGACCACGGCCCCGGTGGACATCATCTCGTCGTAGACCCCGCCGTTGACGCCATCCGGACGGCCGGGCATCCCCGAGTCCTTAGGGGCGTCGCCCGTCGAGAACGCCCACTCGTGAAGGCGGTCTCCGCCGTCGCCGAGGCCGTTGTCCGGTCCCTCGTTGGGGCCGGCGATGAACCCGTCGAGGGACATCGACATGTAGAGCACGGTCGAAGACATCTGTTCTCCTCCTCGTTCGCTGGCGGGCCCGTTTGCCGCGCCTGTATTGATACGACGAACGGGCGCTGCGAGAATCGACACCGACGCGTGGCGCGGCTGATCTACTCCTTCATCGCTTCGCTCGACGGCTACGTCGAGGACGCCGGTGGCCGCTTCGACTGGGCGGCGCCCAGCGAGGAGGCGCACGCGTTCGTCAACGACCTCGTGGCCCCGATCGGCACCTACCTCTACGGCCGCCGCATGTACGAGACGATGATCGGCTGGGAGACCGACCCGGCGCTCGCCGAGCACTCGCCGACGACGCGTGAGTTCGCGACGATCTGGCAGGCGGCCGAGAAGGTCGTCTACTCGAGCACGCTGGCGGAGCCCTCGACGCGAAAGACCCGGGTCGAGCGCCGCTTCGACGCCGAGAGCGTGCGGGCGCTCAAGGCGGCGGCGAGCTCGGACCTCGGCATTGGCGGCGCCGAGCTCGCCGGGCACGCCCTCGCAGCCGGCTTGGTCGACGAGTGCCACGCCTTCCTCGCGCCCGCCGTGGTCGGGGGCGGCAAACGCGCCCTCCCGGACCACGTCCGGCTCGACCTCGAGCTGACCGACGAGCGCCGCTTCGAGAGCGGCATGGCCTACCTGCGCTACGCAGTTCGGGCCGCGCGGCAAGCGGGATTTCCCCCTCGGCTCAGGATTAGCCGGCAAGGCAGGGGGTAACTGGAGGGGGCCCTCCAGCCCCGGACCCGAGGAGGAACCTTGAGAGACGAGAACATCAGTCCCGCAAGCCTCTACGCCGGCTTGATCGGCGGCGTCTTGCTGGTCGCCGGGCTCATCGGCTTCTTCTACAGCTCCTCCTTCGGCAGCCCGGGCGAAGTCGACGCGGTGCTTGGCATCCTCGACGTCAACGCATGGCACAACCTCGTCCACATCGCCAGCGGCGCGCTCGGCCTGCTCGCCTTCAGCATGGGGGCACGTGCTTCGCGCACCTACGCCCTCGCTTTCGGAGCGGTCTACGTCGTCGTCGCGATCTGGGGGTTCATCATCGGCGGCGGCGAGTCGATCCTCGGCTTCATCCCGGTCAACGACGAGGACAACGTCCTGCACATAATCCTCGGGGTCTTGGGCCTTGCCGCCGGGCTCGTCAGCCGCGACGTGGAGAGCGCCCGCGCCGCCCCGACGCAACCAGCCTGAGCTCGAGCCGCACTACAGTAGCCCCGTGAAGATCGGCTTCGGCAGCCCGCCAGCCTGACCGGGCTCGCCAAGAACCTAGGAGCCCTGCTGCTCGTTCTCTGCGCGTGGCCGTCGGGGTCCGCGGCGAGCCTCGGCGAGCACGTCGATCCCCTCGCGGGCACCCAGCCCGGACCGCAGACCTTTGGCGGCGGCCACAACTTTCCAGGCGCAACCGTTCCCTTCGGCATGGTCCAGTGGGGGCCCGACACCGCTCCCTCTGACCGTCACTCCGGCGGCTACGACTACCGCGACCGTCACATCACCGGGTTCAGCCTCACCCACCTCAACGGCGCCGGCTGCTCCCTCTACGGGGACTTCCCGTTCCTGCCGACGACCGAGCCCCTCCTCGCCTCCCCGGCGCCCCGCGGCGGCGGCCTCGCCGGGCGCTTCGAGCCTGGCTTCTCCCACCGTGACGAGCAAGCGGCTCCCGGCCGCTACTCGGTCCGCCTCAACCCTGTGCGGGGCGCCGCGATCGACGTCGAGCTGACCGCGACCACGCGCACCGGGATGGCGCGCTTCGGCTTTCCCCGCTCCCCGCACGCGAGCGTGCTGATCGACGCCGGCGGCAGCGCCAAGGCCAACGACTTCGCCGAGGTGCAGGTCGACCGCGCCAAGAGCGAGATCACCGGCTCGGCATCGAGCGGCTACTTCTGCGCCCAGCGGCCTCGGTACAGGGTCTACTTCGCGGCCGCCTTCGACCGGCCCTTCGACGCCTACGGCACCTGGACGCGCCAGAGGCTGGCCCCAAGCGCGGCCACCGCCTCGGACCAAAGGCAACCTTCGAACGTCGCCTCGCGCACCGCGCAGGCCGGCGCCTACGCGAGCTTCGACACGCGGCGCAACCCGATCGTCGGGGTCAGGGTCGGGATCTCCTTCGTCAGCGTCGCCGGCGCCCGCGCCAACCTCGCGGCCGAAAACCACGGGGCCTCGTTCCGCCGGCTCACCGCCGCCGCGGAGGGGCGCTGGGACCGCGCTCTCGGATCGATCCGGGTGGGCGGCGGCGCCCGCCCCGACCGCGAGACCTTCTACACGGCGCTCTACCACGCGCTGCTCGCGCCCCGCACCTTCAACGACGCCGACGGCACCTACATCGGCATGGACGGGCGACTGCACGACAGCGGCCGGCGCACCCATTACGCCGACCTCTCCGGCTGGGACATCTACCGCACGCAGGTCCCGCTGCTGGCGATGCTGATGCCAGGCCGCGTGAGCGACGTCGTCGCCTCGATGCTCGCCGCCGCGGCACAGAGCGGCTGCCTGCCGCGCTGGTCCTACGCCAACGGCCAGAGCATGACGATGGTCGGCGACCCGGCCGACCCGATCATCGCCTCCGCCTCCGCCTTCGGCGCCCAGGGCTTCGACGAGGCCGCCGCCCTCGCCGCGATGGTCAGGGGGGCGAGCGAGGGCTGTAGGAGCGCCGACGGCAGCTACGTCCAGCGCCAGGGGCTCGAGGAGTACGAGGCGCTCGGCTACCTCCCCTTCGACATCGACGTCAAGCGCCGCAATGCCAACTCGCTGTTCGGCGACCCAGATGCAGTCTGGGCCTCGGCGGCGACCACGCTCGAGTACGCGGTCGCCGACTTCTCGATCGCCCAGTTCGCGGCCCGCGCCCTGCGCGACCGCGCCGCCTACCGCTCCTTCATCTCGCGCTCGGGGAGCTGGCGCAACCTGCTCAACCCGCGCAGCGATTTGATCGAGCCGCGCTTCGCCGACGGCTCATTTCCCGGCGGCTACGACAACCTTCGCGGGGCCGGCTTTGCCGAGGGCAACTCGGTCCAGTACACGTGGATGGTGCCCCACGACCCCGCCGGCCTCTTCGCCGCGATCGGCGGGCGCGCCGCGGCGACGGGGCGGCTCGACCGCTTCCTGCGCAAGCTGAACGGCGGCGCGGGGGCTACCCACGCGGACCACGCCCTGCTCGGCAACGAGCCGAACCTGAACGTCCCCTGGCTCTACAACTGGACCGGGCGCCCCTTCAAGACGCAGGCGACGGTGCGGCGGGCGCTGCGCGATCTCTACAGCGCCACCCCGGCCGGGTTTCCCGGCAACGACGATCTCGGCACGCTCTCCTCCTGGTACGTGCTCGGGGCGCTCGGCCTCTACCCGGAGGTGCCGGGCGTCGGAGTGCTGGCGATCGGCAGCCCCCTCTTTCCGCGGGCAACCGTGCGGATCGCCGGCGGGCGCAAGCTGCGGATCGTCGCCTCGGCCGGGCGGGCGCCCTTGCGCCAAGCGCCATACATTCAGCGGATGCGGTTCAACGGCCATCCCTACGGCCGGCCCTGGATCACCTACTGCGCGTTGGCCCGGGGCGCGACCCTGACGTACCGGCTGGGCGCGCGGCCCAACCCCGCCTGGGGCAACTCCCGCGCCGCCCTGCCGCCCTCCTTCGGGCCCGCTCGGCCGCTGCCCGCGAACCGCTGCGCCCCCTGATGCCCGCACGGCTCCGTGACAACGTCCTCTGGGCGCTCGCCGGCCTGACCGCGCTCGGGATCGCCGTCCGCTTCGCCAGCCTCGGCGTGCAGAGCTACCACCACGACGAGGTGATCACCGCGGCGCGGGTGATACCCGGCAGTTTCACCGAGATGCTCGGCCAGGTGAAGGGGAGCGAGTCCAACCCGCCCCTCTACTACGTCCTCGCCTGGAGCTGGGCGAAGGCGTTCGGAACCGGCGAGGTGGGCCTGCGCTCGCTGACCGCCCTGTTCGGCGCGGCCACCGTCCCCGTCGCCTTCCTGATCGGCCGCGAGCTGGCAAGTGCCCGAGCCGGCCTGATCGTCGCCGCGCTCGTCGCCGTCAGCCCGATGCTGATCTGGTACTCGCAGGAGGCCCGCTCCTACGCGCTGCTCGTCTTCTTCGGCGCGCTCGCCCTGCTCTTCTTCGCGCGGTCGCTGCGCACCCGCGCAGGACGGGACTTGGGGCTGTGGGCGCTCGCCTCCGCGCTCGCCCTCTGCAGTCACTACTTCGCCGTCTTCGCGGTGGCGATCGAGGCGGTATGGCTGCTGGTCGCGTTGCGGGCGAGATGGCGTCCCGTGCTGCTCGCGATCGGCGCCGTCGTCGCGGTCGGCCTGGCCCTGCTACCGCTGATCTCCGCCCAGATCGACCCGACCCACATCGGCTGGATCGATCACAGCCTGCTGTCGACCCGCCTCTTCGAGACGGGTGGCAGCTTCCTGATGGGAGAGACCGGCCACGTGATCGCCCAGCCTCCGCGCGAGCGCTACGCGGCGATCCCGGCGCTGCTGATCGGCCTCGCTCTGCTGCTGGTCGCGGCGCGCGGGTCGAGCCGTGAGAAGCGCGCGGCGGCGCTGGGCCTGACGCTTGGGTCGGGCGTGGTGCTGGTCGCCGCCGCCCTCGCCCTTGCCGGCAGCGACTACGTCGTCGAGCGCAACCTCCTTCCCGCCTTAATTCCGCTCTTCCTCGCCGCCGCAGCCGGCTTCGGGGCGAGCGGCGCCCGCCGCGTCGGAATCGTGCTCGCGACCCTGCTCTGCGCCTACTGGCTGGCCTTCGACGTCCACGTCACCCGCACGCTCAACCTGCAGCGGCCGGACTTCCGCGACGTGGTCGAGCGGCTCGGGGCGCCGGACCGGCCGCGGGCGATCGTCACCTGGACGCTCGCCGCCGACGGGGTCCAGTTCTACCTGGGCGGAGAGTCGCGGCGCAAGTACCGGGGCAAGGTGCCGATCCGCGAGGTCGACGTGATCAGCAAGGCGGTCGTGGCGGGACGGCAGCCGAACCTGCCACCGGCCTTCCGCCCGGTCGAGCGGCTGCGGCTGGAGCGGCTCACCCTGACCCGCTACAGGGCGAGCGGCATCCACCGGGTCCCGGTCCTGGCGCTGCGCGATGCCCCCACCGGCTTTGGCCGCAACGCGGTGATCACGGACGGCATGCCGGAGCGGCAGTAGCGTCGCCGCCGCCCTCGAATCGCCTCTACTCGGTCAGAGCGGAGGCGGCCTGCGCGTCGGCGACCTCGAGCGTGTCGGCGGCGGCGTTCTGCCGTCTGGACAGGGCAAGGAAGGGCAGCGCGAGAACCGAGATCCCCGCGCCGATCAGGTAGGACGGGGCATATCCCCAGGCGTCGGCGGCCCGCCCGAGCAACGGCTGAGTCCAAACTCCGCCGGTGGAGGACATCATCGAGTCGAAGGAGAGGATCGTGGCCCGCTGTCGCGACGGGATCAGGCCGTTGAGGTACGCCTGCCGTATCGGCATCGTCGCCGCGAAGAGCAGGCCCCAGACCGCGATCAGCCCGATCACGGCCCAGAAGCTGTCGACCAGCCCGATCAGCGCGAGCGCGACGACGCTGAGCCCCGCGGTGACGAGCAGCGCCGAGGTACGACGCTGGAAGAGGCGCCGGATCCGCGGAGCGGCCACCCCGCCGGCGATCTGCGCGCCGGCGACGATCGCCGCGACCAGGCCGGCGACCTGGTAGGCGTGGGGGTCGCCATATAGCTCCAGCAGGTACGGCTGCAAGGCGTAGAACGCGTAGATGCCGACGCCGCCGGTGAAGAGGACCTCGACCATCAGCCACTTGACCGCGGGGATCCGCCAGCCGTACTCGATCGAGTTGGAAGCGACCTTTCGCATCTCGGCCAGCGGCCGCCCGCCCTTCACGGGGGTGAAGCCGATGTCGTGCATGAGCCTGAACGCGACCCCGAACATCACGATCAGGATGAGGCCACGGAGCACGAACGGCACCCCCAGGCTGGTCTGCTCGGCGATGAACCCTCCCGCCGCCGAGCCGCCGAGCATCGCTGCTCCGGTGACGATCTGGCCGCGACCGAACACCGACTCCATCTCGCCCGTGAAACCCGTCGCGACGAGCGCATCGACCAGCCAGGCCTCGACCGCGCCGGAGAAGAAGGTGAAGCCGAGGCCGAGCAGCATCGAGGCGACTGCCCACTGCCAAAACGGCGCCTCGACCTGCCACAGGAGCACGTAGAGGAAGGTCGATGCGGTCAGCGTCACCGTGCCGAGCAGATACGAGGTGCGCCGCCCGGCGGTGTCGGCGACGATCCCGGTGGGCACCTCGAACAGCACCATCCCGGCGGTGAAGAAGGCGTTGGCCGCGAACGCCTCCAGGTTCGAGAGGCCGGCGTCGAGCAGGAAGATCGTGTTGATCCCCCAGATGAAGGACGCCGCCAGCGTGTTCCCGAGTAGGAGCGTGAGGTAAGTGCGCTGGATGGAGCGGGGCGTCGGCATGCTGGTTTGAACGCGATCTTTACCGGTTGCTCAAAACCGGGGGCCGGAGCCCAGGACGGCGATAGGCTCGACAACGTGGATGCGATGAGCGAGGAGAGGGCGATGAGCGAGCTGAAGGCTTCCTTCGCGGGGGAGCTCGTGCCGCCGGATCACGCCGCCTACGACCGACGCCGGGCGGTCTGGAACGGCTCCATCGATCGGCATCCCGCCCTGATCGCGCGCTGCACCCGCAGCTCCGACGTGAGGGCGGCCGTGACGTTCGCGCGGCGGGCCGGCCTCCCGCTCGCCGTCAAAAGCGGCGGCCACAGCTTCCCAGGCCAGTCGGTCTGCGACGACGGCGTCGTCGTCGACCTGGGCGAGATGAGGGGCGTCGACGTCGACCCCCAGGCGCGCACGGTAAAAGCCGAGGCCGGCGCGCTGCTTGGAGAGCTCGACCGCGAGACGCAGGCGTACGGGCTCGCGGTGCCGGCCGGAATCGTCACCCACACGGGCCTCGCCGGGCTCACCCTCGGCGGCGGCATAGGCTGGCTTCAGCGCAAATACGGGCTGACGATCGACCAGCTCCTCTCGGTCGACCTGATCACCGCCGAAGGTGAGCTGGTGAAGGCGAGCGAGACCGAGAACGCCGATCTCTTCTGGGGCATCCGCGGCGGCGGCGGGAACTTCGGCGTCGTCACCCAGTTCGAGTTCCGCCTCAACCCGCTCGGCCCGAATGTGGTCGCCGGGCCGGTGTTCTGGCCGATCGAGGAGTCGCCGAACGTGCTGCGCTTCTACAGGGATTGGATCGCCGCGGCCCCGGACGACCTGATGACGATCGTGATCCACCGCAAGGCTCCGCCGCTTCCGTTCATCCCGCCCGAGTTCCACGGCAAGCCGGTCGTCGCCGTCGTCTGCTGCTATGCCGGACCGGTGGAGCAGGGGGAAGAGGTGCTCGCGCCGCTGAAGGAATTCGGATCGCCGCTGCTCGACCTGTGCGAGCCGAAGCCCTTTCTCGAGCACCAATCGATGTTCGACCCCTCCTACCCGCACGGCCAGTGGTACTACATGCGGGCCTGCGACGTGGCGGAGCTCACCGACGAGGTGATCGACATAACGGTGGAGCACGCGATGCGCATCCGCTCTCCGCTGACGGCGTTTCCGATCTGGCAGATGGGCGGAGCGATCTCGCGCGTGGGCGAGGACGAGACCGCGTTCAACGGCCGCGCGGCCGGCCACACCTTCAACATCACCGCGGCGACCGCGGGACGCGACGGCTTCGACGAGGAGCGGGAGTGGGTGCGGGACTTCTGGTCGGCCCTCGAGCCCCACCACACGAGCGGCGTCTACGTGAACTTTCTGATGAACGAGGGCGAGGACCGGGTCCGCGAGGCCTACGGGACGGAGAAGTACGACCGCCTGAAGGCGCTGAAGCGCCGCTACGACCCCGACAACCTCTTCCGGCTGAACCAGAACATCCCGCCTGGCTGACCGGGTCCAGGGTTCGCCTCAGAGGATCGCCAGCTGACGCTCGCGCTCGAGGTCGAGCAGGGCCTGCTTGCGCCGCAGGCCGCCGCCGTAGCCCGTCAGCGACCCGTCGGCGCCGATCACCCGGTGACAGGGGACGACGATCGCGATCGGGTTGCGGCCGTTCGTCGCGCCGACGACGCGCGCCCGCTGCCAGGGTTCGACCTCGGGGGGGAACAGGGACGGGTCGACGCGGCCGGCGAGCTCTCCGTAGCTGGTGGTCGTGCCGTACGGAATCTCGAGCAGCCGGCGCCAGACCTCCTTCTGCAGCGGAGTCCCCCGGAGGTCGAGCGGCAGGTCGAAAGCCCGGCGCTCGCCGGCGAAGTAGGCCTCGAGCTGCCCGACGATCTCAGGCAGCGGCCGCCTCGCTGCCTCGCCGGGGACCCGAAGCCGCCCCGGGAAGCTCAGACCCCTGAGCCCCTTCGGGCCCGCCACCAGCGTCAACGGCCCGAGCGGGCTCTCGTAAACGGTCCAGTAGTCCTCGGTCATCTCCCCATCTAACGTCCTGGGGGACCGAGAACGTGAGAGGCGAGTCCGCCGCCCGGGCCTACGCGCTGGGCTTGACCCGGAAGCGCGTGCGGGCGGGAGCCGAGCCGTGCCTGCCGGATCGACCGCCGTGGCGGTAAGCCGGTAGGGGCCGCTGCTCAAGGTGACTTTGCCGAGCCTCCCGCTGAACAGACGCGAGTTCGGTCCTGCTTTGGCGTCCTGACTGAAGCTGCCCGCCACGGGCGCGAAGCGAGGGCAGGGTTTCCGTTTCTCGTTCGCCGCGGTTCGTTTCACGCAGGCGCCGCCGACCCGAGAGCCTTTGGTGACGCGCTCGACCTCGAAGGTGACTTTGGCCGCCTCCGAAGCGGTATAGGAAATCGTCGGCGAAGCGGCTGACTTTTTCGCGCCGGAGGGTTTGGCGACGCCGAAAGCTTTGGGTTTCACCCGCAGGTTCGAGAGCTGGGGCGCGAGGTCGACGGGCACCGACAGCAGCGGCGGCGGTGCCGGCGCGGGCAGACAGCCGTTGCCGGCGGAGACCTCGGCCGCGTCCACGGGAACGCGGAGCATCGCGGCCAGCCAAAGCAGCGAGTCAGGGTTCGTGCCTGGGTCGGAGAAGACCTGCGTCGTCGTGGTAGCGCTCGAGGCCGGCAGGCCGATCGTCAGCGTCTCGCTGTCCCAGCGCGATCCCGAGCTCCCGTCGAGGCAGTTCTGAACGTCGGCCTGGTTTGAGATCGCGAGGCGGTCGGCGCCCGCCGCCGTGGCATCGCCCGCCACGATCGTCAGCGCCCCGGTTCGCGGAAACGGTTTCCCCCCGTGGGCGAAGGTCACCGGCGTGGTTACCCGGGCGGGCCCGGGCGTCAGGTCGTTGCCGAAGGCGAAGTCGAGCCCGTCCCAGAGGAGGACGCGATACGTAACCGTGCTTGCCGTGTCGGTGAAGCCGACGATCAGCGAGGCGCCGTCGAGGCGGAAGAGGTTCGAGGCGAGATTGCCGTCTTTGACGGTGAAGGCATGTGCTCCCGGCCCCGCGGCGGAGACGATGCTGGTCACGTCGGCGAAATAGCCGATGTTGTTGGTGGCCCCCGCCTCGGTCGCGGGTTGTTCCTCGGTGCCGATAATCGTTCCGGTGAGAGAAGTGCCGTTGAAGACCAGCTGCTGGTCCTTGTACGGCTGGACGATGCCGCATGGCATAGCCGCGCACGGCCTGTCACGACCGGCCCAGTAAAGCAGCGCGAATCTCACGGGCCCGCCGACGTCGACGGTCAGGTTGGCGGTCCCGGCGCCGAGTCCCTCGAGCCCGGTCCCGGCATCGACGGTGGTCAGACCTTTCTCCTGAAGGTCGATGAACGGCGCGAGCGAAGTCGCGCCCGCCGGGACGGGGGCCGCGAGGCCGAGCAGTACCGCTGCCATGACAAGCGAGCCCCTAAGCATGGGGACAAACTACTCGAAGCCACGACGCCTAAAGACGCTCGCACCCCCGCACCGAGTCTCGCCCCGGGCCGCCGCTGCAGCGGTCAGCGCCTGAGCCGCCGCGCAGGCGGTCCGACCCGCGGTTGCCCCGCAACAGGTCGCGGCCGGCGCTCCCTCGCAGGAGGTCGGGGCCGCCGCGGCCGAGCAGGCGGTCGGCGCCGGCGCCTCCGAAGACGCGGTCCGCCGCGGTGCCGCCGCCGACGTGGTCGCGGCCGGAGCCGGCGCAGACGAGGTCGCGGCCGGAGAAGGCGAAGACCGAGTCGTTGCCGGCGAAGGCGACGATCACGTCGGGGGCGGCGCTGCCGACGAGGACGTCGTCGCCCCGGGTGCCGACCAGCGTGGCGGGCACGCCCCGGCAGGTTGCCCCGGGACCGACCACCCGGGTCGTCGCGGTCGCTTTGTTGTTGGCGTCGACCGGGTCTTTCTCCCCGCCGCGGACGGTCGCGGTGTTGGTGATCGTCCCCACCCGGCGGGGGACGACGGCGATCGTCACCGTGCGGGCGGTCGCATAGGTGCCGGTCGCGACGGGGACCTCGCCCAGAACGCAGGTCACTTTCCGCCCCTGGGCCGAGCACTGCCCCCCGGGAACGGTCGCGGAGACGAGGTCGACGCCCTGCGGAATCCGGTCGACCACGGTCACGCCGGTCGCCGCGTTCGGGCCTCGGTTGTCGACCTCGACCGAGTAGGTCAGCGTGGACCCCGCCACCACCGGGTCGGGACTGTCGGCCTTGGCGATCCGCAGGTCCGCCGACCCAGGAGCCGCCACGCCGGCGCCCGGGCCGACGATTGCGATGGCGGCGAGGAGCGCCGCCCCCGCCGCCGATACGAAGATCTTCCGGTTCCTAGCCAATTTCAATCACCCCAAAGGCGAGAAGAAGGATCAGGGTCGCCGCCGCTGAGATCAGCAGCGAGGTCCCGCAACCCAGGTTGTTCGAGAAGAAGAGGAACGTCAGTACCACTTACCTCGAGCAAACCCCCCGAAGGCGATCAGTCCGACCAAGACGACGATCAACCCGATCCAGAAGCTCAAGACGAACATCAGGACGATGCCGATGATCACGAGGATCCCGCCTAGGGAGATGCCCCCGATTCCGCCTCTGTCCGCTCTGTCCATGACTCCTCCTAGCTCCCTCTCCCATGCTGATTGCGTTGGTCAGCCCTTACCCGCTTCAGGAGGTTCGAAATCGCAGCAGCCCCAGCCCGACCCAGGTCTTCGCGTCCTCGACGTCGCGCAGGGCGGCGTCGAGCCCGGCCAGGGGCAGGCGCACGACCTCGATGTCCTCGGTCTCGTCGGTCTCGCCGTCGGCCGGGGAGAGGCCGGTCGCCTCGAAGATCGTCAGCTTCTCGCTGAGGAAGCCGGGGCTGGCGTAGATCGAGTGCAGCTCCGTCCAGCGCGCGGCCCGCAAACCGACCTCCTCGGCCAGCTCGCGTTCGGCGCACTCCAGCTCGCTCTCCTCCGCCCTGTCGAGAGTGCCCGCAGGGATCTCCAGCAGCCCGTCCTCCTCGACCGCCTCCCGGGGCTGGCGGACGAGGTAGACGAGCTCGTCATCGTGGGCGACGATCCCGACCGACCCCGGGTGCTCGACGACCTGACGCTCGACCTCGCTGCCGTCGCGGCGGCGGTAGCGCTTCTTCGCGAGGTCGACGAAGGGACCGTCGAAAACAGTCTCGGAGTGCAGGAGCTCCACTCGGCGAGGCTAGCGCCCAGGGCGCTAGACCCTCCTGTTAGGCCGCCGCGGCCAGCGCGCCCGTCGGACCGGCGTCGAGCAGGCTGTGGTTCGCGCCCGACAGGCCGGTCACGGCGAGCATCCGGCGCACCTGGCCCGCCACGCCGTAGAGCAGCAGCTGCAGACCGTGGGCGCCGAGCCGCTCCTGGCCCTGGACCAGCGCCTCGACCCCGCTGACGTCGATGAACTGGCAGCCGCTGAGATCGACCAGGACGTGCAGCCGCTTCTCCACCGCCCGGTCGAGCGCGGCGCGCACCTGCGCGGCGACCGCCAGATCGAGCTCGCCCACGATGTCGATCTCCTGGCAACCCGGCCAGATGCTCTGCTCGGAAAGCTCGAAACCCCGGGCTGTGGGACTGGGTCCGACCACCTTTGGCGACCATAGCGGCCCGCCACCGGATAGTCAAAATTAAGTATCACCTAAATTGCGCCCGGCCCCCCGCTCAGGCCAGCGTGCTATGGAGCCGAACGGCGGTGCCGTGGATCCCGGAGCGGATCTGAACCAGGTCGCAGAGCTGGTTGGCGAGCCAGAGGCCGCGGCCGCTGAGCTGGGTGTGGTCCGGCCGGATGCGGCCGACCAGGGGCTCCTCGATCCGACCCTTGTCCTCGATCTCGACGACGAGGCGGTCGCCGTCGCGCCAGATGCGGAAGGTGCCGGTTCCGCCGCCGTGGGCGACGCTGTTGGCAGCCAGCTCGCTCGTCGCCAGGACGAGGTCGGCCGAACGGTCGCGGGGCAGCCCGACGAGCTCCGCGGCGTGCTCGACCCGGCGGCGCACTTGGGCCAGGCCGTCGCCCGCGAACGCGAACTCGTCCATCACCGGCGGGCGACCGGGAAATTCGCCCGCGAAGCAGTCGATCTGGTCCAGGTAGCCGGAGACCTCCCCGACGCTGCCGCTGCCGACGACATGCTGGTGGGATTCGGCGATGCGGTCGAGCACCTCGCGGCCCAGCGCGCTGCCGTCGTAAGGGCAGAGCAAGGTCCAGGCCGGCTGTCCGTCGAAGGCGAAGTTGAGCAGGGCCTCGTGGCGCTGGCACTCGTCGATCTCGTGGTGATCTCGCCCGGGCCAGACCGGTTCGCCGATCCCGCGGGCGGGCCGGCCGTCGCACTCCTCGACGAACTGGCGCCAGAACGGGATGATCCGGGCCGGGTTGCGACCGAGCGTCTCCATGTCGGCGAAGCGAACCTGACCGGCCTCGCCCTCGAGCTCCGCTTCGAGCAGCGCCCTCGGCCCCTCGCCAACAGCGACCAGAGCGGGCTCGCCGGCCTCGAAGCCCGCGTGCAGGAACGGAACGGTTCCCGCCAGGAACTCGTCCACGTCCTCGTAGATCAACGCTTCGTGTCGAAACTCGGCGCGCACTCTCTCGCTCAACTGTTGGGCCGACATGATTCCCCTGCTTGGCAGAAGACCTTTGGGCTTCCCATTCCCGTATCGGGGGATTTGGAAACTGCTTGGTTTCCGCTGCTCGTCGAGTCTGGAGCTGCTTGCAATTCCGTTGCCGAGCGGGAGGATGTCCGTGTGACCGACTTTCTGGTCAAACGCGACGAGATCCGCGAGTGCCGGGTGGAGGAGTCCCGGGTGCCTGAAATCCAGCCGGGCCAGGCGCTGCTGCGGGTCGACACCTTCGGCCTGACCGCAAACAACGTCACCTACGCGGTCATGGGCGAGGCGATGTCTTACTGGAACTTCTTCCCGGCGGAGAACGGCTGGGGCCGCGTCCCGATGTGGGGGTTCGCCGAGGTCGAGCGCACCGAGGCGGACGGGGTCAAGGCCGGCACGCGCCTCTACGGGTACGTCCCCCCTTCCTCGCACCTGGTCGTGACTCCGGCCAAAGCGGACGCGAGCGGGTTCGTCGATGCCTCCCCGCACCGAGCGGAGCTGCCGTCGGCCTACCACCGCTACCTGGCGACCGCCGAGGACCGCTTCTACCGTCCCGACACCGAGGCGATCCAGATGCTGCTGCGGCCGTTGTTCTTCACCTCGTTTCTGATCGACGACCAGCTCGCCGACGAGGAGCTGACCGAACGGGGACCGATCCTGCTCTCGAGCGCCTCGAGCAAGACGGCGATCGCCGCGGCCTTCATGCTCGCCCAGCGCGACGGAGTCGAGCTGGTCGGGCTCACCTCGCCGCGCAGCGCCGGGTTCGTCTCCGAGCTGGGGATCTACGGGCGCACCGTCACCTACGACGCGATCGATTCGCTGGAGCGCGGCCCGGCGACCTTCGTCGACTTCGCCGGCGACGCCGCCGTTCGCCAGGCCGTCCACGGCCACTTCGGCGACGAGCTGGTCCACAGCATGGCGGTCGGGGTCACGCACTGGGAGGAGTTCGGCGGGGGCGGCGAGCTGCCGGGGCCCCATCCGGTCTTCTTCTTCGCCCCGACCCGGGTCACCAAGCGCGCCGAAGACTGGGGCCGCATCGGTCTCGAGCAGCGCGTCGGCGATGCCTGGGACCCGTTCTGCGAGTGGGCCGGGGGCTGGCTGGAGCCGCTGCCCGGGCGCGGCTTCGACGCCCTGCAGCGCGCCTACATCGACGTGCTCGAGGGTCGCGTCGCGCCAAACACCGCCCACGTCATCTCGCTCTAGAGCGGACGATCGACGCCGAGGCCGGCCGGCCTACGGGCCGCTGAACCCGATCGCGAAGCAGGGGCCGCCGCCGCAGTCGTCGCTCTGCTGGATCGCCCCGTCGAAGAAGTTGGAGACGAGCTGCTGCTCGGCCGGGGTCGCACGCGGCGCCCCGTGCGGGTCGACCCCGCCCCGGTTCGGCAGGTTCTCGTACGGCGGCGGAGGCACCCCGACGGTCGTGCCGGAGCCTGGCGGGTCTTCCCGGACCGGGCCGGTGTCCCAGTAGTAGATCGCCGAGCCGGTGTACGGATAGCGGTTGATCGCCGGAACGTCCCAGAGCACGTCGGTGTCGGGCCAGCGGCCCTCGAAGAGGACCGGCCGGTGGGCCCGGGCGCCGATCGTCCGCGCCATCACGTCGGCCTGGTAGATCGTCACCTGGTGGTCCCCGAAGGCGACGTCGAGCAGCGCCTTGTGGGCCGGGGTGTCCGGCAGCGGGTCGTTGGTCATCCGGTGCGCGTAGCCGTTCGGCTCGCCGCGGTCCCAGAGCATCTGGATGATGTCCAGGATCAACGGCCGCGCCGTTTCGTTCGGGTACGACGGGTAGAGGACGGCGGCGAACGGATCGAAGTCGACCGAGCGCGGCAGCAGCACCGAGTAGTTCATCGCCGGAACCCCGAGGGAGGCGCGGGTGAAGTCCGGCGCGATCGCGGTCAGCGCGCCGCCCATGATCCCGCCCTGGCTGTTGCCGTTGTAGAAGAGCTCGCTGGTGTCGATCGCCGAGCCGCTGGCCAGGGTGCCGTCCTGGTGAAAGGCCGGATGGGTGGTGAAGCCGCTGGGGCTGATCATCGCCCGCCCGAGGTAGAGCTCGTTCAAGAGCCCCTGCTGCAGGCGGTCGGGGAGCGCCGGGAACAGCGAGAGATCCTGGAGCGCGCCGATCGCGACCGGGATGTCCTGCTGCGACATGCCGATCTCGTCGGTCGCGCAGAAGACGATCTTGTGCGCCTGCGCCAGGCTCCGCTGCGGGCTGGAGCCGACCTCCGAGGCGCTGCCGAAGAGGCCGTGGCCGTAGAGCGAGGGCCGGCCTGCGGCGACCGGGCCGGTGGTCGCCGAGACCGGCAAGATGCAGTCGAAGTTGGCCGGCCAGACGCCGCTCTGGATCGGCGCCCCGCTCGCATCGAGTTTGAAGGTGCCGCCGGGAGCGCAGGTCGGGAACAGGTAGCAGGGCGCCAGCACGGTGCCTTTGACGCGGCGGGCGATCTGGCCGGGGTTCGGTTCGTCTTCGACGCCGGTCACGACGAAGGTCGGCGAGCTCCCCTGCGGAACGAGATCGCCGAGGTCGGCGTCGCCGAGCTGGCCGAAGGCGCGATCGCGGATCGAGAGGGCGCGGTTCGCGTTGTTGAGGTCGCTGGCGACCGTGAAGTCCCAGGCCAGGTAGAGGCTCTCCTGGCGGATTCCGGCCTTCTTCAGCTTCTTGAAGATCTCCCGAAAGTGCTTCCGACGCTCCTCGATCTGCCTCTGCTTGGAGTGCACGCGGTCGCGGTAGTAGCGGAAGGCCGTCGGCGCTTCGATCCGGTTGCCGGCGGCGTCGCGGAGGTTGCGCAGGGCGACGATGTAGCGGTGGCCGGCGGCGAAGTTGGTCGCGGGGTGGATCTCCAGCGCCGCTTTCGCCGGATCGGCGGCGGTTGAATCGATCTCGACCCAGATCGGCCAGCGCTTGCCGGTCTTGGCGTCGATCACGACCACCGGGGCGCTGCCCCGCCGGTACTCGCCGATGTGGTTGATCGGCACCGCGCCGGTCGCCTCGACGTCGGCGACGGTGTCGATCCCCGGCACCTTGAGCAGGATCGTCGCCCCCTGGCTGAACCCGTCCGAGGCGTTGTAGGGGGTCGGGTCGATCGGTTTGCCGAGCGCGTTCTTCGGCATCCCCTGGGCGGTGAACTCGATCCGGCGCCCGGTCTCGCTGTCGCGGTCGCGCACCGTGTAGTAGTCGTTGGGGAAGGGCAGCATGCAGAGCGTGCTCTGCGGCTCGGCGATGAAGTCGCAGTGCTCGGCTTCCGACATGTCGACCGGCGGCAGCTTCGGCTTCGCCGCCGCCGCGCCCGCCAAGGCGGCGCTGCACAACGCCACGGCCACGAAGGCGATCAGGAGCTTGGCCGAGACCCTCATCCCAGACCTTCCTCTACCCGGCGCTAGCATGGCCAACCAGATGGCGGAGCTGGTCGTTACCGAGTTCGTCACCCTCGACGGGGTGATGGAGGCCCCGGGCGGGGAGCCGACCCACCCGCACAGCGGCTGGGCTCTCGAGCACTACAGCGACGAGTACGGCGAGTTCAAGATGCAGGAGACGATGGAGGCCGGCTCCCAGCTGCTGGGCCGCGTCACCTATGAAAGCTTTGCCGGCGCCTGGCCGCAGCGCAGCGGACCGTTCGCCGAAAAATTCAACTCGATGCCGAAGTACGTCGTCACCTCGACGCTGGACGAGCTCGAGTGGGAGAACTCGACCCGCCTCGAGGGCGATGTGGTCGCCGCGGTCGAACGACTGAAGCAGGAGGAGAGCGAGCCGATCCTCGTCGCCGGCAGCCAGACCCTCGTCCACACCCTGCTCGAGAACGACCTCGTCGACCGACTTACCTTGATGGTCTTCCCGGTCATCCTCGGCTCGGGCAAGCGGGTCTTTCCCGAGTCGGCGGACAAACGCACCCTGGAGCTGGTCGAGACGAAGACGCTCCCCAAAGGCGTGCAAGCGAGCGTCTACAAGCGCGCCAAGTAGGCGCGTGCGCCACCGACCAGTCGGCGGTCAGCCGCTTCGCGATCCCCGGCGCCGCCTGACTCAGCTCCCGGTCGCCGAGAAGTGCTGGTAGTCCTTCGGCCAGAACCAGTTGCCGCCCCACTCCCACCCGATCGCGGCGAAGGCGCTCACGACCGGTCCGCCGCGGTGGATCACGCCCTTCGCGTGGCCGCGGTCGGCGAAGCGGGCGCCGGCCGGCGGCGAGACGTAGCCCGACTCGGTGACGTAGGGGTTCTCGACCGGGTTGACGTCGATCGCCCGGCCGTAGGCGTGTTCGGACCAGACGCCCGGGCTGCCGGCGACGTAGCGGCAGTTGAAGGCCGAGGTGTTGTCGGCGCCCATGCTGCGGTGGTCGTCGGCGCCGTAGGCGTCGACGAGGCGCATCCGGCGGATCGGGTAGCGCAGCCGGAACAGCTTGCGCATCGCGCCGACCATGCCGGTCGCGTAATCGCGGTGGACGACGAGGCGACCGCGGTGGACGCGGCCGTCGAAGCCCCAGTGGCTGACCGTGAGCAGACGCAGCTCGCCGAAGCCCACCGGGCAGCCGGGGCGCCAGGAGACCCCGCTCATCCGCTCGCGCGTCGCCACGTCGATCCGCTCAGCGCTCCCCTGGAAGGCGGTCGTCCCGCGCGACGGGTCCGCCGCCGCCGGGCCCGAGGCGAGCAGCCCCACGACCCCGAACAGAGCGAGGAGGACCTTCAACGCTCAGCCGCCCTCCGGCTTGAGAACGAGCAGGCAGAGGTCGTCGCGCACGGTCTGGTCGGCCCAGGCCAGGATCGCCTCCTGGGCACGGGTCGCAAGCGGCTCGGCGCGCAGGCCGGTCAACGGCTCGAGTAATCGCGAGAGGCCGTCGAGGCCGAGCAGCTCGCCTCGCTGCCGCACGTCGGTGGCGCCGTCGGTGTAGACGAGGACACCCTCGTCGGTCCCCAGCGCGAGCTCGCAGTTGACTAGCTCGAGCTCTGGCTCGGCGCCGAGGACGAAGGTCGAGCCGTGCGGCTCCAGCTCGCGCAGGCTCGGCAGGTGCAGCGGCAGCGGGTGGCCGGCGATCGCCCAGGAGAGCGTCCGGTCCGCGGAACGGAAGCGCACGCAGGCGGCGCTGACCAGCTCTTTGTCCCGTCCCGCCCGTTCGAGCAGCGACTGGTTGGCCAGGTTCAGCAGTTCGGCCGGGTCGCTGGTGCTGGAGGCGAGGGCAGCCAACCGAGCACGGATGAAGGTCGCCAGGCGGGCGGCCTTGGGCCCGTGTCCGACGACGTCTCCGACCACCGCGACAGTGGAGCCGTCGGGCCCGTTGGTGAGCAGGTAGAAGTCGCCCGAGACGCCGAGTTCGGAGGGGACAAAGGCCGTCGCCACGTCGACCCCGGCCAGCTCGGGCAACGAGGGCGGCGCCAGGGCCGCGCGGATCTCCGCCAGTTCCTCGGCCGAGTGCTCGAGCGCGGCGAGGCGCTCGCGCAGGAACACGATTCCCGCGGCGACGCCGGCGAAGATCACCGTCCTGACGACGAGCGCGGCGCGGAACTCCTCGACCGGCTCGAGCGCGGCTCCGGCGACGTAGAGCGCGAGGCAGGCGAGGACGGCTAGCGTTCCTCCCTTCCAGCCGAACCACCAGCTCGCCATCGCGATCGGAACGGCGTAGAAGAACCCCAGGCCGAGCTGACCGGCGGTCCCGACCGCCATCCAGACGGCGAAGACCGCGAGGGCCGCGACGCAGGTCCAGGCGATGCGGGCGGCGTTCGACACTACGTCGACTCGCGGTCTCCGCCCGCGCGCCACCACGCTCGGTAGAGGAGCAGGCCGACAGTCGGGACGATCAGGTCCAGCCACAGCGGCGGCCCGACGTTGCCCGAGTGGGTGTTGTCGTTGTGCAGCCACTGGTAGACGTGGCCGTAGGCGTCGCCGTAGTACTGGATCGCCGTGACCAGCAAGACCGCGAGCCAGAAGGTGCCGCGAATCCGCAGGCAGAGCAGGGCGGTGATCCCGATCGCCAGGTCGCCCATCGCGTTCTCGAACTGGAAGCCGCCGTCGCCGCGGGTGAAGCCGATCTCCTCGGCGATCTGCTGGCCGTCGAAGACGTGGTAGAGCCCGCCGATCACGCCGGAGACCCCAATTGCAAGCGCCAGCCACCAGAGCAGGTAAACCTCGAGCGAGCGACGGCGGCTGCGCGGCTCCGGATGTCGGCGCAGGTGGACCCAGGCACCGATCGGGGCAAGCAGGGCGAAGATCAGCATCGGCATGCGCCGGTAGCTTCCCACCTATGGCAGCGGTTGTGAGGCTTCGGGAGGGCGCGGCACTCGGCGTTGCGTTCTGCTTGGCGCTGCTCGCCCTCGCCGGCTCCGCCCCCGCGGCAAGCGCAGGCGCCCAAGTCGAGGTCGGCAAGGCCCGGCTGACGATGCCGGCGCGGGGCCCGGCGACGCTCTTGGTCCCCGTCCGCTACCCGATCCAGCTCTCCGGCCGGTTGCTGGAGCTCTCCGTCTCGTTGCGCCAGCCCGGCCGCGGGCCGCTGCGCACCTGGGTACTGCACGAACGGGCCAACTCCGGCGCCCTGCGTCTGCCCGAGCGCCGTCGCGCCTTCACCTTCGTGCACCGGATCGGGCTCGGCGGGAAGCCGACGCGGCTGGTTCGCGAGCGCCTGCGGATGAACGGCCGGATCGCGGTGCGGGTCGGCGCCCGCGGCGCCGCCAGGATCGAGGGCAACGTCGTCCGCGGCATCGACTCGGGGGACCGTGAGACGCAGCCGCTGCGCCTCGGCGCCAGCCGCCGTCTCTGCAGCACCCTGCCGCAGATCCGCATCCAACCCGGCAAGCGCGTCTCGATCCCGCTGCCGGTCTGCGGCTCGGAGGTGCGCTGGCGCATCGACCGCCAGCCCGAGCACGGCTTGGCCCGGATCCGCGACGGCCGCCTGATCTACCGCGCTGCCGCCCGCTTCCGCGGCCGCGACTCGCTGCGTCTCGCCAACCGGGCGGGTCAGAGCGCCACCACCTCCGCCGCCCCGGTCGGCTCGCCGGTCGAGGTCGTCGTCACGCAGAGCAGCGGCGTCGTCGTGCGGGCGCTCGGCGACTCGGTCACCGCCGGCTTCGGCTACTACGACGACGGCTCGCTGATGCCGTTCACCGGCCTGCTCTCCTGCAAGCCCGGCGAAAGCCCCTACGACGACGCCTGCTCCTCCAACTCGGCCAACCGCAGCAACAGCGGGTCGGCGGTCGAATACGCCCCCGGCTACGGCCTCGCCAACAACGTCTCCTGGGCGGCGCAGTGGGCGAACGCGCACGGGGTGACCGACTACGAGAACGTCGCGATCAGCGGCTCCGAACCGTCCGAATGGGCACCCGGCGGGGCGTATTACCCGACCACCAAGCGGATCGAGTCCGAAGACCCCGACTACCTCCTGCTCACGGCCGGGGCCAACCCGCTGCTCTCCGACATGCTGTTCGGGGTCGACAACATGGGCTGCGCGCTGGAGGCCGACATCCTCGGCGGCTTCCGCGAATGCATCGAAGCGGCGTTCGCGTCGGCCCGGCTGCGGGCCAACCTGCAGAAGCTCTACGCCGAGCTGGTCGCCAAGACCGACGCGACGATCTACCTGATGCAGTACCCGACCTCGATCCCCTCCGTGGCACTTTCCTACAGCGCCACCCAGCTGGCGATGACCGGCAAGCTGCTCAACCGCGAAATCGCCTCGGTCGCGAGCGAAATCAACCGCACCCGGCTGCAGCCGGTCGCGCCCCCGCACTTCAACGTCGGCATCGACATCGCGCCGGTCTTCCCCTCCCGCTACTCCTGCTCGCGCTTCGGCTACCGGGTGGACGGCCAGAGCGTGCAGTCCGAACCGGCCCAAGACGAGCTCGAGATCGACCACCCGCTCTCCTTCTGCTCCGGCCCCGCCGAAGGCCCGCCCTGGGTGATCAGCGGCGACACCGGGATCCACCCCAGCGCCGCGGGCTACGCCCAGATGGCCGCCCAGGTCCCCGCTCCGTGAGCTTCTTCGCGCCAGCCGAGCCGCCCTTCGACGTCGAGGAGTGGAAACGCCAACCGCACCTGGCGCGGATCAAGCCGCTGGTCCAAGACTGGGGCGAGAACGGGTTCGGGTCGCCGACCGGCGTCTACCTCCTCTACGCGCTGAAGCTGGTGATCTACGCCGGCGGGGCGCTGCTGGCGATCTCGACCACGCCGGGACTCGGCGGCATCGGCGACTTCGGCGAGTGGTGGACCGAACCGATCGTCTTCCAGAAGTTCGCGCTCTGGACGCTGCTCTGGGAGATCCTCGGCCTCGGCGCCGGCTCGATGCCGCTCAGCTTCCGCTTCGTCCCGCCGATCGGCGGCCCGCTGTACTGGCTGCGCCCCGGCACCGTGCGCCTGCCGCCCTGGCCCGAAAAGGTGCCGTTCACGGCCGGGACCCGGCGCGCCTGGCTGGACGTGGCGCTCTACGCGAGCGTGATCCTGGTCGGGCTCTACCTGCTCTTCCCGGCACCGACCACTTCGGTCCCGGTTGAAGCGAACGGGGGCGCGGTCGATGCCTTCTCGGGCACCCTGCCCCCGGCCGGCATCGCCGTGCTGCTGGGCCTGCTGGGGCTGCTCGGCCTCCGCGACAAGGTCTCCTTCCTCGGCGCGCGGCCGGAAATCTACGGAACGATGCTGGCCGTCGGCCTCTTCTCGATCGACCAGTGGATCGTCGCCTGGCAGTTCATCTTCCTCTTCGTCTGGTGGGGCGCCGCCTCCTCGAAGCTCAACCGCCACTTCCCCTTCGTCGTCTCGGTGATGATCAGCAACGCGCCGCTGGTCGGGCCGAAGGCGCTGAAGCGCAGGCTCTGGCGCGACTACCCCGAGGACATGAGGCCATCGCGCCTCTCCGCCGCCCTCGCCCACTTCGGCACCGTGCAGGAGTTCGGCTGGCCGCTGCTGCTGATCACCGTCGACAACGAGGTCGTCCGCACGATCGCGATCGCCGGGATGATCCTCTTCCACCTCAACATCACCTCGATGTTCCCGCTCGCCGTGCCGCTGGAGTGGAACATCTTCATGATCTTCGGGACGCTGTTCCTCTTCGGCCACTACGGCGACGTGCCGCTCTCCTCGCTCGCCGACCCGCTGCTGATCGCGATGCTCGCGATCGTCTGCATCGGCCTGCCGGTGCTCGGCAACTTCCGTCCGGACAAGATCTCCTTCCTGCCCTCGATGCGCTACTACGCCGGCAACTGGGCGACCACCCAGTGGCTGTTCCGCAAGGGCAGCGGCGCCGAAGCGAAGCTAGACACCCACATCGTCAAGTCGGCGCCGCTGGTCGGCGAGCAGGTCACGCGCCTCTACGAAGACCCGGAGCTGACCAACTTCCTGCTCAACAAGGGGCTCACCTTCCGCTCGATGCACTCGCACGGGCGCGCCCTCAACGCCCTGCTCCCCCACGCGGTCGACGAGGTCGACGGCTACGACGCGCGCGAGGGCGAGCTGATCTCCAACGTCGTCAACGGCTGGAACTTCGGCGACGGACACTTCCACGGCCGCCAGCTGTTGGAGGCGGTGCAGGAACGCTGCGGCTTCGCTCCCGGCGAGGTGCGGGTGATCGAGCTCGAGTCCGAAGCCGCCACCAGCGGGCGCCAGCGCTACCGCATCTACGACGCCGCGACGGGGCTCGTCGAGGCGGGCTCGATCGCCGTCGCCGACATGATCGTGCGCCAGCCCTGGCTCGAAGAGTCCTGGGACTTCCCGGTGCAGGTGGAGACGCGGGTCGGGGACGAGCGGGCAGCGGCGCTTTGAGCACGGCGACGGTCGTCGGCTCCGGCCCGAACGGAATGTCCTGCGCCGTGGCGCTGGCCCGTGCCGGTGTGCAGGTGACCGTGCTCGAGGCGGCGGAGACGATCGGCGGCGGAACGCGCAGCGGCGAGCTGACCGTGCCGGGCGTCCTCCACGACCTCTGCTCGGCGGCGCACCCGATGGCCGTGGCCTCGCCCTTCCTGCGCTCGCTCGACCTCGAGCGCCACGGCCTGCAGTGGCGCTGGCCCGAGGTCGACCTCGCCCACCCGCTCGACGACGGCAGCGCCGCCGCGCTGGTCCGCTCGCTCGAGGAGACGGCGAAAGGACTCGGCGAGGACGAGCGCGCCTGGCGGCGGCTCTTCGGCGCCTTGGGCGCCAACTTCGAGACCCTCAACGCGGACGACCTGGCCGGCCCGGTCGTGCACCTGCCGCGGCATCCGCTCCTGCTGCTCCGCCTCGGGATCCCGGCGCTGCTGCCGGCGAGCGTGCTGGCGCGCCGCTTCCGGGGCCCGCACGCCCGCGCCCTGTTCGGCGGCGTCGCCGCCCACTCCTTCGCCCGCCTCGACCGGCCGCTCAGCTCGGCGGTCGGGATGGCTCTCGTCTCCGCCTGTCACGGCGTCGGCTGGCCGGTTGCGGCCGGGGGCTCGCAGGCGATCGCCGACGCGCTCGCCGCCGAGCTGCGCGAGCACGGCGGCACGATCGAGACCGGCGTCCCGGTGCGATCGCTCGGGGAGCTCGGCGCACCCGACGTCGTCGCCTTCGACCTCGCCCCAGGGGCGGTCGCCGAGATCGCCGGCGAGCGCCTCCCGCGTCGCGTCGCCCGCGCCTACCGGCGCTACGAGCACGGCCCCGGCGCCTTCAAGGTCGACCTCGCGGTCGAGGGAGGCGTGCCGTGGACGGCCGCAGCCTGCCGCCGCGCCGGCACCGTGCACGCGATCGGCTCCTTCGAGGAGCTGGTCGCCGCCGAGCGCGACGTCAACAGCGGCCGGATGCCGGAGCGCCCCTTCGTCCTGGTCGGCCAGCAGTACCTCGCCGATCCCGGGCGCTCAAACGGCGAGATCCACCCGGTCTGGGCATACGCCCACGTCCCGAGCGGCTACGACGGCGACGGCGAGCGGGCCGTGCTCGACCAGATCGAGCGCTTCGCCCCCGGGCTGCGCGAGCGGATCGTCGCGAGCGCCGCCCGCTCGCCGGCCGCGCTCGAGGCGGGCAACCCCAACTACGTCGGCGGCGACATCATCGCCGGCGCCAACACTCCCTTCCAGCTCCTCGTCCGACCGCGCGCCGCCCTCGATCCCTACTCGACCGGCGCCCCCGGCCTCTACATCTGCTCCGCCGCGACGCCGCCCGGCGGCGGCGTCCACGGCATGAGCGGCTTCAACGCGGCCCGGTCAGCGCTGCGCTACCTGCGAGCCGGCGCCTAGAGTTTGCAGACGTTGAGGCCGTATCTCTCCGCGAGTTCGTCGCCTTCTTTGAAGGGATAGTCGGCGCCGAAGGCGTTGCCGGGGTCTTCTTCCATTTCCCTGACCCCGGTCGCGTAGCTGTCGATGATCGCTTCCACCGGTTCCTCCTCACCCTCCGGAACCTCCAACTGACGCAGTTTGTCTGGGAGTTCCGTCAGGGGCGGCAGGGCCACGGCGATCACCGCTAACGCGTCTTTTTCGTCCAGCTCGAGGCTTTTGCCTTCTTTTTTGATCTGAGCCAGCTCTTCCTTCACCAAGACGTTCTTCGCTTTCAACACTTCTTTGCAGACCGCGTTGGCCTGGTCGACGAATTCGGCTTTCGTGATCGAGGCTTCGCTGTCGTCGCCACAACCGGTCGCCAGCGCCAGCGCCAGAATGGCCATGCCGGTAGCAAGAATTCCCCTTTTCACGATTTCTCCCGTCGCAGTTTGTCCGCCCGAACTCCCTGTTTAATAACATATTTTAAAGTGATCCGATAAGTCAACCTCGCGGGAGCGACTCGACCCAATCGAGGCGCTGGCCGCAGAGGAGCGCCGCTTCGGCCGGTCGCACCTCGCTCACCTCCAGGTCGCCGGGCACGCTCGGGCTGAGCACGAGCGGGCCGATCGGTTCGGGGAAGCCGCCGCTGCCCGGCGCCAGGGTCTGACCGCCCAGCGCGAGCACGAAGTCGTGCTCGCCGGCGGCTAGATCGACCTCGCCGAAGTAGAGGAACTGCTGCGACGCGTTGAGCTGCTGCTCGACGGAGCCGACCGCGTCGTCGTCGACGAAAGCGGTGAGCCGGTTGCGCACGCTGCCCTGCAGATATACGCCGTACCGCCCCGAGGCGGGGACGCTCGCCCGCAGCTGGGCGATCCCCGGCCCGCCCGGGATCAAGTCGGGGCTGCCCGGTTCCGTCGGGA
>Ga0196962_10000254_pt1 | contig 25821 bp, 20 predicted proteins | sample S3v_20metaG_FD_183186 | JGI IMG/M metagenome (GOLD analysis project Ga0196962, IMG submission 183186) | Soil microbial communities from Anza Borrego desert, Southern California, United States - S3+v_20 | ecosystem: Environmental > Terrestrial > Soil > Desert | place: USA: California | collected...
CTCGTCCGAGCAGGCGGCGCGGCCGACGGCGAGGCGCTGCCGCTCGCGCAGGGCGTGGCGGTCGCCGACCAGCTTGAGCGCGGACTTCGACTGGTAGCCGCGGCTCAAAAGCCACGACAGCTCGGCGGTCGCCAGCCGCAGCGCCGGCACGCGCTCGCCGCCGAAGATGTCCGCGTCCGCCGGGTGCGCGCCGCGGTGCCTGCGCCTGTCGGGACACATGGAAGAAGTTTCGGTTTCCCGGTCGCGAGTTTCGGGTTAAAGCTCAGCCGCGGCCGGACGCGGCTCATAAATCCGCGGGCGCGCGCCGGGACGTAAAAGATTGTGGAGCACCGGCACGAGTCTCGTTCAGGACGTTTCTTTAACTCGAAACTAATTCCTATGGCAGCCTACGAATTTGTGACCGTGTGGCGCTTCGACGCGCCGCTCGCGCCGGTCTGGGATTTGATCTACCGCGCCGAGGAGTGGCCGTCATGGTGGCGCGGCGTCCTGCGCGTCGAGAAGGTCGGCGAGGGCGGCGCCGACCACGTCGGCAGCGTCAGCCGCTACACGTGGAAGAGCAAGCTGCCCTACCTTCTGACCTTCGAGATGGAGACGACGCGCGTCGAGCCGCAGACCGTCATCGAGGGGCGCGCCTTCGGCGAACTCGCCGGCCGCGGCCGCTGGCGTTTTTCGCACGACGCGGGCGTGACGACCGTCCGCTACGACAGTAGACAGTAGACAGTAGCCGGTAGCCAGCAGGAAGACTTCAGGCATCGTACCGTTCGCGTGTCGGGGTCGCCCGGCCCCGGCGCGGAGCGCTACTGTCTACTGACTACTGTCTACCGGCTACTTCTTCTTACCGACGACTTCCGCCTCGTGGCCGGGGGCGGCGAACTCGTCGTCGATTTTTTGCAGGAGCCACTGGGGGCGGTCGCCCTGCCTGCGCCCCTTCATGCGGAAGAGCCGCCAGCCGCCGCGCAGCCGCTTGCCTTCCAGCCGGAACCGGAGCGCGCCCTTGCGCCAGTCGGCGGCGGGGTCTTCCGTCTCCGGCTCGAAAGTCCCGATGTCCCAGCGGTAGACGCGCCCCGCGCCGTAAGTGCCCTCGGGCAGGACGCCCGTGAAGGTCAGGTAGGAGAGCGCGTGGTCGGGAACCTCGACGGCCAGACGCTTCGCCGCCGGGTCGAGCGAAGGCCCCTTCGGCACGGCCCAGCTCTTCAGCGTCCCGTCGATCTCCAGACGGAAGTCCCAGTGCAGCCGGCTCGCGTGGTGCTCCTGCACGACAAATTTCAACTTGCTCTTCATCGGAACAAAGTTTGCCACAAAAAGCAGTAGACAGTAGACAGTAGACAGTAGCCGGTAGCGCCCCGCGCCGCGACTGCCGACGCCGCCACTCGGACGATTCACCGGAGACTGTCTTTCTACTGTCTACTGTCTACTGCTTTTTAATCCCCTCGCGCAGCCGCTCTTCGGCGAGGCGGTCGGCGGCCTCGGAGGTGGGGACGCCGTCGCGGCGGGCGATCTCGAAGACGCGCAGCAGGGTGTCGTAAATCTCCTCGACCTGCCGGCGCGCGCGCCCGCGCTCCCAGCCCAGAAGCTCGATGCAGCCGTTGATGATGCCGCCCGCGTTGGCGACGTAGTCGGGCGCGTAGAGGATGCCGGCGGCTTCGAGCGCCGCGCCGTGGCGGGCTTCGAGCAGTTGGTTGTTGGCCGCGCCCGCGACGACCTCGACGCGCAGCGCCGGGATCGTCCGGTCGTTCAGGACGCCGCCGAGCGCGCACGGCGCGAAAACGTCGGCCTCGACGAAGTAAATCTCCTCGGGCGCGACGCGCTCGGCCCCGCACTCCTCGACGACGCGGCCGACGCGCTCCTCGTCCGTGTCCGCGACGATCAACTCCGCGCCGGCCGCGCGCAACTCCCGCGCGAGGAAGTAGCCGACGTGGCCGCAGCCCTGAAGCGCGACGCGGCGGCCCGCGAGGTCGTCCGTGCCCCAGCGGGCGCGGGCCGAAGCCTGCACGGCGCGGAAGACGCCGCGCGCCGTCACCGGCGAGGGGTCGCCGGAGCGGTCGAGCAGGCCGGCGACGTGGTTCGTCTCGCGGCGGACGATCTCCATGTCGGCGGGGCTCGTGCCCACGTCCTCGGCCGTGATGTAGCGCCCGCCCAAGCTCTCGACGAAGCGGCCGTGGGCGCGGAAGATGCGCTCGCGGTCGGCCGTCCGGCCGTCGCCGATGATGACGGACTTGCCGCCGCCGAGCGCGAGGCCGGCGAGCGCGTTCTTGTAAGTCATCCCGCGCGCGAGGCGGAGCGCGTCGGTGACGGCCTCCTCCTCGCTCGCGTAGCGCCAGAGGCGCGCGCCGCCCACGGCCGGGCCGAGCCGCGTGCTGTGGACGGCGATGACGCCGCGGTAGCCCGCCTCCGGGTCGGAGGCCGTCACGAGCAGCTCGTACTCGCCGCCGGTCTGTCTCTCGTTGATGTACATAGGAATTTGTAAAAGGCCGGTGCCGGGTGTCAGGTTTCGGGGGCCGGCGAAGACATCCGCTTTTTACCCGGCACCCCGCGCCGGGCAGCCGACACCCATTTTCCGCCCTATCATTACGAGTTCGCGGGCGAGTTTGTTAGTACCATTTTCCCGGCGGCGGCGAGTGCCAATCCGGCCGGGGCCGCGCCCGTTCATCACGGGCGCAGTCCGTTTCGTCACACCGGGCTTCACAGGCCCGGCCGGGTGCGTTTATAGTGTCGCGTTTCGCGCCCGGCAGCCGGCCCCGGCCGTGGCCTCAAGGGGCGCGCCCTCACGGCTGGCGCGGACTCTCCCGCCGGGGCGGAAGCGGCATCACTTCTGAACTTGCTGGCGTAGGACGGGACGGAGGCGAAGGTGTCTGGAGCTGACTTTGCGGGGGCGCGCGGCGCGGCGGCCGGGAACGTGTGGTGGCAGAGGCGCTGGGCGCTGTGGGCGGCCGTCTTCGGCGCGTGGACGGTCATCGCCTTCTTCTTCACCGGCCAGCTCTACTACACGACGCTGCTCGGCGAGCGGCCGCTGTCGTGGCGCTCGGTGGCCTCGCAGCAGTTCATCTACCCTTACCTCTGGGCCTTCGGCACGATCATCGTCCTGCGGCTCGCCGGGCGCTTCCCCGTCGAGGGCCGGAGGCTGTGGCGCAACCTCCTGCTCCACGTCCTCCTCGCCACGCTCTTCGCCGTCGTCATCACCGGCGCGTTCCAGATCATCAACCACTTCGTCAACGTCGAGGGCCGCCCCTACACGCCGTGGGCGACGCTCCAGTGGATCATTTTCAACTCGTCGGAGAACTACGGCATCTACGGCATCATCCTCGTCCTGCACTCGGCCTTCCGCTACTACAAGCGCTCGCGCGAGGGCGAGCTGCGCGCCTCGCAGCTCGAAGCGCAACTGTCGCGGGCGCAGTTGCAGGCCCTCAAGATGCAGCTCCAGCCGCACTTCCTCTTCAACACCCTCCACTCCATCTCCGCCCTCGTCCACAGAGACCCGGACTGCGCCGACCGCATGATCGCCCGCCTCGGCGACTTCCTCCGCCTCACCTTGGAGAACTCCGGCGCGCAGGAGGTCTCGCTGCAGAAAGAGCTTGAGTTCCTCAGGTGCTACCTCGAGATCGAGCGCGTCCGCTTCCGCGACCGCCTCACGACGCGGATGGACATCGACCCGCGGACGCTCGACACGCCCGTCCCCAACCTCATCCTCCAGCCCATCGTCGAGAACGCCCTGCGCCACGGCATCGCCCCGCGCTCTTCGCCCGGCCGCATCGAAATTTCCACGAAACGGGATAACGACTCGCTGCGTATACAGGTGAAGGACAACGGGCCGGGGCTTCCGGCCATCTCAAAGCCGAACGGCAGGTTCAGGGAGGGCGTGGGGCTGGCGAACACGCGGGCAAGGCTGGCCCGGCTCTACGGCGGGTCGCACCGCCTCGAACTCGCCAACGCCCCCGAGGGCGGGCTGGTCGTGACGCTGGAAATCCCCGCCCACCGCGGCCCCGAGCACCTGAACTGAACGCCTCGTCGCCGTCCGCTGTCCCAACGCACCTGAAATACTTGAAACGCCGGAGGGTTTTTCGCCACAAACTCCTGCGGCGTGGTGTTTTATGTATTGTGGGTGGCGGGCCGCGGGCCGCGGGTCGAGAAGCGACTTGTCTTTCTCATCCGCAGTCAGCCGCCCGTAATCCGCAATCAGCCTCACCTTTTCGAAAGGGAGAACAGATGACGGACTCCGCCGAACGGGCGCCGCTGCGCGTCCTCGTGGTGGACGACGAGCCGCTCGCGCGCGAGAAGATTCGCGGGATGGCCGACCTCGACGCAGACCTCCGCGTGATCGGCGAGTGCGCCAACGGCGCCGAGGCCATCGAGGCGATACAGAACTTGAAGCCCGACCTCATCCTGCTCGACGTGCAGATGCCCGAGGTCGGCGGCTTCGCCGTGCTCGAAGCCCTCAAGGACGACTCGCTCCCGCCCGTCATCTTCATCACGGCCTACGACCACTACGCCGTGCGCGCCTTCGAGGTGCACGCGCTCGACTACCTCCTGAAGCCCTTCGACCGCGAGCGCTTTCAGGCGGCGATGGAGCGGGCCAAGCGCCAGATCAGGCGCGAGTCGTCGAACGGGATCGACGAGCGCATCATCGCGCTCCTCGAACAGCTCCGCGAGCCGGCGCGCTACAGCGAGCGGCTGGTGGTCAAGACGGGCGGGCGCGTCTTCTTCCTCAACACGGACGAGATCGACTGGATCGAGGCCGAGGGCAACTACGTCAACATCCACACCGTCGCGAAGAAGTCGTACCTCCTGCGCGAGACCATCTCCAGCCTCGAAGCGCAGCTCGACCCCAAGGAGTTCGTCCGCATCCACCGCTCGGCCATCGTCAACATCAACCGCATCAAGGAACTCCAGCCGTGGTCGCACGGCGAGTACCACATCCTCCTCCAAGACGGAACCCGCCTCACCCTCTCGCGCTCCTACCGCGAGAAGCTGCAATCGGCGCTCGGCAACAGCCTGTAAGGGAGGGTCAAGGGCGCCGGGCGTCGGGGAAAGACAGGCTCTTCCCCGACGCCCGGCGCCCTTTATCTGTAGCCTTCCGCCTGCAACGCGAAGAGTTCGGCGTAGAGGCCGCGGCGGCCGAGGAGCTGGTCGTGGGAGCCGTCCTCGACGACGCGGCCCTCGTCGAGGACGACGATGCGGTCGGCCATCCGGACGGTCGAGAAGCGGTGGGAGATGATGACGGCCGTGCGCCCGCGCATCAGCTCGGCGAAGCGGCGGAAGACCTCGTACTCGGCGCGCGCGTCGAGCGCCGCGGTCGGCTCGTCTAAGACGAGCACCTGCGCGTCGCGCATGTAGGCGCGCGCCAGAGCCACCTTCTGCCACTCGCCGCCCGACAAGTCCACCCCGCCCTCGAAGCGGCGGCCGAGCATCTGCCGGTACCTCCCCGGCAGCCGCGGCAGAAGCGACGCCGCCAGAGACTTCTCCGCCGCCGAGACGATCGAGGGCGGCGCGCCGCCTTCGCCCCCCGCCCCCGCCGCCTCTCCCGCCTTCGCCGCCTCGCCCGCCCGCGTCTCTTCCTCCTCGCGCGCGTCGAGGTAGTCGCGCACCTCTCCGATCTCGCCGACGCCGACGTTCTCGTCGAAGCGCAGGTCGTAGCGGAAGAAGTCCTGAAAGATGACGCCGATGCTCTGGCGCAGACTCTCAAGGTCGTACTCGCGCAGGTCGCGCCCGTCGAGCAGAATCCGCCCCTCGGTCGGGTCGTAGAGCCGCGCGAGCAGCTTGACGAGCGTCGTCTTGCCCGCGCCGTTGCCGCCCACGAGCGCGAGCCGCTCGCCGGGGCGCAGACCGAACGACACGCCGCGCAGCGCCCACGCCTCGCCGCCGGGGTACCGGTAGCCCACGTCCTCGAAGACGAAGCCCTCGCGCAGCGGGCGCGGCACGCGCGGCGCCCCGGGGCTCGACGCGATGGTCGGCCGCGTCTCGAAGAAGTCGAAGAGGTCTTTGAGGTAGAGGCAGTGCGTGTAGATGTCGCGCGCGCCCGAGAGGAGGCGCTGCGTGATGTCGCGGCTGCGCAGGAACGAGGCGGCCAGAAACGTCAGAGAGCCGAGCGTGATGGCCCCCGTGACGGCCCGCAGGAGGATGAAGGCGTAGGCCCCGTAGTAGCCCGCGAGGCCGACGAGCGCGAGCGCCGACGAGACGAGGCTGCGGCGCAGCGCGAGCGCCTTGTTCTCCGCGTAGAACTTGTCGGCCAGCGCGCGGTAGCGCTCGACGAGCCACGGCGCGAGGCCGAAGAGCTGCACCTCCTTCGCCGGCCGGTCGCTGGCGCCGAGGAAGCGCAGGTAGTCGAGGCGGCGGGCCTCGGGCGTGCGGCGGTAGAGCAGCGAGTATTCGAGCGCGGCGAAGTGGGCCTCGCCGAGGAGGCCCGGCAGCACGGCCACCGCGAGCAGCGGCACGAGCCACGGGCTGTAGACGGCGAGGGCCGCGCCGAGCGAGGCCAGCGTCAGAGCGTCCTGCCCCATCGAGAGCAGTTGCGCGAGCAGGCCGAGGCGGCCCGTGGTCTGCCGGCGCGCGCGGTCGAGCTGGTCGTAGAAGGCCGGGTCTTCGAACTGGTAGAGGTCGAGCGTCGCCGCGTGTCTCATCAGGAGCACGCTCGTCCGGTTCGAGAAGAGGTCGCCGAGCAGACTCTCGACGACGGAGGAGGCGCGCGACAGCAGCTCGCCCGCGAAGGCGAGCGCAACCTCCAGCGCCACCAGCCGCCACAGCCGCGCCGCGTCCACCTCGCCGGCGCGCGCCGCCACCACCGCGTCGATGATGAGCTTGCCGACCCAGAGGACGGCGACGGGGACGAAGGCGCGCACGAGCCTGAGCGCCGCCATCGCGAGCGTGAGCCACGGCTGCGTCTGCCAGACGAGCTTGAGGAAGGGCGGGATGCGGCGGAAGGCCGCGAGCCTCTCGCGCAGGCCCGGCGACTCCGGGGCGGCGGGCTGCCGGCGCGTCCATGAAGAGCGGGATGACATCTCTCGGAAAACAGTTCAGCCCCCGGCAGGCTTTCAGGGTGACGATGTTGACGGGAGCCCCCGGAGACACGACGAGGGGCGACTCGACGCGCGGCAGCGCGCGGCGCGGCGAGCAGGCGCAAAAGGTCGGCGAAGCGGTTGAGGCCGGCGCGGTCGTTGACGACGTGGCGGACGGCCGGGTCGAGCCGGCAGAACCTCCGGCGGTCGTGCGGCGTGATGACGCAGACGCGGCGCGGGCACGCCAGCCGTCAGCCCGTTAAGATTGAACAGAGCGCGGCGATGATACCACAGCGGCCGCGGGGCGCTCCCGGCGGCCGCTTTGCGGCGCGCCGGGCGGCGTGTATCCTTCGTCGGAAATTTCGGAAATCAAGGAACGGCGAGGCGGCTTGATGAGCGAAGCGACGCGGCAGACCTCCGCGGAGGTTCTTTCGGCCGAAGAGATTCGGTCGCACTTCCCGGCGCTGGAGCGCACGCACAACGGCGAGCGGGTCGCCTACTTCGACGGGCCGGGCGGGACGCAGGTTCCCCGCCGCGTCGTCGAGGCGATGACCGACTACCTCTTCCGCCACAACGCCAACACGCACTGGGCCTACCCGACGAGCGCCGAGACGGACGCCCTCCTCGATGAGTCGCGCGCGGCTCTGGCCGATTTCCTCGGGGCCACGCCCGGCGAGATCGTCTTCGGCCAGAACATGACCTCGCTCGCCTTCCACCTCTCGCGCGCGCTCGGGCGGGTGTTCAAAGAGGGCGACGAGCTGGTCGTCACCGAGCTCGACCACCACGCCAACGTCGGGCCGTGGCAGGCGCTCGAACGCGAGCGCGGCGTGAAGGTTCACGTCGTCAGGCTGCTCGTCGAGACGGGCGCGCTCGACTGGGCAGACTTCGAGCGCAAGGTGTCGCGGCGGACGCGGCTCGTCGCCGTCGGCGCGGCCTCGAACGCGCTCGGCACCCTGACCGACCTCGCGCGCGCGGCCGAGTTGGCGCGCTCAGCCGGCGCGTACTTCTTCGTGGACGCCGTCCACTCCGCGCCGCACGTGCTGGCGGACGCGCGCGCGTTGGGCTGCGACTTCCTCGGCTGCTCGGCCTACAAGTTCTACGGGCCGCACGTCGGCGCGATGTTCTGCCGCCGCGAGCTGCTCGAAACGCTCCCCTTCCCCAAGCTCCAGCCCGCGCCCGAGGACGCGCCCGAGCGCGCCGAGCTGGGCACGCTCAACCACGAGGGCATGGTCGGGGCGGGCGCGGCCGTGGACTTCCTCGCCTCGCTCGCGCCGTCCGCGGGCTCGCGGCGCGAGCGTCTGCGCGCCGGCTTCGACGCGCTCCACGCGCGCGGCGCGGCGCTCACGCGCCGCCTGTGGGAAGGTCTCTCCGCGATCGAGGGCGTGACGCCCTACGGCCCGCCGCCGGGGGCGCCGCGCACGCCGACCGTGGCCTTCACCGTCAACGGTGTGACCTCGACCGAGGTCGCGCGCCGTTTAGCCGCCCGCGCCGTCTTCGTCTCGCACGGCGACTTCTACGCGGCGACCGTCGTCGAGCGCCTCGGCCTCGGCCCCGAAGGTCTCGTCCGCGCCGGCTGCGCCTGCTACACGACCGCCGGCGAAGTCGAAAGGCTCGTCGAAGGCGTGCGCGACATCGCACGATAAGAACGGCACCGCGGGCGGGCCTCAGGCAACGCCGTCAGTCTACGAAGAGGTTATTCGAGGCCCGGCCGCCGCCGCCCGCGGTGCCGTTTTTTACTGCGTTGACGAAGTCGGCCAGCAGGCCATAGGCCGTGCTCTGGAGGTCGGGCCGGTGCGCGACGACGGTGAGGCCGGGGAGCACGTCCAGCTCGAAGTGGACGGCGAGGGTGGTGCCGGCGACCGAGGCGAAGGGGCCTGCGGGGCCGAGGCGTTCGGGGCCGACCGTGGCTTCGACCCGCCCGCCCGCGTCGCGCCGCGCGCGGGCGACGAGCCTGTAGGGCCGCCCCTCGTCGCGCGCCGCGCGCACCTCGCCGGCGCTCAGGCCGCGGATGCCTTCGCGCCTCACGTCGCCCGGCCCCAGCCGCGCGCGCATCAGGACGTTGGCGACCGCGCAGACCTTGACGGCCGCGTCCCAGCCGTCCACGTCGTGCGAGGGGTCGGTCTCGGCGATGCCTAGTTGCTGCGCGCGGCGCACGCCGTCGTCGAACGTGCCGCCGGCCTCGATCTCTTCGAGGATGACGTTGGTGGTGGAGTTGACGACGCCGGCGAAGGCGAGCAGGCGCGCGGCCGGGAGCGAGCCGCGGAAGAGCGAGAAGACGGGGCAGTCGGCCACGGTCGCCTCGAACATGAAGCGGCGGCCGCGCTCGCGGGCCAGCTCCGACAGCTCGCGGTAGGCGTGGACGATGGTTCCCTTGTTGGCCGTCACCACGTGCGCGCCCGCCTCCAGTCCCGCGCGCGCGTGCGAGACGGCCGGCTCGCCCGTGAGCGGTTCGAGCGAAGTGGTCTCGAAGAGCACGTCGGCGCGCGCGGCCCGCAGCCATCCCGGGACGCCGGCGGGCGGCGGCGACGCGCGCGGCGAGACCGCGCCGCCCGCAAGCTCCGCGTCCGCGAAGCCCTCGGGCGCGACGAGCCGCCCCAGACGCCGCGTCGCCACGCCCGTCACGCGCCAGTCGATGCCGTACCCCGCGCGCAGCTCCCCCCTCTTTTTGACGAGCAGCGCCGCGAGCGCGCGCCCGACGTTGCCGAAACCGAGCAGGCACAGGTTGAAAGTTTTCATAAACGATGCCCGAATCCGCCGTCCGCGGACTTCGCCGAACTTCCCTGTTGATTTTAGCCGCGCGTTGCGCGATGCTAACGGCGCGACACGAAGCTCCCGCATTTTTACCACGTACAGCAAGAGAAGCCCTTTATGAAAAAGAAGCCCGAGGGGGGCGCCGGCGCGCCCGTCAACCGCCGGAAGTTTCTGCGCGCCGGGGTGGCCGGCGGCCTCGCCGCCGCGCTCGGCCCCGCCCTCCTCGACTCGCGCGCCGCGCGCCTGCTCGCGTCCGCCGCCGACGAGCGTGTCGAAGAGGCGTCCATCGCCGAGCTTCAGCAGTGGATGGCGGCGGGGCGCATGTCGGCCCGCCGCATCGCCGAAGAGTACCTCGAACGCATCGAGGAGGTTGACCGCCGCGGCCCCGCCGTCAACTCCGTCATCGAGACCAACCCGGACGCGCTCCGCATCGCCGAAGAACTCGACCGCGAGCGCAAGGCCGGGCGCACGCGCGGCCCGCTGCACGGCGTCCCCGTCCTCATCAAAGACAACATCGACACGGCCGACCGCATGAAGACCACGGCCGGCTCGCTCGCCTTAATCAACGCGCGCCCGCAGCGCGACGCCTTCGTCGTCGAGCGCCTGCGCGCGGCCGGGGCCGTCATCCTCGGCAAGACGAATCTGAGCGAGTGGGCCAACTTCCGCTCGACGCGCTCGACGAGCGGCTGGAGCGGGCGCGGCGGCCAGACCAAGAACCCTTACGCGCTCGACCGCAACCCCTGTGGCTCAAGCTCCGGCTCGGGCGCGGCCGTCGCCGCCGGCCTCGCCGCCGCCGCGGTCGGCACCGAGACCGACGGCTCCATCGTCTGCCCCGCTTCGGCCTGCGGCGTCGTCGGCATCAAGCCGACCGTCGGCCTCGTCAGCCGCAGCGGCATCATCCCCATCTCGCACACGCAGGACACGGCCGGGCCGATGGCGCGCACCGTCCGCGACGCCGCCCTGCTGCTCGCCGCGCTCGCCGGCCACGACCCGCGCGACGCGGCTTCGAGGGACGAGCGCGCGCCCGGCGCCGCCCGCCTCGACTTCGCCTCCGACCTCGACTCGGCCACCCTGCGCGGCGCGCGCGTCGGCGTCGCGCGCAAGCACTTCGGCTTCAACGAGCAGGTCGATAAGCTGATGAACGACGCCGTGGACGTGCTCAGGCGCGGCGGCGCGACGGTCGTAGACCCGGCCGACCTGCCCACGCACGGCCAGTTCGACGCCTCCGAGTTCGAGGTGCTGCTCTACGAGTTCAAGGCCGACCTCAACCGGTACCTCGCCTCGCTCGCGCCCGGCGACCACCCGCGCACCCTGAAACAGCTCATCGAGTTCAACGAGCGCAACCGCGACCGCGAGATGCCCTACTTCGGTCAGGAGCTGTTCATCCGCTCCGAGCAGAAGGGGCCGCTCACCGAGCGCGCCTACCTCGCGGCCCTGCGCAAGAACCGCCTGCTCTCGCGCGCCCGCGGCATCGACGCCGTGATGGCGCGCCACCGCCTCGACGCGCTGCTCGCGCCCACGGGCGGCCCCGCGTGGACGACCGACCTCGTCAACGGCGACCACTACGTCGGCGGCAGCTCCACCCCCGCGGCCGTCGCCGGCTACCCGAACGTGACCGTCCCGGCCGGCTTCGTCCACGGCCTGCCCGTCGGCGTCTCCTTCTTCGGCCGCGCCTACACCGAGCCCAAACTCATCCGCCTCGCCTACGCCTTCGAGCAGGCCACCAAGCACCGCCGCCCCCCGCGCCTCAAAGGGTGATCGGGGGTCGCGGACTGCGGATTGAAGAAAGGCCGGGCGGTTGATTCAAAGAGTCAACCGCCCGGCCTTCTCTAATCCTCAAGCTCTGCCGCGTCGGCCGTCACGCGGCCGCGAGCACGCGGTCGCCGGGGGCGTGTCGCTGCGGCCTCATGATTCGGCTGCGCCCCGCGCGCGTCCGGGCCGCGCCCCTGCGTCGATGCATTCCGGCGGCGCGGCGGGTATAATGACGGTTTCGTGTCCGACCCTTTCAAGCGGATAGTGGAGACTGTCTATTAATGGTCAATTTCGAAACGTCGCCGGAACGGTACAATCACTGGAAACTCTCGGTCGACGGCCCCGTCGCGCGGCTCACGATGGACGTGCGGGAGGATGAGACGCTCGGCGAGGGCTACAAGCTGAAGCTCAACTCCTACGACCTCGGCGTGGACATCGAGCTGGCCGACGCCGTCCAGCGCCTCCGCTTCGAGCACCCGGAGGTGAAGGTCGTCGTCGTCACCAGCCTCAAGCCCCGCATCTTCTGCGCGGGGGCCAACATCTACATGCTCGGCACCAGCTCGCACGCCTTCAAGGTCAACTTCTGCAAGTTCACCAACGAGACGCGCTGCGCCATCGAGGACGCCTCGGTCAACTCTGGGCAAAGGTACGTCGCCGCCCTCAACGGCACGGCCTCCGGCGGCGGCTACGAGCTGGCCATCTCCTGCGACGAAATCTATCTCGTGGACGACGGCAACTCGGCCGTCTCGCTCCCCGAAGTCCCGCTGCTCGGGGTGCTGCCCGGCACGGGCGGACTCACGCGCCTCGTGGACAAGCGCAAGGTGCGCCGCGACCGCGCCGACGTTTTCTCCACGCTGGCCGAGGGGCTCAAGGCCAAGCGCGCGCAGGAGTGGGGGCTGATCGACGGCCACTTCCCGACGAGCAGGTTTCAGGAGGGCGTCGAGGCGCGCGTGCGCGAGTTGGCCGCGGGCGGGGCCTCGGGGAAAGGCCCCGGCATCAAACTCAATCCGCTTGAGGTCGAGGCGGGCGAGGGCGGGCGCGAGTACAAGTACGTCGGCCTGAAGTACAACCGCGAGGGCCGCTACGCCGACCTGACCGTGCGCGGCCCGGAAGGCGGTCTGCCGGCGGACGCCGAAGGCATCCGCGCGCTCGGCGACTCGTACTGGCCCCTGCGCGCCTACCGCGAGCTGGACGACGCGCTGCTCCACCTGCGGGTCAACGAGCTTGAGATCGGCCTCGTCTGCCTCCGCACCGAGGGCGACATCGACCGCGTGCTCGAAGTTGACAAAGTCTTGACATCCAACCGAGACCACTGGCTCGTCCGCGAAATCATCCTACACATGGGGCGCGTGCTCAGGCGGCTCGACCTGACGGCGAAGAGTTTCTTCGCGCTCGTCGAGCCGGGCAGTTGCTTCGCCGGCAATCTGCTCGAACTCCTGCTCGCCTCCGACCGCAGCTACATGCTCAACGACCCCGACCGGAAGGTCGAGCTGGCCGTCAGCGAGTTGAACGCGGGCGCGCTCCAGATGTCGAACGGGCTCACCCGCCTCCAGTCGCGCTTCCTCGCCGAGCCGGGCCGCGCCGAGGCGGTGCTCGCCCGCGAGGGCCGCTTCGACACCGACGAGGCCGAGGAGGCGGGACTCGTCACCTTCGCGCCCGACGACCTCGACTGGGAGGACGAGGTGCGCGTCGCCGTCGAGGAGCGCACGTCGCTCTCGCCCGACGCCCTGACGGGGATGGAGGCCAGCCTGCGCTTCGCCGGCCCCGAGACGCTCGACACGAAGATTTACGGCCGGCTGACGGCTTGGCAGAACTGGATTTTCCAGCGCCCCAACGCCGTCGGCCCGCAGGGCGCTTTGACGAACTACGGCAAGCCGACGCAGCCGCAGTTCGACTACAAGAGAACGTAATAAAGTTGTCGGTGAGCCTCAGACGCGCGAGATGTTTTTTACTGACGACTGACGACTGAGAACTACGCCGGAGGCATTGATGGAGCTATACGAGCGGATTCCTAACAACGTCAACTTGTCGGAGGACAAGAAGCTGCGGCGCGCGCTGGAGAAGTGGCTGCCGAACTACCTCGACTGGTGGCGCGAGATGGGGCCGGAGGGCTTTCAGGAGAAGGAGGTCTGGCTCCGCACCGCCGTCGGCGTGGACGCGGACGGGTGGGCGCACTTCGACTACGTCAAGATGCCGGACTACAGGTGGGGCATCTTCCTCAAGCCGGCCGACGCCGACGCCAAGGTGAACTTCGGCGATCACGCCGGCGCGCCCGCCTATCAGGAAGTCCCCGGCGAGTTCCGCAACGCGCTGCGCCGCATCATCGTCACGCAGGGCGACACCGAGCCGGCCTCGGTCGAGCAGCAGCGCCGCCTCGGCCAGACCTGCCCCTCGCTCTACGACCTGCGGAATCTGTTTCAGGTCAACGTCGAGGAGGGCCGCCACCTCTGGGCGATGGTCTACCTGCTGCACAAATACTTCGGGCGCGACGGCCGCGACGAGGCCGAGGAGATGCTCGCGCGCCGGTCGGGCAACCCCGACAAGCCGCGCATCCTCGAAGCCTTCAACCAGCCGTGCGACGACTGGCTCAACTTCTTCTGCTTCACGATGTTCACCGACCGCGACGGCAAGTACCAGCTCTCGGCCCTCGCCGAGTCGGGCTTCGAGCCGCTCGCGCGCACCTGCCAGTTCATGCTCACCGAGGAGGCGCACCACCTCTTCGTCGGCGAGACGGGCGTCGGCCGCGTCGTCAAGCGCACGGCCGAGCTGATGAAGCAGAGCCCGAACGAGGACGTGCGCTCTCTGGGCGGCATCCCGCTCGACATCATCCAGCGCCACATCAACTTCTGGTTCTCCTACTCGCTCGACCTCTTCGGCGGCGAGATCAGCTCGAACGCCGCCGACTTCTTCGCCGCGGGGCTGAAGGGGCGCTATCAGGAGCAGAAGAAGTACACGGATCACCGCATCGGCGAGGACATCTTCGTCGTCCCCGTCGTCGAGGGCGGGCGGTTGATTGACCGGCCCGTGCCGATGCGCAACGCCCTGAACGAAGTCCTGCGCGGCGAGTACGTCGCCGACTGCCGGCGCGCGCTCGACCGCTGGAACAAGTACGTCGCCGACGAGGGCGTGGACTACAAACTCTTCCTACCCTCGACGCGCTTCCACCGCCACGTCGGCGAGTACGCCGGCCACCACTTCGACGTTGAGGGCAACCTCATCTCGCGCGACGAGTTCGAGTCGCGCCGCTTCGAGTGGCTGCCGTCCGAAGAGGAGCGCGCCTACGTCCGCAGCCTCATGCGCCCCGTCACCGAGCCGGGCAAGATCGCCAACTGGATCGCCCCGCCCGCGCAGGGCATCAAGGGCAAGCCTTTCGAGTTCGAGTACGTCAGGCTGTGAAAAGCGGTAGACGGTAGACAGTAGCCGGTAGAAAGACAATCGCCGGCGGGCGTTGAGCGTGTCTGCTTCAGCGTCCGCCGGCGAAGTTTTTTCTACCGTCTACCGTCTACTCAGAGGTGATGCCCGCCGCCGACGGCGCGACCAGAAGGCCCAGCACCACCGGCTCCAGAGAAATCCCCCAGCCGCCGTGCTCGACCGGCAGCGCGACCGTCCGCAGCCGCACCCCGCCCGGCCCTCGAATCGTCTCCCCCGCGCCGGACATGCCGACCATGATGCCCTCCCCGCCGGAATGCCGACGGGCCGATGATAACCCTCGCCGCCGGGGCCGCGCTGTGACTTAAGTCAACGCGGGCGGGCGGACTCGCGCTCAGTCCGCCTGCCCCGCGAGTTTGCGGCTCCCGCGCCAGAGCAGGAGCGCCGCGAGGGCCGCGGCCGCGGGGCAGACGAGCAGGGCGTAGCGCATCATGCCGGGGTCTGTGGCGACGCCGAGCGCGTCGTTGAGGCGGCCGACGAGCGGCGCGCCGACGCCGTAGGCCGCGAGGTTGACGCTGAAGAAGTAGATGCCGACGCCGAGGCCGCGCAGTTGCGGCCCCGCGATGTCGTGCACGTCGGCCGCCGCCGCCCCCAGCCACGTCAGAGAGACGCCGAGCAGCACGAAGTTGGCGAAGAGCAGAAGCGCCGCGCTCTCGCTGAAGAGCAGAAGCAGCCACAGCGGCGCGGAAAGGAGCGCGCCGTACGCGCTGAAGAGCATCCGCCCGCCGCGCCCCCAGCGCTTTCGCAGGCGGTCGGCCGCCACCCCGCCGAGGATCGTCCCCGGCACGCCCGCCGCCAGAGAGAGCACGCCCGCGAGCCACCCGATCAACTGCAAGTCCAGCCCGTGGACGCGCGCGAAGAAGGTCGCGCCCCAGATCGAAAGACTGTTCGACGCCAGCCCGAACAGCGCATAGCCCGCGTAGAGGTGGCGCAGCGGCGAAGACCTGAAGAGCACCTTCCAGTCGCGCGCCGTGTGGGCGGGGGCCGCCGTCTCGGTCTGCCCGCGCCGCGTCTCCCTCAGAGAGAGCACGAGCAGGCAGACGAGCAGGCCCGGGAACCCGAGCAGGTAGAAGGCCCAGCGCCAACCGAGCAGCGCCCCGACCTGCCCGCCGAGCGCGAAGGCCAGCCCGCTCCCGACCGCGATGGCCGAGGAGTAGACGGCCTGCACGGTGGCGCGCATCCGCACGGGGAAGTAGTCGGAGAGGAGCGAGAGGGCCGCCGGCCCGAGCGTCGCCTCGCCGACGCCGACCATCAGGCGGCACAGGAACATCGTCTCGAAGCTCCACGCGAACCCCGTGAGCCCCGAGAACAGGCTCCACACGGCGAGGCCGGCGGCGATCAGACCCTTGCGCGAGACGCGGTCGGCCATGCGCCCGAAGGGGATGCCGAGCAGCGTGTAGAAGATGGTGAAAGCCGTCGCGCCGAGCAGCCCGAGCTGGAGGTCGCTGAAGTTGAACTCCTGCTTGATCGGCTGGAACAGGATGTACATCAGCACGCGGTCGAGGAAGTTCAGCACGTAGACGAACGTCAGCACGCCGAGCGCGTACCAAGAGTGCGCCGGAATCTTCTCGCCCGCCCGTTTCAGAGTCGAAGTGGACATAAGGGAGTAGTCAGTAGTCAGTAGCCAGTAGACAGTAGTCAGTAGTCAGTAGGAAGACAGTCGCTATCGAATCTTTCGGGTGTCGGCGTCAGCAGTCGCGGCGCGGAGCGCTACTGACTACTGTCTACTGTCTACTGTCTACTGGCTAAAACCACCGCCTCGCCTTCGATGACGCGCTCACCGCGCTGGTTCGTGCAGACCGTCTCCAGCGTGACGACCGGCTTGTCCTCGCGCAGCCTCGTGACGGTGACGCGCGCCGTGACGGTGTCGCCGGGGTAGACCGGCGCGGTGAACCGGAGGCTCTGGCTGAGGTAGACCGAGCCGCGCCCCGGCAGTTCGTTGGCGATGACGGCCGAGAGCAGCGACGCGCCGATCATGCCGTGCGCGATGCGTCGGCCGAAGCGCGAGCGGGCGGCGTACTCGTCGTCGAGGTGCACGGGGTTGCGGTCGCCCGTTAGCGCGGCGAACGCCTCGATGTCCTCGTCGGTGATCGTCTTCGACACTTCGGCGCTCCGGCCGACCTGTAAAGTCATCTCGCTTGGCCTCACTGCCGCGGCGCTCCGAGGAACTTCAAAACGGCGGCGTTGAACTCGGCGGCCTTCTCGACCTGCGGGACGTGGCCGCACTGCTCGAAGACGACCAGCTCGGCGTGCGGGATGCCCCGCCGGAACTTCTCGCCCTCGCGCGCGAGCGGCGTCAACCCGTCCTCGCGCCCCCAGACGATGAGGACGGGCTGCTTGAGCGCGGCGAGCTTGCCGTCGAGCATGTCCTCGCCGCGGTGGATGGACTCGACGAGGCTCTGGATGGTGTAGCCGTCGCCGGCCGAGAGGCGCTGCGTGAGCAGCATGTCAATCGCCGCGTCGGACTTCATCAAAGGGTTGTAGAAGACCATCCCCGCGAGCCGCTTCATGTCGTCGCGCGTCGAGGGGTTGAGCCCGGAGAGCGCCGCGAGGTCGAACTCCTTCGGCGGCGCGAACCCCGCGGCGTCGACCAGCACCAGCCGCTCGACCTTCGACGGGTGTCTCAGCGCGTAGGCGGCCGCGATCCACCCGCCCATCGAGTTGCCGACGAGCGACGCGCGCTCGACCTTCAGCCCCGCGAGGAACTTGTCGAGGAAGTCAACGTAAGTCCCGACGCGGTAGTTGACGAGGGGCTTGTCGGACTTGCCGAAGCCCACCTGATCGGGGACGATGACGCGGAACTTCTGCGAGAGCGGCAGCGTGTTGAAGGCCCAGTTGGTCGTGTTGCCGCCGAGGCCGTGGAGCAGGACGACGACCGGGCCGCTGCCCACGTCCACGTAGTGAATCTTCTGCCCGAAGACGACCGCCTCCTTCGCCGGCAGCGCGACGGTCGTCTGCGCCGCGGCCGTCGCCGCGAACAGGAGCGTGAAGGTTGCGGCCAGAAGCGCGCGGGGCGCGAAGCGGCCTTGATGTCTCATAGTCATTCCTCCGAAAAGGGCCGGGCGTAGAGGCCCGCCAGAACGTCCGCGAAGTTGCGCGCCACCACGTCGCGCTTGAGCTTGAGCGTCGGCGTCACCTCGTCGCGCTCGACCTCGAAGTCGCGTCCGAGGAGGGCGAAGCGCTTGACCTGCTCGGTGGACGAGAGCCGGCGGTTGACGCCCGCGACGATGTCTCCGACGAGCGCGCGCACCTCCGGCTCGCGGGAGAGTTCGGCGAGGCTCCCGGCCTTCAGCCCGCGCGCCCGCGCGTGCTCGGCCAGTTCCGCCGCGTTGAGCGTGACGAGCGCGACGAGGTAACTCTTCCCCTCCCCGTGAACGTAAGCCTGACTGACGAGGTGGTGCTCCCTGAGCATGTTCTCGACGAGCGAGGGCGCGACCTTCTTCCCCGTCGAGGTCACGATCAGCTCCTTCTTGCGGCCGGTGATGCGCAGGAAGCCGTCTTCGTCCAGCTCGCCCAGATCGCCCGTCAGGAGCCAGCCGTCGCGCACCACCTCGGCCGTCTTCAAAGGCTCCTTGTAGTAGCCGGAGAACATCATCGGGCTCCGCACCTCGATCTCGCCGTCGGCCGCGACGCGCACCTCGCAGCCCGGCATCGGCGGCCCGACCGTGCCGAACTTGTAATCGTCCTCGCGGTTGAAGGCGACGCAGATGTTCTCCGTCAGCCCGTAGGCTTGGAGGATGGGCAACCCGGCGGCGGCGAAGAACTCGGCCACCTCGCCGGCGAGCGGCGCGCCGCCCGACGTGGCGAGCCGGAGCCGCCCCCCGAAATAGTCCTTCACGCGCCGCAGCACGGGCAGCGCCTCGCGCTCATAGCCGGCCAGCAAGTCCGCCGGCACGTCTTCGCGCGCCTGACGCCGGCGCACGACCTCGCGCCCTCTCCCCAAAGCTTCGCGGAAGCGGCGCCGAACCCCTTCCGGCTCGCGCGCGAGGTCGGCCAGCACGCGCGCGTGAATCTTCTCGAAGAAGCGCGGCAGGCTGGCGAAGACGGTCGGCCGGACTTCCGACATGTACTCGCCGAGCTTCGTCAGATCGTCCACGAAGTAGGCGGGCGCGCCCGCGTAGAGGCGGTTGTAGAGCCCGGAGATGCGCTCGGCGGCCGGCCTGCGCTCAGTCAGTCCTGTTTCGGTTTACTGCGGGGCGCGCGGGCGCGCGACCCTCCGGCCCTCGCCCGCGGCGCGGAGGCGCGCAGCTCGGCGAGGCGCTCGGGGCGGAGCACGCCGCGGCAGAAGATTTCCGTCAGGTGCGTGACCACCTGATCGTCGCTGAGGCCGAGGTGACGCCGGCCCCCGAAGAGCTTCTCGACGAGGAAGTAGTTGAAGAACTGCATGTAGGCGGCGGTGAAGCCGACCGCCGGGTCGACGCCGTCGTAGAGCGCCCCCGAGCGCTTCAGCTCCGCGAAGTGCGGCGCGAAGCGGCGGCGCAGGCTTGAGGCCAAACCCTCGAACATGCGGCGGAAATGGCGGTTCTCGAACTCCAGCACGTCGATGTACATGAGCAGCCAGAAGTCCGCGTGCGCGCTCACCAGTTCCTTGACCATGCGCCCGAAGCGGGTCAGGCTGTCGGGGTGGAAAGGCTCCTCGACGCCGTCGAAGATGGCGCGCAAGCGCGCGTCGATCACCTTCTGGTACTTGGCGATGATCGATTCGAGGATGTCTTCCTTGGTGCGGTAGTAGTTGTAGAGGTTGCCGAGCGAGGTGCCCGCGCCGGTGGCGATGTCGCGCATCGAGGTGGCGTGGAAGCCGCGCTTGATGAACAGCTCCTTGGCCGCATCCTCGATGCGGCCCCGCCTCTCCTCCATCACCTCGGTGCTCAGTTTCGGCATGGCCACAAAAACGAACGTCCGTATTTTATAGCCGCGCGCCCGTTTGTCAACTGAATTTTGCCGGGAGGTCGGGTGGGAGCGTGGGGCCGGGAGGCGGAGTCGCGTGGCCGCGGGCTAAACGTTGAGGGTGAAGGCGGGGCGCATTTCGCCGACGCGGTCGCCGCGGTGGTTCCTGATGACGGGGTCGGCGAGTCGGGCGAGCGGGTCGGGCAGCGGGTCGCCGAGGAGGCCGAGTCGGCGGAGGGCGGCGACGGCCGCGCGGGGGCGGGCGCGGTCGCCGCGGTCGCCGTCCTCGATCTTGAAGGCGAGGCCGAGGCCGCGCGGCCACCGCTCCGAAGGGAAGACGGCCGCCGCGTAGACGCCCTCGGCGCCGACCTTCGAGACGAGGCGGCCGCCGGCGGCGCGCATCACCTCGGTGTCAAGTTCACCGTCGCCCTCGACCATCTCGGGGTGCGCGAGCGCGGCGGCGGCGACGCGGCGGCAGGCGTCGCGCGCCCCTTCGCCGAGCCCGGCGGGCGGCGCGGCGAGCCGCGCGTGCATGAGCGCTATCGCGCGCAGGGGCAGGGCGAAGGCCGGCAGGCCGCAGCCGTCGGTGGCGAAGCGAAGCTCCTCGACGGGGACGCCCGTGAAACGGGAGACGACGCCGAACACTTCGCGCTGGACGGGGCTGCCGGGGAGGTCGTAGCTCTCGGGCGGCGCGCCGAGGTGGACGGCGAGGGCGAGCATCGCGGCGTGTTTGCCCGAGCAGTTGTTGTGCAGCGGCGTCGGGCTTTCGCCGCGTCGCTTGAGGGCCGCGGCGGCCTCCTTGCCGTACGGCTCGTGCGGGCCGCACTTCAGGCTCGCGGCGTCGAGGCCGGCGCGGCCGAGCAAGGAGAGCGCGGCCCCGGTGTGGACAGGCTCGCCGTTGTGCGAGCCGCAGGCGACGGCCAGCTCGCGCTCGCTGATGCCGAAACGGTCGGCCGCGCCCGACGTGACGAGCGGCAACGCCTGATGAAACTTGGCGGCCGAGCGCACGTAGGTGAGGGCGTCGGGCGAGCCGAGGCGCGCGACGACACGCCCCTCGCCGTCCACGGCGACGAAGTGGCCGCGGTGCGCGGACTCGACGACGGAGCCGCGCGTGACCTCCACGAGCGGCTCCGCTGAGGCTTCCGAAATGTTCATCATTAAGAGAAGTAGACGGTAGACAGTAGGCAGTAGGAAGACCTTCGCTAACGAACCGCTCGCGTGTCGGCGTCAATAGACTTCACGCGGGGCGCTGCCGCCTACTGCTTTACCGCCAGATGTAGCCCTGCCAGTCCTGTGCGGTCTTGTCCTGCGCGGCGAAGGCTAGGGCGCGCCGCGTGCGGACGAGCGTCACGGCGCGCGACTCGGAGCCGGCGGCGGCCGCCGCCGCGAGCGCGGGCTCCTCGCGCACGACGAGGCCGGCGATGCCGGAGGCCGGCTCGGCCCCGAACTCTTCGAGCACCCGCAGCAGCGGTTCGAGCTTGTCGTAGAACATGACGACCACCCCGCCCGCGCCGAGCCTTCGCAGCTCGCCCCGCAGCGCCTCGGCCTCGTCGAGCACGACCGCGCACTCGCGCCCCGGCGCCTCGTCCAGAACGGCGCGGCGCAGGCGCTCGGCCACCTCGCCCTTCTCGCGGCCGCGCGGGTCTTTGTCCTCCTTGATGACGACGCGCGAGAAGCCGCGCGCGGCGGCGCGGCCCGCCTCCTCGATCAGCTCGTCGGCGCGGTCACCGGGCAGGCCGACGATGCCGGTCGCGCGCAGGCCGTCCCAGCGCGCGACCGTCTGGCAGACGGCGCGGAAGGCTTCGGGGTTGTGGCCGTAGTCGAGCAGCGCGTGGCCGCCCGCGGGCAGGCGGTAGAGGTTGAAGCGTCCGGGGTTGTCGGCCGCGGCGCGGAAGGTGGCGAGCGCCGACGCGACCTGCTCGACCGAGACGCCGTGCGCGCGGCACGCGGCCACGCAGGCGAGCACGTTGGCGACCTGAAACTCGGCCGCGCCGCCCACCGTCGCGGGCACGCCGGCCACGCGCAGCAGGCGTCGCTGCTCAAACCCCGACGCCTCGACCACCCAGCCGTCGCGCACGAAGAAGGCCGTGCCGCCCGCGTCCGCGTGCTTGCGGATGACGACGTGGTTCTCGCGCATCGAGAAGTAGACGACCCGCTTCGCGGTCTTGGCGACGCGCGGGTGGTCGGCGAGGCGCGCGAGCCGCTCGTCGTCGGCGTTTAAGACGAGCGCGCCGCCCTCGCGGACGCGCTCGGCGACGAGCGACTTGATCCAGAGCAGGTCTTCGACCGACTCGATGCCGTCCTGCCCGATGTGGTCGGGCTGGATGTTGGTGAGCACCGCCACGTCCGACCAGTCGTAGCCGAGGCCCCGGCGGACGATGCCGCCGCGGGCCGTCTCCAGCACGGCCGCCTCGACGGTCGGGTCGGAGAGCACGGCGCGCGCCGAGTGCGGCCCCGTCGTGTCGCCCTCGGCGACGCGCTCGCCGCCGACCCAGACGCCGTCGGTCGTCGTCATCCCGACCGTCAGGCCCGCCGAGGCGAGGACGTGCGAGATCATGCGCGTGACGGTCGTCTTGCCGTTCGTGCCGGTGACGGAGAAGACGGGCACGCGGCCGTCGCCTTCCGGGTAGAGCATCCGGACGATGGCCTCGCCCACGTCGCGCGGCCGGCCTTCGCTCGGGTGGCAGTGCATGCGCAGGCCCGGCGAGGCGTTGAGCTCGATGACGGCCCCGCTGCCTTTGACGAACGGCGCGGCGATCTCTTCGAGCACGAGGTCTACGCCGCAGATGTCGAGGCCGACGGCCCGCGCCGCGCGCACGCAGGCGCGCCGAACGCTCTCGTGCGCGCGGTCGGTCACGTCGCGCGCGACGCCGCCCGTCGAGAGGTTGACGCTCTCGCGCAGGAAGACCGTCTGCCCCGGCGCGGGCACGCGCTCAAGCCCCCAGCCCGTCCGCGCGAGGTGCGCGAGCGCGATGTCGTCCACCTTGATCTTCGTCAGGGGCTTCTCGTGGCCGTCGCCGCGCAGGGGGTCTTCGTTGGCCAGCTCGATCAACTCGGCGACGGTGCGCCGGCCGTCGCCGACGACGTGGCAGGGCAGACGCTCGCTGGCCGCGACGACCCGCCCGCCGACGACGAGCACGCGGTAGTTGCGCCCGCGGATCAACTCCTCGACGAGCACGCTGCCCGAGTGCTCGCGGGCGATGCGGAAGGCGGCGGCGACCTCCTCGGCCGTCGAGAGGTTGAGCGAGACGCCGCAGCCCTGTCGCCCGTCGAGCGGTTTGACGACGACCGCGCCGCCGAGCTCTCGCAGCGCCGCGACCGCTTCGGCTTCGGTCTTCACGACGACGCCGCGCGGGACGGGGATGGCGGCCGCTTCGAGCAGTTGCTTGGTCAGGTCTTTGTCGGCGGCGATCTCGACCGCGACCGAGCTGGTCAGGTCGGAGGTGGCGGCCTGCACGAAGCGCCGGTGGCGGCCCCAGCCGAGCTGCACGATGCTGTCCGGCCCGACGCGCGACCACGGGATGCCGCGACGCGCGGCGGCCTCGACGATGGCGCGCGTCGAAGGCCCGAGTTCCGTGCGCGCCGCGATGCGGCGGGCCTCGCAGACCCGCTCCTCGACGGGGAACGGCTCGCCCGCGAGCAGGGCTTCGACGAGGGCGACGGCCGTCTCCAGCAGGAAGCGCGTGCAGCGCTCGGCCCTGTACTCGACGACGACGTGGTAGAGGCCGGGCCGGTCGGCCGAGCGCGTCTTGCCGTGGGTGACGCCGACGCCGGCCAAGCCCGTCAGCTCCAGCGCGACGTGCTCGACGACGTGGCCGAAGTAAGTGCCCTCGCGCAGGCGCTCGACGAAGCCGCCGGCGTAGCCGCGCGAGCAGTGGTGACTATCGAGACCCGGCAGGCGCGCGAGCAGGCGCTCGTTGAAGCCCTCGAACTCGCGGGTCTCCCGCCCGGCGAGGTCTTCGAGGTCGAGGCGCATGAGCAGCGCGGGACTGTGTGTGTAGACGTTCGGTCCGGCGAGTGTGCGGATCGATTCGACTCTCATTTCTTCCCCTTGACGCCTTTACCCGCGGCCTTGCGCGCCGCCCTGCCCCCGCCCTTCGACTCCGGCGGCTCGCCGTCGGCTTCCGAGTCGGAGGACTTCGACTGTTTGACCTTGTCCTTGTCGATGACGGGCTCGCGGTCGGCGAGGTTGAACTTGTGGCCGGCCGAGAGGACGTGGACGCGGACGCCGTAGAGCGAGAGGTTCTTCTCCTCTTCGGCGTAAGGGAGGCTCGTGTAGGTCATCGCGCCGGCGTCGACGACCGTGACCGCGCCCTTGCCGAAGACCTCGAACTCGGTCTTGTTGACGACCATCGCCGTCTCCTCGTCGATGCCGAGGCCGAGGTCTTGCGGGTAGTGCGCGACGGCCGTGAGCAGCCGGCCGAAGCGGCCGCGTTGCGAGAAGTGTGTGTCGATCATCGCGCCGACGAGCAAGTCCATGCCCGGCCCGATCTCGACGCCGCCGAGCTTCGGGTTCTCGTCCGACTCGCCGCGGATGAGCATCGAGTTCGACATCATGGCCGCGCCCGCGCTCGTCCCGCCGATGACGAGGCCGCGCTCGTAGCGGCGGTGGATGAGCTTCTGCATCCCGGTGCCGCCGATGAGGCTGGTGATGTGGAGCTGGTCGCCGCCGGTGAAGAAGAGGCCGGTGGCCTGTTCGATGGCTTCGAGCGACTCCGGCTTCGCCGCGTCCTCGCGCGTGGAAACGTCCACGTACCGCACGTCGTCGATGCCGAGCCGCTTGAAGGCGGCCCGGTACTCGGCGGCGGCGGCGGCCGGGTCGTCCGTGGCGATGGTCATGACGACGACGCGCGCCTTCGGCCCCCGCGCGAGTTTGATGAACTCTCTGAGGAGCGGCGCGTCGCCGCTCCTGATGTCGCCGCCGCCGATGGCGACGAGCCGTCCGCGTGCCTCGCTCAATTCCATAAGCTCTCCGTGCGAAACGGGAGTCGCCGACGCCGGGCCGCGCCGAAAATTTCAAGGGTCAAAAAGAGCGTCCCTGAGGCCGCCGGGCGTAAGGGGCGCCGATACTAAATGGGGGATTTAACTAATTTGTGTTTATACGTTAGGAAAATCTTGGCGGTCTGTCCCGGCCCGTACAGACGCGGCTTTCGCCCCGTCGGCTACGAGTTAGAGACGTTGGTCGGAGGGCCGCGGGGGGCGTCTCAAGTCCCGCCGGCCTGAAGCCGGCGGGGCTCGCGACGCCCCCTCTCGCGGCCGGGCCTCTGCTTTGAGCTTATTTGACGATGGGGGCGCGGTTCTGGAGGTCGAAGCGGTAACCGGCCGGGAGGATGTGGACGCGGACGCCGCAGATGGCGAGCAGTTCGTGGCGCTCGACCTCGCCGAGGTTGGTGTGGGTGAGGCCGCCGGCGTCGATGACGGTGACCGAGCCGTGGCCGAAGACTTCGAGGACGCGGCCGCTGACGACGGCCGCCGTGTCCTCGTCGATGCCGAGGCCGAGTTCGTGCGGGTACTGGGCGATGGCGGCGAGCAGGCGGCGCAGGCGGCCGCGCTGCTCGAAGTGCTGGTCGATGAGGACGCCGGGGAGGAAGCCGAGGCCCGAGCCGAGTTCGACCATGCCGGCGCGCAGGGTCAGCGTCGGCGCGTTGCCGGCGATCATCACGCTCGACATCATGGCCGCGCCCGCGCTCGTCCCCGCCAGCACCAGCCCGCCCTCGCGTTGCAGGTGAAGCTCCGTGTCGAGGCGCGTCCCGCCGAGCAGGCGGGAGAGGCGGAGCTGGTTGCCGCCGGTGAAGAAGACGCCGGTCGCCTCGCGGACGGCGCGCAAAGTCTCTTCGTCGTTGGCGTCGGCGCGCGCCGAGACGCCGAGCGCGCGGACGCTGCGCGCGCCGAGGCGGCGGAAGGCCGCGAGGTAGGTCTTCTCGACCTCGGCCGGCGCTTCCGAGGCGACGGCGACGAGGACGATGCGCGCGCGCTTGCCGCCCGCGAGGCGCACGAACTCGCGCAGGATTAC
>Ga0196962_10000256_pt1 | contig 25644 bp, 30 predicted proteins | sample S3v_20metaG_FD_183186 | JGI IMG/M metagenome (GOLD analysis project Ga0196962, IMG submission 183186) | Soil microbial communities from Anza Borrego desert, Southern California, United States - S3+v_20 | ecosystem: Environmental > Terrestrial > Soil > Desert | place: USA: California | collected...
TACTCCCGGGACGCGACGCCCCGGAAACCGCGCGGCGGGAAAGGAGAAACCCGTGATCCCCGACACCCAGACCCTGGTCCTGTTCCTCGGCGCGTCGCTGGCCATCACCCTCGCCCCCGGCGCCGACATGCTCTACGTGGTCTCCCGCGGCGTGGCGCAGGGCCGCACCGCCGCGTTGGTCTCGGCGGCGGCCGTCAACTCGGGGTCGCTCATCCACCTCCTCTTCGCCGTGCTCGGCCTGTCCTTGCTGCTGCAGCAATCCGCTCTGGCCTTCTACGCCGTCAAGTACGCGGGTGCGGCCTACCTCGTCTACCTGGGGGTGAGGATCCTGCTGGACCGCAACGGCCTCCGCCCATCAGAAGGGGCCGTCACCAGCAGAAGGCTCGCGGGCGTCTTCGTCCAGGGCGTGGTCACCAACCTCCTCAATCCCAAGGCGTACCTCTTCTTCCTCTCCTTCCTGCCGCAGTTCGTTGACCCCTCGGCGGGGGGCGTCGCGGCCCGGATGCTGCTCTTGGGGCTAGTGTTCGTCGGGATCGGGGTCGTCTGCGACGGCCTCATCGCCTGGTTCTCGGGCGGGCTGGGTGAGTCGCTGGCGAGACGGCCGCGCCTGTCGGCCGCGGTACGGTGGCTGGCGGGAGGCATCCTGGTCGCCCTCGGCCTCAGGCTCGCCGTCCCCGAGCGACACTAGCTCCTCCTCCCTCGCGCGATTAGGTGGGCGCAAGGCGCCATGGCCTCCGCGTTCGGCCGGTGCACAGTCCGAACTGGCTGCGGATGCCTCGTTGTGGCATTCTTCCCGTCCCACGATGCGCGGTGGAGGGGGAGCATGAGCCGCGGCAGACGCCGGAAGGCGCAACCGACCGACGAATGGCAGGAACTGCTGCCGCTCTTCGAGTGGCCGGAACAGCAAGCCTACGAGGAGCTCAGGCCGCTGGTCCTGTTCGGCAGCTCGGTGGCCGAGCGGGCAACGGAGACAGGCGTCCCCGAGCGCACGATGTACCGCAGGATCGAGCGCTTCGAGAGGGACGGGATGGTGAGCCTCTTCGCCGCCGACCCCGCCGCCGCGAGGGCCAGGCGTCGGGGCGTGGAGCCCGCCATCCGGCGTATGATCGTCGAGCTGAAGGCCGGGCACCCAAGGCTCAACGCCAGCGAGATCTCGAACATCGTATACGTGAGGACGGGCCGCAGGCTCGGCAAGCACACCCCGGCGAGGGTCCTCTATGAGGAGGTGGTCCCCCTGAAGCTCTCGCGCCTCTTCGAGCCCGACCACGAGACCGAGGACGAGAGGGAGGCGCGCAAGGCGGTGGTGGCTTTGCACCTGGACGGCTGGAGCGTGAAGTCCATAGCCTCCTACCTCCGAGTCAGCAGGACCACCGGGGCCACGCTTCGGTCCTACCTTTTCGGATACGATGCTCCTTTCAGGACACAGGCGGACTCGATGTCCATCTTCGTGATAGTCGCCCCCCACGTACCACCTACCGTGGTACGCCTTTGACCACCTTAGTACCGGAAAGTAACGTTCGAAGGCCTCGAAACCGAAGCTCCTGCGACCCGTTCTCTGACAGAGTTAGGTCTATGGGCTCCAGGTACCCCGGCTCGCCCGCGTCCTCTCCCGTGTAACAAAGTAAGATCGCCCGCTGCACGGGAGAATGGGTTGAGAGTACGTAACGAACCGGTCTGTTCTCCTGCTTGTCCGGCAAGCTCATGGCGAAGGTCATCTGGCGCCGGGCGACCGCCAACGCGTCCTCGCCGGGTGGGTCAAGATGGCGGAGCCAATAGCCTATACGGTCTGGCGAATTCCAGAACTCGCGGAAAAAGGGATGCTCCGAGAGTGTCTGGGGATCCACCGACGGCGCGCAGAGCTGGTCCGCGAGGGTCTCGGCTGTGCTCACCATCTCTACCCGCTGGCCCGCGAGGAAGAGATCCGGGTTACGGATGGCCCACTGCTCGCTGACTTCGAGCAGATCCGCATCGCCATCGGGCCCTAAGGACTCGGCCATGCTCGCCCGGATCTCCTCGACCGTCTGCTGGGTTCGGAGGGTAGGAGCGTGCATGAAGTGGACAATCTCCCCGGGTGAGAGGTCCTCGGCGAGCAACCGCCCTCTCTCTCGAGCCTGGGCTACCCCTTCATCCGTCAAGGGGACGTTTCCCCTGTGCGAAGCGATCTTACCGTGCCGTACCCAATGGATCCTCACGTTGGATAACAGAGCTACTCCCCTCACCTTACTCGGTTTCGATCAGGGCGAACGCGCGGGCAGGGGCACTCTCTACCCTCGAGAACTTGTAGAAGGGAGCGAAGAACCGAACCCGCAGCGGTAGATCTCTCAGGTTCACGAGACCCTCAATCAGCGGGATGCCCGCGCCCAGGATCGCGCCATGCACGACGAACTCGTCCGCCGTCCAGCCTGGCTGCCGGGCCGCGGGCTCTTCGAAGAAGTCACAGCCGACGGATTTCGGCCTCCTCTCGACGATCCACCCCGCAGCCTCCGCTGTCAGGCCGGGCGACTCCCTGAAATATTTCTGAGTTCCGATGTGCCTCTGGGCCCAGTCGGTCCTAAGGAGCAGGATGTCGCCGGACCGGATCGACTCGCCCGCGGCTTCTAGGCTCTCATTCGCCTTCTCGAGGTCGGCCACGTCTATGATCTGCATAGGCTCCGTGGGCGTGAGGTCGAGGACCACCGCCTCGCCGATCATCCGATCCAGCGCGACCTCGTCTATGGCCTCACCGCCCTTGATCGTGTGGAGGGCGGACTCCACGTGCGTTCCGGTGTGCAGGCTCATCAGGTCGAGCTGCGTAGATTGCCAGTAGCCTGTTCCGTTCTTCGTCCTGACGTTCATCTGCACCCCGAGATCCGTCGAGGGTGGTCCCTTGAAGCCATGCGGGACAGCCGGACTGAGGTCTAAGATCTTCATGGAGACGCTCCTTCCTGCTAGTCGAGCGTCACGTAGAACTCGCGCTCCCGGCTCTCGAGGAGCGGTATCGCCGTGCCGAAGCCATACTCCTGGAAGTGCTCGGAGTCGCCGTGCGCCTTGTAGCCGTCCTCATCGACGTATTGCTCGTAGAGGAAGAACAGGTTCGGGTTCTCCGGATCGCGGTGAGCCTGATAAAACAGGTTGCCCGGCTCTTCCCGTGAGAGCGGAGTGAGCTTCCTTATTGCCTCTTCGACTTTATCCGCCTCGCCCTCTCTAGTCGTCCACTTCGCCACGACAACGAATGCCATATCTCTATGCTCCTTTCTTTCCGATCGTGTTCCTCAGAACGCCGATGCCCTCTATCTCGAGCTCGACGACGTCTCCCTCGCTCAGGTAGCGGTCCGTCTCGATGCCTGCACCCCCTTCGGCAGTCCCTGAGCCGAAAACCTCACCGGGGTAGATCGTCTGCGCTCGGGAAACGTAGGCGATCATATCCGCGAACTTGTAGTGCATGTTGGATGAGTTATCGTCACCCCACGTCTCGCCGTTGACGCGGACGCTCATCGTCAGGTCACCCGCATCCACCTCGTCGGCCGTGACTATGCAGGGGCCCAAGACGTTGGAGCCGTCCCAATCCTTCGCCTTCGACGGGCCCATCCCCACCGGCAACTCGCGAGCCTGGGTATCGCGGGCTGAGAGGTCGTTCCAGATCGTGTAGCCGAAGACGTAGCTATCCGCCTCCTCGCGAGGGACGTCCATGCCCCTACGCCCGATTATGGCGGCGAGCTCCAGCTCGTGGTCCAACTTCTCTGTGTAAGGTGGGTAAGGAACGGTCTCCCCCTGCCCGATCACGGTGTCAGGCATCGCCCGGTAGAACGCGGGAACCTCGTACCACTCGTCCGGTATCGGCCGCCCCAGACGGCGGAAGGCGTTCTTGAGGTGCCCCTCAAAGGCGAGGAAGTCCCTCATAGAGCGCGGCCTCAAGGGAGAGAGCAGTCGGGCGTTATCTACCGGGGTCTGCGAACCGGCCGGGGCACCGGCCTCGATAAAGGCGATCATGTCGCCGTCGAAACCGGCATCCAGGACGGCGTCGCCCTGGAGAATCCCTACCCTGGGCCCCTGCCCGGCATCGTAGGTAACCAGCCTCATGTCCCTCCCTTGATCGGCGTGGCAGCCTTGCTCATGCTTGCCGCCAGGTTCACAGCGTCTTCGATCTTGGGGTAGCAGCCGCAACGACACAGGTTGCCACCCATGTAGGCCCTAATTCTCTCCTCCGTCGGTTCCGGGTTCTCTTCTAGTAGGCTCTTGGCTGTGAGGATCATGCCGGGAGTACAGTAGCCACACTGAAAGGCCTCCGCCTCGACAAACGCCCTCTGGACGGAATGATTCCCTCCGAGTCCCTCGACGGTCGTGATCTCCTTCCCCTCCGCGAGCGGGGCGAGCAGGATGCACGTCGAGATCGGCTCGCCGTCTACCAGCGCCGTACACGCTCCGCAAACCCCAATGCCGCAGGTGTAACGGACGCTCGTTAGGTCGAGCTCGCCTCTGAGAACGTCGAGAAGCATCTCGTCCGCCCTAGCTTCGACCTCTACGGGCTGTCCGTTTACGTTGAGTCGAACCTTCATCCTACCTCCTCAGTACCTATGACCTGAGCAAAGCCTTCTTCTCCGCCGCGCCTCTGCGGTGGAGCAGCCGGTAGAGCGCGATCGCTAGGAGCCCTATACCGAGCGTCCCGAGGAGGAGCAGAGCGGACGGCGAAGCGAACAAGAATCTCACGCTACTCAGACGTCCCTGATCCGACAGGCCGTCTGAACCGTTCACCGGCGTCGGCGTCGGCTCCGGGGCAGTCCCGGATGCGAAAACGCGCTCTCCCGGACTGTCATTCCGGCCGTCTGTGGAGACTGGCTCGCAGCCGGCTTTGGCCCACGCATCGCCTCTGCCGTCTCGGGTGTCCACGGCGTCGAGGACGCTCTCCGCGGAGATCGGCAGCTCCGTCACGTGTATGCCGCGGGAGTAGAGAGCGTTGCCGATCGCGGGCGGGACCGGCGGAAGGGCGGTCTCGCCGAGGCCTTGCACCTCTCCGCCCTCGCGCTCCACCAGCTCGTGCGAGAGGGTTGCAGGCATGTCATCCATCGCCGGGACGTTGTAGTCGGAGAGGTTGGCGTTTGTGATCTGGCCTTCAGCGAACTCGTTGCTCTCGAAGAGGGCGGTTCCTAGGCCCATGATCATGGACCCCTCGTTCTGGAGTTCGGCCGCGGGCCGATTTATCACCCGGCCCGCGTAGATCGGCGCGTGAAGCTTCATCACCCCAAACCTGCCTGTCTCTTCGTCAACCTCGACCTCAGCGGCCGCCGCCCCCTGGTGCCAGTGCGACGAAGCAACGCCCTGACCGGTATCGGGATCGAGCCCGCCTTCGTCTACGACCTCGCCGTAGCCGCGCTCGCCGTTCTCCTTCAGGTCGGCGACGGCCACCTTGAGCGCCCGGCCCATCATATGCGTCGAGCGGCTGGAGGTCGTACGAGTGTCGTACGGGACGACGTCGGTGTCCGGGTCGGGGCAACTGACCTTCTCCACGCCCACATCTAGCAGCTCGGCGGCCATCATGCGCATCGCCATCTTTGCGCCCTGGCCCATCTCGGTCGTCGCGCAACGGACGGTGTAGGTTCCGCCGTCTTCAATCTCCACCGCGATCGCCGCTCGGCTGGGAGTCTGCATGCCCTTGAGCATGACGCACAGACCCTTGTTCTTCCGGCTCTCGGTCCAGGCCACAGCGTCGGCGGCGTCCTGCAGGAGCCTTTCGAAGTGGACGTCGTGCATAGTCTCGCCGGTGCAGTATTTGTCCCCGTCTTTGAGAAGGTTCTTCATCCTCAGCTCCAGTGGGTCCATCCCGAGCTTGTCGGCGAGGAGGTCCATGGTGCGCTCCCTCGCCCAGGTGGACTGCATCTGGCCGTAGCCGCGGAAGGCGCCGTTGGGCGGAAGGTTGGTGTAGACGGCGCGCGAGTCGACCCGAACGTTGGCGATGCGGTACGGCCCAGGAGCGGCGAAGCCCATCTTCTGGGCGACGCCGGGACCGCAGTCGGCGTAGGCCCCGGTGTTGGCCCAGCACTCGGTCTCGCTAGCGACGAGCGTTCCGTCGCTTCGAGCACCGAGCTTCACCCGGACCGTGGCCGGGTGGCGGTTAAGCGTCATCCACATCTCATCGCGCTCGAGTACGATCTTGACCGGCCTCTTCGCCTTCCGAGCGAGGCACGCGGCTATCGCCTCCGTCCTGACAAAGGTCTTCGCCCCGAACGAGCCCCCCATAGGGGGTGAGATTATCCTGACCCTCTCCTCGTCTATGCTGAAGAGCCCGGCAAGGTCCGTGCGCATGTTGAACGGGGTCTGTGTGCCGGACACGACCTCCAACCGGTCCCATTCCCAGCGAGCGACGGCAGCATGGGGCTCCATCGGGACGTGCGTAGCCCCGGCGGTGTGGTAGGTCTCCTCGACCACGGCGTCGGCCTCCCCAAACCCGGCCTCGACGTCGCCGTGTCGCAGCCGGAAGAGGTGGCAAATATTCGTCTCCTGCTGCGGTCGAATGCCGAAGTACGCGGCGTCGTTCCTAGAGATGTTTGTCGTCTCGTGGACTAGTATCGCCCCCTCTGAGGCGGCCTCCACCTCATCGAAGACGGCGGGAAGCTCCTCGTAGTCGACGTTTATGAGCCCCACCGCCTCCTCGGCCTCGTCCGCAATCTCGGCCGCGACGGCTGCGACTACGTCCCCGGCGTAGCGAACTCGCTCTTGAGGGAGGATTTCTTGGTCCTTTACCTGCGGCCCGTAGCCGCCGAGATCCTGGACGTCCTCCGGGAGGAGGACGATGATGCCCTCTGGGACCGCCGAGGCGTCCACCCCCACAACGCGGGCGTGGGCCACGGGCGATCGCAGGAGGCGGGCGTGAAGCATCCCCTCCATTGCCACGTCTTGCGAGTAGCGGACGGCTCCGGTAACGCGAGGATCAGTCATGGTTCAGATCCTCAAGGGCGCGCCTGACCTCCACGGCTATGACACGGCTACGGTAACGAGCCGAGCCGCGTGAATCGGAGAGCGGCTCAATCTCCTCGGCGTAGCGGCGTCCAATTTCGGTGGCGAGCTCGCCGCTCAGGTGCTCTCCCTTCGCCAGGTCGCAAATCTCCGGGAAGTACTGGGGCCGTCCAGCGACCGCGCCGACCACGACCCGTAGCCTGCCGTCCTCTTGGGCCGCCGCAACGGAGACGCAGGGCCGATCCTCGCTTGAGCGCGAGCTGAACTTCCGGTAGACGGAGCGTCCCTCGCTGCGGGGTATCCGGAGCTCCGTGACGAGCTCGTCCTCTTCGAGTGCTGTCTCGTAGTGGTCTAGGACGAACACGTTCATCGGTATCTCGCGCTCTCCCCTCACGCTCCGCGCAACGACCCGCGCCTCAAGAGCCGCGAGCATCGAGGGAGGATCGGAGGCGTAGTCCGCGTCGGCGACGACCCCGCCGACGGTCGCCTGGTTCCTGACACGCGGGCTGGCGACCACGGAGAAGGTGAAGGCAAGCGACGGCCAGCCCTCCTTCACTACCGGCGAGCGCTCTACAGCCCGGTGGGTGGTCATCGCCCCAAGCCGTAACGGTCCGCCGTCGGCCCCTATGTAGTCGAGGTCCGGGACGCTGCGAAGGGCAACGAGCATTGTGGGGGCGAAGAGCCTCTGGTTCATGACGATTCCGAGAAAGGAGCCGCCGGCTACGACGGTCGCCTCCTCCCCGTGTTCGGCACGCAGGGAGAGAGCCTCGTCCAGCGAGCGTGGCTCGTGCCATTCCGGTGCGATCATTGCCATCTCAAAAACCCTTTCAGAACCGCGTCAAACAGTGCGTCTACATCGTCGTGACGGGCCGAGACTGGAGGAGGTAGATCTCCTCGCCAACCATTGCCCACTCGATGTCCTGTGCGACGCCGTGACGTTCCTCTAGTTGTCTGCCTAGGTCGCCGAGTCTCTGGAGCTCCCCGTCGGTAAGGACGCGGTCATCTACAACCTTCTCGCGCTTGACATTTCCCCTACGGTCCAGGGTGTAGTGGTCCGGGGTCACCTCGCCGGAGACGACCTGCTCCCCGATGCCCCTGACGGCCTCTACAACCATCCGGTCGCGGCGACGCCTGACAGGGTCTACGGTAAAGATCACGCCGGACTTCTCGGGGTCGACCATCATTTGGACCACTACGGCTATCCGCAGATCTTCGAGGGAGCCCTTATGCGAACGATAGAAGAGCGCGCGCTCGGAGAAGAAAGACGCCCAGCAGTCCACGACCCGCCTGCAGACTTCCTCGGCACCTTCGACGAAGAGGTAGGTCTCCTGCTGACCAGCGTAGCTCGCAGCCTCAGAGTCCTCCGCGACCGCTGAGGAACGAACGGCCACCTTCTTGTTGCCCACAAGCTTGTACGTAGCCGTGAGTCGCCCACCCACGAGGTTCTCGTAGGCGGCCGTTATCTTCTCCCTCGGAGGTTCGGTAGCCGCGACGAGCTCCTGGAGCTCTCTTGTGGAGTGGGAGGCCGCGAGCTCCAGCATCTGCTCGGCGTCGATGGAATTCTGAAGAACATACGAGGGGATGACGAAGCCCGGAGGCACCGGGAGTCCTTCGGCGGTCATGCGGGCCAGGCTGGCGCCCTTCCCGCCGGCCAACTCCACCTCCCGGCAAGCCTCCTCCGTAAACCAGACGACAGCGTCTCCGTGAGTGTTCTCCAAGGCGCTCTTTTCTCTTTCTCGGTCGGTCATGTTCTACGCCTCTCCGCGGCCGTCAATCGTCGAGGATGGCGACGGCACGGACGGGGGCTCCAGTAGTTCCGACCCACTTGATGGGCAACACGGAGAGCTTGAAGCCGTATGGGGGAAGCTGGTCGAGGTTCGTCAGGTTCTCCAGGTGCCAGTAGTCCTCCTCCCACATGACGCGGTGGGCCTCCCAGAACTGCTCGCGCTCGAACATCGCCCACACCGGCGGGTCGAAGGTCACGGCGTCTATGCCCATCATGCGGACACCTTTGGAGATGAGATGGAGCGTGGCCTCCCGGGTCATGCCACAGTGATCGCGGAGGTAGCGTTCTTGGTCGTCGTTGTAGGCGGAGGCTCCAGTCTGGATCAGGACGATGTCCTTCTCCTTGAGCTCGTAGCTGATCTTATCGAGCGTCTCGTCTATCTCGGCCGCCGAGATGCCCGCTCCGTATTCCTTATGGCGGAAGTCTAGGACAACGCCGTCGGAGAAGCAGTACTCGAGCGGAATCTCGCTCGCGCCCGGGCCGTCGGGTCGAATATGCTTTACGGCGTCCATGTGGGTGCCGGCATGGTCGCTCTGGATGATCGTGTAGGAGGCGGTCAGCTTGTCCACGCCATACTTATCCGCCCCGACACCTTTCGCGAAGTCCTCCCAGGTATCGAACATCAGCATCTGAGGCGGGTTGATGCGCGGGAAGGTCACCATGTCCCGGTGAACCGGCATCGAGAGGTCCACGATCCTGCTCATGCGTTCTCTCCTCTTTTCATCATCGTTCGCAGCGTCTCGAAGTGCTGCCGGAGCGCGCCGCCGGCTTTCTCCGGAGATCCCTCCTTCAATGCCTCCAGCAGAGGCCGGTGCAGCTCGGCAAGCTCTTGCAGGTCTATGTCCGTCTTGAGGGCCGTGACCACCACGCGCGCCTCGACCCTCAAAGTCCTCCACGTGTCGAGGAGAACCTGGTTTCCGGCGGCCTCGACGATCAGCCGGTGGAACGTGGCGTCGTGGGCGGCGAGGTCCTGGAGGGCGTCCCGATCTGCGGCTTCGCGCATGGCCTCGAACTCTCTTTCGAGCTCCTCAACCTTCCCGTCGAGCCTGCTCGCCGCCTCTTGAGCCGCCAACTCTTCTAGCGCCGCTCGCACGGGGTAGATCTCGGCCAACTCCTCCTCGGTGATCCTGCGCACCCGGGTCCCCCGGTAGGGCTCGTACACTACGAAACCGAGCGACTGTAGCTCGCTGAGCGCCTCCCGCACCGGCGCCTGGCTCGTGCCGAACTCCTGAGCTATCTGGAGCTCGACGATCCGATCCCCGGGCTGGAGCTCACCCTTGAGGATGCGCTCCAGCAGGAGCTCCCGGATTTGCTCCCGCAGCACGGTTCGGGTCAGGCTCACGCGAGTATCTCCACGAGGCCGTTGGAGCCGTTTACCCGGACGTGGTCTCCGGTCTTTATCTTGTGGGTGGCGTCGGAGGTACCGACCACGGCCGGTATGCCGAACTCGCGGGAGACGACCGCCGGGTGGGAGACGGTTCCGCCGGCGTCGGTGACAAGACCGCTGACCTTGGTGAAGAGGACGACCCAGGCAGGGTTCGTCATCCGGCAGACCAGGATGTCACCGTCCTCTACCTGATCCGACTCCTCTATGGAGGTGACGACGCGGGCCGTGCCTTCGATCACCCCGGCCGACGCCCCGAGCCCCACTACCTCATCGGTTTTCTCGGAAGGCTCCCTATAGAACTTCTCGGGGAAGCCCCAGAGCGCGTTGTACGGGAAGTCCAGCGCCTGCTGGGTCGCCGTGCCGAGCCACTCGGGAGGCCGCACCTCATAGGCGTCTTCCTGCTCGTCTCGCCGCTCGGAGACGATCTCGCGGCCGTCTATCTCGTCCGGGTTGAACATCAGGACCCGCAGCTCGTTGTAGCGGAGAAACATTACGTCCTCGGGATCATCGAGCAGGCCCGCCTCGACGAGCTTCTTGCCGATTGCGATCAGGACGAGCCGCACGCGTGCGTTGGTGCCCTGGTCGATGTAGAAGTGATGGTCCGGGGTGAGCGGGTTCATCCTCAGGGAGAGGTCGAGCGCACCCTGGAGGCTGTCTTTGCCTTCGCCTTCGGTCACGTCGTCCATGAGTTCCCGCTTTGCGGCCTCGAGGTCGTCCCTGACTGCCTGGATGGCCTTCGGGTAATCGTAGTCGGTTGCAAGGTACCCCCGAACGGCCTCCAGGATCGGGGCCGGGTTCTCCTTCCATGTCTGGTACTGGAACTCGTGAGCCCAGATCGCTTTATAACCGAACTCTTGTCGGTGCGACTCGAGGCGCTCTGAGATGAAGCGCCTGCCCCGCTCCGTAACGTTCAGGGCCTCCACGATTCCGGCCGCCGTGTCGGCCTCAAAGGCCTGCCGTAGCTCCTCGTCGTCTCTTATCTCCTCTTTCATCTTCCACAGGTCCTCGACGGCGTCCCAGTTGCGGTCCTCGGTGGAGCTCTGCAGCCTACCCACGAGGCCCGGGTCAGCCTCGCCCTTGACCTCCGCGATGGTCGCGTTGAGGGCCGTCGTCGCTGAGAATTGGGAGAAGTTGAGCATCCAGTGGATCTTCCAGTGCCGGTCGTGGATGTCTATGGCATCTTCTAGCAGGATGGCGAGCTCGACCATATCCATGCTCTCCGTGTCCTGACCGTCGAGGTAAGCGAAGTTGCGGTCCATCTCGGGCCTGAGCCTCTCACGCCACCAGTCAAGGAAGTTGTACGCATAGTGCGGCAGCACCGCGCCCAGGTACGCGCCGATCTTACCCGCGTACTCGTCACTTTCCGGCACCCTGGGAACGTAGCGACTGCCATACTCGGAGGCCTCTCCGTAGGCCGACGGGTCGGCCGGGACAGCGGCCGTGTAGAGATAGCCGTTTACCCGCTTGGCGATCCAGTCGGAGGCGAATGGAGTACCGAACCTGCGAAACATGTGATCGCACGTGAGCCACCACCCACCGATGTCGAAGAACATCGGAGAGATCGGGTTCGGACAGTGAAGGTCATCTAGGATCCAGAAGAGATCCGCCTCCCCCTCCTTCCAATCAATACGGAAGTTCTCATCGCCGTGGAACGTGCCGAGTATCTCGTTGGTATTCGTGTCCACTTGTCCTCCTCTCCTGCAGGCCTGCACACCAATACCCGATCGGCGTGCACTCCAGGTTCCGTTTCCCTAATACGAGCAATTATCGATTATCTTTAATCGAGAGTCAAGCGAGGAAGCGAGGTTCTTCTCATCTTCTCATTCTTGGTGTCGCGGCTTTCGCCCATCAGATGGGCTTCGATCCAGCCGGAACCCGGGGCAACAGGTCATAGCTGATTTTCCTGTACGTCGATTTTCAGGTATCTGTCAGCACGAATCGTTGCAACTTCTCCGCTACTCATTCTTGTTACGTTTATCCTGCAAAATAGCGCATTTTGGAGTGGAGCCGAGGGGATTCGAACCCCTGACCTCCGCCGTGCAAAGTCGGATCACTATATCCTATCCCGTTCTATCGTGTCGGGGAATATGGCGTAAATAAGCAGGAAACCCACAATCACATCAAGTCGGTTTCCTGCTACGTACTATCCCACGACGGGCTGTTTGCCCTGGTGGCGGGGGAAACCTCAGGGGAATCGTTCGAGGCCGTAAAGCGGGCTTTCTACTACCGGGCGAAGGAAGCGAGGAGGCGAAGGGCAGAGTCCTCGCCAACGCTGTTGGAGGCCTTCGAAAAGGTCTTTGGTGGGGCCGAGGGCCATGAAGGCACGAGTGAGGGACGCCCCGATCGCTCAATATCCCCATCATAGGTAGATAACCCCCTGCCACAAGTAGTGATCACCCCAAATTCCGGGGGAATGCGCAAAAAGCGCAATAAGCGCATGTAGAAGAGAAAGAAGGGTCAGTCTACAGTGGTGTCTTCGCTGGCCTTAACCCTTCCAGCTGACCTCATCCCAGAATGATGCGCCGCAAACTCGAGGAATCTCTCGGGAAGATGGAAAGCCACGCGTATACTGAGCGCATGATGCCTTCTCATACACAGATAAGAAATGAGGCACACAAACAGAACGACCCGTACAGGCTAGCTGGTGTCATGGAGAAGGGGTAAGGGAGGAGAAGGTCGTGGCAAGCACCATACAGGTGTTGGATCCCCTTGAAGCACAGCAGGTCGCCGCCGGAGAGGTCGTCGACCGTCCCGCCTCTGTGGTGAAGGAGCTCACAGAGAACGCCCTGGACGCTGGTGCCACGCGCATAGAGGTAGAGATTTCAGACGGTGGTCGCGAGCGCATATTGGTCAGGGACGACGGCTCGGGGATGAGCGAAGAGGACGCCAAGCTGAGCGTCTTGAGGCACGCCACAAGCAAGATCCGCACCGCCACAGACATAGAGTCTGTCATGACCCTGGGCTTTCGGGGCGAGGCATTGCCCTCCATAGCCAGCGTCTGTGCATTCTCCCTCACCACCTCAACCGGCGAAGGTGCAGGGACGAACGTCACAACCGACGGTGGCGGCAACGTCGCCGTCTCCCCCGCTTCGCACTCCAAGGGCACTACCGTATTGGTTGATAGGCTCTTCTACAACGTGCCGGCGAGGAGGGCATTCCTAAAGAGCGCCCGCGCAGAGCGAGCAGCCATTGTAGAGGCGATGACCAACCTCGCCATAGCTCATCCCCACGTAATGTTCCGCCTGATGGAGAAGGGGCGCGAGGTGCTCTCCTTACCCGCGGCCAAGGACCTCCTCGAACGCCTCGCCCAACTCTACGGCGTAGGCAAAGCAAGGGCGATGCAGCAGGTGGATCACGAGTCGGGTGCCTACAAGGTCTCGGGCTACGCGGCGTTGCCGAGTGTCACCGAGGCCAGCCGCTCGCGCCAGACACTCTCGGTAAACGGCCGGTGGGTTAGGGCTGAGAGCTTGACTAAAGGCATAGACGACGCCTACCGAGCGACCGTGCCTGCGGGCCGCTACCCTCCTGTGGCACTGTGCGTTGAGGTTGACCCGCACCAGGTAGACGTTAATGTTCACCCGACCAAGCAGCTAGTGCGCTTCTCAGAGGAGAAGGAGGTGCGCCTGGCGATATCCGAGGCGATCCGCAACGCTATTCAAGGAACGGGTGAGACCGCTCCTGATCAGGATGGACGCACCACAGATTCCGAAACCTCAGACTTCTCCTTACCTACGGGGAGTGAGAGCGGCATCGATGCGCGTTTGCCTGCACGGGAGCATTATCCTGCGGAGAACCACCCGGCGAACGAGACGCACCCTTCCATACCGCCCAGCAACAAGGTAACCAACACCAATGAGGGCGCCTCGATGCTCCCAGACAGCCTCTTCGGGACCTCCAAGGGCTCTAGATCCGACCCACCAAGAACACCCGACCTCTCGGAGCAGCTCAAGCGCATGGAAGAAGCTTCGGCCCCTCTCTCACGGGCTGGCTCTACAGCTGGCGTCGAGCGAGGGGACTTGCCGCGACTTAGAGATCTGCGCGTGGTGGGTCAGATAGGTTCCGGCTACATCCTCGTAGACGAACCACTAGCAGCGTGGATCGTCGATCAACATGTAGCACACGAGCGTGCCCTACTCGACAGGCTCACTGACCCCAAAGACGAGCGGATGCCCGCCGTACAGTCACTCCTCGTCCCGGAGGTTGTTGAGCTCGCACCCCAGGATGCCGCGAAAGCTGCCGATTCCCTCGAGGAACTCTCAGTCTATGGTTTTGAAGCGGAGCCCTTCGGCAAGGCTTCCTTCAGGATTACTGGGGTGATCTCCACCCTGGCAGATCGCGACGTGGCAGGAGCCTTTAGGGATGCGATCTCCGTCATAAAGGGTACGGCACCCGGGACGAGCAGGGAGCAGAGGATCCTCGCCACCATAGCGTGCCACTCTGCGGTAAAGCTTGGCGACAAGCTCTCTCAGGTGGAGATGGAGACGCTGATAAAGGATTGGTTGACCAGCAGCTACCCGGCTACGTGTCCGCATGGTCGCTCGATCTGCTACCGGCTCGGACATAAGGAAATAGCCCGCAAGCTGGACAGGCACTAGACTATATCTGCCAGCGCTTTGACTACCCTCTTAGGGGCGGTGGAACGAATTAGAGCGGTTCTCAAAGCAACTGATCCAGCGCTTTGGGGAACCTCAAATGCCCGGGGTTCGGGTGCCAGGAAGGATGCAGAAACGGCGTAGTTCTTCGGGAGATCGGTTCTTCTGCAAATTGCTGTAGGTGTCCGCTACGTGGATAGATAGGTTAGAGTGGGGCCATCTGACCGCTCTGTCGTCCTGAGTCTTCAGGTGTCCGCGATCCCGAAGAAAGAGTTGCGGCGGAAACAATCTCTTGAGGTTAGCTCTTCATAAGAGCGAGAAGCTCGCTCTCGTCTGCGCCCGAGTGCCCATGATGCATTTCTGCGGTCAGGCCTTCCGTACTACTTGCGCGCTCCTGACGCCTCCTCTCCAGCGCCTCGGCCAGCGGCTTGCTGCCGAAGCCCTGCGCCTCATCCTGCCTAAGCTCGCCGATCGCGAAGTATGCCTCCTGCTCGCGGGCGCAAGCTTCACAGAAAGGAATCCCCCGGATCTCCACTGCCGCTCTATGTAGGCATGGGCTCTCTGTCTTGCTTCGGACCTGGCAAGATCCCGGCGTCCGAGTCGCCTGGGTCAAGAGTACCTTCCTCTGACGAATACGGGATCCCCTCCTACTTATACGCACGCCACTGGTTAGTGCCCCAGCGACTAACCGGGTGCGCACCCTGCGGAAGGATATCTCCAGCATAGAAACACCCATAGCGACCGTTGGGCAAGCGTACGATGGCAGGCCTGTACGCCCTCGCTGCCGCCTTCTTCGCTTCCTTTTCGGTGGCGTAGGTCTCGGTTTGCATCTTTATTCCTTTCCTTGGGTGTAGCTACCCCATCAGCATTAGACTGGCAGCCTCTAGCACCTTCTAGTATTTTGTATAATATATTACAACTATACCACCATAAGGGGTCGGGAGTGGCAACGTTGGGGCTCGGGTTGAGGGTCCTGAGCGGGCCGCAACAAGAAACAAACTTGTTCGGGCTGCAGAGTCTCGCTCACCCCACACACCGGGTCCTCGTCCAGCCTGTCCAGGTCGGTCTCCTCGCGCAGCGTAGGCGGAAAACGCGGCCAGGGTCTTTGCCAGGTCAGCACTTTCTACACTACTTTAGTGAAGAAACCTCAAGAGGGGAACGGGGCATTCGAACTGCGTAGAACACCCCTTCTACGCACTCGGGTGAATAAACCTACGTCAGTGCACCAGAGTTCACTGGATGGCATCATGCTTGTGGTGGATAGGTTGGCCAAAGTTTGGCTCCACTGGATCTAAAAGGCTCGGATGAAGGAGTACGAGATGAGGTTGCTCTACATAGTCACCAAGGGTATGGGCGATCCGACCCTGGCCTCCGTGCCGCTGCACATAGCGGCCAACGGCTCCCTCGATATCGGGCAGGAGGTCTCGGTGGTCCTCGCCGGGGATGCTACCGACCTAGTGATCGAAGACAACCTGCAGCACATGGAGGGCGTGGGCGTACCCCCCGCCCGAGACCTGCTCGGCAAGCTCAAAGAGCACGAGGTTCCCGTCTACGTCTGAAAGGGGTGCGCGGTGGCCCGTGGGGCCACCGAGGATGAGGAGAGCTTGGCGCAGCTCAACGGCAGGTGGGCTGCGCCCACGGACGTAGCAAGGCTCGCTGCGCAAGCTGACAGGGTGCTTACCTTCTAGCGTCTGAGTCCGAGGCGTATTTCTGAGAATTCCCCTCTAGGAGGTTGGGTGCATAGGGGCTGGGAGCCGCCCGGCCTGCCACGGGGCGTCGTGGTGTTGTCGCATCCTCACTGATCACCTAGGCCGAGTACGCTCGGCCTGCCTCGCAGCCTTCACCGGCTCGGGGGTCGTCCGATTGTCGATGGCTCGCTGCTTGGTGGCCTCGTCGCCGCCCACGACGTGATCGTCGCCGCTCATCAGCGCCTCAAAGCCCTGCCGCGCGACCTCGGTCTTGTCGTTCTTCCAAGAGTTGTCGCCGAAGATGGTGTTCCCCATCCCGGCGTTGGCGTGGAAGTCGCTGTCGGTGGCCCCAGGCAGCAGCGCGGTCACCGAGACCCCGCTGCCACGCAGCTCTTCGCGCAGAGACTCGGCGAACGAGAAGCCGAACGCCTTGGACGGCCCATAGACAGTTTCATACGGCGTCGGCGAGGTGGCCGAGATCGAGGACGTGATGAGGATACGTCCACCCCCGTTGGCCGTCATGTGGCGTGCCACCCGCTTGGCCATATGCACCAGCCCGGTGATGTTGATCGCGATGAGCCTGAACTCGTCTTCCAGGTCGTTATCGATGAACGCGCCGCCGAGGCCGATGCCGACGTTGAGCGCAGCGGCATCTACGGGACGCCCCAAGTCCTCGACGAATCTCCAGAATCCTTCCACGCCATCGTAGGTGCTAGCGTCGGCTTGATAGGGGTAAGCCTCTACGCCTTTGTCGCGGAGCGCCTCGGCGGACTCATGAACGCGATCGCTCTGTCCAGAGATGGCGACGTCGAAGCCGTGATCGGCGAACTGCTTGGCCAACTCAAAGCCGATTCCGCCAGAGCCTCCGGTTACCATCGCGAGCTTGTTCCTGCGCTCCATGCTTCGTCCCTCCTTCGTGTCTGTCGTGGCTATTTACCACTCACAGCTTGCGCCTTAACGTCCCTCACCCCATTGGCGTGGCCTCTTGGGATGCTCGATTTCGGTTGAGTTCATATGACCCGGAGGAGGTTACCGAGTGCGCGTCAGGGTAGAGACTCGGGAGGATGCACGGCAACCGTGGTGGCGCATGGGGTTCGACCCGTGAGCGCCGTCCTCGTCACCGGGGCCAGGTCGGCGGTCGGGGTGTGCTGGACCACTCTTAGCCCGCATGGGCGAACTTCTCAGAACTGCGTCAATGCGAAGCTCGTAGACCTTACCCTCTACGAGGTTGGGGAATGAGCTTTCCCCGTAAGACTGTAGGAGCTCGCGGCCCCTGAGACAAGCTCTTCAGAAGTGTTATCGACACTCAGCGGGGTGTTGGGTGCAGTAGGGTTGGTCACCGGGAAACCGATTACGGTTGGAGGCAATAAGGGCATAGATGAGGTCCTGCAGTTGCCTGATGCCAGGTAGATAGTACAGGTAAAGTGGGAGCGCACTTCCTAGGGCACAGGCCACCAACGCGTTCACTGCCTCGGCTGCGCGGTAGCGTCTGCCATCGGGCGCGATCGCCCAGGCGCTCGCCTTGCACTCTTCGAGGGTTAGTCCTACCGAGGCGGAAGTGCCACTCTTCTGGAAAGGCACCGCCGTCACGCGACGGTTGCGATCGAGCGCCTTAAGTAGGCGCACCGAGCGCGTGCAGAATCCTCAGGCACCGTCGAATACGAGGGTGAGGTGTTGCGGTAGCTCAATGAAGGTCACAAACCAGATTGTACCCCTGCCATCCGGTTGGAAGAGCACAGGGCAACCCGGACGGCGAAACTTCCGAGTACACCCCTTCTAGGACATTGGGTGAATAGCGTACTCCGAGCCTAACTCCTGAGCGGCGTCAAGTGGAAGACTGGCTACGAAGCCGTTCTCCAAGTCGCCGCCCAGATAACCACCTACGGAGGGAGCAGTTGGAGCTCCCTTCGTCCACGACGAGCAGGTCGGTACGAGTGATTAGGCCGCTGGTCCTCTTCGGAGAGCCAGATCGCCAGCGCACGGCTCACATCGCGCCAGCCTGCCCGTGACTCCGTCCTTCTCAAGGACTGAAGCCTCGATCGAACCCGGGACAGTTCACGAGGCCAGTCCCAACACCAGCGCGGCCACGGCCAACAGGAGGAACGCGGCCGCCGGGCCGATCGAGTAGTCGCGTACGCGCAGGTGGGTGATGATGGCACCGACGAAGAACAGGACGAGGCCGACTGCGGCGGCTGTCCCGATCAGTGGCACGCCGATGAGGCCGACCAGCAATCCGAGCGCGCCCGCTGCTTTGAGGATGCCAAGCATGGGCACCCACGATTCCGGCACACCTACCTTGGCCGCGGTGATGAGGACGAAGTTGAAGCGCATAAAATCGGCAGTGGCCGCGAAGGAGTTAGCGGCGATGGCCATCAGGGTGACAACGACGTAGGTTGCAAACATAGTGAACTCCAATCATTTCTTGAATACACTAGTAGGCGATTGTGTTGGTCTCGCAGGTACTGTCTGAGCGCTTGCGTTCCACGTGAAGCCGGTCTCCTTGTCACATCGACCGGGTTCCGTTCGTCACTACAATGACGGAACGCGACAAAAAGATGTGACCGATGGACAAACAGGATTGGCTGGCAAAGCGATTCGAGGAGCACAGAAGCCACCTGAGGGCAGTGGCCTACCGGATGCTCGGCTCGCTTTCCGAGGCGGAAGATGCCGTCCAGGAAGCCTGATTCCGCCTAAGTCGCTCTGAGAGCAGCGGCATCGTGAACCTGGGCGGATGGCTGACCACGGTCGTCGGACGAGTGTGCCTGGACATGCTACGCTCGCGCACCTCGCGGCGTGTGGTGCCCCTGGGCGAGCCCCTCGGGACGCGCGTGCCAGAGCCGCTAGTGAGTCGCGCGGAAGGGATCGATCCCGAGCACGAAGCGCTTCTTGCTGACTCTGTTGGTCTGGCGCTGCTGGTGGTACTCCAAACGCTCACTCCCGCCGAGCGACTCGCGTTCGTGCTGCACGACATGTTCTCGGTGCCTTTTGAGGAGATCGCTCCCGTCGTGGAGCGCTCTCCAACCGCAGCAAGGCAGCTGGCGAGCCGGGCGCGCCGGCGGGTTCAGGGGGAAGCGCACGTTCCCGACGCCGACCTCGCCACCCAGCGAGAGGTCGTCGACGCCTTCCTGACCGCCTCCCGCGACGGAGACTTCGACACGCTGCTCACGGTGCTCGACCCGGACGTCGTGCTGCGAATCGATGGAGGTGCCGTGCGGGCGGGGCTATCGCGGGAGGTCCGCGGTGCGCGCGCCGTGGCCGAGCAGACGCTCACCTTCTCACGGCTCTCCCCGTTCGTACGACCGGCGCTCGTGAATGGGGCCGCGGGCGTCGTCGTGGCCCCGCGGGGACGGCCGTTTTCGGTCATGGGCTTCACGATCAGAGGCGGAAAGATCGTGGAGATCGACATCCTCGCCGATCCTGCGCGCCTGAGCCGGCTCGACGTGTCGGTCTTCGGCGACTGATGCTCGGCGCCTCGGTTACGCCGCACGAGGCGTGCCCCAATCCCTGGCTCTAGAGCCCCGGTACGCCCTCACAGCCATCGCCGCGCCACCAGGAAGATAGACTTCTGAGAACTCCGTCAAGACGAAGTTCGTCCACAACCTACACAAGAGGGCAAACGCACGATATAAAGAAGGCACGGCCCAAGGCTTTATTTCCCCCCTCCGTAAAGCCTCGGGCCGTATATTCGGGTGGCACCCTAGCAAAGACGCCAATCTCCATCAAGGTAAAGTTCGCAGAATGCACCTTCGACGCACCCGGGTAAATAGGGGAAAGGACTGTACACGAAGTAGAATGCTTCCATGACTAACCGACGACAACAGGACTCAGAAGGTCGGCAGATGGCGGAGTCCCAGCTATCGGAGTTGCAAAACATGCGCGTGCTCCTAGAAGAAGCGAGGGGACTCTCCCGGAACCTTGCCTATCATCGGAGGGCGCGCCTGGAGAGCAGGATCGGCGAGGCGCTAGACGAGGTGGACAGTCAGATAATGGAGTTGCGGGCCGCCAAGGGTTAGTAGGACCTCGGCCCGATAACAGCTTCTACTTCAGATGGTTCTTGAGGGCTTTCTCGGCCTTGTCCACGCCGCTTGTCGAGCCTTTGGTGCCCTTGCCCTTCTTCTCACCGGATACCTTGTCCTTGGCGGCCTTCGTCGCCGCCCCTTTGATCTTCTTGCCTATGTCGGCCATGTTGATCGCCCTTCTCTGAGGTGTGTGTATCTACTTGCGTCTTTACCCATCGGTGTATGCACCCAGCCATCGATGGGGTTACGGTCGGGAAACCGACGGGCTAGACCCTTGAGAGGTTCTCCATGATAAGGGACCGGAACACCCCGAAGGATGCTCCGTCCCTTTTATGTCCGACCTTCTGAGAATTCCCCGTCCACGCACTCAGGTGAACCTCTGGGGACCTACCTTCTCCAACAGCCTACCCATAGAGATCATGGCCCCACCGAATACGGCAGGGACGCCTCCGCTACTCAGCTACATCTTAAGGACCCGGAGTCCTCCCTGTCCCGACCTCGCACCATGCCTTGAGCATCTCCAAAGCACCATTCCCTGCAGTCCCTCCTCCCACTCTCGCCGTGTATCCTCTCTCCACTTCTCATACACCCGATGAACCCGACGAGGCCGGAGTATCAGGCATAAGTAAAGTGTTTGTTGTCGTCGGGTTCTGGTTGCTGACCCGACGATGCTCACCACAAACCCGACGAAAAGGGTGGTCCGTCGTCGGATGGCGTCGTCGGGTTATCAGGGAGATTCGACAAACCCGACGCCAATCATAAGTTGGAAAGCCGCACAGGTACGGGGCTCCTTGCTCAGCGCGTCGGGTTCGTCGGGTTAGGTTGAAGGGGTAAGGGCCTACAAAGTAGAGGTGCTCAGCCCTGTCTAGAATAAGCCCGTAAATGACCGTCATGAGCGTCATGACCGTCATGGTGGCGAGGCAGCAGCTTACCTATGCGGTTTACTCGATGACGACGAACCTAACGATGGTATGACCATCCCCGAACCCTTAGTCAATTCACCGTCATGTAGATACCCCATAGGTATAGGGGAAAGTACCGCTCATGCCGCTCATGACGGCGATGACGATGAATTGCAGAGGTTCTCTAAATGGGGTGCGACACTCTGCTGTGAGGTCGAGAGACCGGGCGATAGGCCGAGAGTATGAGGAGCACAAGTGCGACAAAGCCCGTCGCTGTAGCCGTCCCGCTCGGCCGTAAGGAGCCAGTATTCATCCACACACCTCATCCTCGCCCTATTCCCCCAGCGCCTCCTTGTAGCGTCGTATGGTCTCCACGTGCTCTTGAGGCGAGTGTAGCCCCGCGTTCATCGTGTTCACAGAGATGTGCGTTGCTCCGAGCGTGCGCCAAGCTTCGGTTTGGGCTATCCACTCTTCTGAAGGGACCCTAGCTACGTCCAAGCGTGCCTCCATCCCTACCGACTCCGGATCCCGTCCTGCCTCCTCAACGTAACCACGCAGGCGCTTGACAGCATCGCGCATCCTCTCGTCTGGCGGTCCCAATGGGAACCAGCCATCGAGCCAGAGCGGCCGTCAGGCGCCCCCCCTGCGGGTTCCGCCTACGCGCCTGACCGGCGCATGAAATTCAGCCAGTTCAATCCGAGGAAACCCTTGATCTCCTGGTCTGGGAATCCTCTCGAGACCAAGCTGCGGGTCAACTCCGGCCAGTCAGTCCAGTTGACGAACTCACCTAACGCCTCTCCCATCTTCAGTTCGTCTTCCGCTCGGAAACCCAGGCGTCCGAACTCCTCAAGCGCTGGTGCGTGCAATTCAGCCGGGAAATCCGTCGACCAAAATCCCCAGTCAGTGGCGATTCCCACACGGTCGACACCCATAATCGACGCCGCATGCTCAAGATGCTCGATCATGTCTTCTACGCTCTGTCCGCCGCCCTTTTGCAGAAAGTGTGGCACTGCAGCTATACCAGCGTAGCCGTCGGAGACTGCAAGAGCCCTCAACTCCTCATCGGTCTTTCCGCGAGCGTGGTCGTAGATATTCCGGCATACGATGTGGGTGAATGCAATGGGACGCTCCGAGACGCTAACGGCATCCATCGTTGTTCCATATCCTGAATGAGACACATCGATGATTACGCCCAATTCGTTTAGACGCCGGACTAACTCTACACCGAATCGACTTATCCCACCCTGCTCTCGTTCTGTGCAGCCGTCACCTACTAGGTTGCGGGTGTTGTAGGTAAGCTGAATCACGCGGACACCGGCGTTATATAGCGTCTCGACACGGCCTAAATCTCTTCCAATCGGCAGGCTGTCCTGGAGGCCGAGCAGTAAGCCAACGATGCCATTTCGTTGGCTGCTTTCCAGCTCCTCTGCGGTAGTGCATACGGACATGTAGCCGAGGCGCGCTCTCGCGTAGCAGCGCGCGAGGTCGGCGACGACTGCTTCCCACTCATCGAGGGCAAGTTCCATGGCGCCGAGAGTGACCTGCACTCCATTCACCCCCGAGCGCTGCCATACCTCTTGTATCTCGCTTAGTGCGCCGGAATCCTTCTCCAGCTCCCATATGCGAGCGTTTGCCATGGCGCTCAACGTGCTTCGCAAGGACTGGCCGCTCTCCAGTGACTTACGCATTACCTCCCTTTGTCTGGAGGTGAGCAAGAACGGCTCAGCATGAGGGCTAAAGTCGAAAACGAACGACTCACTGTGTAACTGCCGAGCTCGCTTCTCCTGATCTTCGCTCAACTGCGTCACGGATCTCTAACCCCTCAAGCTGCGAATCTAGCTGCGTCGCGCCATCCCGACTTGTGGTGCTTCCACGCCTACAATTCTATCTATCTCCTCCTGTGTTCCCCAGAACTTCACCAAGGCCTCCCTTCGGGGCGGCGGTCCCAAGTAGGCGCCTACGAGATACAGGACACCAGAGATCACAAGTGTTATAGGGAGCGGATCGATGGGCAGGTCAGGCACAAAGACGCGGAAGAAAACGTATCCACCCATGCCTCCCACCATACCAAGGACTGCCGCCGTCGCATTAGCCCGCTTCCAGTAGAGTCCTGCTATCAAAGGGATGAACAGGGTCGACGCCAATCCTCCAATCGCAAAGAGGATCAAGTACTCTAGCAGTTGTGGAGGCCTGATCGAAATCAGTAGGACGATGACTCCCAGGATCAGGCTCGTCCAGGATCCGAGGCGAGAGGCGCTGTGATCCGGCAGACGGGGGTTGAAATAGTTCATGTATAGGTCCCTTACGATCGTCGAGCTCACCACCAGAATCATAGAGTCAACCGTGGACATGATTGCCGCCATAGGAGCGGCAAAGAGAGCACCCGCAACCCATCCAGGCAAGAGTTCCACTATCATTCTCGGTACAGCAAGGTCTCCCACCGCTAACTCAGGGTAGAAGACCCTCGCCACCGGCCCGATTCCAATGAACCCCAATGTAAAGATGGCCATGATGACTGGTCCGATGTAGATCGCCCTGTGCACAGAGGCGGTATCCTGATAGCTCATGGCGCGTACGGTCAGATGAGGTAAGGCTGCCGGCACTAGACCAAAGACAACGAAGAATGAGAAGAGCAGAAGAATCGTGAAGTCACCTGCACCAGGCAGAGTCAACAAGTCAGGGTGTCGCTGTTTCAACTCGCCGGTAACATCGGTCATGCCCCCGGTCGCCGCAAGTACCACTATCCAGAGGACGACACCTCCGAAAAGCATGATAACGCCCTGGAGGGCGTCGCTGATTGCGTCGGCTCGAAAGCCGCCTACCGAAGTATAGAACGCCACGATCCCCGCAAAGATAATTACTTGCCATACATAGGGCACGCCGGTTATCTCTTGCAGGATCCGCGCTCCACCCACGAACTGTGCCGACATGTAAACCATAAGGGAGGTCACGATCCCTATGGAAGCCAGTATCACAACCACATGGCTCTCGTATCGATGTCGGAGAAAGTCGGTCACCGTCAGAGCATCTAGTTTGCGCGCTACTATGGCGAATTTCTTCCCGAGAACGCCTAGCACCAGAAGTACTGCCGGCACCTGTGCCATGGCCGCGAGAACCCATCCGTATCCCCATTCATATCCGAAGCCTGGACCTCCGATGTACGTGCCGGCACTGGCGGCGCTAGCCAGGAGTGTGAAGACAAGGATGAACCAGCCCAACCCTCGCCCAGCGATGTAATACTCAGCTGACTTCCCACCAGTGCCGACTGCTTGCCGCTGATTGAAAGCCCAAACTGCTATACCAATGAGGAGAACCAGGTAGACGGCCAGTGGAACAATGATATCCCAGCGCATTTCTTTCCCCCGTTTTCTACAGTCAGACTTGTGGTGACGATTCTCCCGACTGACGCTCAGGTGGTTCGTATTCCCCCACTTCCGAATCCTCGCCGCTTGCGCTCAGCGGCATATCTGCGAACCAGTACTTGACAAGGAAATACGGGATAACGCTGAAAATAGCGCCACCTACGAACGCTGACCAGAAAAACCAGTCCGGAAAGCCCAAGATGAAGCCGATCTCGTCGGCGTCTTTGCCTCCCCCGATCACCCAGGCGGTACCGATTAGTACGAAGGTGTAGACGCCGAAATACACAAAACTTATGATCATTTCATTACGAGACGCAGCGTATCTAGGATCTTCGGTGAAGTCCTCCTCACTATCTCCTGTGCGCTCCCTCGTCTCAGCCATTGCTGCTCCCCCTTCTACGTCCGGCTACTGCCAGCAATACAACCGGCTTGCGCCGGCATCCTTGCTAACCGAATACCTTCAAAGTAGGCTTCTCGATCCTGCACTATGGACGTTTACTCGCCTTTCCTTGCCCCTTGCATTACAGGCTAACAGATCGCCAGAAATATCGTCAAGTGAGTAACAAAGTCTGATGCTAGAGCATGCCTCAGAAGTTGGTCACGCTTACAGAATCCATCAGGCCCACACATCCCTGCGGTAGTGTTCTGAAGTTCTCTGTCATCGACATGGTCTTTCTCAGCGTACGGGTAGCGGCACGCGTAGGACATCACCTTGCAGTACACCGGTCGATGCGCCTTCTGCCCACACCGTTCGACCGGCCACGAACACCCGGCTGATACCTTCGGGGATTCGTTTGGGATCGTCGTAGGTCGCGGTGTCGACGAAGCGCGCGGGGTCGAGCAGCACGATATCGGCGCGCAACCCCGATCTGATCCGTCCGCGATCTGCCAGGCCGATACGATCGGCCGCCCTGGCAGTCAGCCGCGCCACGGCTTCTTCTACGGGGATCAACCGCTCCTTCAGGGCGTACCTCCCTA
>Ga0196962_10000257_pt1 | contig 25623 bp, 24 predicted proteins | sample S3v_20metaG_FD_183186 | JGI IMG/M metagenome (GOLD analysis project Ga0196962, IMG submission 183186) | Soil microbial communities from Anza Borrego desert, Southern California, United States - S3+v_20 | ecosystem: Environmental > Terrestrial > Soil > Desert | place: USA: California | collected...
CCCGCCGATCTTGTAGAGGCTCACGGGCGGCAGTTCCTCGCCCCGATGGAAGGCCAGATCTATCCGCTTCCACCTCTCCCCCACGCTCGCCTTTGTGGGCAAGAAGTCTCGATCGAAATCCGAGCAGCGGCCGGCGCTTCCCACTATCCGGCCGGGCGGCACCGTCCTTGGGCCCCGGTAACGCCCCGCGGTACCGATAAACCTTCTGACCTCCTCGAAGCAGGGTAACTCCTGCGAAGCAGCATCGTCTCTTCGCAGGCGAGCACCGATCCGCCCGAGCCGTGCCTTCCGAAGGGCGAGAGCGAAGTCCCTATCCGCTCGCTCTTGGAGGCTCATGTAGCCAGCCATCGGCTTCCCTTCCTTCGTGCGCCTCCGGCTCGAACCTCTGCGGGCAGGACCTCCGAGCGGCACGCCGGGCAGTGCAACACCCCGTCTGGCTGCTCTCGCATCTCTGGATGACCGCACTCGCAAGGGTGGTTGCCCAGTGCGTCGGGCAGGCCGACTACGTCCCGCAGGGTCTCTAGCGTGGAGCCGAGAAGGGGCATTCGGCAAGAGCCGCAGCGGGCGAAGCCTGGGCCCGAGGAGACGAGCTCTCCCGATTCGCAGAACGGGCAGACGATGTGGTGCGCCCCGGACGCGGTGCGGGATGGAACTCTCATCGCTGTCTCCTTTATCGGTTGCCGGTCCGTTGCCGTGATGCTTCAACGTGATCCAGTAGGGCAAATCCTCTCTGACGTTTCCCGGGTGCGGGAATCGCCTTGGCCGCGCGGTGTGCTCGGTCGCATCTCACGCTGCCTCTCGCCGGTCGCGGGCCTCGGGGACGAAGAAGGCCTCGGGGTCTATCGGGAAGAGCAGTCGCGCCCTGCGGCCGGGCTTCCCTCCTCCCGCCATCTTCATGGCCCGTTCGATGGAGGGGGCGATGATCCGCATCCGGCGCGCAACGGCGTCCTCACGAACCTCGACGGTCACACATATCATCTGCGTGCTCCTCTCCCTTCGCCGGAGCGCAGAGCGCGTGTGCGCAGGCGTTCTTGTCGTCACGGTCATCGCCTCGATCCTGGTTGCCTACCGCCGGGAGAAGTCGGCGGCTCGCGGAGGGGAAGAGAGCCGCCGGCTCCAACCCTACGCTGCCTAATGTAGCGGCCGGTCGGGTGTAGCGGCATCGGCCGAAAGGTGGAGCCGGGGGTGGAGATTCCTGCAGCCCGACTATCGCGCGCCGCAGGGGATCAAACCCCGTCCGGTACGGTCAAGCAGACTCCTCGACGGCCACGGGAGACGCCTCGCAATCCTTCGGGCTCGCCTGGGGCTTCTGGAGGTCGGCCGGGACGCCCACCTAATGTTTCTTCGTCTGCGAGGATGGTGACGAAGACCGAGTCATCCCCAGCGTCCTGCGTTCTACGCTAAATTTTGCGTTCGAGCCCTTTCAGTTTGGCTACCGGGATCATAGAATCTTAAAAGGTCGATCCCCATTCCAACCAAGGGTGAAGTAGGTTCCAACCGGATGTGTAGACAACGTGGACGCGGTGTTGGAGAACGCCGGTCTGGCCGGACCTGGTGCTGTTGGCGCGCATTTCGGGCATGCTGCGGCGCACTTCACTGTAGCAGAGGGGTCACTTAGCGGTGGATAGCGAGAGGAATCCTGGGATCTCTAGAGGTAGGGGGTATTGGCCCCCCATGAGCCGTCGGGCTTTCCTGAGGCTAGGAGCCATGAGCACCGTTGCCCTCGCCCTTGGTTCCTGCACGCCATCGCCGGACAGGAGGAAGCCTGGCGGGGATTACATCCGCTACGGTCCGCTGGTCGAGGACCCCGGCGGAGTCCTGGATCTCCCGGAAGGATTTCAGTACCGCATAATCTCCGAAGAGGGCTCCGCTCTGAGGGGTGGAGCACCGATCCCCACTCGTTATGACGGCATGGCCGCCTTTCGGGGGCCTGGCAACACCACCGTTCTGATACGTAACCACGAGCTAGAAGGAGGCCAGGCCCCTCTCATCGGCAACAATCCATTTGACTCCTCCCAGGCCGGAGGGACGATCGGAATCGTGGTAGGAGAGGATAGGAAGAAGGTGGAAGAGTTCGCAGCCTCCTGTGGAACCGTCCGCAACTGCGCCGGAGGAGCGACTCCATGGGGGACGTGGCTTACCTGCGAAGAGACCGAGGAGGACGATGGGCACGGCTATGTCTTCGAGGTCATGCCCGAGGATCCCGAGAACGACCTCTCCAGGACCCCGATAAAGGGGATGGGCTCGTTCTCGCATGAGGCGGTTGGTGTGGACCCCGAAACCGGCGTCGCCTACCTGACCGAGGATTCGCACTCGGGCGCGAGCTTCCTCTACCGCTACATACCAGAGGATCCCAGTTTCAGACCGGGCTCCTTGCAGAGAGGAGGCAAGCTACAAGCTCTCACCCTAGAAGAGTCCACGCTGAGGGCCAAGAGCCTGGAGAAAGGCCGGCGCTTCGGCGCGCACTGGATCGACGTCGACCCCGGCAAGCCGCACGAGGAAGCTTTCTCCAAGGGAGCCGTGCGCTTCAAGCGGCTCGAGGGAGCGTGCTTCTCCGGAGGTACCTTCTGGTTCGATGACACCACCGGAGGAGAAGAGAGGCGAGGGCAGATCTACCGCTACCGTCCCGAGGATGAGACGCTAGAGCTCTTCTACGAGGGTACAGAGGCAAACCGGATAGAGAGCCCGGACAACATCATCGTCTCCCCATGGGGGGATCTCCTCTTTGTCGAAGACGAAGCAATAATAGACGGAGACAGTTCGAACCGCATTCTCGGCCTCACCCCTCAGGGCGAGCTCTACGAATTCGGCAGATGCCGTGTGGGAGACACGGAACTGGCCGGCCCCACCTTCTCTCCCGATGGGCAAACCTTCTTCGTGAACATCTTCAAACCGGGTATGACTCTCGCCATCTGGGGACCCTTCATGCGCGGCAGCGCGGCTCGCCAGCGCCAGATGGCCTATGCGGCGCCACCAGCGCATCTGGCCCCAGAGCTTACCGGCGAGCTCGCCGAAGCCGCCGAGAGATTTGGGATGAGCGCGCTGGAAGCAGCAGCCTACGACCGCCTCGCAGTGCCGCTGGTATAAGGGCGTCGGCTTCTGGCCAGACTACCTCGATACTCTGCAGAACTCGATCTCGCTCTTCGGATTGAGCCAGCCCTTCGCCCCGACGATGTTCTCTGGCTTACTCGATTCTCACGCCGGCTCGGACGAAGCGGCGGCTCTTCACCCGCGGGCATCTTTTCCTCCCGCTATCAGCGCCAGGAACTCGTACGCCACGTTGGCGGCCAGGAGGGCGGTTACCTGCCCCGGTCCGTCGTACTGCGGGTAGACCTCGACCACGTCGCAGCCGGCCACCTCGAGGCCGGTGAGGCCTCGGACGAACTCCTGCGCTTCGCGGCTGGTGAAGCCCCCGATCTCCGGCGTGCCCGTCCCCGGCGCGTACGCGGGATCGACGAAATCCACGTCGAACGAGACGTAGGTCTTCGCCCCGCCGACCCGCCCGCGGACTCGCTCGGCCGTCTCCTGTACGCCGATCTCCCTGATCTCGTCCGTGGTAATCAGCTCGAAGCCGAGCTCTCTCGAAGCCCCGAGGTCTTCGGCCTCGTATAGTGGGCCGCGCATACCCACCTGGATGGAGCGAGAGGGGTCGAGCAATCCCTCTTCCACCGCCCTCCGGAACACGGTCCCGTGGTTGTACTTCTTGCCGAAATACGCATCCCAGGTGTCCGCGTGAGAGTCGAACTGCACCAGGGCGAGCGGGCCGTGGACTGCGGCTGCGGCCCTGAGCTCGGGGAGCGCGATCGAATGGTCGCCACCGAGGACTATCGGGACCACCCCGGCGTCATGGACCTCTTTCAGGCCCACACCTATCCTCTCGTAGCTCTCCTCGATAAAGCCGGGCACGACGGGGACGTCGCCGTAGTCGACAACGGAGATGTGGTCGAAGATCGAGACGTCCTGTGAGGGGTTGTAGGGCCTGAGGAGGTGCGAGACGCTCCTTATTCCCTCGGGGCCGAAGCGGGCACCAACGCGGAAAGTGGCCCCGGTATCGAAGGGCGCGCCCACGATGGCGGCGTCGGCGTTCTGGAGGTCCTGCACGTTCGGAAGGCGCATGAAGGTCCTTATCCCCGAGAAGCGTGGTGTTTCGAAGGAATCGGCCGGCTCGTAGTGGGTCACGCTCATCTTCTCCCGTCTCTAGAGGTTGCCTACGGCTGCGTTATCTGGGATCGCCTTACGTCTCGATCCGTGTCCCCGACTCCGCGCCGGATATGACGTTTCTGACGCCGGGCATCGGGAATCTCAGCTCCTTCAGGTAGTCCTCCCTCACGCTACTCCTGGCCGGAAGGTGCAGACTCACGGTTGGTATCTTCTCTTCCTCTTTCATTTATTGTCCCGAAGCGATCTTGGCGGCGCAATGCTGCAAACGTACAAACGAGCATAATGGAGAGGGCTACGTCGTCCAACGCCGGTCGATCTCCTCCCAGCGCGGTGGCGGACCGGGTAATCGAGACTCTGCCGGAGTGTGGATGGCGTCGAGCAGCAGCGCCAGGTATCGGTGGCGAAGCTGTTGGGTGCGCTCTTCGTCCCCAACCCGTACAGCCGCTAGTTGTTCCAGCAGCAAGGCTATGTCGTCCACTTCCACATCGGGGCGGATGGCACCCGCGGCCCTGGTGCGCTCGAACAAACGCATGTTGAGTTCCTGCGCCCTCTGGCTGTCCCGGTACAGCTCATCCGTGGGCGTGAAGGTCCCTGCCAGGCGCAGCGTCAGCGAGGGGGTGTCGGCATCCACGACGCGGAGCATGAAGCCAGTGAAAGCTTTCCAGGGGTCCCCTTCGTCGGCCAGGGCTTCCTCCACGGCGGCAATGTAGATCCCGAGACCGTCGGCACAGAGCCGCCTCAAGAGGTCCTCCTTGCTCCCGTAGCGGCGGTACAGGGCGCCGATGCCCACCCCGGCCCGCTCGGAAACCGCAGAGATAGGTGCCTTCGGGTCGGCGACGAAAACCTCGCGGGCGGCCTCCAGGATCAAGCCGTCGTTGCGCGCCGCCTCAGCCCGCCGGCCACTCATCGACCCGGAAGTATTTTCTCTCCTCATACACTAATTGTATATGGAACAGAGCATTCTGTTCAAGTATAATGGAGCGGAACGGTTTGTTCCAAAGGAAGGAGTTGTTCATGTCGAGGACGAGTGACACGGGCGCGCTGGGCAGGATCGCGTTCGGTCCAGAGTACGAAGGGGAGGAGCATAATGGATTGGAAGCTCGAACTGGTGGCGATACCCGTCTCAGACGTGGATCGCGCGAAGACCTTTTACACGGAAGAGGTCGGCTTCAACGCTGACCACGACCACACCGTCAGCGACGAACTTCGCTTCGTCCAGTTGACGCCCCCAGGGTCGGCCTGCTCCATCGCCATTGGCAAAGGAGTCGTCGACTCGGAGCCCGGCTCCGCGGCCGGCCTTCAACTCGTCGTCGCGGACATAAATGCCGCGCATCGGGAGCTCGTCGAGCGGGGTGTGGAGGTCAGCGACGTTCAGGAACTCCCCGGAGGGCGGTTCGTCTTCTTCAGCGACCCGGATGGCAACCGCTGGTCCGTGCAGGAAATATCCGGTTCGCGTCAGAACGTATAGACCTGCGACACGCCGAGAGGAGATTTCGGTTATGACCGAAACACTACGACCGGAGGATGGGGTTCGACCGTTCCGGATCGACATCCCAGAGCAAGAGCTCGACGATCTACGCGACCGTCTGGGCCGCACCCGCTGGCCCGACGAGATATCCGGCGTAGGCTGGAGCCGTGGCGTGCCGCTGGATTACGTGAAGGAACTTGCTGAGTACTGGCGCACCTCATACGGCTGGCGCGAGCATGAGGCGAAGCTCAACGAGCTTCCGCAGTTCACCACCACGATCGATGGGCAGGACGTCCACTTCCTGCACGTCCGCTCGCCCGAGCCGGAGGCGCTGCCCCTGATCCTCACCCACGGCTGGCCGGGCTCGGTGGTGGAGTTCCTGGACATCATCGGGCCGCTCACGGACCCTCGCGCCCAGGGCGGCGATCCGGCCGACGCCTTCCACCTGGTGATCCCGTCGATCCCGGGCTTCGGGTTCTCCGGACCGACCCGCGAGGTCGGGTGGACCGGGCAGCGGATCGCGGCCGCCTTCGCCGAGCTGATGCGTCGGCTGGGCTACGATCGCTACGGCGCCCAGGGTGGCGACGTTGGCGCCGGGGTCTCCCCGGACTTGGGCCGGGCAGCCCCCGACCGTGTGGTCGGTGTCCACGTCAACGCAGCCACCATCGGTTTCATGCCTTTCCCTCCGCTGGATGAAGCCGAGCTGGCCCAGCTCACCGACTCAGAGAAGGCCCGCGTGCAGCGGATCGGCGAGTTTATGGCCGAGGACTTCGGCTACGCCCGGATCCAGTCCACCCGACCGCAGACCCTGGCCTACGGGCTGACCGACTCGCCGGTAGGCCAGCTGGCCTGGATCGTGGAGAAGTTCCAGGAGTGGACCCACGGCACCGAACGACCCGAGGACGCGGTAGACAGAGACCGTTTGCTGACCAACGTGATGCTCTACTGGCTCACCGGCACCGCGGGCTCCTCCGGCCGACTCTACTACGAGGATGCCCACTCCGGCCACTGGCCTCAGCCATCCGGGGTGCCCACCGGCGTGGCGGTCTTCGCCGAGGACATCGCCATCCGGCGCTACGCCGAACAGAGCAATACTATCGTTCACTGGTCGGAGTTCGACCGCGGAGGACACTTTGCCGCCATGGAGGCGCCGGATCTCCTTATCGGCGACGTGCGGATGTTCTTCCGCGGGCTCCGATGACCGCCGCACGACTACACAAACCCACCGGTTTGGATCAATTACGCGATGTCGTCGTGGTCCAAGTTCCACGCCCATGTCAGTAGCGAGCCATACAACCCTGGGTTAGGATTTATTCGTATCCGCATCAGAATTTAGGGAAGGAGGCCGAGCATCGTGGGTGATGCCGATCTGCTCCTGTTCTTCGCAGCCTCGGTGGTGGTGATCTTGGCTCCGGGGCCGGACAACATCCTCGTCCTCACCCGCGGGGTGACGCTAGGGCTCAAGGCCGCGCTCGTCTCGGCCTCCGGCGCGAGCACGGGGCTTGTTTGCCATTCCCTGTTCGCTGCGGCGGGGCTCTCGGCGATCCTGTCCCGCTCGGCGTTAGCCTACTCGGTGGTGAAGTACGTCGGGGCAGCATACCTGATCTACCTCGGAATAAGGGCGCTCATGGACCGGGAGAGCTTTGTGCTCTCCGCCGCAGACGGCGCTTCACCTCTCAGTTTGCGCCGCGTCTACGCTCAGGCGGTTGCCTCCAACGTCTTCAACCCCAAGATAGCGGTCTTCTTCCTGGCGTATTTGCCGCAGTTCGCTGATCCTACGTCAGGAGGCGGGGTCGCGCCGCAACTGCTAGTCCTCGGCCTCGCCTTCGCGGCGATGACGTGGGCCATCTTCAGCGTCGTCGCACTGTTGTCGGGCGCATTGGGCGGGTGGCTGAGGAGCAAGCCGCGGTTCGCCAACGGATTGAGTTGGCTTACGGGTGGTGTGCTCATCGCCCTGGGTCTGCGGTTGGCTTTGCCCGAGCGCCGGTAGTGAAGCATCCGAACGCAAGTAAGGAAATCGGCAGGCCTGGAGAACCGAGGAGGTACGAATATGACAGTAGCGATGCGGACGATCTCGGGCCCGCTCGAAGATGAAGAAAGACAGAAGGCACTCTTTGAGGGCACTCTGCTGATCTTCAAGAACGTCGAGCATCTGGCCACCTACCCCATAACCGCCGGGCGGGCCGTCGCTCTCTATCCGCAGTACTGGGGGCAACCTCTCAAGAACACTAGCGCGGGCTGGGATCTCGAAGAGGTCAAGGCGGGCAGGATAGCCGCCATCGTCCCCGAGCCCACGGAACCAGTAGATACCTCCTCGGAGCTGCGGATCGTAATAGAGCCAAGGGATCACTTATGCTTCTCGGGAACACACCTGCACGCAAGCGTTCCCAACTATACCGGACTCGCCCGCTTCTCTATCGAAGTCCGCAGCGCCGACGTCGAGTGCGAGGCTGATGGACGAGGAGCACCGAATCTCGACGGGGAAGCTCCTCACGTTGCCATCCGCTGGTTCCGGCGCCTGGAGGACGACCTGCCCTTATCTGAGGCCCTGGCTGGCCGCTAAGGTGGTAGACGGATACTGCCATCGAGACGTTCTGGCCAAGGACTCCCCGGATTATGTCTTGTCCGCGGCATTCGGCATGATCGCGCTGATCTTCCAGCACGGCTTCCTGTCCGGCTTGATCGCACGCCCTCTCAAAGAGGGCAGACGAACACGCTGGAGTACGTTCCGTTGGCCCGTATGCCGGCGATCTGACCGGGAGGTCGAACATGAACCACGACGACTTACAGGTTTGGCTCGACGCCTATATGGACGCTTGGCGCAGATACGATCCAGCGGCCATCGGCGCCCTCTTCGCGGAGGACGCCACCTACGCCTATCATCCCTATGACGAGGGCGAGGAGGTGGTGCGAGGTCGCGAAGCCATCGTCGCCGACTGGCTAGAGGAGCGGGACGAACCCGGCACCTGGGAAGCACACTACCATCCTCTAGTGGTCGAGGGGCATCGGGCTGTCGCCGAGGGAACAACGAGCTACGCTAACGGCGACTTATTCTGGAACCTGTGGACGTTGCGCTTCGATGATGACAACCGATGTACCGAATTCGTAGAGTGGTTCATGACCCGACCCCATCTGTAGGCCAAGAGGGGACGTCAGAGCGTACAGTTGGGGTGTAAGGCCCAGGGTAGTTAGAGGAGGTTGATGTACATGGCGAGCATTCTGATCCTTGGCGGTGGCTTCGGTGGCCTCGCCGCGGCCCACGAGCTGCGGGCGCGACTGCCCGATAACCACGAAGTGAGTGTTGTAGCCGCTGACGATCACTTCTACGCCGGTTTTGCCAAACTTTGGGACCTTGTCGGCGCGCGACCGCTCGAGCAGGGTACAGCGAGCCTTTCGACTTTGGAGCAGCACGGTATCCGGTTCGTCCAGACTCGTATCACATCTATCGACCCGGCCGAGCGTCGAGTCGAGACCGAAGCTGGCTCGTTCGGCGCTGACTTCCTCCTGGTCGCCCTCGGCGCGGGTCCGGGACCTGAGCGAATCTTGAAGCTGCAAGGACCGGCGCACGACCTCTACGACGCCAACCAGCTGCCCCAGATGCGCGCCGACCTCGCCCACCTCGATGCCGGGACGCTGGTGGTGGCGATACTCGGCGCGCCCTATAAATGTCCCCCGGCTCCTTACGAAGCCGCATTCCTGCTGGATGAGCATCTGCGAGGTCGCGGGGTCCGCGACGCCATCGAGCTGGTGGTCACCACACCCCAGCCCATGACGCTGCCAGCCGCCGGATCTGACATTAGCCAGTTCGTCGCCGAGGCGCTCGAGGATCGGGACATCGAGCTACGCACCGAACAGAGCGTGCAGGCTATCGACACCAGCACCGTATCGTTCGCCGATGGTGGGCGGCTCGAATACGCGCTGCTACTGGCCGTGCCCCAGGCGGTCCCACCACAGGTCGTCGCCGACAGCCCGCTGGCCGGGGAAGGAGGCTGGATACAGCCCGACCGCGAGACCCTTCTCACCCGCTTCGAGCGGGTCTACGCGGCCGGGGATTGCACGGCATCTCCCCCACCGAAGGCCGGAATCTTCGCCGAATCCGAGGCCCGCGTGGCCGCACGCAACATCGCGGCAGAGATCGACGGCAGTCCCGGCGATCGGTTCGATGGCACGGGCTACTGCTTCCTGGAGTTCCCCGGCCAACGTGCCTCGGCCCTGGAGGGCCATTTCCTCGCCCAGCCGCCCGAGGTACGGCTGGCTGAGCCCGACACCGAGACGTTCGTCCGGAAACAGGCCTTCGAGACCGAGCGGCTCCGCGACTGGCTCGATGTCGGCCTCGGCTGAGGTCTCTACCCCACAGCTGCTCGGGGGTCACGAGGAGGAAAGTGTGGTTGCGGGCCCGGCCTCCTCCGCGGGCTCTTCTCGCGGTGCTGTTCATAGTAGAGAGTCATCCGGTCGTTGACGTGACGTTCCCAGATGTGTACCGGCGAAGTATTCAGGGAAGGGAGGAGAGTAAGCAACACGAGAAAGGGTAGTGCCTGACTACGACCACTCCCCTCCCCGGCGCAATCTGGGAGCGGGGCTGGCAGCACGCCGGGACCGAGGTAGTAACGGGGCAGGATCTTATGGTGGGCTGACGAAGGAGGAGAAGAGGTGCAGTTGATCGAGAAACCCCGGGCGGAGGAGACCCGTCGGTACGAAATGCTCGTGGGCGGCGAGTGGGTCGAGGCCCGCTCGGGCAAGACCTTCGAGAGCGTCAACCCCTACACCGGCAGGGTGTGGGCCACCGCTCCCGAGGCCGGCGAGGAGGACGTGGACCGGGCGGTACGCGCCGCCCGTGAGGCCTTCGACGAGGGGCCTTGGGGCGGGATGACCGGTACGCAACGCGCACGCCTGATGCGACGCCTGGCCGAGCTTATCGCCGAGAACGCCGAGAGCCTCGCCGTCGTCGAGACCACCGACAACGGCAAGCTGCTTCGGGAGATGGGCGGCCAGATGAAGGCTTTGCCGGAATGGTACTATTACTTTGCGGGCGCGGCCGACAAGATCCAGGGCGACACCATCCCCTCCCACAACCCCGACTTCTTCGTGTACACGCGCCGCGAGCCTATCGGGGTAGTCGGCGCGATCGTGCCGTGGAACTCGCCGCTTCTCTTGCTGACCTGGAAGCTGGCCCCCGCCCTCGCCGCCGGATGCACCTTAGTGGCGAAGACGGCCGAGCAGACCCCGGCTTCCACGCTGGAGTTCGCCAAGCTCTTCGAGGAGGCGGGGTTCCCGCCGGGCGTCTTCAACGTCATCACCGGGTACGGCACCCCCACGGGTTCGGCCCTGGTCAGCCACCCTGGGGTGGACAAGGTGGCGTTCACCGGTTCTACAGAGACAGGAAAGCTGGTGATGAAGGACGCCGCCGACCACATCGCCAAGGTCTCCTTGGAGCTCGGGGGCAAGTCGCCGAACATCGTCTTCGAAGACGCGGACCTGGAAGCCGCCGCCAACGGTGTGGTCTCCGGCATCTTCGCCGCCACGGGACAGACGTGCATGGCGGGCTCCAGGCTCTTCGTCCAGGAGGGCCTCCACGACGAGCTGGTCGAGAGGTTGGCAGAGAAGGCCAGGGACATCAAGCTGGGCAATCCCCTGGAGACCGAGACCGAGATGGGTCCCATAGCTTTCAAGGAGCAGCTCGACAAGGTGCGAGGCTACGTGGACGCCGGCCGGGAGGAGGGGGCCGACGTGGTATACGGCGGCGGGTCTCCGGAGGATCCAGCGCTCAAGGACGGCTTCTTTATCCAGCCGACGATCCTCGCCGGGGTCAACAACGAGATGAAGGTCGCGCGCGAGGAGATCTTCGGCCCCGTCCTCTCCGTGATCCCCGCCTCTTCCGAGGAGGAGGTCGTGCGGCAGGCCAACGACACGCCCTACGGGCTGGCGGCGGCCGTGTGGACCAAGGATGTCCAGCGGGCGCACCGGGTGGCGCACGCCCTCAGGGCCGGCACGGTCTGGATCAACGCCTACCGCGCCGTCGGTTTTACCGCGCCGTTCGGCGGCTACAAGCAGAGCGGCATAGGCCGGGAGAACGGGCTGGAGTCCGTGGGCGAGTACACCCAGACCAAGACCGTCTGGGTCGAGCTCTCCGGTAAGACGCGCGACCCCTTCACGCTCGGTTGAGCATCAGGAAACAGACCGAAACGCGAGCAGCCATGATGGAACCACAGGAGGCCTCCGCTTCATCGGAGGCCCAAGAGAGTGGCACCTCGGCGTATCTCGTGCCGGAACCCTGCTCTATTGCCTTCTTATGTGCAACTGTCCTGCACACTTCGGGCCATTTTCGTCCTCGAGAGCCTCTTGAGAGTTGTTCCGCGGACTAAATGCGGTAAGACAATAGTCTTCCGGTGCCACCTCCACTCCTTTCCCCAGCCCCACGCGGGCTCACCCCTTGGAGGGGTACCGGACTTCCGACCAGAGCGACCCGATCACGAGGTAGTAGATCATGAGCATAGCCTTCATAGGTCCGCCTGGGCGGGCAAGAGCACCCAGGCCAAGTGGGTCGCCAGATCCCTGCCCCAGGCTCTTCTCGGGAGAGCTGGTAAGTGCCGAGCATCTGCTCACCGTGGTGGATGCGAGCCGGCACATGGGGGAGGTTACCGCGGAGATACTGGAGGCGCTCGGGCACCCGGAACGTCCCGAGTACTACGCGAGCTGCCAGAGGGTATGACCGGCGTGTAACGGCAAGAATAGGCCATTTTAGGTATGTACTGGAACACACGAGTTTGGTAATGTGTTTCCTTGTACACGCGTGCAGAGACTTGGAACCACGTTTTGGTGAAAGTGGGCACATAGGAGGCGTGGGGAGCAAGTTGTGCAACCGGCTGCCGCACTAGTATGGGGAGGTCGTGTTTATGAGGCGCATGGTCTTGATGGTCACGATGGCGGTGTTGGTGGCCTCGTCGCTGCTTGTCTCTGCGGGTTTCGCCTCCGCTGCGAAGTCCAAAGGACACGTCGTCCGTCCGGGCGAATCGATCCAGAAGGCGGTCAAAGCCGCCAATCCGGGCGACACCATCGTGGTTTCCGGGGGTGTCTACCATGGGACGGTAACCATAAAGAAGGACGGAATCTCACTGCGCGGGTTCGACGCCGTGCTCAAGCCGCCTGCAATGCCTTCCTCCCCCTGCGGGGCATCAGGTTTTTGCGTCAATGCAGACAACGTGTCCATAAGCGGCTTCACCGTGCAAAACTTCCATGACAACGGGATCATCGCGATCGGAGCGCGCAACCCCAAGATCATGTCTAACCGTGCCATCAACAACGGGGAATACGGGATCGCCGCCTTCTCCTCGACAGGAACGCACATAATCGGCAACCTTACGCGGGGATCCGATGACGCCGGTATCTACGTGGGTGACGCCCCCCGCGCGAACGCGACCGTAGTCGGCAACCAAACCTACGATAATCTGTTCGGTATCTTCGTGCGAAATGCCCGCCACGGCAAGATCGCCGCCAACCGGGTCGACGACAACTGCCTGGGGATGTTGTTCCTCGCCGATGCACCGGGTCCTGCGGGTGTGTTCGACGTGCGTGGTAACAGCGTAGTGGATAACACGCGCGCGTGCCCGGCCACTAAGGAGGGCCCGCCGATCTCCGGAGTCGGCATCGCGCTGCTCGGGACCAGGGGCATGGAGATCAAAGATAACCGCATCATTCACAACGTTCCATCAGGACCCACCGAATTCTCTGGCGGCGTGGTGGTAGTCAGCGGCTTCGAAGGAACGCCGCCCAACAACAACACCCTAACCGGCAACACGATCCTCCGAAACAAGCCGGACATCTTCTGGGACAAGAGCGGCTCAGGCAATGACTTGAAACCCAATGACTGCAAGACGAGCAAGCCGGGACACTTGTGCTAGGGGTGAAGTAGGTCTGGATCTCGCTATCGACCGGCTCACGGCCGCGGAGTAGCGATGGAGATCCTCGATGCGAGCGTGACGGAAGTCCGCCTGCCCTACCCGGAGCTGGCAGACTCCATCCGGGAAGTTATGGACGGGAGGCGGGAGGGGAAGCTGGATGCCCCCTCCCGCCTCGTCCTGACCCTGCCGGAAAGTGGAAACCTACTGGTGATGCCGGCCGCCGACGATGAGTTGGCGATTACCAAGCTGGTAACGGTCCATCCAGGGAACGCCGGGCACGAACTACCCACCATACAGGGGGAGGTAGTCGTGATGGAGGCGAGTACGGGTACACGACTCGGCATCCTCGACGGCGCCGCGGTCACCGCCAGGCGCACCGCCGCGCTCTCCCTGCTCGCCGCCCGGACCCTGGCCCCGCGTCCCGAAGGACCGCTCCTGATCGTGGGCGCCGGGACCCAGGCCCGATCCCATCTCGAGGCCTTCCGTGAAGGCCTGGGCGTCTCGGAGGTCCTGCTTACCTCCCGCACCGCCGAACGGGCCGTCTCCCTGGCTGAGCACGCGCGCAGCCTGGGGATGGAGGCTCGGGTCGTAGACGGTCCAGAAGAGGCGCTCGTCGCGGTGGGCCTGGTAGTCACCGCCACGACCAGCCAGGAGCCGGTCTTGCCAGAAGAGATCCCGGAAGGCATCTTCGTCGCCGCGGTGGGCGCTTTCGACTCGGAGATGGCCGAGCTACCACCACGATTGATTGGAAGCTCAATCGTAGTGGTGGATACGATAGAGGGCGTCAGGGAGGAGGCTGGGGACTTGATCCAGGCCGAGCACGCAGGAGCATTCGGTTGGGAGGATGCCACCCAGCTGGAGGATGCCCTCCTCTGGTCCGACAAGCCGAAAGGAACGATCGTCTTCAAGAGCGTCGGCCACGCCCTGTGGGACCTTGCGGCGGCCCGCACGGCCTTCGGGTCTTGAACACAAGCATGTCAGCACGTCGCCTGGAACAGGCGACTTCTCAGCATTTCAGCTTTAGCCTGCCCAAGTCCTGGCTGAGTTGCTTACAAGGCGCGAAGCGCCGTGCTGACCAGCGCGGGGTGCAGAAGGGGTGACCTTCTGCACCCTGCATTAAGAGAGTACGTCGCGGCGGGTAAAGACCGCCCAGGCAGCGGCGAGGAAGAAGGACCCCCAGAGGAGGCTGACCCAGAGGGAACGCGCTATCGGTTCCCAGGCTATGGGGTCGCGGGTGAGGTTGAGCCAGGCCTCGAACTGGTTCGTGAGCAAATAGGGGTCGAGGGGTCCGGCGAGGCCGAGGCCTGAGGCGAGCCGCAGGAGCAAGACGAGAACCACCGCGCCCACGCCCGAGCCGACCGAGTTGTGGGTGGTGACGGACAGGAAGATCGCGAACGCGGCGAGCGCCATCAGGGGTACGGAGACGAGGCCAGCGCCAGCCCAAACGAGCGCGATGCCGCGCCCGACGCTTATGGGGGTGCCGCCCAACCCGGCGATGGGTGCGAAGCCGCCTGCCAGGTAGCCTGCGGCGAGGCCAACGCCGGCGAGGACCGCCGAGACGGCCAGACAGTAGACGCCCACCGCCGCCGCCTTGGAGATGAACAGCTCCGTCCGGCCCACGGAGCGGCTGAGAACCGTCTTCAGGGTGCCAGCCGAGACTTCGCCGGCCACCGCGTCCCCCGCGACGAACGCCACGACGAGCGGCAACAAGACGAAGGTGGCGAAGGCGAGCGTGACGAGCGGCACCACGAGCCCGTTCTCCAGTAGTTGCGTGGCGAAGGGTGCCTCGCCCTCAGGCGGGCCCTCGCGTGTGATCTCCAACGCAGCCACGAACAAAACGGGTACGAGCGCCATAGCCCCGAGCCCGAAAAGCGTCCGCCGCTGGCGCACGAGCTTGTAGAGCTCCCAGCGGATCATAAGGGTCGCTTCGCTCCCCGTAGGGGGCGGGTTTGAAAACCGCCCGTACCAGGGCCCGTAGGGACGGGTTTGAAACCCACCCGTATCAGGTTCGTAGAGGAGGTTTCGACAGTTGCTGCGTCTCGAGCGCGAGCTGGCCCGGAGATCAAGGGCGCTCCTCCGTTAGCTCCAGGAAGAGATCTTCGAGGCTCGGCCGCGCCGGCACGAGCGCCAGGACTGCCACGCCCCCGGCCACCAGGTCCCGCACGACCGGTCCCGCTCCCGCAGGGCCGACCGAAAGCCTTATCTCCTCGCCCGCGAGCCCATCCGGCGGCCCGGCGTCGGCGATCGACGCGCCGGTAGCGTGGGCGCCGCCTTCGAGGATGCGCAGCGCGCTCTCTGCGTCGTCGACCACGAGCCGGTATCTTGGGCGGCCGTTGTCTCCCCCGACGACTTCGGCGATGGTGCCCTCGGCGAGGAGGCGGCCGTGACCGATAACGGCCACCCGATTGCACAGTTGCTCCACCTCGGCGAGGAGGTGGCTGGAGAGGAAGATCGTCAGGCCGTCCTCGTTGAGGCGGCGGATGAGCGAGCGCACGTCGCGCATTCCGCCCGGGTCCAGGCCGTTCGTCGGCTCGTCCAGGATCAGGACCTCAGGCTCCCGCAACAGCGCGGAGGCTATCGCCAGGCGCTGCTTCATCCCCGTCGAATACGTCTTGACCTTGCCCCGCTCTCGCCCGAGAAGTCCGACCGTCTTCAGGACCCTCGCCATGGGTGGTTCCCCCTTGCGCCGGTCGGCGGCAGCGAGGACCCTGAGATTGTCGCGCGCCGAGAGGTAGTCGTAGAAGCCGGGCGCATCGACGAAGCCGGCGACGCCCTCGCGGCCCCCGTGCCCGCCGGCCGGACGCCCCAGGATGTGTATCTCGCCCTCGGTCGGCTCCACGAGGCCGAGGACGGCCCGTATCGTGGTGCTCTTACCGCTCCCGTTGGGCCCGAGGAACCCGTACACGTCCCCCCGGCGCACCTCGAAGCTGAGGGAATCCACCGCGACGAAGTCCCCGAACTTCTTGGTGAAGCCCCGAACCTCCAGTACCGAAGCTTCCCGACGACCTCCCACCGTCTAACGGGCCAGCAGCCCGCGCGCCGCCTCCCTGAGCTCGGCGGTAGGCACGCTCCCCGCGAGCGTGTAAGAGACTCCGCCGTCGCTCCAAGCGAGTACCGAGCCCACGGGCGTGGAGAGCTCGCGCGCCATGACCCCGCCCCCGAGATCCACGACCGGAACCTGCAACCCGCCTCCCCGGCCCCCGGCGCCCAGGGAACTTCCGGCTCCTCCCTCACCACCGGCCTTCTGGGCCAAGACCACGCTCCCCCAGTCCGACCCGTAAAACAGGACCGCTCCATCGTCGGCGACCACTATCTTCTCCAGCTCCCGGCCCCCGGGTACTTCGGGTAGCGCTTGGACGGCGAACCCCGCGAGCTCGCCCGCCTCCTCTACCGATGCGACCTTTCGAGGCTCGTCGCCAGCACGATATTCGTCCGCCCGATCTTCCCTGGGCTCCGGCCGCTCGACCGTGGCGTCAGGCGGCGTCTCGAACTCGAAGGGCGCGTCAGGGACGGGGCCGACCTGGAAGTCCCTGGTCTCGTAGCGGGTCACCGGCTCGGGCCTCCCCTCGGCGTAGAGCTCGAAGAGGAGCGGCACGAAGGCCTCAGCGTCTACGAGCGCCTCGGCGCGCTCGACGAGTGTGGCATCCTTGTCCCTGGGCTCCAGGGTCAGCGGGTACGCCCAACGTCCCGCGACTTCGACCGGCGCCCCTGTCGTGAGTTTGCTCGACGGCGCTATCTCCGCAAGAAGCTTGTCGATCTCCTCCGGCGACGCACCCGGCAACCCGTCCGCGCCAGAAGCCGCGTCATCCGGCTTCTTGGCGATCTCGAGCGTGTTCGAGGCGCCGTCGTAGATGCTTACCCGGTCGCCGTTCCGGACGAGGACCCGGTCCCCGTTCTCGCCCTGCAGTTCGGCGCGTAGTCTGTCGGGGCCGCCGCGCCAGACGCGGGCGGTGCGCGGGCCGGAGTCTCCGGTGTCGCCCCCTTCGGAGGCGCCGAGGAGACCTTCGGGGACGAGCGTCTGCTCGACGGTCACCGTCGCGCGGAAGTCGGGCGCACTCTCGGGAGCGGCGCTTACGCGGGAGAGGAGTTCTTTCTCCGTAAGCCTCTCGGGAGGCTCGCCCTGGGCGCCGGTCCCGACGGTGAGGGCGCCTGCGCCGAGCGTAGCGACGAAGATGAGACCGAAGACCACGGTCAAGGCTCGCGCCGGGATCCTTGCGGTCCTCGCTCCATCCATGACAACGCCTCCTCGCGTCGACCTTACTCAAGCCCCCCTGATCTTTCTAGTCTATCCTACGAATGGAAGACAGGAATGGGTTTGTGCACACTCCGGCCGAGCCTCGCTAGTTTCAGTGCCGTAGAAGGAAGGACGAAGCAAGAGGGTGACTAGCAAGGGATCAAGGGCGATGCGTACCGCCGTAGGGTGGATTGTTCTTGGCGTGGGTTCTTTGCTGGCCGGACTCTTGGCCCAGAGTGCGGGACTGCCAGCCGGGTGGCTTGTCGGGCCGATGCTCGTCGCGCTCGCCCTGGCGCTCGTGTGGGAAGAGCACCCGACGGTGCCGCGCTGGGGGCGGATAGCGTCGCTCGCGGTAGTAGGCGGCATGCTCGCCGCCACCTTCAGGCCGTCCGTCCTTCCCCTGGTCGCCGGCCACTGGCTGCCCGTGAGCCTCGTGGTCGGCGGTACCTTGCTTCTGAGCCTGGGGGCAGGACTGTTGCTCTCCGGGCTTGTCCCAATAGACAGGAAGACTGCGGCTCTGGGGGCTCTGCCCGGCGCCGCCTCGGGGATGCTCGCCATGAGCGACCCTTTGGGCGCCGATGCGCGCCTGGTCGCCTTGATGCAGTATACGCGCGTGGTCGTGGTCGTCGTGACGGCCACGCTGATCGGCCGGCTCGCATCCGGGGCTGCGCCACAGCAGATCTCCGGTCAGGGCTTGCAAGCCGCCCCGGAAGGGGTGGATCTCCTGGTCCAGGGAACCGTGCCGACCTACGCCGTAACCGTGCTGGTCGCGGTACTCGGCGCATGGGCTGGGACGCGCCTCAGGCTACCGGCAGGGGCGCTCCTCGGACCGCTGATCCTCGGAGTCGCATTGGCGGAGCTCGGTGTGGTGCGCCTCGCCTGGCCACCTGGCGTGCCGCAGGCGGCCTACCTGGTTCTCGGCCTGTGGGTAGGACTGCTCTTCGACGGGGCCTCCGTAAAGAGAGCCGGACGGTTGTTTCCGTCCGTGCTCGCCTCCACCGTGGGGCTCGTACTCGCGTGCGCCGTCCTGGGATGGGCGCTCGCCGCGCTCACCGGCATCGACGGGATGACGGCCTACCTAGCGACCACGCCAGGTGGGATAGAGTCGGTCGCGATCGTGGCCCTTGGTACCGAATCCGACGCACCGCTGGTGCTTGCGGTCCAGATGCTGCGGCTCCTGGCCGTGGTCTTCGCCGGCTCGCTCCTCGGGAGATGGTGGTCGTGAGATGCCGGTGCAGACGAGAGGGCCCTGGGGCGCGCCCCAGGGCCCTACGGCTGTTCTCCATTAGCCCCTTGCCTGCCCTCGCCCTGTCCTCGTTCGGATGGTCCTACGCCCGGTGGTTACGCTGCGCGTTGCCCGGTGCCCGTGTTAGGAGTGCTGGGCTCGTCGGTGAAAACGGGGACTCGAACCCCCGCGGTACCGCCCCGGCACCGCCCTGGAACCTGGCTTCTGAAGCCAATCCGTGATGCGTCTTTGTTTAGAGAGCCGACGCCGCTCTCGGCGTTCGCCACCACCCGCGAAGACGTGGGTTACCTGCTGGAGAACAGAAGACCCCGCCTAACCCTCCGTGAGATCCACGGCCCAGTTAGCCTGCTGGATGGAGGTGTCGAGCTCGCGCCTCTCTCGCGCCAGTTCGTCCATCCTGCGCCTCAGGGGTCCTACCTCGACGGCGGGTAGGATGCGGATCTCCGCCCGTAGCGCGGCAGCCGGTCAGACGCCGTGCTTACGAGGGTCTTTATGGCCCCGTAGCGCAGCATCAGGGCGTCGCGGCGCGCCAGGGCGTCCGTGAGCGTCGTCTCACCATCGGCGAGCGTCGCGGAGAGGTTCGTCCTGTTGATGCGCCGTACGTACCCCTCGAGCTCGGAGACGAGCCTCTCCGTCTCATCGAGGAGCTCCTGGGGATCCTCGGGCGGGCTCTCACCCTCCTGGACGAGGGCGCTCTTCTGAAGCCTCCCCCGCATCTGCTCGATCCGCCTCTGCAGATCAGCCCTGTTCGCCAGTGCCTCTGCCAGCTTCATTACCTTTCACCTCCTTACGTCCTTATCGTCCACCGCGTGATCTTCCCGCAAGGGCATCTCCGCCGAACAGGAGCCATTCTACATGTATTGGACGTTATGTCAACATAAATTAGACAATATTTTAGCCATTATTGTTCTCGCAGTCGACCGGTTTTAGGCGTATAATTGTCGCGTGGGCGCATGAAGGCGCTGGTGAGAGACGAGCAGAGAGGGATTTGCAGGATGACGGTTGTCGAGTTCGGGAGACGCGGACGCGTCGAAAGGAAGGGTATGGGCATGTACGGGACCGTTGGGGGCGACCCTGGTTTTGTGGAAGGGAGCATTGACCGGGCGCGAGGCACCCGATCGGATAAGCCCGACTCGGAAATGGTGGCGCGGGCGGAGGCGCTGGGGAGTTGGATCAGGGAGCACAGGGAAGCGTTCGCGTGTAGCCAGCAAGAGTTTGCCGATGAGAGCGGCATAAGCCGGGCGACGTTATCCAAGATAGAGCAGGGCCACATCTATCCGTCTATGCGGGTTCGCAGAAAGCTGGCGAAGGCGTTAGGCGTCGGTCCGCAGGAGCTCTGGAACTTGCGGTCTGAGGTCCTTGCGGGCCGGGACGGGGAGAGCACAAGGCAGGCATCGTAAAGAACCTCTCGTAGAGTAGGCGGGAGGCTTCTTCCTTTCCGACCCGCTTCCCCAGATGATCGAGGACGGCACCCTCGCCCTATTGTGCAGGGGCCGGAGAGAGTTCGTGCGAGCCCTGACGGGTGGGCGGCGCAATACAAACGACACGAACCAATCGGCCGGATTCCGTATCAGGACGTTGGCCCGGGTGGATCTCTTATCGGAGCATACGCGCCGAGCCCGGCCTGAGTCGGTCAGGGTTCGCGATCTCTGAGCTCTTTGGGGGTGTAGCGTACGATCCACTCGCGGTACTCTCGCGCTTCGCGTTCGGCGCGCTCCTGTTCCCATCCGAGGTGTTTGACGGCGACCTCGGCGGCGGCATCGACGACGTCGAGAGCGACCCTTGGGCCGTAACCGGCCATCGAGCGTCTCAAGAGTACGTCGGAGAGCGTCTGGGCCATCTCCTCGCGGAAAGCCCAGATCACCTCGGCCCCGATCAACGCCGTCTCGACGCTTACTGTAGGAGAGAGGGGCGTAAGGAGTTCGGGATCGTCTTCGCCTATCTCGAGGACCTCGGCGGCCCTGACGCCGTAGAGCTTGAGAAGCCTGCTCGAGAGGACCTCGGGTATGGTGCTAGCGGATTTGAAGCCCGCGGCGAAAGCCTCGAAATCCGAGGTCTCGCTCCCCGGCAGAGGGACCTTGCGAGAGGTGCTCTTGGGCGCCTTCCGATCCAGCTTCTTGACCACGGCGTCGACCGTCTGGCGGCTCAGGTTCAGATAGGTGGTCAACTTGCCGCCGATGATGGAGAGGAGTCCCCCCACCTGCGGCAACTCCACGTCTGACCGCGTGATCTTACCGCCCGCCGCGGAACCTCCCTTCGCGTGGTCGAAGACGACGTGGCTACGGGTGACGCCCCCCGTCTCACCTTCGGGCTGATGGGGCAGCGGCCTCACTCCGGCGTAGGTATAGAGCACGTCATCGCGGGAGAGTTGCGCCCCTGGGATTACGTAGTTGGTCTCGTCGAGCAGGTATTGGATCTCCTCCTCGCTCGCCGAGACGTAGTCGAGGTCACCCTCGTAGCGGAGGTCGGTCGTGCCGATCAGGTACCGCCCGTTCCACGGAACGATAAAGTACGGCCTGCCGTCCTTGCGCGCCTCGACGTAGAGGGCCTCGCCCCTGGGGGCGCCGGGGAAGGGATCCACGACGAGATGGCTGCCCTTGGTGCCGCCCATAAAGCGCTCGTCGTTCTCCCCAGGGCCGTGTCCTTCGATATCGGCGAGGACCTCATCCACCCAGGGGCCCGCCACGTTCACCGTAACGGGGGCGCGGACCTCGTATCTCTCGCCCCCGAAGACATCGATGAACTCAACGCCCTTTACGTCGCCGTTCTCCAGGATCAGGCGGTCTACGTTCGCGTAGGTGATGATGGTCGCGCCGTTGTCGCGGGCTGAGATGGCGTTCTCTACGGCGACCCTTTCTGCGTACTCAACCTGCGCGTCGTAGTAGAAAGCGGCCGCCTTGAGGCCGTCCGGGTTGAGGCCTGGTTCGCGCTCCTGGACCTCCTTGCGACTGAGCATCTTGTGCCGGTCCATGCTCCTGTCGTAGGAGAGCACGTCGTAGACGTTCATGCCGAGCCTTATCATGAGCGGTCCGCGGGAGCTCCTATCGTAGATGGGAACCAGGAAGCCGAGCGGTTTGACGAGATGCTGCGCGATGTGCAGTATGGCTTCCCTATCCCTCAAAGACTCTCTTACGAGCGCGAACTCGTAGTGCTCCAGGTAGCGCAAACCGCCGTGGATCAGACGCGTCGCCCACTGCGTCGTCCCGCTGGAGATGTCGCCTTTGTCCAGGAGCAAAACCCGCAAGCCTCGCATCGCGGCGTCACGGGCCACGCCGGCGCCGTTTATGCCGGCCCCGATCACGATCAGATCGAAGGCCTGCCTGTCTATGTCCTGCGGTATGCGTGATGACATCTCTATCCTTTCCCCGTCTCGTACTCTGATTCGCCCCGGAAGAACGTACTCCAGGGCATGTTGAGAGGCTCGTCCAATGCGACCACGGCGTGCAGGTGGCGCATCAGCGGGAAGTCTTGGGGTTCGATGACACCACGCCTGGTAAGCTTCGGAAGCGCGCCCCCGATCACCTCGATGGCAGCCGCCCCTTCGAGCGTCACCCCCGGCATCCGCCCGCGCGCCTCGGAGAATCGAAGTCCCGAGCCGACGAACCGCCCCACTTTCACGTTACGTCCTCCCATGCTCGTGACGAACATGTCGCCGACCCCGGCCAACCCGTATGGCGTCTCACGCTCGCCGCCCAGCAATTCCATGAACCGTCCCAATTCCCGCGTCGCCTGGCCGAAGAGCGCGGCCCCGTAATTATAGTTGCGGTAGGGCGCCTCCGACTCGCCCTCACGGTCGAGTATGCCCTCCATGAATCCGGCCCCGAGGGCGTAGCAGTTCTTGGCCGCCGCGCACACCTCGACGCCAACGAGGTCGGTCGAGGTCCACACACGATAGTAGGAAGTACGGAAGAGGCCCGCCATCTCCTCCAACACGCTGGCGTCGCGGCCGGTGAAGAGTACGCACGTGTCCCTCTGCACGGCGACCTCGCCGGCGATGGAGGGCCCGGCGATTGCCGACCAGGACACCTGCTCCCGAAGACCCTCGGGCACCTCACCGGCGAGCACCTCGGGGAGGATGCGTAAATCTCCGGTCTCCGCGGCCTCCATCCCCTTGGCGATGGAGAGAACGTGCATGCCAGGCTTTAGCAGATTAGCAAGATGTTCGCCGGCCCAGCGCACCCCGAACGAGTTGACCCCGCTCATGACGACATCGGCGCCATCGAAAGCCTCTTCGGCCTCCTCGAGCTGGAAGGCCTTGGCCGCCTGGGGGACCTCGAGGTCGAGGCCAGGATGCACGCGCCTCTGCTTGATGCTGTCGATGATCTCACGGTCGAGATGCGTGCCGATCAGGCGCACCTCGTGGCCGTTGTCCGTGAGCGGGAAGGCGAGGGCAGTCGCCATTATGCCGGAGCCAAGTACGCTAACGGTCGTCATGCTTCTCCCGAAGGTCGGAACCCGCCGGCCACCCGCGTTCCCTCAGCCACTGTCTGCGATGCTGCCGTACGGCCCCAGAAGCCATCCGGTGCGAACAGTTCGTCCACGCACTCTTCGAGGATGCCGGCCTCGAAAGCCAGGTCCAGGACCGTATAACGCTTGCGGATCGTTCGCGCCCTGGAGTACGTCGCCTCGAAGTCCTTCCAGCGGAGCCCGATCTCGACGGGTCCGGTAGGACAACCGGCGGCCCGAAGCATCTCTCTTATCTGTTCGGCCGGCATCAGCTGCACTCTAACCTTCTCGCGCAGTCCGGTCCATACATCCCGAAGCAGTTCCAGCCTCTGCGCGAGTTCGCCGGCGCTGATGTATTTGGCGAGGGTCTGCTCGACGGCGCCCCTCCTCAGGTCCTGGCTCGTGTGCTGCGCCCGTACGGATCGTTCCATCGCTTCCCTGGTGGGCCAGGAGTCGCAAAGCGACCCGATGTCGAGGGCGCCGAGGTCACGTTCCAATGTCAGTTCGTAGAGCGCGGCTATGGCGACGGTGCCTACCCCGACCTTGAAGCCGTGGGAGAGGAGAGTTCCACTGTGACCCTCGCCGTGTCCCAGGCCTTCCATCTCCCACAGGTGGCTGAACTGGTGCTCTGCGCCCGAGGCCGTCCTGGAGGACTGGTAGGACTGCATCCCGAGGCCGGACAGGATCAGACCCTCCAAAAGGCGCCCGGTGGATCCTTGATCTCCGACGCGCAACCCGGCCGGGCTGTCCGTCCACCCGCGCAGGTGATCCTGCACCAGCGACCAGCCTACGGGATCGATCTCCTCGACCTCCAGGGCGTCGGCGACCAACCAGTCGGCGCCTGATGTCACCTTGCCGAGGAGATCCGCGTACCCGGAGGCCGTCATGTCCTCTGGGGCATGCTTCGTTACTTCCAGGTCAGCGACCACGGCCCTGGGAGCGGGGCAGGACAGCGTCTGCTTCAACCCATCCTTCTCGATCGAAGCGCCGAAAGCCGTGTAGCCGTCCATCGAGGAGGCCGTTGCGACGCACATGTAAGGCCTCTCGCACTCGTGGGCGGCCCGCTTGACGATGTCGTTGATCGTCCCCGACCCCACGGCCACGGGGATCGCATCGCGCTCCCGCAAGGAGTCTCTCAACGTCTCGACGTTCGAGTACTCCGCATAAAGAGACGGCTCCGCAGGGAATACGTAGGGCTCAAGCAAGGTGTGCCCGGCTCTTTCGAGCCGTCGCCGGACCTCTTCGCCCGCGACCTCGAAAGTCGTCCCGTCGGCGACGATGACCGCGGGGCTATCACCGAAGATTTCCAGAAAGACGCCGGCGACGGAGGCGAGCGCGCCGACCCCGATGTTCACTCTCCGTGTGTCCGTAGCCTCCCGCAGGGCCGCTTCGATGAGCTGTTCGCCCATAGAGTCTACTCCCCCGCCCCGGATCCCCCGCCGGCTACGTGACGCTCCGTCTTGTGCATCAGCTCCTTCATCTGCGGATAAGCTTCCATGTAGCGGTCCACGTAGAATCTGTACTCTTCGTGGCTTTCGGGGTCTGGCTCGATGGTGTCGGCGGTGTGGACCATGCTCTCGGCCGCGGCAGGGATGTCGGGGTAGAGACCGGCCCCGATGGCGGCCAGCATCGCCGAGCCGAGGACGGGACCGTCGCTCACTCTGGTAAACGAGATCGGCACGTTCGACACGTCGGTGTGCATCTGCATCCACAGGTCGCTCTTGGCGGGACCACCGGAGACCACGTTGAGCTTCGGCTCGAAGTCTTGCCCGCGCATGGTGCGGAGTATGTTCTCCGTGCCGTAGCAGATGCCTTCGATGATGGCGCGAAAGACGTGTCCCGGGGTGTGGCTCAGGGTCAGTCCCCACATCATGCCGCGCGCCAGGGGGTCGGTATAAGGAGACCGGTTGCCCTGAAAGTAGTCGAGCACTATGAGCCCGTCCGAACCTATGGGCACGTCGCGCGCCAGCTCGGTCAGGACGTCGTAGGTGTCTATACCACGCTCTCTGGCTTCGGCGGCCGCGTCGCCCGCGAACTGGTTCTTGAACCAGGCGACTATCGAACCCGTGGAGGCCTGCCCGGCCTCGACGGTGTACTGGCCAGGGATCATGGCATCCGTGTAGGCGCCCCAGAAACCAGGATCGTGGATAGGGGTCGCGGTCTGCCCGAT
>Ga0196962_10000259_pt1 | contig 25574 bp, 25 predicted proteins | sample S3v_20metaG_FD_183186 | JGI IMG/M metagenome (GOLD analysis project Ga0196962, IMG submission 183186) | Soil microbial communities from Anza Borrego desert, Southern California, United States - S3+v_20 | ecosystem: Environmental > Terrestrial > Soil > Desert | place: USA: California | collected...
AGCTCGATCTCGTCGGCCTCGATCCCCAGGGAGGCGAGACCGGCGGGGATGAAATCGTCTGCGCGGTTGGAGGCCTCCATCTGGCGCTGGCAACCCTACAGAGCCGCACCGCCCCGTTGGCCGGGATCCTGCAAGCGGCGCCCCGCCCGCGCATTCCTCCGCGCCGGAAGGCATGATCCGGCGCAACTGGGCTCTTCAGCCCGTGTTCTCACGATCTCCATGCCCGTAACCGAGACAAAAAGCCGCGACGGCCGCGCGTGGGCACTGCTTGCCGCAGCCGCCTGCCTGCTGGCCGGCCTCGTCGCCTTCGCCTATCCGGGCGCGGCAGACTCCGCGCCGCTGCGGGTGGTCGTGCTCGGCAAGACCGCGGAAACCCCGCCGGCCTCCTGCCCGGGCAAAATCGTCAACAACGTCGAGGTCACGCCCTGTCGCGTCGAGGGTCACGTGAGCGGCTTCCAGGCGATCGCCGGCGGCGTGCCGCGTCCTTACGAGGCGCCGTTCGACGGCAAGATCGTCGCTTGGTCGATCACCCTGGCCAAGCCGTCGACGACGGAAACCGAGACGACCACCAACGAGGTCGGCTTCTTCGACGAATTCCTCGGCCGGCCCTCGCAGGCGCGGATCGGCATCCTGCGCCCGGTCGAGGAATCGAAGCCGCCCAAATACACGCTCGTCCGCCAGAGCCCGCTGGAGATCCTCAACCCCTACTTCGGCACCACGCCGATCTTCGCCCTCGACCACCCGCTCTCGGTCCTCAAAGGCCAGATCGTCGCGCTGACGATCCCGACCTGGGCGCCGATGTTCGCCTTCAACGTCGACGCCGACAACACCTGGCGCGGCAGCCGCCTCCCCGAGCACTGCGCCTCCAAGGAAGACATCCAGAACGGGAACCCCCAGCAGGGCGTCGGCAAAACCAAGACCTACGGCTGCTACTACTCGAACGCCCGCCTGCTGTACACGGCGGTCCTGGTCAAGACGCCGTAGCTCGCGTCGGGTGGCTACCGGCTACCCCTCCTCTCTCGCCTACCTGGCTGTATCGCCTGCAGCCGTCCGACAGCCGTCCTCGGCCAGCGGCGCAAAACGTTCGGAGGAGTAGCCGGCATCCACCCGACGAGGTGCACACCGGCTTCAAGCCAAAGAAGCTCCATGAAGGCCGACGCTCGGCGACTGCCCCGGCCACACGGTCTCGGCTTCGAAGCCCTTTCGAGCTTCCGGGGGACGGGGGCTGGTGGGGCCTCCGAACGTTTTGCGCCGCTGGCCGAGAGCTCCTTCTCGGATGGGCGGAGCGTGATCCAGCCAGGTAGGCGAGTGAGGAGGCCCCACCAGCCCCCGTCCGCTGGGCGCTAGAGCGCTTCTTGGCGGAGCCCGCAGTACGGGCAGTCGCTGACGTCGAGGCCGATCAATTGGTCGCAGCGGCGGCACGCCCGGAGGTTCTCCGGGCTGCGCGGAAGCGACGAGGCGGAGGGGGCGAGAGGCAGGACCATCGCCACCGGCTCCATCTCCTCGCCGGTCTCGCGGTCGACGTAGATCTGGCCCGGCTCGGCGGGGGCGATCGCCTCGCGGCCGGAGGCCGGGGCGCGCATCCTGTAGAGCTGCTTCGTGTTCACGGCCGGGAACACTATTAGCTTGCGCGGCAGCGATGCGCGTCCTCATCTTCCACGGCTACATGCTGCGCGGCACCGGCAGCAACATCTACAACGTGAACCTGGCCCGGGCGCTGGCCAGGTTGGGACACGAGGTGCACCTGCTCTGCCAGGACCGCGAGGTGCGGATCGACGGCGTCGAGATTCACAACCCCGACATCCACGGCCTGCTCCCGGTCTATGTCAAAGACCCCTATGAGGGGTTCGAGGTCAAGGCGTTCCCCGAGATGACCGAGGCCGAGCTCGACCGCTACATCGAGGCCAACGTCGCCGCGGTGCGTGCGGTTGCGGATTCAGTCGGCGGGGTAGACGCGGCGCTCGCCAATCATCTGGTCATGGGCCCGGCGATCCTCGCCCGCGCCGAGGCCGGCCCGTTCGCCGCCAAGATCCACGGCTCGGCGCTCGAGTACACGGTCAAGCCGCACCCGCGCTTCCTGCCCTATGCCTATGAAGGCATGAGGGCCGCCTCGGGGGTCCTGGTCGGCTCGGGCCACACCGGCGAGTCGCTCTGGGCCGCCCTTCCTGACCAGCCGGGCCTGAAGGAGAAGACGCGCCTCGGCCCCCCTGGGGTCGACATCGAGGAGTTCAGCCCCGCGGCCGAGCGCGAGCGCCTGGTCTCGTTCGTCGGCAAGCTGATCGTCTCCAAGGGGGTCGACCTGCTCCTGGCGGCGTGGCCGCTGGTCTGGGCGGCGAATCCGGAGGCCCGCCTCGAGGTCGCCGGGTACGGCGAGTACGAGCCAGGCGTGCGGCGGCTGCTTGCCGCCCTCGAACGGGGCGACCTCGACGACGCCCGCGAGGTCGCCCGGCTCGGCTGGGCCCTGGAGGGCGGCGAGGAGAGGCCGCTGCCGATCCTCTCCGCCTTCCTGGCGAGCCCACCCTCCGGCTACGCCGAGGCCGCGCGCGCCAGCGCCGGCTCGGTCGAGCTGATCGGGCGCCTGGAGCACGACGAGGTGGCGACGCTGATGGCTCGCTCCGAGGCGCTGGTGATGCCGAGCACCTTCCCGGAGGCTTTCGGGATGGTCGCGGTCGAGGCCGCGGCCTGCGGCGCCTTGCCGCTCTCGGCCGGGCACTCGGGGATGCTCGAGGTCTCGCGACGGCTTGCCGACTCGCTGCCGGGCAAGACGGGCCGGCTGACCTCGTTCGCGGTCGAGCCCGGGGCGGTCGAGGAGATCGCCGCCCGGCTCAACGGCTGGCTGGGCCTGCCTCCGACCCAGCGCCAGGAGGCGCGGAGCTCGCTCGTCGAGACGGTCGGCAGGCTGTGGAGCTGGGAGGGCGTCGCCCAGGGGGTCCTCGCCGCTGCGGCCGGGGAGCTGGGCTCTTTGCCGCTAGTGCCGAGCGTCACCTGAGGGCGGAAATCCTCCCGCCGCCGCTTCAATAGAATGCCCGCCGCCTCATGTACGGTCGCCTTCCGATAGCCAAGATGCTCGCCGCCACGGTCGCGGGCACCGCTGTGATTTCGGCCGTGATGGTCCCGATCAACTGGAACGGCCAGGGGGCCTCGACCGCGGCGCCGAAGATCGATCACCTGCTCAACGTGATGATCGTCCTCTCGGCCTTCGTCTTCTCGCTGGTGATGGTGATGCTCTTCTACGCGCTTTGGAAATTCAAAGCGAAGCCGGGCGATGAATCCGACGGCGAGCCGATCCACGGCAATACCCGGCTCGAGGTCGCCTGGACCCTGATCCCGACGATCATCGTCCTCTTCGCCGGCGGCTACAGCTGGAAGGTCCTGGACGAGATCGAAGAGCCGGGCGACCGCCCGCTGACGGTCTCGGTCTTTTCCCAGCAGTACGCCTGGAGCTTCGCCTACCCGGGGAAGGACTACGCCTGGAACGAGGGCGAGCTGCACGTCCCGGTCGACCGCCCGATCCACTTCAAGATGCACGCCCTCGACGTGATCCACTCCTTCTGGGTCCCCGAGTGGCGGATCAAGAAAGACAACGTGCCCGGCATCACGACGACGGCGATCGTCACCCCGGACAAGGTCGGCACCTATCAGCTGGTCTGCACCGAGCTCTGCGGCTTCGGCCACGCCTCGATGCGGGCGAAAGTCGTGGTCGAGCCGGAAGCGAAATTCAACGAATGGGTCGCAGCCCTGGAGCAGGAAGTGCCGGAGGCGTACAAGGAATTTCTCGGCGACACCGAGAGCGACCCGACGCCGGTAGGCAGCGGGGGCGCGTAGGCATAATGGAGAGGATCTGATGCTGGCTGCGATCAAGCGACCGGGATGGACTCGAGGCGCGCTGGGCGCGCTCGCGGCGGGGGCTTTCGGCTTCGGCCTCGTGATCGCGCTGCGGGCGATCTCCGACCTGCCGCTCTACGAGACCGAGCAGACCGGCTACCCGCACGTGATCGTGCCGCTGATCACCGCGCCTCTCGGCTTCCTCGCCGGCTTCGGCTGCTTCGACTACTGGCTGCGCTGGGCCGCCGGCCTGCCGACGATCCCCGACGACCACTCGCAGCACGGTGCGACGAGCTGGAAGGACTACTTCCGCTTCAACACCGATCACAAGGTGATCGGCATCCAGTACATCGTCACCACCTTCTTCTTCTTCTTCGTCGGCGGCCTGATGGCGATGATGATCCGGGCCGAGCTCGCCCAGCCGGGCACCCAGATCGTCGACGCCGCCACCTTCAACAGCCTCTTCTCGACCCACGCGGTGCTGATGATCTTCGTCTTCGTGATCCCGGTCTTCGCCGGAATCGCGAACTACGTGCTGCCGCTGATGATCGGCGCGCCGGACATGGCGTTCCCCCGCCTCAACGCGCTCAGCTTCTGGATGCTGCCCCTTGCCGGCCTGATGTTCGTCGGCAGCTTCCTCGCCCCCGGCGGCGCCTTCGACGCCGGCTGGACCGGCTACGCGCCGCTCTCGACCGGGGCGCCGTTAGGCCAGTCGTTCTTCAACATCGGCGTCCAGTTCGCGGGGGCCTCCTCGATCGCGACCGCGCTCAACTTCCTGGTCACGATCATCACCATGCGTGCGCCCGGGATGACCTTCTGGCGCATGCCGCTGCTGGTCTGGGCGAACCTCTCGACCTCGCTGCTGGTCGTCGCCGCGACCCCGTTCATCGCCGGCGTCCAGTTCATGGTCCTCTTCGACCGCGTCCTGCACACCAACTTCTTCGACTTCGCAGCCGGCGGGGACGTGATCAGCTACCAGCACATCTTCTGGTTCTACTCGCACCCGGCCGTCTACATCATGATGCTGCCGGGCTTCGGGATCATCTCCGAGGTCATCTCGACCCACGCCCGTAAACCGATCTTCGGTTACCGGCTGATGGCCCTGGCGCTGATCGGGATCGTCGTGCTCAGCTACTCGGTCTGGGCCCACCACATGTTCGTCGCAGGGATGTTCTCGTGGCTGCGCGTGCCGATGATGATCACCACGCTGCTGATCGCGGTGCCGACCGGGATCAAGATCTTCTCCTGGCTGGGAACGCTCTTCTTCGGCAAGATCCACACCTTCTCGACCGCGATGCTGTTCGCCCTCGCCTTCATCGTCACCTTCACGATCGGGGGGATCAGCGGCGTCATGCTCGGCATGGTGCCGATCGACATCCACGTCTCCGACACCTACTTCATCGTCGCCCACATCCACTTCGTGCTGTTCGGCGGCTCGGTGTTCACGATCTTCGCCGGCATCTACCACTGGTTCCCGAAGATGACGGGGCGGATGTACGACGAGAAACTCGGCCGAGTCCATTTCTGGGGCACGCTGGTCGGCACCTGGGGCACCTTCGTCCCGATGCACTGGGTCGGCATGGACGGGATGCCGCGTCGCGTCGCCGATTACGCGACCCAGTTCGGCGAGTGGAACCTCCTGATCAGCTGCTTCGCCTTCATCCTCGGCGCCGTCCAGCTCGTCTTCCTCTACAACATGGTCGTCAGCTGGAAGTTCGGCCCGCGCGCCGAGGCGAACCCGTGGCGGGCCAACTCGATCGAGTGGCAGGTCTCCTCGCCGCCGCCGATCTTCAACTTCCCTGAGATCCCGCGCGTCGTCGGCGGCCCGTATGAGTTCGGCGTTCCCGGCGCCAAGCACGCGATCATGCCCGGCGAAGGCGCCGAGGTGCCGGAGAATGAGCCGGCCGTGGCGGGCTCCTCGAGCACGGCCGGAGCCTCCTCATGAGCGAGGCAGGCGAGAGCCGGCCGCTGCTGGTCTTCCTCAACGAGGTAGCCGGCGGTCGCAAGCTGCTGCAGGCGGTGCGCGAGCGCCACGAGAAGGTTCGCGGCGTTGTCGTAGCGGCGCCGCAGAACGTGCCGGCGGTCGGGCAGCTGATCGACGCCGGCGAAGCCCGCGAAGCGGCCAGGGCGCGGGTCGAGGTGACGATGTCGGTGCTGGCCGAGTTCGGCATCGACTCGGTGGGCGAGGTGATGGACCCCGACCCGGCCCTCGCATTCGACGACGCCGTTCGCGCTCACGAGCCCGGCGAGGCGCTGCTCTCCTGTCTTTCCGACACCCGCTTCGGGCTCACCCGCAAGGATCTCGTCGAGTGGGCCAAGGCGCAGGCCGAACCCGAGACGAAGGTCACCCACATCCCGGTGCGGATCGAAGACGACGCGGTCAGCTGGGAGAAAAGCCACACTCTCGTCGTCGCCACCCAGACGGTCGCCGCGCCTGATCTCGTCAGCCGCCTCAAAGAGCGCGCCGCCGGCCACCCGCACCGCTACACGCTCGTCTGCCCGCGGGCCGATGACGTCGAGGAGGCGACGATCGTTCGCGACCTCGCATCGACGCTTGCCGAGCTCTACAGGGCCGACATCGACGCTACCGGCCAGCCGATGAGCCCGGACCCCTTTCAGGCTGTGAAAAACGCGATCGAGCACTACCGCATCGACGAGGTGCTGATCTCGACCTTCGCCGGCGAGGGATCCCAGTGGCTCGAAGACGATCTGATCGGCCGCGTGCGCGAGATCACCGACAAGCCGGTCGAGCACATCGAGGTCGGCCGGCCGGCGGCAGCCGTCGCAGCGGCGGTGGCCGAGGGAGGAGAGGTCTGATGGAGAGCGCGACCGTCGCCCTCGGGCACGCCGAAGAGCACGACCACCACGGTCCTCCGGAGGCCCACGAGAGCTCGCGCATCGATCGGCAGACGCTCGGGATTCTGCTCTTCATCGTCTCCGAGATCATGCTGTTCGGGGCGTTCTTCGCCTCCTACTTCTTCTTGCGGGTCGTCGTCTCTCCGGAGAGCTGGCCACCCGACCCCTACGAGCTCCCGGTCGCCGTCGCAGGCATCAACACGGCGATCCTGGTCTCCTCCAGCTTCACGATCCACTACGCGTTGGAGTCGATTCGCCGCGGCAACCACACCGGCCTCAAAGTAGGCCTGGTGCTGACCTGGATGCTCGGCGCCGCGTTCCTCTTCATCCAGGTCAACGAGTACGTGCACATCGGGTTCAGCGCCCGCGACCTCGGCTTCGGCTCGATCTTCTACAGCCTCACCGGGTTGCACGGTGCCCACGTCTTCGTCGGCCTGATGTTGCTCAGTTTCGCGACGATCCGTGCCTTCCGCGGCCATTTCGGACCGGCGGCGAAGGACCATCTGGGCGTCGAGGTGCCCGGTATCTACTGGCACTTCGTCGACGTGATGTGGATCATCGTCTACGTCACCGTCTACATCCTCTGAGGCGGCTGCAAGCCCCGCGCCGCGGAGGCGCCGGAGGTAGCTGGATATGAAGCTCTCCGAGCAGGCCGTCTTTCGCTGGGTCCTCATCGTCGGCGTCGCGGCCGCCTCGATCATCGCCTTGACCCTGTTGACCCGGCCGCTGGCGGGCGCGCTCTGGGGTCTGGTGCTGGTCTGCGCCGCGGCCTGGCACGGCTGCCGCTGGGTTGCGCGCAAGCGCCGTGAGCCCTGAGAGATGGACGAGGGGCTCGGCGTTCCGAGCCGCCGCTGCAGCGGCTGATGGCTTCAGCTCTTCGGCGGGGTGACCGGAGCCTTCGCTGCCGCTGCGTTCGCACCGGGTGGCGACGCGGCTCGAATCCGCATCCCTCCTCCGAGGTCCAGCACGGCCAGGGTGAGGGCGATCGGGACGGTCGCCGGCAGCGAGTCGAGGGCGAAGAAGAGGAAGTCGAACGAGAGGCCGAGGACCGCGGCCAGCACGGCGCCCTTCAGCTGCAGGCGGCGGTCGGTGGCCAGCAGGGCGCCGAGGACGGCGGCGATGAAGACGTCGCCGAACCCCATCACCGCCGCGCCGAAGGAGACGAACTGGAGCTGCGGCAGGCCGCCGGGCGCGGCTGCGTTGAGGACTGCATTCGGCCCCTGCAAGAGGTTGGCGCCCACCAGCCAGGCATCCACCGCAGCCATCGCGTAGATCCCGAGCCTCACCCACTTGGGCGGCACCACACAGACCAGCAGCCAGCCGAGGCTGATGCAGGCGAGGGCGGAGAGGGCCAGGGCCGTCGTCTCGCCGGCGAGGGCCTCCCGGGGCGCCCAGGCGGCGACCGCGAAGAGGGGGACGACGAGGAGTGCCAGCGGCGGGCGCCCGCCCCGCACGATCCCAGCCAGGGCCAGCGCCGCCAGGGGCGGGACCGCGATCAGGGCCAGGTAGGTGAGGAGATCGGCGACGGCGGACTCGAGGGCGATCGCCGAGACCACGACGACGATCGAGAGCGGCAGGACCAAAGCCCAGGAGCTGCTTCGCAGACCCATGAGCAACGGCGAGGCGGCAGGCCGGGGCGCAGCTACCAGGGTCGCCTGCAGGAGGCTGAGGGCGCCGATCGAGATCCAGAAGGGGAGCAAGCTAGAGGGCGCCGGCCGGCGCCTCGGCAGCGCTGGGGCGCCGCTCGTCCTCGGCCGGGGCAGCGTCGTCGCGTGGCTCGAGGCGACCGGCGGCGGCGACCGTCCACAGCATCGCCAGCCAGTTGAGGGTCGCGACGGCGATGTGGACCCAGACGATCCCGGCCGGAAGCTCCAGCCCCCACTGGACCGCTCCTATGACCCCCTGGAGGGCGAGGAGGCCGATCACCACGGTCAGCGGCGTCAGCGCCCGTCTCTCGCCTCCTGGGCGCCGTAGGAGGAGCCAGACCGCGATCGCCGCGAAGCCGTAGGCCGCGGCGACCGCGGCGTGGCGCTGGACGACCCATTCCAGGGTCTCGGCCCCCTGGAAGTCGAAGCGGTGCACGAGCTCGCCTTCGTGGTCGCCGGCATGGGGCCCGGAAGCGGTGGCGATAGTCCCGGCCAAGATCGTCAGCTGGCCTAGGGGAATCAGCCCTCGGACGGCCCAGACGCCCAGGCGGTCGCTCGATCGGCGCCGCTCCCAGGGCTCATAGCGCGAGCACCAGGCGAGGGCGAAGGCCGCGTCGAGCAGCATCATCGAGAGGATGAAGTGGGACATCACCAGGCCGGGGGCGAGGTGGTACTTGACGACCAGGGCGCCGAGGATCGCCTGTCCCAGCACGCCGAGAGGCAACAGCGCCCCGAACAGCGCCAGGTGCCAGCGGTAGGGAACCCGGAAGAAGGCGAGCAGGCTGGCGGCGATCACGGCGAACCCGACGAACCCGGTGAGCAAGCGGTTGCCGTACTCGATCACCGCGTGATATTCCAGCGGCGGCGTCGTGCCGCCGTAGCATTTCGGCCAGTCCGGGCAGCCGAGGCCGGAGCCGGTCAGCCGCACCGCGGCGCCGGTGAGGACGATCAGCGCCAGCGCCGCCAGGGCCACGGCCGTGACCTGAGCGTAGCGTCGGGGGGAAATCTGGAAGCGGTCTCGGAGGCGTTGCCGCATCGCTCGCAATGATCGCAGCGGCCGTTAGCCGCCCCGCTCAGCCGCCTTTGGAGGCTTTGCCGCCGGAGGTGCTTTCGATCAGGTACTGGACGAGGTCGTCGAGTTCTTTCGGCGACAGTTCCTGCTCGTAGGTCGCCGGCATCACGTTCGGCGGGAAGCCTTTGGCGATCACTTTGTTGGGGTCGACGATGTCCTCGTGGATCGTCGCCATGCTCTGGCCGGGTAGGACCTCGTCGAGGTTCGGCCCGGTCACGCCGCCCGCTTCGGCCTCGGCGAGCGTGTGGCAGCCCCCGCAGTTGTTGTTGGCGAAGACCTGGGCGCCTGGGCCGCCGGGGACCCGGGGCGGAGCCGCGCCGGGGACGCCTGCGTACTTGCCGACGTAGGCGGCGACGTCGATCAGGTCCTGGCCCTCGACGATGTCCGGCGGCATCGAGATCGCGGAGTTGGCGTTCACCGGCCGCGGCGACTCGATCTGGGCGGCGGTGATGCCCTCGACGGTGGCGTCGGTCTGACCGACTTCGCGGGCCGCCGCGAAGGCGTCGTCGAGGTTGGGGCCGATCTGGGCCGTCGATCCCGCCTGCGCCATCGCGTGGCAGGTGCCGCATTTCTGTTTGAAGAGGACGCGCCCGCGCTCGGTGTCGGCGCTCGTCGTCCCACAGCCGGAAGCGGCCACGGCGACAGCGGCCAGGAGGGCGAGGGCAAGCAGCGGGCGGATGAGTTTGGAGGTGCGGTGCATACGGCTGGCGGGGGTCGGAGTCTATATGTCGAGCCTGCCTGAAAGCGTCCTGTTCGAGCCCTGGGATACTGGGTACTCTTGCGTCGATCCGCACTATCTCAACCCGTGGCGAAGGAGGCCGTAAATGCAGGTGAAGGACGGGATGTCTGAGGTTTCGTTGACGGTCGGGCCGTCCCACACGCTGCGCGAGGCGGCGACGAAGATGGTCGAGGCGGGGACCGGGGCGGCCCTTGTCTTCGACGACGAGTCGCCTACCCCCGGGATCGTCACCGAGCGCGATCTGCTGGTCTCTGTCGGCTCCGGCGAGGACCCCGACGCCGAGCGGGTCGGAGAGCACATGAGCGAGGGCGTGATCGCCGCCGCGCCGGACTGGAGCCTCGAGCGCGCGGCGGCCGAGATGTCGCGGCGGGGCGTCCGCCACCTGGTCGTCTTCGACGGCCCCGAGGCGGTCGGCGTCCTCTCGATGCGCGACATCGTCCGGGTCTGGACCACCGAGGGCGCCACGTCGGGGATGACGCCGGGCTGAGCGCCCGCTTCGAGGGGGGTTGCGAGTGGAAGGGATGGTGTCCCGCTACCTTCGCTGGGCTATTCGCCAGGACAGCGCTGGAGCCGTCCGAGGGCGCGCTCCGATGCGAATAGCTAGCGCCGCTCGTACGCGGGACACCCATCCCTTCCCAACGGAAGGTCCCTGAAGACCCCTCAACGCTTGGGCCGAGCCTGCCTGAGCGAAGCCAGCGGAGCTCTGGCGCCCGGGAGGTGGGCACCCTCCGTACGAGCGGCGTTAGCTATTCGCCCGAGGGCTCGCTCTAGGACTGCTGCTGTTCTGCCCAGGCGAATAGCCCAGCGAAGGTAGGAGGGTGCCCACCTCCCGGGCGCCCTGAGATTGCTGAGCGCCGCTACGACTTTGGCGGGACCGCGATCGTCTCTACCGGCAGAGCTGCCCCCCGTCGCTTCTGGCGGCGGGGGCGGCGGTAGTAGTCGCGGATCGAGCCGCGGACGAGGCTGCGGAAGGCGAGGAGGGCGATCGAGGCGCCGACGATCGCGTAGACGTAAGGGGGGAACATGAAGCCGGTGAGGAACGTGCCGGCGACCAGGCCGAGGACGCCCAGCACGAGGAAGGCCGGAGCCCAGGAGGGCCGCGAAAGGTAGATCAGCTCGCCGGGCTCGGTGACGTGTCGGTGCTCGCTCATCGGGCTAGGCGATGTAGAGCAGGGCGGCGACGAAGGAGAGCGCGAAGACCGCGGCGGCGATGCCCCCGGCGAGGAGGCCGGCGCCCATGTTCTTCCTTGCGGTTTCGCGGTCCACGGTGTCGGATTTCTATCAGGGAGAGCGGTCTGCGCGCCGCCGGCAGGGGGCTAGAGCTGGGCGTCGACGGCTGCCGCGAGGAAGAGCAGGGCCAGGTAGCCGAGCGAGAAGAGGTAGGTGCGCAACGCCCAGCGGCGGTCGGCGGTGCGCAGCAGCTTGGTCGCGAAGAAGATGAAGGCGGCGCCGAGCACGATCGAGGGCACCACGTAGGCGAGCCCCAGCCCGCCGGCGCAGAAGGGCAGCTGGGTGACCGCGTAGAGCAGCACGGTGTAGAGGAGGATCTGGCGTCGCGTCTCCGCCTCGCCCCGGACAACCGGAAGCATCGGCACGCCGGCCTTCGCGTACTCGTCCTTCATCAGCAGCGAGAGGGCCCAGAAGTGGGGCGGCGTCCAGAAGAAGACGATCGCGAACAGGTAGAAGGCCATGCCGCTGAGCTCGCCGGTCACGGCGGCCCAGGCGACCAGCGGCGGCACCGCGCCGGCGGCGCCGCCGATCACGATGTTCTGGGGCGTCGTGCGCTTGAGCCAGAGCGTGTAGACGAAGACGTAGCCGAAGAAGCCGGAGAGCGAGAGCGCCGCCGCCAGCGGGTTGACGGTGAGCGCCAGCAGCGCGAAGGAGGAGGCGGCGAGGAGGGCGCCGAAGGCGATCGCGGCCTGGGGCGATATCCGTCCCGAGGCGACGGGGCGGGTGGCGGTGCGCGCCATCGTGCGGTCGATGTCGCGGTCGACGGCGTGGTTGATCGCGCCGGCGCCGCCGGCCGAGAGGGCGCCGCCGAGGCAGGTGAGGAAGATCAGCTCCAGCGAGGGATCTCCGGCCACGTACATCGTCGTCACCGTGGTGAACAGCAGCAGGGACTGCACCTTCGGCTTGGTCAGCGTCAGGTAGTCGCGAACCGCCGTCATCGCGGCGGAACGGGGGGCAGGCGTGGTGGTGGAGGTGGGCGCGGTCTGCGCGCCGGCGCCGGCTGGCATCCCGGTCAGGCTACCGGCTGGCGCTCAGGAGCCTGCGTCTCGGGCCGGCTGGTGCGATTGGCGATCGCGGCGCGGATGTCGCGCATCGGGTGGGCGCTGCGGACGTCCGGGAGGACGTCGAAGTTGTGCGGGTCCGGGGGCGAGAGCGCGAGCCACTCGAGCGACTCGCCCCGCCAAGGGTCGTGCCCCGCCACGGGGCCGTTGACGCGGCTCTGGATCGCGTTGACGAGCGTCATCACGATCCCGATCGCGAGCACGAAGCTGCCGATCGAGGCGATCAGGTTGTAGGCGTTGACGCCGGTGCCGTCGTAGAACTTGTAGGCGTCGACCACCTGGCCCTCGAGTGCGCCGGCGAAGAAAAGCGGCACGAAGGCGAGGACGAGGCCGAGCGCGGTGGTCCAGAAGGAGATGCGGGAGAGGGTCTCGCCCATCGTGCGCCCGGTCATCTTCGGGAACCAGTAATGCAGAGCGGCGAAACCGCCGAAGACGGCGCCTCCGACGAGGGCGAAGTGGGTGGCCGCGGTCGAGTCCACGGTGTCCTGGAGCCGCCAGCCGGCGGCGACCATCGAGTGCGAGAGCTCAGACGCGAGGCCGATCGAGATCGCCGAGAGCGCGCCGACCGCCCACAGCAGCGGCGCCCGCATCCGTACGGCGCCGCCGATCAGCGTCTCGATCAGGTTGAAGAAGACGAGACCGAAGGGGACGACAAGAGCTACCGACATCAGCATCGCGAAGTACATCCAGCCGGTGCCGATCGGCGCGGTCAGCATGTTCTGCATCCAGGCCAGGGTGCCGAGCACGGCGATCGCGACCAGCGAGCCCATCACGACGCCCCGGCCGAGCAGCGGCCGACCGGAGAACGCGGCGACGATTTCGGCGATCGCGGCGAGGGCGAAGATCAGCACCAGCATGTAGGCGCCGGAGAAGAAGATCCAGCTGAGGTGCTGCCAGAGCAGCGGCGCGCCGCCCGAGCCGTCGGCGAAGAAGACGCCGTCGAAGTTGCGGTCGACCATCAGCATCGTCAGCGCCGCCAGCAGCACCGGGCCGACCACGATCAGCAGCCAAGAGCTCACCGCCGCGGCCCACGCGAAGACCGGGACCCGGCGCCAGGCCATGCCCGGCGCGCGCAGGTTGCGCAGCGTGGTCAGCAGGTCGATCGCGACGAGGATGAAGCCGAGCGTGCAGAGGCCGGTCGCGGTGGCCCAGGCATCGATCCCGTTGTTGGCGAGGAAGGCGAGCTCGGTCAGCGGCGCCAGCGGGTTGACGCCCCCCTCCGACGGGGTGAAGAGGAGACCGGCGTACAGAACGGTGGCGCCGGCGACCCAGAGGCCGACGCCGATCTGCCCGAGGCGCGGCAGGGCGGTGCCGCGGGAGCCGATCTGCAGCGGCGCCGCGTAGTAGAAGAGGCCGAGCGCCAGCGGGATCGCGAAGAGGAAGATCGCCGTCGCCCCGTAGAGCGAGAGCATGCGGTTGAAGGTGACGGGGGAGAGGAAGGTGTTCTCCGGGATCGCCAGCTGCAGCCGCATCAGCAGCAGCTCGATCAGGGCGATGAAGAGGAACCCGAGCGCGCCGCCGAGGAGGATGCGGCCGAGGTCCTTGTGGTCGGCGCTCGTCGCCAGCTCCAGCCAGCGCGGGCGCTGCCTGGGAAAGCCGTCGACGACGATCTCGGGACGGGGCCGGTCGCTCACGGCGCCTCTTCTCCTTCGATCAGCCCGACGACCCGGTCCTGCGCGGCCTGGATGTCGGCTTTCTGCTGCTCGAGGAAGGCTTCGTACTCCTCGGGAGAGACGACTTCGACCGCGGTCCGCATCGCCGCATACGCCTGGCCCGAGAGCGACGCCGACTCGCCCGTGTAGGTGCCCTCCTCGTCAGCGCGGAAGACGACCCGGTGGGTCTTGCCCGGGACCGCGTCGCGCTTGCCGGCCAGGTCGGGCACGTTCCAGGTGTGGACGACGTCGGTCGAGAGCAGCTCCAGCTCGACGGCGGTGTCGACCGGGACCACGAGCTTGTAGTACGAGAAGGCGTCGTTCGGGTAGTCGTAGCGCCACAGCCACTGCTGGCCGGTCGCTTCGATCGTCAGCGGCTCGGCCTCGGCCGAGGCGAGGCCGGCGGAGTCGGTGGTGGGGGCCTCGTTTGCCTTCTCGGTGAAGACGATGCTGAGCACGAAGACGAGGGCGGCGAAGGCGGTCAGCGCGCCCGCGGCCCGGAACTGGATCCGGCGCCCGTCCTCGCGCGGCCGCGGCTCGGCACCGCGGCCGGCGCGGTACTTGCGCACGGCGTAGATCAGCGCGAAGTTGATCGCGACGACGATGATCGCCGCGGCGACGAAGCCAATCCAAAGCAGGGTGTCGATCTGGTCGGTGCCAGGGGAGTGCGGCGTCAAAGCGCGGCCATTCTATTCACGAGTGGCGGCGCCGCGATTTCCCGCCCGCCGCGGTCGCCGACCTATACTCGCCGACCCTATGAGGCGGCGCTCCCGGCCATCACCCGCGCTTCGGCTCGCGGTGCGGGCGGGGGCGGCGGGCGTCCTCGGCGCTGCCTTCGCGGTTCCGCTGTTGCGCAAGCGCCTGCGAATCCCGCCCCCGGTGACGGTCGCGGCCTGCGCCGGCGGGCCCCTGGCGCTCGCCGTTCTCTACCCGCGCTCGAAGAAACGCGACGTCGCCCTCTTCGCGATGCAGATGTGGGCCTTCACGATGGCGCACGAGATTCCGTACGACGATCCCGAGGCGCTGCGTCGCCGGCTGCGCAGCCGCTACCCGATCGCGGTCGACCGGGCGATCGGCGGCGGTCGCCTGCCGAACGCGCGCCTGCAGCGGGCGCTTTCCCGCCTGCCGCGGGGCGGTCTCCTCGACCGCTTCCTCACCTGGGTCCACTGGCTCTGGTTCATCGAGCCCTACCTGGCGCTGGTCTTGATCCTGCTGCGAGACAACGAGCGCTTTCCGCGCGCCGCCCGCCAGATGGCGGCCGTGTTCGACCTCGGCTGCGCCGTCTACTTCGCGGTGCCGACGGCGCCGCCGTGGTGGTCCGCCGAGGAGGGGGTGACCGACGAAAAGGTGCGCCGGGTCATGGTCGAGGTCGGCGAAGAGACCTGGGGCTCGGCCTGGCCGGCGATGTACGGGGCGCTTGGCGGCAACCCCTGGGCGGCGATGCCGTCGCTGCACTTCGCGACCTCGCTGGCGGCGGCGCTCTCGCTCTCGGAGGCGGGCCGGCTCGAGGGAGCGCTCGGGTGGGGATACGCCGGCACGCTCGGCTTCGGCCTCGTCTACCTCGGCGAGCACTACGTGACCGACCTGCTCGCCGGCGCGGCGCTGGTCGCGGCGGTGCGGAGCGGCGAGCCGCTGGCCGAGCCGCTCGTGGAAGGCGTCAACTCGGCCCTGCGTCGCTTGGAGCGCCTCGCGAACGGGTAGCGTTCAGCGCAGTGTCTGGAGAGGACTCGGCGAACGGAGGCCCGACCGTCGAAATGCCGCTCTTCACCACGCGGCGGATCGTGCAGACGGCCCTGCTCGTCTTGCTGGTGTTGGTCGGCGTCTACTTCCTCTTCCCGAAGCTGGTCGGCCTCGACGAGGCGCTGAGCCGTCTGGGCGATGCGGATCCGGCCTGGATCGCCGTGGCGCTCGGGTTCAACGTGCTTGCCTTCGCCACCTACATCGTCCTCTTCAAGGCGGTGGTCGGCGGGGACGCGCTCCGCCTCACCTGGAAGGAGACCTACGAGATCAACGTCGCCGGGGTGGCGGCGACCCGGCTCTTCTCCGCTGGCGGGGCCGGTGGCATCGCACTCACCTACTGGGCGCTGCGCAAGGCCGGGATGGGTCGCCGCGACGTCGGCCGGCGCATGGTCGCCTTCCTCGGGCTGCAGTACGCCTTCTACCCGATCGCCCTGATCGTCTTCGGCGTGCTGCTGCGGACCGGCGTCCTCAACGGCAAGGCCTCCGTCGAGTTGACGATCGTCCCGGCGGGCGTGGCCGGGCTGCTCCTCGTGATCGGGGTCTTGATCGCGCTGATCCCGCCCGACCTCGAACGCCGGCTCGCGCCCTACGCGCACGGCGAGCGCGCCCGCTCGTTCCTCGAGAGCGCCGCCAAGGTCCCGGCGACGGTGGGGGAGGGGTTTCGGTTCGCGATCGGCCTCTTCGCCCATCCCTCGCGCGGCGGCCTCGCGGTGCTCGGCGCCGCCGGGTTCTGGGCGTCGAGCATCGGCGTGCTCTGGGCTTCCTTCCACGCCTTCGGGGTCCACGTGCCGCTCGCCGTCGTGGTCCAGGGCTTCTTCCTCGGCATGGTCGCCAACCTCTTCCCCCTGGCGCCGGCCGGTGTCGGGGCGGTCGACGCCGGGATGATCGGAGCTTTCGTCCTTTTCGGGATCCCCGAGACGACGGTCTTCCCAGCCATCCTCGTCTTCCGCCTGATCGCCTTCTGGCTGCCGATCCCGTTTGGCGTCGTCGCCTTCTTCCAGCTGCGCCAGACCGTCCACCACTGGGAGGCGGGGGAGCTTCCGGTGGAACGTGGGGGGACCGCTGAATCGGACCTCGAGCCGCCCACCGGCGAGCTTGCGGGCGGCGCGACCGAGAGCTACTATAAAAAGTAAAGTATTAGACTCCAGGCGGCGAGAAATGGCTGATTCGAAGAAGGTCGAGAACGTAATCATCGTCGGCGGCGGCCCCGCCGGCTACACGGCAGCGCTCTACACGGCGCGCGCCAACCTCGAGCCGCTCGTCTTCGAGGGCTTCCAGTGGGGAGGCCAGCTGCAGAACACGACCGACGTCGAGAACTATCCGGGCTACCCCGAGGGGATCATGGGCCCGGAGATGATGAGCCAGTTCCGTGCTCAGGCCGAGCGCTTCGGGACCCGTTTCGTCACCGACGACGTCGACCGGGTCGAGCTCTCCGACGGGGGCGTGCAGAAGGTCTTCCTCGGCGACGAGGAGCACCGCGCCAAGACCGTGATCCTGGCGATGGGGGCGGAGCCGAAAAGGCTCGGCGTCCCCGGCGAGATGGAGCTGGGCGGCCGCGGCGTCTCCACCTGCGGCGTCTGCGACGGAGCCTTCTTCAAAGACCAGAGGGTGATCGTGATCGGCGGCGGCGACTCGGCGATGGAGGATGCGATCTTCATCTCCAAGTACGCAAGCGACCTGACGATCGTCAACCGGCGCGACGATTTCCGCGCTTCGAAGATCATGTTCGACCGCGCCAGCGAGCGCGAGAACATCACGCTGAAGACGCCCTACGTGGCCGAGGAGTTCGTCGCCGGCGAGGACGGCAAGCTGGGGAAGGTCCGGCTGCGCAACCCGGAGACCGGCGAGCAGGAGGAGCTCGAGACCGAGGGCGCCTTCGTCGCGATCGGCCACATCCCCAAATCGGAGATCGTCGCCGACCAGGTCGAGACCGACGAGGACGGATACATCGTCACCGAGCCGGGCTCGACCCGGACCAACCTCGGCGGCGTCTTCGCGGTCGGCGACGTCGTCGACCACACCTACCGCCAGGCGGTCACGGCCGCCGGGACCGGCTGCATGGGAGCGCTCGACGCCGAGCGCTTCCTCCGCGACAGCCCGCCCCCGGTCGAGGCCCACTGGATGCCCGGCGGCGAGCCGATCGAGATCGCTCCCTAGCGTGGCTCGGGCGGCTGTCGGCGGCCCCTCTTCACTCGCCTGCCTGGCTGAATCGCCTCCGTTCGTCCGCAGATCTGGCAGGGCCAGCGGCGCAAAACGTTCAGAGGGGCAGCCGACAGCCGCCCGATGAAGCCGACGCTCGGGACCGCGCAGCCACGCGGCGTCTAAGGGGCAGGGGCCGGTGGGGCCTCCGAACGTGCGCCGCTGGCCGAGAGCTCAACTCCTCGGATGGCCGCCGGTGATACAGCCAGGCAGGCGAGTGAGGAGGCCCCACCGCCCCTGCCCCTAAGCGGGGCGCCGAGGAGAGTATGTTGGGGGCACGGCTCCCGAATGCACCCATCTCGACTCTGTTGAGATCCTCGACCCTCCGCACGAGGTCGAGGGCTGCGAGGAGTGCCTGGCTCAAGGTATGCGGTGGGTGCATCTGCGCATGTGCCAGACCTGCGGGCACGTCGGCTGCTGCGACAACTCGCCTGGGAAGCACGCGACGGCGCACTACGAAGCGACCGGCCACCCGATCATCCGCTCGGCCGAGCCGGGCGAGGACTGGAGCTGGTGCTACCCGGACGAAGTGATGTTCCGCCTCAGCACCTGAGGCCGAGTGCTGGGTTTACCCCGCTATAGGGGGTACGAGTCAGCGCTCGCTCGGATTCAGGGGGTCACGATCGGGAAGCCCGGATCGGGCTCCTCGAGCAGGCCGAGCAGCTCGGCCAGCTTGATCCCGTCGCCCTCGACCCGCAGCCGCCCGCTTTCGGCGAGCGCGGCCAGGTCCGCTTCTTTGCCCAGCATCTCGTTCAGCGCCCGGCGCTCGATCGTGAGGGTCGCGTCGGCCTCCGGGTCGCTGCGGTCGGCGCGGTGGTTGAGGACGCCGTTCTCGAGCCGCAGCAGATGGCGCTCCTCGGGGTCGGTGACGACCCAGTTGATCGTCAGCTCCGTGTCCCCGGCCCGGGGGCCGTCGAGCCGGATCGCCATCGCGTCGAGGATCTGGCCGACCGAGAGCTGAGCGAGCACGTCGGGCGGCGCGGCCGCGGTCGGCGTGCCCATGATCCCCTCCCGCAGCTCCGCCGCTCCCATCAGGAAGAAGTTGCGCCAGGTTGCGTTCTCGGCGCCGTAGCCGAGCTGCTCTAGGGCGTCGGCCTGCAGCTCGCGCGCCTCGCGGTTCTCGGGGTCGGCGAAGACGACGTGGTTGACGACCTCGACGACCCAGCGGTAGTCCCCTTCCTCGAAGGACGCCCGGGCGCGCGCGAGCGTCGCCGCGGCGCCCCCCATGAACTCGACGTAGCGGCGCGCCGACTCGACCGGCGTGTGCTCCCAGAGGTGAGCGGGGTTGCCGTCGAACCAGCCCATGTAGCGCTGGTAGACCGCCTTCACGTTGTGGCTGACCGAGCCGTAGTAGCCGCGGCAGTGCCACTCGGTCGCCAGGCTCGGCGGCAGCTCCAGCGTCTCGGCGATCTCGCGGCCGGTCAGGCCCCGGTTGATCAGCCGCAGGGTCTGGTCGTGCAGATAGGCGTAGAGGTCGCGCTGCTTCTTCAGGTAGTCGACGATCCGCTCGTTGCCCCAGAGCGGCCAGTGGTGGACGCTGAACAGCACGTCGGAGTCCGCGCCGAACAGCTCGATCGACTCGTCGAGATAATGCGCCCAGACGTGCGGGTCGCGGACCAGGGCCCCGCGCGGCGTGAGCACGTTGTGCATCGTCCGGGTCGCGTTCTCCGCGATGCAGAGGACGCGGCGCTCGGGGAAGTGGAAGTTCATCTCGGCCGGCGCCTCGGTGCCGGGGGTCATCTGGAAGACCATCCGCACCCCGTCGACGGTCTCTTCCTGGCCGGTCTCGGCGATCTCCACGTTCGGCGGGATCAGCGTAACCGTGCCGAGCGAGGTCGTCTGCCCGAGGCCCGAGCCGACCCCGCCGTCGGCGCCGCGCTCCAGCCGCGCCCCGTACATGTAGGCCGCGCGCCGGCCCATCGCGGTCCCGGCGAAGATGTTCTCGCTGACCGCGTGGTGGAGGAAGCCGGCCGGGGCGAGAACGGGGATGCCGCGCTCCGCGATCTCCTCGACCGAGACGACGCCCTTGGCGCCGCCGAAGTGGTCGATGTGGCTGTGGGTGTAGATCAGCCCGGTGATCGGCCGCTGCCCGCGGTGCTCGCGGTAGAGGGCGAGGGCGGCGGCCGCGGTCTCGGCGGTGATCAGCGGATCGATCACGACGATCCCCTCCTCGCCCTCGATCACGTGCATGTTCGAGAGGTCGAAGCCGCGCAGCTGGTAGAAGCCCGGCGCGATCTCGAACAGGCCGGCGATCCGGTTCAGCTTGCTCTGCCGCCAGAGGCTCGGGTTGACGGTCTCCGGAGCCTCGTCCTCGACGAAGCCGTAGGACTCGAGGTCCCAGACGGTGCGGCCGTCGGCATCCTCGATCGTGGCTGGCGAAAAGGGGGCGAGGAGGCCGCGCCGCGCCTCCTCGAAATCCTCCTCGTAGCCGGGTGGGAGCGAGTCCAGCGCGGCGCGGTTGCGCTGCGCGGTGATCGCCGAGGCCGGTTTGCGAGCGCTCATGTGCGCCCGTTGCCGACGGCGGCGGCGCGCAGGCTCGGCGCCGGTCGGTAGGCCTCGCCCTTCTCCGCCTGCAGCGACTCGAGCACCTCGACCGCTCGCTCGGCGCCGATCAGCTTCGTGAACCCGGAGGGCCCGACCGGCCAGTTGAAGCCGAGCTGCATCGCGGTGTCCATGTCCTGCGAGGAGGCGATCCCCTCTTCGCAGGCGAACGCCGCCTCGTTGGCGATTTGCGCGAACAGGCGCGGCAGCACTTCGCCGGCGGACGGGTCGATCCGCGCCAGCTTCTCCGGGTCGAGGGTGGGGGCGAGGATCCCGAGCTCCGGATCCAGGTCGCGCTCGACCCCCTCGCCGTAGGAGTGGTAGCCCTGGCCGCTCTTGCGACCGAGCTTGCCTTCCTCGACCAGCCGTTCCTGGATCGGGCTCGGTCGCCAGCGCTCCGGTTCGCCGCCTTGGGCGAAGAAGGAACGGGCGATCGTCAGGTTGACGTCGAGCCCGATCAGGTCGAGCAGCTCGAACGGCCCCATGCGGAAGCCGCCGCCGAGGCGGACGATGCGGTCGATGCGCTCCGCGTCGGCGACCCCGTCGCCGAGGATTCGCAGCGACTCCAGGGAGAAGGGGCGGGCCAGCCGGTTGGCGACGAAGCCGGGGCTGTCCTTGGCGCGGATCGGCGTCCGGCCCATGCGGATCGCGACTTCGGTGGTCGCGGAAAGCGCCCACTCGGCGGACTCCTCGCCCGCCACCACCTCGACCAGCTTCATCAGCGCCGGCGGGTTGAAGAAGTGCATCCCGATCACGCGCTCCGGGCTCGGGACCCCGGCGGCGATCTCCGAGATCCGCAGCGAGGAGGTGTTGGAGGCGAGCACCGTCTCCGAGCCGCAGACCCCGGCGACTTCCGCGAAAAGGGACCGCTTCAGCTCCAGGTCCTCTGGCGCGGCCTCGATCACCAGGTCGCAGCCGGCGAGCTCGCCGATCGCGCTGCCGGGATAGATCCGCTCGACCGCCGCGGTTCCCTCCGGATCGCTCCAGCGGCCGCGCTCGACGCCCTTGGAGAGCTCTTCGCCGAGCAGGATCTGGCCGAGCTCGAGCGCCTCCGGGTCGGGCTCGTAGAGCTCGGTGTCGTATCCGGCAAGGCCGGCGAGCTGGGCGATTCCGCGCCCCATCGTTCCGGCTCCGAGGACGCCGACGCGGTTGACGGTCATCGGCCCTGGAAGTCTGGATCGCGTTTCTCGAGGAAGGCGCTCATCCCCTCGACCCGGTCCTCGGTCGCCATCGCCCGCTCGAACAGCTCTCGCTCCTGCGCCAGGCCCTCGGAGAGCGGCGCCTCCTCGGCGGCGAGCACCGCCTGTTTGGCGAGGCGGGTCGCGATCGGGGCCCGGGCAGCGACCGTGCGCGCGAGCTCGAGCGCCGCGGCCAGCCACTGGCCCTTGCCCACGACCTGGTTGACGAGGCCCCACTCGTGGGCGGTCTTGGCGTCGAAGAGCCGCCCGGTGAGCACGTACTCCATCGCCCGCTGCTTGCCGATCGCCCGCGCCAGCCGCTGCGTGCCCCCGCCGCCGGGGATGATTCCCAGCGTGATCTCGGGTTGGCCGAAGCGGGCCTTCTCGTCGGCGACGATCATGTCGCAGCTCAGCGCGAGCTCGCAGCCGCCGCCCAGAGCGAAGCCGGAGACGGCAGCGACGAGCGGCGTCTCGGCTGCGGCGATGGCGCGCCAGAACTCGATCCCGGCCGGGTCGGGAGGCGCGTCGAGCGGGCGCTCGGCCATCGCCCGGATGTCGGCTCCCGCGGCGAAGACCTTGTCGGAGCCGGCGAGCACGACGCAGCGGACCTCGGGGTCGGCGTCGAGGCGGCGCAGCTCGCGGAGCAGCTGCTCGCGCATCTCGGCCGAGAGCGCGTTGCGGGCATCCGGGCGGTTGAGCCGCAGCAGGCCGACGTTGGCCTCGTCGACCTTCGTCTCGACCAGCCGCGGCAAGCGGCTCAGCTCTCCTCGAAGGGGAGCATCGCGTTGATCCCGGTCGCCGCCCGGCCGATGATCAGCTTCTGGATCTGCGAGGTCCCCTCGTAGAGCGTGGTGACGCGGGCGTCGCGCAGGTAGCGCTCGACCGGGTAGTCGTCGACGTAGCCGGCGCCGCCGTGGACCTGGATCGCCAGGTTGGCGCATTCGACCGCCGACTCGGTCGCGTACAGCTTCGCCACCGAGGTCTCCAGCGTGTTCGGCTTGCCTTCGTCCTTGAGCGCACCGGCGCGGTAGACCAGCATCCGGCTGGCGTCGCGCTTGAGGATCATGTCGGCGATCATCTCCTGGACGAGCTGGAAACGGGCCAGCGGCACGCCGAACTGCTTGCGCTCCTTCGCGTAGGCGACGGAGGCTTCGACGCAGCCTTCGCAGATGCCGACGCAGCCGGCGGCGACGCTGTAGCGGCCGTTGTCGAGCGCGCTCATCGCGACCTTGAAGCCGTCGCCGATCTCCCCGAGCATCGCGTCCTCCCCGACCTCGATCGAGTCGAGCGAGATCTCGCCGGTGTCGGAGGAGCGCAGCCCGAGCTTGCCGTGGATCTCCTGCGTGGTGAAGCCCTCCGACGCCGTCGGGACGAGAAAGCAGGCGAGCCCCCGGTGCTTCTTCTCCGGATCGGTCTGGGCGAAGATCAGCGCCACCTCGGAGAAGTTGGCGAGGCTGATCCACATCTTCTGGCCGCTGATCGACCACCCGTTCTCGGTCTTGGTCGCGCGCGTGCGCAGGTTGGCGGCGTCCGAGCCGGTGTCGGGCTCGGTCAGGCCGAAGCATCCGAGCCACTCGCCGGAGCAGAGCTTCGGCAGCCACCTCTGCTTCTGCTCCTCGGTTCCCCACCTCTCGATCGAGCCGGCGACCAGCGAGGTCTGGACCGAGACGACGGTGCGGGCCGAGGAGTCGCCGCGGCCGACCTGCTCGACGATCAGCCCGTAGCCGATGTAGTCGAGGCCGCGGCCGCCGTACTGTTCGGCGACCGGCGCCCCGAGGTAGCCGACCTCGCCGAGCTTGCTCGCGAGCTCGCGGTCAAAGCGGGCGGCGCGGTCGTTCTCTTTGACCCGTGGGACGATCTCCCTGTCGGCGAATTCACGCGCGGTTTCGGAGATCAGTCGCTGCTCGTCGCTCAGCTGGAAGTCCATCTCACCCCATCTTTCATCGTGGTCATCGAAGTTCTCGCAGCTCGCGCCCGAGCGTCTCGGCGAATGCCTCCTGTGCCTCGCGGGTGCGCGGGCCAGGCGCCGCGGCGAGGGCGGCGCCGTCGATCTCGGACACCGCCTGGACCTCGCGCGTGGTCGAGGCGAGGAAGGCCTCGCGGGCGGAGCGCAGGTCCTCGACGTCCCAGGTTCCCTCGGCGACGTCGAGCGCCTTGATCAGCCGGTCGCGGGTGATCGACTCGAGCACGCCGTCGCTGAGCGCGGGCGTGCGCAGCTCGCCGTCGGCCGAGACCCAGAAGATCGCCGAGGTCGGCGGCTCCAGGACCGTCCCCTCGGGCCGCACCAGCACCGCCTCGTCGGCGCCGCGGCCTTTGGCGACCCGGCTCGCCTGCATGTTGGCGGCGTAAGAGAGCGACTTGACGCCGTTGAGGATCACCGTCGGCGTATAGGTGACGGTCGCGAGGCGCAGGGTCTCGCCGTGGGCGGGAATCGGCTCGGTGGCGGCGATCCGGCGGCCGCCCCGGGTGACGATCAGGCGCAGCTGCCCGTCGACGTCGCCTGCCTGGCTCAGCAACGCCTCGATCTCCCGCTCCAGTGCGGGGCGGTCGAACTCGAGCTCGATCGCGGCGGCCGAGCGGCCGAGCCGGTCGAGGTGATCGCCCAGGGCGAACGGCTTCCCCTCGTAGAGGCGGATCACCTCGAAGGCGCCGTCGCCCCGGTAGAGGCCGTCGTCCTTCATCGGCACCAACGCGTCTGCCGTGGGGGTCACCGTCCCGTCGACGCTGGCCAGCTCTGTGAAGCCGGAACTCACGCGGCGAGGCTACCTGAGAACGGCTCTAGCTAGCCCCGTTTGACTTCGACCGGGCAGTTCGGCCGGTTGCTGCGCAGGCAGCTGACGTTGGCGCGCCGGTAGGCATAGCGGTTGTCCCAGGCGACGGTGCCCTGACGCAGGACGTAGAACACGGTCACCTTGGCGAGGTAGACCTTCGACCGGTGCTGCCAGAGCAGTTCGCACCGGACGCGGACCTGGGCGAGGCGCTGACAGCCACCGCGCAGGCCGCGGTTCTGCAGGAAGAGGGTGCCGAGGGTCGACCGCAACACGCCGACGACGAGGCCCTCGGCGCTTTCCTGGGACATCCTCGGCAGGCGAGGTTTCAGGGTCGGCGGCGGCGTCCCGGTTTCGATCGCGGCGACCCATTCGGTGGCCCAGGTGGAGATCAGGTCGGCGCGGGTGAAGATGTTCGGGAGCTTGGTGCTGCACTGCGGGCCGCCGGTGCTGACGATGCCGAGCTCGACCGGGGAGCCGTCGGCGCGCTGGGCGATCACCGGCCCGCCGCTGTCGCCGAAGCAGCCGCCGTTCTTGCGGTCGGGCGGGTCGATCGTGCACATCTGCTCGCTGGTCGAGTAGGGCGGGTAGTAGCTCTTGGTGCGCGCTTTGCAGCCACCCGGGTCGAGCACGACGTTGGAGGTCGCCTGGAGGGTGTCCGGGGGCGCCGTCGCGTTGGGATTGGTCAGCCCCCACCCGGCGAGGCGCACGGGAGCGCCGCCTGCGTAGAGGGCCGCGTCAGCCGCGGTGGCAAGCGGGATCGGCGGCGCCGGGGTCGGGGTGGCGAGGACGAGCAGGGCGGCGTCGCCGTGCGTGGTCCCCGGATCGAACCCGGGGAAGACGTGGGTTTCGCTGACCCGCAGGATGTTGCCGGCGCCTTCCTGGCGGGGGGTCGAGCGGCCGGTCACGACGGTGTACTCGCGGGGCGCCGTGAACCCGCCGACGTCGAGGTTCTCGACGCAGTGCCCGGCGGTGAGGACGACCCGGGGCGCGATCACCGTGCCGGTGCAGGAGAACTTGTCCTTGGCGGCGACGAAGGCGAGCGAGGGGAAGTCGACGATCGAGGC
>Ga0196962_10000260_pt1 | contig 25493 bp, 26 predicted proteins | sample S3v_20metaG_FD_183186 | JGI IMG/M metagenome (GOLD analysis project Ga0196962, IMG submission 183186) | Soil microbial communities from Anza Borrego desert, Southern California, United States - S3+v_20 | ecosystem: Environmental > Terrestrial > Soil > Desert | place: USA: California | collected...
CGAGGGCCCGGCGCCGGGCACGCCGCTGAGCGCGGTGCTGCCGCTGGCCGAGCCGGTCCTCGAGCTGGAGGTGACGCCGAACCGGTCCGACTGTTTCGGGATCTGGGGGGTCGCCCGCGAGGCACACGCGATCTCCGGCGCGCCGCTGGCCGCCGAGCCCTGGGCCGAGGACGCGCCGGCGGAGGGGGAGGGGGAGGCCGGGGACTATGCGTCGGTCACGGTCGAGGTGCCCGAGCTCTGCCCGCGTTTCACCGCCCGCGTCTTCACCGGGGTCAAGGTCGGGCCCTCGCCTCTCTGGCTGCAGGCACGGCTGACGGCGGCCGGGCAGCGGCCGATCAACAACGTGGTCGACATAACCAACTACGTGATGCTGCTGACCGCCCAGCCCCTGCACGCCTTCGATCTCGACAAGGTCCCGAACGGGGCGCTGACCGTGCGGGCCGCGGCGGACGGCGAGAAGATGACGACGCTCGACGGGGTCGAGCGCAGCTTCGACGCCGAGACGGTCCTGGTCTGCGACGAGAACGGCCCGAGCGGGATCGCCGGGATCATGGGTGGCCAGAGCTCCGAGGTGTCCGAGTCGACGACCCGGGTGCTGCTCGAGGTCGCGAACTGGAACGGGACCAACATCCTGCGCAGCTCGCGTCAGCTTGGCTTGCGCTCCGAGGCATCCGCGCGCTTCGAGAAGCAGCTGCACCCGGAGCTGTGCCTGCGGGCGCAGCGCATCGCCTCGCGCCTCCTGGTCGAGCTCTGCGGCGCGAAGCTGGTGCCGGGGACGATCGACGCGTCCGGCGAGATCCCCGCGTCGCCCGCGCTGGCTCTGCGCGCCGCCCGGGTCGAGGGCCTGCTCGGCATGGCGATCGAGCAGTCCGAGCAGGCGGCCTATCTGGAGCGTCTCGGCTTCGGTGTCGAGGCCGACGGCGATGACCTGCGGGTCACGGTCCCGCCCGAGCGTCACTACGACGTCACCCGCGAGGCCGACCTCGTCGAGGAGGTCGGCCGCATTCATGGCTTCGACGCGAAGTTGCCGACCACGCTTCCCGCCGTCCCCGAGAAGGTCGGCGGCCTGACCCGGGCGCAGCAGCTGCGTCGCCGGGCTGAGGACGCGCTGCGTGACCTCGGCCTCGACCAGGTCGTCGGGTGGAGCTTCACCGACCCGGGCGAGACGGGGCGGCTGCGGATCGCCGAGGGCGACCCGCGGGCCGAGCCGGTGCTGCTCGCCAACCCGCTCTCCGAGGACCAGTCCGCGATGCGGACGACCCTGCTCGGTTCGCTGCTCGACGTCGCCTCCCGCAACCTCGCCCGCGACGCGGAGTCGGTCGCCCTCTTCGAGTCCGGGCAGGTCTACCTGCAGCTGGACGCGGTCGGCGACGGCCCCCTGGCGGGGGTCTTCTCCGGCGAGCGGCCGGCCCCGTTCGCCGAGCCGCACCGGCTTGGGGCGCTGGCGGTGGGTTCGCTGGCCGAGCGCTCCTGGCGGGGCGGCGGCGAGCCGGCCGACTTCTTCGGGCTCAAGGCCGTGCTGGAAGCCCTGGCGGGCCAGCTCGGCGTGGTCCTCGCCTATGAGGCGGCGCCGGAGCCGTTCCTGCACCCAGGCCGCGCCGCCGCGGTCTCGGTCGCGGGCGTGCCGATCGGCTGGCTGGGGGAGATCCATCCGCTGGTCTGCCGGGAGTGGGACGTCGAGTCCGCGGTCGGCTTCGAAATCGCCACGGCGGCTCTGCTCGGCGCGGCGACGGTCGGCGCGGAGGCCTATGAGGACGTCACCACCTACCCGGCCGTGCATCAGGATCTGGCTGTGGTCGTGCCCGACGGGGTGACCGCGGTCGCGGTCCACGACGCGGTGCTCGCGGGCGGCGGCGAGCTGCTGCGCTCGGCGCGTGTCTTCGACCTCTACGAGGGCGTCCAGACTGGCGAGGGGCGGGTGAGCCTGGCGCTGCGGCTCGAGTTCCGGGCCATCGACCGCACCCTCACCGACGAGGAGGTCGCCGGCCAGCGCGACTCGATCAAGGCCGAGCTCGAGGCGATCGGAGGAAGCCTGCGTGAATGACGTGAACTCCCAAGCCATCGGCTCCCAGCCGCTCGACGGCGAGCCCGCCGCGCGGGTCCTGGTCGCCGGCGCCTCCGGCTTCACCGGCGCCCTCGCGGCGCAGATCGCTTGGCGCCACCCGCGCCTGCAGCTGGTCGCGGTCACCTCGCGCGGCGACTCCGGCACCCGGCTCGACGCCCTCTACCCGCGCTACCGGGTGCCGCTGGAGCTGACCGAGCTCGACCTCGACCGGCTCGAGGGAGTCGACGCGGCGATCGTCGCCTACCCGCACGGGGCCGCGGCCCCGACCGTCGCCGCCCTGCGCGCGCAGGGAATCCTCGTCGTCGACCTCTCCGCCGACTTCCGGTTGCGCGACGCCGAGACCTACGAGCGCTGGTACGGCGAGCACGGCGCCCCCGAGCTCTTCGGCCACGGCGTCTACGGGCTCACCGAGCTCTACCGCGAGGAGCTGCGCGGGGCGAAGCTGGTCGCGACCCCCGGCTGCTACCCGACCGCGAGCGTGCTCGGCCTGGCGCCACTGGCCGAGAGGGGGCTGCTCGCCGACGTCCTCGTCAACGCGATGCAGGGCGTCTCCGGCGCGGGCCGGGGCGGGGGCGACGCGATGCACTACGCCTCGATGGACGAGAACGCCTTCGCCTACAAGACCGAGGGGCACCGCCACCGGCCGGAGATCGAACAGGAGCTGGCGGCGCTCGGCAGCCCGGCGCCGGTCGTCTTCGTGCCGCACTTGCTGCCGCTCGACCAGGGCGAGCTGGCGAGTTGCTACGCGCAAACCACCGAGCCCGTCTCCAGGGAGGAGGTGCAGGCGCTCTACCGCGAGCGCTACGCCGGCGAGCCCTTCGTCCGCGTCGTCGACTCGCCTCCCGGCTTGCGCGGCCTGCGCGACACCAACGAGTGCCACATCTACGTCACGGTCGAGGAGCGCGGTCGCGTGATGGCCTTCTCGGCGATCGACAACCTCTGGAAGGGCGCCTCGGGACAGGGGATCCAGAACCTCAACCTGATGCTGGGCCTGGACGAGACGGCGGGCCTGCTGTGAGCGGCGAGACGTTCTTCAGCTCGCGCTGGGTCGAGCCCCCCGCCGGCGTCGAGGAGCTCGACTCGACCCAGCTCGCGCCCGGATTCCGCGCCGGCGGCGCCCACTGCGGCCTCAAGGGCGGCGGCAAGACCGACGTCGGCCTGCTGGTTTGCGACGAGCCGGACGTGGTCTCGGCGCTGTTGCTCACCCGCAACGCCTCGGCCGCGGCGCCAGTCCGGGTCTGCCGCGAGCGCTGCGACCGCGGCCGCATCCGTGCCGCCGTCGTCAACTCCGGCAACGCCAACGCCGAGACCGGCGAGAAGGGCTACGCCGACGCGCTGGCGATGTGCGAACGGACCGCCGACGAGCTCGGCCTGCGAGCGGAGAGCGTCGCCGTCGCCGAGACCGGGACGATCGGCGTGCCGCTGCCGGTCAGCGCCGTGCTGGGCGGGATCGGCGACGCCGCTGGCGAGCTTTCGCCCGAGGGCGCCGGGGCTTTTTCCGACGCGATCCTCACCACCGACCGCTGGCCGAAGCGCTGCACGCTGCAGGTCGGCGGCGTGACGCTCTCCGCCCAGGCAAAGGGAGGGGGCATGATCCAGCCGAACATGGCGACGATGCTCTGCTTCGTCCAGACCGACGCCGTCGTCGCCGACCCAGACGCCGACCTGCGCGAGGCGGTCGACGCTTCCTTCAACCGGATCACCGTCGACGGCCAGATGAGCACCAACGACACCGTGCTGTTGCAGGCGACCGGCGCCTCCGGGCGACCGCTGCCGCGCGGGCTGCTGCAGGCGGTGCTGTCCCAGCTCGCGATCGAGATCGTCCGCGACGGCGAGGGAGCGGCCCGGGTCGGGCGGGTCGAAGTGACCGAGGCCGCCTCGGCCGAGGAGGCGGAGCGGGTCGCCCGCGCGATCGCCAACTCGCCGCTGGTCAAGACGGCGCTGTTCGGCCGCGACCCGAACTGGGGCCGAATCGCCCAGGCGGCGGGCGCGGCGCTGGCCGGCGAGGACCTGGACGAGATCGGCGCCGAGACGATCGACGCCGCCGAGCTGGGCGGCGAGGAGCCGGAGGCGGAGATCGGCCTGCGGCTCGGGCGCGGCAAGCACGGCAGCCACGTCTGGTTCTCCGACCTCGGCTACGAGTACGTGCGGATCAACGCGGAGTACACGACGTGAGCCGGCTCGAAGACTCCAACGTCGCGGTCCTGCTCGAGGCGCTGCCCTACATCCGCGAGTTCCAGGGCCGCACCGTCGTGATCAAGTACGGCGGCGCCGCCATGCTCGACGAGGATCTGCGCGAAGCCTTCGCCAAAGACGTCGTCCTGCTCAAGTACGTCGGCCTCAACCCGGTGGTCGTCCACGGCGGCGGCCCGGAGATCACCCGCTACATGGACCGGCTCGGGCTCGAGGTGAAGTTCCACGAGGGTTTGCGCGTCTCCGACGCCGACACGGTCGAGGTGGCGAAGATGGTCCTCGTCGGCAAGCTCAACTCCGAAATCGTCCAGCGGCTGAACCGTCACGGCCAGCCGGCGGTCGGCCTCGCCGGCGAGGACGGGACGCTGTTCGAGGTCTCCCCGGCGGCCAACGCCGAGCAAGTCGGGTTCGTCGGCTCGGTCGACCGCGTCGACGTCGACGTGCTCAACCACATCGCCGCCGACTACATCCCGGTGATCGCCTCCTCGGCCTCCGACCGCGAGGGCCAGTCCTACAACGTCAACGCCGACGAGGCGGCCGGCAAGGTGGCGGCCGCGCTCGGCGCCCACAAGGCGATCTTCCTCACCGACGTCGTCGGCTGGCTCGCCGACGCGGGGGACGAGGGGTCGCTGGTCTCGCGCGCCACGGTGGAGGAAGTGGAAGCGCGGCTCGCCGCGATCGACGGCGGCATGCGGCCGAAGCTGCAGGCTTGCGTCGACGCGATCCGCGGCGGCGCCCAGTCGGCCCACATCATCGACGGCCGCACGCCGCACAGCCTCCTGCTGGAGCTGTTCACCGACGCCGGAATCGGCACGATGGTGACCCCGTGACCCTCGCCGCGACCCAGGCGCTCGAGGAGCGCTACCTGATGCGGACCTACAAGCGCGCCGGGGTCCAGTTCGTGCGCGGCGAAGGGATGCTGCTCTGGGACGCCGACGGCAGGGAGTACCTCGACTTCCTCACCGGCATCTCCGTCTGCTCGCTCGGGCACTGCCACCCGGCGGTCGTCGAGGCGGTGCGCGAGCAGGCCGCCTCCCTGATGCACGTCTCCAACCTCTTCTACACCGAGCCGATGGCACGGCTGGCCGAGCGGCTGGCCGAGTCGAGCCTCGGTGGCCGCGTCTTCTTCGCCAACTCCGGCACCGAGGCGAACGAGTGCGCGATCAAGATCGCCCGCAAGCACGCCCACGGGCGGGGTGTCTCCGCGCCGGAGATCGTCAGCTTCGAGCAGGACTTCCACGGCCGCACCTACGGCTCGCTGGCGGCGACGCCGGGCCTCGCGCGCAACGAGGCGCTGGGGCCGATGCTCGCCGGCTTTCGCGCCGTGCCCCGCAACGACGCTGGCGCCCTGCGCGAGGCGGTCGGGGAGCGCACCGCCGCGGTCCTGCTGGAGCCGATCCAGGGCGAGTCGGGTGTCCACCCGATCTCCGACGAGGCGCTGCTCGCCGCCCGAGAGGCCTGCGACGCCGCCGGCGCCCTGCTGATCCTCGACGAGATCCAGACCGGGATGGGAAGGACCGGCTCGCTCTGGGCCTACGAGCAGACGCCGGTGCGCCCGGACGTGATCACGAGCGCCAAGGCGCTCGGCAACGGCATGCCGATCGGCGCCTGCATCGCCGGGCCGGTCGCTGCCGACGTGCTCGAGCCCGGCGACCACGGCTCGACCTTCGCCGGCGGGCCGCTGGCGAGCGCGGCGGCGTTCGCGGTGCTCGAGACCGTCGACCACCCGGCCTTGCTGCGCGGCGTGCGCGAGCGTGGCAAGGAGCTGCGCGCGGGCCTCGAGACGCTCGACGGAGTTGCCGGGACGCGCGGTCGCGGCCTCATGATCGGGGTCGAGCTGGGCGCCGGGATCGACGCGGCGGCGGTCGGAACCGACCTGCTGGGACGCGGTTTGGTCGTCAACGTGCCGGCTCCTTCGACCCTGCGTCTGCTGCCGCCGCTGCTGGTCGAGTCCGACCAGATTCAGCGCGCGATTGGACTGATCGGCGAATCGCTTCTAGAGTGCCGGTCCTCGTGAAGCGCAAGGATCGCCCAGCACCCCCGCAGCCGCTTGCCACCAGCACCGCGGAGCGCATCGGCGCCATCGTCGAGGCGGCCGAGCGCGCCGCTGTCGCGGTGATCGACGATGCTGAAAAGCAGGCGCAGCGGCATCTCGACGAAGCCCAGGCCGAGGCCGATCGGCTCGCCGACGACCGACTCGCGTCGCTGAGCGCCCTTACGAACTCGGTGGTCGCCCAGGCCGAGTCGATCAAGGCCGAGGCCGAGGAACTGGTGGCGAAGCTGGAGCAGGCCAAGCGCCGCCTCGCCGCCGGCGAAGAGCCGGTCGAGGACCCCGCGGAGGACGCCGCGCCGTTGCGTGGCTCCCACCTGAGCGCGGTCGAGCCGGCCGAGGGATCGGAGGCCACGGATGTCCACGAGGAGAGCCGCTCGGAGCGGGGGACCCCGGCCGGGGCGCGCTTGCTGGCGACCCAGATGGCGGTTTCCGGCAGCAGCCGCGAGGAGATCGAGGCGCGCCTGCGCAACGGCTTCGACATCGAGGACACGGGGCCGATTCTGGACGCGATCCTCGGCCCGGAGGAGTAGAAGGGTGCTGACCGCCTGATGCACGAGGACCCGACGCGGATGATGCGTACCGGGGGCCAGGAGCCCGAGCACCAACGTCCGCGCGGCAACATGCGCCTGGTGATCGCCTGCCTGGTCGCGGTCATCGTCGGCCTGGTCATCGCGATCGCCGTGATCGCGAGCGACGACGGCGGCAGCGAAACTTCTGCGACCAGCTCGGAATCGATCACGACCACCACTTCGGACACGACGACGGAAAGCACCGAGACCACGGAGCCGACCACGACGACGGATTCGACCGAAGCGACGACGACCACCGAGCCGACGACGACCGAGACGACCACCACCGAAGAAACCACCGCGCCTCCTCCGGAAGAGGACGGCAGCGGCGGCATCGAAGCTCCTTGACCCGCACCGCCAGCTACGAGGCCGACCCCACGCAGGTCGATCGAGTTCTCCTGCTCTACTCGGGCGGGCTCGACACCAGCGTGATGCTGAAATGGATCCAGGACTCCTACGAGGCCGAGGTCGTCTGCCTCACCGTCAACCTGGGACAGCCGGGCGAGGACTACGGGGTGATCGAGGAGAAGGCGCGGCGGCTCGGCGCGGTCGAGTGCCACACGGTCGACGCGCGCGAGCGCTTCGCCGCGGAGTTCCTGGCTCCGGCGATCAAAGCCAACGCCGTCTACGGCAACGGCTACCCGCTCTTCACCGCGCTCGGTCGCCCGCTGATCGCCCAGCTCGCGGTCGAGTTCGCGCGCAAGACCGCGTGCGACACGATCGCCCACGGCTGCACCGGCAAGGGAAACGACCAGGTCCGGATCGAGGCCACGGTGGCGACCCTGGCGCCCGAGCTGAAGACGATCGCGCCGGTGCGCTCCTGGGAGATGGGGCGCGAGGAGGAGATCGCCTACGCCCGCGAGCACGGGATCCCGGTCAAGGGCGGGACCGAGGTCGCGCCCTACTCGATCGACGACAACCTCTGGGGCCGCTCCTCCGAGGGGCGCTGGATCGAGAACCTCGACCACGCGCCCGAGGACGACGTCTTCCAGCTCGTCACCCGGCCCGAGGAGGCGCCCGACGAGGCGGAGACGGTGACAGTCGGCTTCGAGGCCGGCTTGCCGGTCGCGCTGAACGGGAAGCGGCTCGGGCTGGTCGAGCTGCTCGAAGAGGCGGCCGAGATCGGGTGCCGCCACGGGGTCGGGATCGTCGACCACATCGAGGACCGGATCGTCGGCCTCAAGGTGCGCGACATCTACGAGGTCCCGGCCGCCGCGATCGTCCTTACCGCGCACGAGGAGCTCGAGCGCCTGGTCGGCACGATCCACCAGAACCAGTTCAAGCCGGCGCTCGACCAGAAGTGGGGCTACCTGGTGTACGCAGGCCTGTGGTGGGAGCCGCTGCGCGCCGACCTCGACGCCTACATGGACGCGGTCAACGCCCAGGTGACGGGAGAGATCGGCCTGCGCCTCTACAAAGGGAGCGTCCGCGTCGTCACCCGCTCCTCGCCCAACGCTGTCTACGACTCCGAGCTCGCCAGCTTCGACCAGTCCGGCGGCCTCTTCTCGCAGAGCGCCTCGCCGGGCTTCATCGAGCTCTTCTCGCTGCAGTCGCGGATGGCGCACCGGATCCGCGAGCGCGGAGAGGGGGGGAGCTGATGTACGACCGGGCCGGCAAGGCCGCCGTGCGCTTCGCGTTCCGTTACCTGCGCCGCCGCTACAGACGCGAGATCCGGGTCGGGATCGGCGTCGCCGCGGCCCTGGTGGCGATCGCCGCCTACCTGGCGAGCCGCGAAGTCCCCGAGGGCTGAGCCGCAACATCGCTTGCGGTCGTCGGCCAGGGGCCGTCGAGCGTCGTGGCCACCCTAGCCTCGGGCGCCCCGTGGCCCCGGCTCGCGCCAGAAACGTTGTCGCTCTCGGCGGCGCACTCGCGCTGTTCTGCGCGCTCGTCGTAGCGGTGATGACCCTTGCGCCGCGCGCCGGTGCGGCGGACGTCGACTCGCTCGAGTCGAAGCTGGCAAGCGCTCGCGGCGAGGCCAGCTCGATCGCCGCGGGGCTGCGCTCCAGCCGCGAGCGGCTGGCGAGCGCGGAAGCGGAAGCCGCGGAGGCCGCGGCCCGCGAGGAGCGCCTCTCCGCGCTGCTCGCCGAAGGCGAGGAGCGCGCCGCGGCGCTGAGCCGGAAGCTGAACACCGTGCGAGAGGAGCTTGCCCTGGAGCGGGCCCGTCTGCGGCGCTCGCGTCAAGCGCTCGCCGATCGCCTCGTAGCGATCTACGAAAGCGGCGTGCCTGACACCGCGACCCTGATCTTCTCCTCCGACGACTACGACGAACTGAGCGCCCGCGCCAACTACCTGAGGGCGATCGAGGAGTCCGACGCCGCCCTCGCGGCCCGGGTCGAGCAGGTGCGCGACGAAGTTCAGCACGAGGCCGAGCGCGTCGCCGAGCTCGAGGCGCGCGCCCTCGCCTACAACGAACGGCTCGAGGCCGCCCGCGCCGAAATCGCCTCGGTGCGCGCCGCGGCGCAGGCCGCCGCGGCGGAACAGGAGGCGATCGCCGCCGAACGCGCCGCCTCGCTGAGCGAGCTAAAAACCGACATCGCCGAGTGGGTGGAGGACCTCGAAGCAGCCCGAGCCGCCAGCCGGGCGGAGGCCGAAGCAGAGGTCGGCCGCTGGCTCGGTGGCCCGTACTCGATCCCGACCTACATCGTGATGTGCGAGTCGGGCGGCGATTACAGCGCCCTCAACCCGACCAGCATGGCCGGCGGCGCCTACCAGATCATTCCCAGCACCTGGAAGGCATATGGCGGCGAAGGCCTCGCCCACGAAGCCTCGAAGGCCGAACAGGACCGCATCGCGGCGGAAATCTGGGCCGACTCAGGCCCGTCCGCCTGGTCTTGCGCTTGAGTCTCAAGCGCCGTCGCCCGAGCGGGTCAGCCGCGCGGGCGCTCGACGTCGAAGCGCTGCTTTTTCGGGTTCCAGGCGATGCCCGTGCAGAGCGCCGCAGGCGTCGTTTCGAGCGCTCCGGCGAGCTTGACGATCGTCGCCAGACGCGGCTCGCGCCCGGCACGCTCGAGCAGCGAGATCTCGGTGCGGTGAAGCTCGCAGGCTTCTCCCAGGGCCTCCTGGGAGATCCCGGCCTTGATGCGGGCCTGGCGGAGATTGACGGAGAAGCGCTCTTGCGGGGTCATCGGCGGGCTATCGAACTCGTGACTGAAGACAGGAACTTTACAGACAGAAAAGTTCGCAATCAAGCAGGATTCAGCGGTTCCGCTACCTTTTTTTCCAACGGCGAGCGGCCGGTCACGAAATCTTTACGCAGAAAGCCTTGAGCGCTACCGACCTATGTGTTATATCCAGGTGATGAAGGAGGGGGCATGAGCGACGCGGTCGATCCGCAGCTGGCAGGGCCCGCGGGGTCCCGAACCAACTCCTGCGCCACCGAACTCGTCTGCCGCGCGTGCGGCTACCGCGCGCCCTTGACGGACACCGCCTTCCGCTGTCCGGGCTGCGACACGGGGCTCGACATCGAGTACGACTACGAGCGGGCGAAGGCCTCGATCGCCGAGCACGACCTCGGGGGGCGGCCTTGGAACATCTGGCGCTACGAGGAGCTGTTGCCGATCACCGCTCGGCGGGCGGCCGACCGGGTCGCCCGGTTCGCCGGCCAGACGCCGTTGATCCGGGCCGAGCGACTCGGCGCCGAGCTCGGCTTGCGCAACCTCTACGTGAAGGACGACTCGACCAACCGGCCGTCGCTCTCCTACAAGGACCGGGTGGTCGGGATGGCCGTCGCCCGGGCCCTGGAGCTCGGCGCCGGGGAGATCGGCTGCGTCTCGACCGGCAACGTCGGCACCGCGACCGCCTCGCTCGCCGCCGCCGCCGGCCTCAAGCCCTACGTCTTCTACCCAGCCAACCTGGAGCGGGCCAAGGCGCGCGGCTGCCGCGCGCTCGGGGCCCAGGTCTGCCAGGTCGACGGCAACTACGACGAGGCGAACCGCGCCTGTCGCGAGCTGACCGAAGCGACCGGCATCCCGTTCGCGAACATCAGCCTGCGGCCCTTCTACGCGGAGGGCGCGAAGACGCTCGCCTACGAGCTGGTCGAGAGCCTCGGCTGGCGCTCGCCCGACCACGTCGTGATGCCGGCCGCGGGGGGAACGCTCTCCTCCCGGGTCCACAAGGGGCTGCTCGAGTTCGAGACGCTGGGCCTGGCCGAGACGGCGGCAACCAAGCTTCACGTCGGTCAGCCGACCGGCTGCTCTCCGATCGCCACGACGATCGTCGAGGGAGCCGAGGAGATCGTGCCGCAGCAGCCGGAGACCCTCGCGCACTCGCTGGCGATCGGCTCTCCGGGAGACGGCGCTCTCGTCGTCGACGCGGTGCGCAGCCGCGGCGGCTCGGCCGCCGCCGTCCCGGACGGGGAGATTCTCGAGGCGATGGAGCTGCTGGCGGCGACCGAGGGCGTGCTGACCGAGCCGGCCGGGGGACCACCGTCGCGGCGACGATGAAGCTCGCCCAGCGCGGCGTGATCGCCCCCGATGACGTCGTCGTGATCGTGATCAGCGGCAACGGCCTGAAGACGCTCAACGAGCAGCCGGTCAAACCGTGGCCGGAAGGCGTTCCCTGCAACGCGACCACGATGGAGGAAGTCGTGGTCGAGTTCCGCGAGGGCGGCGTCGCCAGCCGCTCCTGAGCGCGTCGCCGAGCTTCCCGGCTTGAACGAGATGCCAGAGGTCGAGGGCGTCAGCCACCGCTGGGTCCGCGCGCGCGGGCTCCAGTTCCACGTTGCCGAAGCAGGCTCCGGCGAGGATGTCGTCCTCTGCCTGCACGGCTGGCCGCAGCACTGGTACGAGTGGCGCCACCTGATGCCGGCGCTCGCCGACCGGCACCGGGTGGTGGCGCTCGACCTGCGCGGCTTCGGCTGGTCCGACGCGCCGCGCAGCGGTTACGAGAAGGAGAACATGGCGACCGACGTGCTCGCCGTGCTCGACGAGCTCGGGCTCGAACGGGTGAAGCTGGTCGGCCACGACTGGGGCGGCTGGATCGGGTTCCTGCTCGGCCTGCGGGCGCCGCAGCGCTTCGCGCGCTTCCTCGCGCTCAACATCGTGCCGCCCTGGGTCAGCCTGCGCAACACGGTCAGCCACGCCTGGCGCTTCTGGTACCAGGGGATCGTGCTGGCGCCGGGCGTCGGGTACGGCCTGCACCGGCGCGGCGACTTCGTGCCACGGGTCCTGGTCGGCGGCTCGGAGGTCAAAGACGCCTGGGAGGACGAGGCGCTGCGCACCTTTGGTGAGAACTACGCCGAGCCGGCGCGGGCGCGGGCCGGGGTGCAGCTGTACCGGGTCTTCAACCTGCGCGAGGTGCTGCCGATCGCTCGCGGCCGCTACGCCGAGAGCCGCCTCACGGTCCCGACCTCGCTGGTCTTCGGAGTCGAGGACTTCGTCTTGCGCCCAGCGATGTTGAGCGGCTACGAGCGCCACGCCGACCAGATGCAGGTCGAGCTGGTCGAGGGCTGCGGCCACTTCATCGCCGACGAGAAGCCGGACCTGGTCGCTCAACGAGCTATCGACTTCTTCGGAACTTGAGGAGAAGCTCGCGGGGGCCTGCCCGCTACGCCCGAATCCGCGCCTCCTCTAGGTCCAGGTCGCGCTCGATCTGGCGCATGGTCGCGTTGCGGAGGCGCTCCCCCCACAGCAGGTCGAGCAGGATCTCGCGCTCGACGGCGATCAGCTCGCGGCGCAGGGCGCCGTAGTCGGCGAGGTGCTGTTCGCGGGCGATCGTCTCCGGGTCCTCGCCGCCGAGCACCTGCTGGCACATGCGGAAGCGGGCCCGGTAGAGGTCGCGTAAACGCTGCAGCTGCGACTCCGAGGCGCGGCCCTCGGCCTCGATCTCGTCGAGCCGGTCGAGCGACGCCTGCGCCGCCTCCATCCGGGCGACCGCCTCTTCGTCGCTCCAGCGCCGTGGCTTCTCCAGCCGCAGCTTGCGGATCACGAAGGGCAGCGAGAGCCCCTGCCCGACCAGGGTGATCAGGATCAGCGCGAAGGTGACGAAGATGATCTGGGGCCGGCCGGTGACGCTGAGCGGGACCGCCAGCGCCGCGGCGAGGGAGACGGCGCCGCGCATCCCGCTCCACCCGACCGCGAAGCGTTCGCCATGCATGTCTCCGGCGTCGGAGCGCATCGCGAAGACGAAGGCGAGGCGGAGCGCGAGCGAGGCGAGGGCGATCACGGCGATCGGGAGGAGCAGCTCGCCGATCCCAGAGGAGCTCGCCTCCAGAGCGTCCACAATCCCGGGCAGTTGCACGCCGAGCAGCACGAAGAGGGCGGTCTCGAGCATGAAGATGAGGACGCTCCAGAAGGCGGAGGCGTTGAGCCGGGTGTCGGCGTCGAGCGCCGCGGGCGCTTGGTAGCCCCCGTAGAGCCCCGCCGCGACGGCGGCGAGGATGCCGGAGACGTGCAGCTCCTCGGCGCCGATGTAGGCGCCGTAGGCGGTCAGCAGCGTGAGGACGACGACCAGGCTGCCGTCGGTCTGACGGCGGATCGTGGCGAGGGAGAAGGCGCCGACGAGCAGTCCGACCGCGATGCCGCCGGCGGAGACCGTGATGAACTCCAGGGTCGCGTCGCCGAGGGCGAAGGCGCCGCCGGCGGCGACGCCGACGGCGATCCGGTAGATCACCAGCGCGGTGCCGTCGTTGATCATCGACTCCCCTTCGACCAGGAGGCGCACCCGCTCGGGGCCGCCGATGCGGCGGAAGACGGCGATCGCGGCGACGGCGTCGGTCGGCGCCAGGATCGCCCCCAGCACCGCGGCTTCGGCCCAGCCCAGCTCCGGGATCAGCTCGTGGGCGACCAGCGCGACAGCTCCCGCGGTGAGGAAGACGAGCGCCACCGAGAGCAGGCCGAGCGGGCGCAGCACGGTGCGCAGCTCCCGCGGCGAGGTCTGCCAGCCGGCGGCGAAGACCAGCGGGGGCAAGAAGACCAGGAAGATCGTGTCCGGATCGAGCTCGACCTCGGGCAGGCCTGGAAGGAAGGCGATCGCCAGGCCACCCAGGACGAGCACGATCGGCGACGGCACGTTGCCGTACTCGGCGACGCGAACCAGCAGCGTCGCCGCCAGCATCAGGACGAGGATCGACTCGATGTTGTCCATCTGGTCATAACATCCTGCCGAGTGGACGACACGCTTACCCCTCCGCTCGACCAGACCGACCACATCCGCGGCCAGCTGGGCCGGCCGCTGGAGCTGGTCATGTACGGCGATTTCCAGTGCCCGTTCTGCCTCGGCGCCCAGTCGGTGCTGCGCCGGGTGCACGAGCGTCTGGGGGACAGGCTGGCGTTCGCCTTCCGCCACCTGCCGATCCCCGAGCGCCACCCGCTGGCCCCGATGGCGGCGGAGGCGAGCGAGGCGGCAGCCGCCCAAGGGATGTTCTGGGAGTACCACGACGCCCTCTTCGCGGTGCAGCCAAAGCTCTCGCGCGAGACGGCGCTCGAAGTGGGGCGCGAGCTCGGTCTCGACGCCGAGCGCATGGCGGTCGAGCTCGACGCGGGCACGCACCGGGCGCGGGTCGAACGGGACCTGCGGTCGGCCGAGGAGAGCGGAGCCACCGGGACGCCCACCTTCTTCACCAACGGAGCCAGGCACTACGGCGCCTATGACGCCTCTTCGCTGGTCGAGGCGCTCGAAGGCAGCGCCGCAACTAACTGAGAACGGCTCGGTTGATAGGCCGAACCGGTTCGAGACGAGGGGAGACGCTGTGGCAAGGGTGCGTTTGACGACGATCGGGGTCGCCCTCTGCGCGGCGCTGGGCATGGCGGCGCCGTCGCTGGCCGCCGCGGGCTCGGTCTCCGGGACCGTGAGCGCCGCAGGCGGCGGGGGGATCGCGGGCGTCCAGGTCTGCTTCCGGCCCGAACCCGAAACGTTCGAAACGATCTGCGCGCCGACCGGCGCAGACGGTGCCTACATAGCCGAAGGGCTCCCCGATGCCAACTACGTCGTCCGATTCGATGCCGACCGCGCGAACCTCAAATACGTAAGCGAGTGGCATGACGACGCCGTTTCCTATCTCGACCGCGACTTGCTTCACGTCGGCGCCCAGCAGCACCTTGGGGCGCTGAATGCGGTGCTTGCGGATGGCGGATCGATTGCCGGCACCGTCACCGATGAGGACACCGACCTGCCGATCGCCGGCATCAGGGTCTGCGCGGAAGCCTCCGGAGGATTCCCCGAACGTTGTGTCGACAGCGGCGCGGCGGGCGAGTACCAGGTGAACGGCCTCCTCAGCGGGAACTACAGAGTGGTGTTCGAAGGCGGCAACCGGGTCAACTATCTCCGGGAGGCCTACGACGATGTCTCTCCCCTGGGCCCGGGGACCCCGGTCCCCGTCGCCGCGCCCGACGTGACCTTGGGGATCGACGCGAAGCTTGCGCCGGGCGCCCAGATCCTCGGCCGCGTCACGGAGATGGGCACCGGGCTCCCGCGCGAAGACGTCTTCGTCTGCGCCTACGAGGCGGCCCCCGGCGAAAGGCAGGGCTGCGCCTGGACCGACGCCACCGGGAACTACGCGATCCGCAGCATTTTCGCCGGGACCTACCTCGTCGCCTTCCAGCCCGAGCCCCTGCCCACCGGATTGTTCGCTGACCAGTGGTGGCAGGGGGCCGCGACGATGGCCGAAGCGACGCCGATCCCGCTTGTTCCGCCGGAGACCCGCACCGGGATCGACGGCCAGGTGCGCCCCTTCTTCCGCTCGACCCCGCGGCCGATCCAGGTCTCCTTCGTCCCCAGGCCGAAGCCGAAGAAGTGCAAAAAAGGCTTCCACAAGAAGAAGATCAAAGGCAAGAAGCGGTGCGTGCGCAAGCACAAACGGCACGGCAAGAAAGCCGGCAAAGGCGCCCGCAACGGCGGCAAACGCCGCGCTAGTCGCTGACCTGAACCACGACCGTCCGCTCGCGCGGGCGGTCGTCGAAGTCGATCAGCACCAGCTGCTGCCAGGTGCCGAGGGCAAGGCGTCCGTCGAGGACGGGCAGCGCCTCTGAGGGGCCGAGGATCGTCGCCCGCTGGTGCGCGTGCGAGTTGGAGTCGTGGTTGAGCCGGTTGTGCTCGTAGTCGCCGCGAGTCGGGATCAGGCGCTCGAGTGCGGCGCGGAGGTCGTGGACGCCGCCCGGCTCGTGCTCCATCGTCGCGATCGCCGCGGTCGAGCCGCGGACGAAGGCGAGCGCCTGGCCGCTCGCGATGCCGGTGCCTTCGACGAGGCCTTGGACGGCAGCGGTGATGTCGATCACGTCGGTGTCGCCGGCGGTGCTGAAGGTGAGCTGCTCGGTGCGCACGGCCATCGCGCCAACGTAGCGCACGGCTGCGCTAGGTTCGGCCGGTGAGGGCTCTGGTCCAGCGGGTCAGCCAGGCGGCGGTCGACGTCGAGGGGTCCCGCGTCGCCCAGATCGGAGCGGGCATGCTCGTGCTGCTCGGCGTCGGTCAGGGGGACGGGGAGCGGGAGGCCGACCGTCTCGCCGAGAAGGTTCGCGCCCTGCGCATCTTCGACGACGCCGAGGGGAGGATGAACGAGCCGCTGGGCGGGCGCGAGGTGCTCTGCGTCAGCCAGTTCACCCTCTACGGCGACGCCCGCAAGGGGAACCGTCCCAGCTACGTCCAGGCGGCCCGGCCGGAGGTCGCCGAGCCGCTGTACGACCGCTTCTGCCAGCGCCTCGACGCAAAAAAGGGCGTGTTCGGAGCTTGCATGGGTGTGGCGCTGGTCAACGACGGGCCGGTAACCCTGATGGTGGAGGTGGCGCCCGGGTAATCCTTACTAAAAATACTCATATATTTGTCGAATTTTGGGTATAAAGTTCAAGTATGAGGGTCTTCGCACTCTCCGTTGCTCTTCTCTTCGGCTCTTTCGGCGGCACCGCCGATGCCTCCCTGGCCACCCTGGATGAGGGGCTGAACACGGTGAGGTCGGTCGCCGGGTCCGTGGTGGAACTGCCGGGCGGCTCGTCCCCGCCCCTCCCGGAAAATCCCGTCGTGGGCCCGAAGGCGCCGGCCGGAGCGGTCAGCAGGGAGCCCGCTCAAGAGCCGGCGCCACAGCCAACCGCGCCGAGGTCGGTCGAGCCCTCTGCGACCTCCGACCCGGCGGCTTCCGTGCCGAGCCCCGGAACGCTCGCGGGGGCGCCGGGGGCTGACGCGCTGCCGGGCGCCGCCGCGGGGCAAGGGAAGGAAGCGGCGCCCCCGGATCCAGTCGAGGACGAGGCAAGGCCAAGCCGCCGCGCCCGGGCAGGCGCCGGAGCCGGCTCTCGCGGCTCAGTTCCAGGCTCGATCCGCGCGGCGATGCCGGCACCCTTGGAAGAGTGGCTCGCCCACCTCTGGCCGGCCGTCTCCCTGGGCCCGATTGGCAACGCGCTGACCACGCAGGCGGCGGCGGTGCTGGCTCCCTCCTTGCTGCTGGCGAGCCTCGCGGTCGCCGGCCAGCCCTCCTTGGCGCCGAACAGCGCTCCGCCGGGCGCTGGGCCGACCGCGGCGCGGACTGCACAGACGGCCTCCCCGGATTCCCATCCCTTCTTCTCGCCGAACAGCGGCGGCATGAGCTTCCTCGTCACCGTGATCACGGTGCTAGCGGCGCTTTGCGGCTTGGTCGCGCTGGCCCGGCTCACGGTCGGCGAGGACTTCTTCTCGACGCGCTGGCTGCGCTGAGGTCCGTGTAGATTCGCGCTCATGGCTACCCCGCCGTCGGCGGCGATCGAGGTGGAGGGAAGACGCCTTGCCTGGCGGTCGGTCGGCAGGGGGTCGCCGCTGCTGCTGATCAACGGCTACGCGGCGGCCAGCGAGGACTGGGACCCGGCCTTCCTCGGTGGCCTCGCCGAGTCCTTCGAGGTGATCTGTCCGGACGGCCGGGGCATCGGCGAGTCGGAGCTCGGCGAGGAGGATCTGACGATCGACGGCATGGCCGCGGACTTCGAGGCACTGCTCGACTCGCTGGAGATCGATCGGCTCCCCGTCGTCGGCTGGTCGATGGGCGGCTTCGTCGCCCAGCGCCTCGCCGTCCGCGCCCCCGAGCGAGTCGCCGCGCTGGCCCTGCTCGCCACCGACCCTGGCGCGCCCGACTCGACCGACGCCGACCCCGAGGTCTGGGCCCAGCTGACCGACCGTTCCGGCACCGCCCGCGAGCAGGCGTCTCGTCTGATCTCCCTCCTCTTCCCGCCGGCTTTGGCGGCTGACATCGACCGGGACTTCGGCGAGATCGTCGCCGAGGCGCGCGCCAAGCTCTCGTCGTCGACCCTTCGGGCCCAGGAGGCCGCGATGGACGCCTGGCACCGCGAGCCGTTGCCTCGCGGCGAGCGTCCCGGCCTTCCCGTCCTCATCGTCCACGGCGATGCCGACCGGGTGATCCCGCCGGCCAACGCCGAAGCCCTCACAGCCCTCTGGCCTGCTGCCCGAGTTCAGGTCTTCGTCGACGGCGGACACGCACTGATGGCCCAGGAGCCGCAGAAAATCGCGGATTTGATTCGTCTGGTCATCGCACAGTCACCTCCATCTAGTTAACATGCTGCGCCCGTGGGAGCGGGAAAACGCCTCAGGCGGAACAGGTGACATGCACGGCTTGACTGAGGCGAGTGTGCTCTGGCTCGACGATGCGCTCGCCAGAGACGCATCCGAGGTAGGAAACAAGGCCGCGTCTCTCGCGCGGTTGCGGGCTTCCGGATTCGAGATCCCGGACGGCTTCTGCATCGCGGTTTCAACGGTGGCACGAGGTCGCGACGCCTACGAAGCGGCGGTGACGGAGGCGCTGGGGAAGCTCAAGCCGGCGTGGGTGGTGAGGTCGTCATCGACCGCCGAGGACTCGAAGTCGCTCGCCTTCCCCGGCCTGTTCACGACTCGTTTGGATCTTGGTGACGTTCGTTCGGCTTTGGAGGCGATCGAACAGGTCGCCGCGAGTGTGAACAGTGGGGCTGTGCGCAGCTACGCCGCCTACCACGACATTCCGATCGCCGATATTCGGATGGCCGTCCTGGTCCAGACGATGGTTCCCGCGACGGCGGCCGGCGTCGCGTTCAGCCGGGATCCGGTCAGTGGTGTCGCCAACGTGGTCATCGAGGCGAACTACGGACTGGGGGAGACGGTCGTCGACGGCTCGGTGACCCCTGACAGCATCACCGTGAAGCCTGACGGCTCGATCGGGGAGCGCAGCATCGGCACCAAGCGTGAAAAGGTGGTGACGACGACGCTCGATGCGAGGGTCAGGCGCATCGAGACCAGTCCGTTGGAGCGCTCGGCCGCTGTCCTCGCCGACGGGATGGCACAGGAGATAGCTCGGGTCACGAAGCGCATCGAGAGTGAGCTCGACGTTGCTGTCGACGTCGAGTGGGCCCTCGTCGGCGATCAGTTGCATATTCTCCAGGCCAGACCGATCACTGCTCTCTCCACGAGTGTGGGGAAAAAGACATCCAGGAGTCCCAGTCCATGAGTCACACCCCTATTCCGGCGCTACCGGACCGTGTTCGGTATGCCTTGACGGTTCCGCAGTCGGTCCTCTTTGCGGACATCAGCCTCCGAGGCAGCTGTCGCCCGGCCTTCGAAAAGGTTTTCGGCGCCCGGTACGAGCCGGACTTCATCGTCATCGACGACGGGGCGATGAGCTGGGATTTCACGGGCGACGAGGCATTCGCGGAAGCCCTCCTCGGCACCGCAGAACCGCTCGCCGCCGTGCGCCGCTTCATCGCCGCGATGGGCGCGACCGCGCGCGCGGTCGAAAAAACCAGCTGGTTGCTTTCCGCGTCCTCGAACCGGCGTGAAAACGCGACGGATCTGTTGGCGGACCTACGTGAGTACTGGGACGTCTACGAGCAGCACATGACCAGCCTCTTCACGTTCTGGAACGTCGAGGAGCTGCTCTCCGAAGCGTTGATCGCCGAGTTGAAGACGTCGGGTCGCGACGACGACGTCCAGGGTGGCCTGCAGCGCTTCCTGCAGCCGAGCGAGACCAATTACTTTGCGCTCGAGCGACGGCATTTCTCCCGGATCGCCTCGCGCTTCGGGACGAGCTCGGGCGAGGACGCGGAAGGGCTCGAGGCGGCGCTGGCCGACCATGTCGCGAATTTCGGTTTCCTGCTCGCCCCGTTCAACCTCGGCAACCCACCCTCGGTCGCCTCCCTGCGCGAACGCCTGGATGAAGAGGCGAGCGCGAGGAGCCACGACGGGCCCTTGACGGATCTGCGGCCTCACCTTCTCGACGACCTCCCCGACCGAGCACGGGAGCTGGGATTGCTCGCCCAGGAGCTGACCTTCTGGAAGACGGAGCGGCTCGACGTGATGGCGCTCGGCGACGCGCGCGCCGCCTCGATGTACAAGGCGGCGGCCGAGCTGCTCGCGCTCGACACCGACAACCTCTTCGCGATGCGCCGCGACGAGATCGACGGCTCCTTGGAGCAGGGGACGCCGATCGTCGACGAGGCCACCCGCCGGGAGCGCCTCGGCGGCTACTGCCTGGCCCTCGTGGAAGGGGAGATCGGCTTCTACCAGCCGAGCCGCGGCGCCCCCGCGGCCGACGGGGAGGGGGACGGCGAGGTCGACCGGAGCGCGGTGACGGAGCTGCGCGGGACCGCGGCCACCTCGGGAAGCGTGCGGGGGCGGGTGCGGCTCATCTCCGACATCGCCGACATCGAGCGGCTTGAGCCCGGCGACGTACTGGTCACCTCCATGACGAGACCCGAGATGGGAGTCGGTCTCGACCGCGCCGCCGCCTTCGTCACCGACGAGGGCGGCCGCATGTCCCACGCCGCGATCATCGCCAGGGAGATGGGGAAGCCGTGCATCATCGGAACCGGCGAGGCGACGAAAGTGCTGCGGGACGGGATGGTCGTCGAGGTCGATGCGGACGCCGGACTGGTAACTATTCTCTCGGCCGCCGACGGGGCCGGCGGGTAACTAGAACCCAAGGTACGCCCGGCAAGCCAGTCAGATGCGAAGCATTCACATCATCGATGACATCCCCTGCGCCCGTGAGTTACTGCACAAGGAGATCGAAAGCTCGCTCGGGATGCCGAGCTCGGAACGCGACCTGCAGTTCGACTCTCACTGGGAATATCTCTGGGATTTGCTCGAAGCTGACGTCGTTGAAAAGGCTGACATCGTCATCTCCGACCTGTTTCCGGCCTCCTATTGGAAAAAAGTGCCTGGCAAGCCGCTCTATAAGCCGTCCACCCCGCTGCCGGACGATCCGACCAATATCTATCTCGGCTCGCTGGATGCGATCCAGCGATTCATGCGTCAGGTGCCGAAGCTCGGCGCACATCTCCTGGTCGTGACCTTTGTCCCCAACTTCCTCGAAACGAATATGGGGAACGAGGTGGCGGCCAACTCGGTCCGCGAAGTGCTCGACGGCGAGGATCTGCTCTGGTTCGAAAAGCCGAACCGGGAAATCAAACGGGAGAATTTCGAGGGCCCGATCAGTAAAGCCTGTGAGTTGGTGAGGACGAATGGCTAAGGACTCGATCATCGAACCCGCGTGGGAAATCACGCGCCGGGAACGACGGGAAAAGCGTCGTGAGAAGAAACGACTGCGAAAGCAGATGCTCAAGGGGTGTGAGTACTCGCGCTCCTTCCTGCTTCCCTTTTCGCCTGGCCAGCGGCTGACGGAGCCGGTGATGACTTGGGGGGCCTGGGGGGCCTGGGCGCTGGTGGCGGGCCTGGCGGTGGCCGACGCCATCCGCTCCGGCGAGGTGCACCAGAGCATCATCTATACGCATGACCACTTCGGCTGGGCTCTGCTCGTGATCGGTTTCCTCCTCATGGCGATCATCATGATCGACCTCGTCTCCTATCGCCCTCGGCTGTTGGAGCAGTCCTCCGCGTCGGCAGAGGGGTTCTTCGAGAGCATCGCCGAACTCTCGCCGACTTTGGAGGAGCAGGTTGGAGCGGTGGGGGGAGCCGAGCCCACTTCCTGGCAAGAGGTAAAAAAGCTGGAAGAGAACCTCCTCTCGGAGGCCAACGAATTCGGCGTCTTCGATCTGATGAAGATGCGCGTCACCTTGCGTGTCTTGCAGCGCATCGCGGCCCTGGTGGCGAGCCTCGCGCTGGTCGGCTACGGCCTCTCGACGATCACTCACGGAGGACTGCTGAGCGGGGGGAGCGTCAGCGAGGGCGCCGGCCTCCCCGAGCACGTCTACTTCACCCTCGTCGCCTTCTTCACCGGCTTCGGCGACATCGGCGTCGTCCACGACGCGGTCGGCTTTGGCTACCTGGCCGTCGTGGTCGGCGTTTACACCGGCGTCGTCTACTTCATCCTCACCGACGTGGTCGCGATCCAGGGCGAGCTGAGGCTCAACATGCGGGCCGCCGCAGAAACGCTGGCCCTGCAAAAATCCGACCTCTAAAGGAAACAGGGCGAAGAGCCTGAAAGTGGCGCCGATGGTAGAAGCCGGTACGAAATCGCCGAGCGCAGCGCAGATCCGAATCGCGCACCGCGAGGACCACGCCCTCGACCCGGTTCCCGCGCCCGGCGGTCGGCTCGGCACCGGCTCGCTCTTCGCCGCGGCCATGGGCATCCCCAGCGCCCTCGTCTTCTTCGCGGTCGGGGGCGGCTTGGGCCAGGCATACGGGACGGTCAACCTGCTCACCGGCCTGGTTGTCGCCTCGGTGATCATCGGCGTCGCCGGCTGGGCGCTGACCTCGTTCGCCTGCAGGTCCGGTCTCGACAGCGACCTGATGTCGATCAGCGCCGGCTTCGGCACCCTGGGCTCTGCGGCCACCTCGGCGATCTACTCGCTCAACTTCGTGATGCTCTTTGCGCTCGAGACCTCGATTGTCGGCAGCGCGGTACACGAGCTCTACCCGGGCTTTCCGCAGGCTCCCCTGTACGCGGCGGTCGGCCTCGTCGTCCTCGCCCTCGCCTGGTACGGGATCAGGAGCGTGGCGATGGCGATGAAGGTGACCCTGCCCTTCTTCCTCGTCTTCGTCGTGCTGGCCGTGATCGAGATCGGCGGTCGCGACGCGCCGGGGTCTTTCTGGTCCTACGCTCCCCCCCACAGCACGCTCGATCCGACGGCCTGGCTCTTGGTGCTCGCGGCGCTCCTGGCCTTTGTCGTCAACGCCACGGTCGCCGCCGACATCGGCCGCTTCCTCAGACCGGAGAGCCGTCGGGCGGGCTCGTTCCTGTTCGGCGGCGTCTTGCAGCTGGTCGCCTTCGGCGGCGCGACCCTGCTGGGCGCGTGGTTCAGCTTCCGTCTCCACGGCCAGACCGACCCGGGCGCCTACATGGTCTCGCTGTTCGGGGGCTGGGGGATCGTCTGCGTCCTGCTCTCCCAGATTCGGATCAACGTCATCAACGCCTATTCCGGCTCGCTGAGCCTGAGCAACTTCGGCGCCCGGGGTCTCGGCGTGCGCCCGGGGCGACATATCTGGATGCTCGGCCTGGTCGTCGTCTCAACCACCCTTGCCATGACCAACTTCTCCCAGCATCTGCTCGGGATCCTCACCTTCGAGGCCGTCTTCGTGATGGCCTGGGTCTCGACGCTCGTCGCCTACATCCTGCGCTACGACCTCAGCGCCTCCGAGCTGACGGCGCGTGCGGCCTTCGCCAACGCCCCCGCGCTCAACGCCGTCGGTCTCGGCTCCCTGGTCCTCGCGCTGGCAATCGCCACGCCCCTCGCCTTTGGCGCGGCGGGCGACCTGGGGCGAGGGCTCGCGCCCCTGGCTGCGATGTTCGCGGCGCCGGTCGGCGTCCTCAGCCTGGGGCGCGTGATGCAGGCCCAGCGCTCCGACGCCTCGATGGCCTGATCCCGCTGCCGCGATGCCGGAGGAGGGACTCGAACCCCCGACACGCGGATTATGATTCCGCTGCTCTAACCAGCTGAGCTACTCCGGCGGGGGTGGGGATGGTAGCGACCGGTGCTTGCAGGGGAAACGGCGCACCCGGGGGCGGTGGGAGCTAGGGTTGCGGCGTGAGCACCGAGGAGCTGGACAGGGCTGTAAGGACGGTCGTTCGCGAGTGCATGGCGATCTCCCCGGGCGAGGAGGTGCTGATCGTCAGCAACCCCGTGACCGAAGAGATCGGGGCGCTGATGCGGATCGAGGCGCAGGGCGACGGGGCGAGCGCGACGCTGGCGGTGATGTCGGAGCGGGAATCGGCCGCGGCCGAGCCGCCCGACGTGGTCGCGGCCGCGATGAAGGAGGCGGACGTGGTGTTGGCGCCGACGATCCAGTCGATCTCCCACACCGATGCGCGGCGCAGGGCGAGCGAAGAGGGCGTGCGGATCGGCAGCCTGCCGGGGGTCACCGAGGACATGCTGGCGCGGCTGATGGTCGGCGACCTGACCGAGGTTCGGCGGCGCGGCTGGGCGCTCAGCGACCTGCTCAACGGGGCCAAGGAGGCGCGCATCACCTGTCGCCACGGGAGCGACCTGCGGCTCGGCCTCGAGGACCGGCTCTCGATCGTCGACGCCGGCGAACTCGGCAACCGGGGCGCCTTCGGGAACCTGCCCTGCGGCGAGACCTTCATCGCCCCGGTCGAGGGGACGGCGGAGGGCACGCTCGTCATCGACGGCTCGATCGCCGGGGTCGGCCTGCTCGACACGCCGGTCTCGCTCACCGTCCGCGACGGCCACCTCACCGACACGACCGGCGGCGACGGAGCGATGCTGATGGGCCTGCTCAGCGCCCACGGCCCCGACGGGACCAACGTCGCCGAGCTCGGGATCGGCACCAACGAAGAGGCGCTACTGACCGGCAACATCCTCGAGGACGAGAAGATCCTTGGCACCTGCCACGTCGCCTTTGGCGCCTCGGCGGCGATCGGCGGCACCGTCCAGGTCCCCGTTCACCTCGACTGCGTGGTGCTCGAACCAACGGTCGAGATCGACGGCGAGACGGTCGTCAGCGGTGGCGACCTCTTGGTCTGACGGGCGAGACCGTGCCGCCGCTGCTCGCCGTTCCCAACGTCTCGGAGGGACGCGACACGGCGCGGCTGGGCCAGCTCCAGACCGCCTTCGAGCGCGGCGTCTCGCTGCTCGACCGCCATACCGACGCCGACCACGACCGCACCGTGTTCACGCTGGCCGGCGAGCCCGGTCCGCTGACCGCGGCGCTCGCCGGCGGCGCCGAGGAGGCGCTGGAGACGATCGACATGGCCGCCTATCGAGGCGCCCACCCGGCGATCGGCGCGCTCGACGTCTGCCCGGTGGTCTGGCTCGACCCGGCCGACCGCGCACGGGCGCGCGAGGAGGCGGTCGCCGTCGCCACCCAGATCGGCGGGCTCGGGGTCCCGGTCTTCCTCTATGGCGAGCTGGCCCGCGACCCGGGCCGGGCCGAGCGGGCATATTTCCGCAACGGCGGCCTGACCGAGCTGTGGCTGCGGATGGAGGCGGGAGAGCTGCACCCGGACTTCGGGCCGCACCTGCCTCACCGGCGCGCCGGCGCCACCCTGGTGACCGCCCGAGCGCCGCTTGCCGCCTTCAACGTCGAGCTCGACAGCGGCGAGATCGAGGTGGCCCGCGCCGTCGCCGCCGGGCTGCGCGAGTCCGGAGGAGGGTTGCCGGGCGTGCGGGCGATCGGGCTGGTGCTATCCAGCGGCCGCGGCCAGGTCTCGACCAACGTCCACGACCCGCTCTCGGTGCCGCTCGGCACGATCGTCGAGCGGGTCCGGGAGCTCGCCGCCCCGCTTGGCGCGCGCCCGGTCGAGGCCGAGCTGGTCGGGCTC
>Ga0196962_10000261_pt1 | contig 25395 bp, 19 predicted proteins | sample S3v_20metaG_FD_183186 | JGI IMG/M metagenome (GOLD analysis project Ga0196962, IMG submission 183186) | Soil microbial communities from Anza Borrego desert, Southern California, United States - S3+v_20 | ecosystem: Environmental > Terrestrial > Soil > Desert | place: USA: California | collected...
ACGCTGCCCGCGCCCTGGATGGCGATGTGCAGGCCGGCAAGGCTGTCCCGGCCGAGCGCGCGCTCCGCGGCGGCGCGCACGCCGAGATAGACTCCGTAGCTGGTGTGCGGGCCGGGATCGCCGCCGACCTCGCCCTCGCCGGCCGGAAGCCCGGCGACGAACCGGGTCTCATTCGAGATCGCCACCAGGTCGGCGACCGACATGCCGACATCCTCGGCGGTGACGTAGCTGCCGCCGAGGCGCTCGATCGCCCGGCCGTAGGCGGCGAGCATCGCCGGAGTCTTGCTGCGCCGCTCGTCGGCGAGGATCACCGCCTTGCCGCCGCCCAGCGGAAGGCCGGCCATGGCGTTCTTGTAGCTCATCCCGCGCGACAGCCGCAGGACGTCGGCGACGGCATCGCCGGTCCGCGCGTAATGCCAGAAGCGGACTCCGCCGGCGGCCGGGCCGAGCCGGGTGGAATGGACGGAGATCAGCGCCCGCAGGCCGCTTTCCCGATCGGTGACGAATTGCACGAGCTCATGCTCGTCATAGTCGGGAAAGTCCCAGAGCGAGTCCATCGATGTTCCTGTTTCCTGAGCGGAAGTCTGGGGCGACCGACGGGACTTGAACCCGCGACCCTCGGTACCACAAACCGATGCTCTAACCAGCTGAGCTACGGTCGCCACGCGTGATGAGGATGGCGGCACATAGGAGCGCGGCCACCCCAGCGTCAAGGATCGCCGGGGCGCGGCGGCCGCCGGAAGCGTCCCCGAAAGCCCGCCGATGGGAGGATCGTGAGCCGCGGCTTCACGGCCGCTCGGCGACCTTCAATTGATCGTGATCACGCCGTCCACGGCCCGCCATTCGGCCGGGCCGATCAGATGCTTGTGCGCCACCCGCACCGAGTGGAGCGCGGCTTCGACCTCGCGCCGCCAATGGTCGAGAAAGTCGCGCAGGGCCGGGAATTGCGGAGCGACGTCGTAATGCTGCCAGATGAAGAGCTGGAGCAGCGCCGGGTGGTCGGGCATGTAGTAGCTGATCTCGACCGTGCTGAGGCCGTAGCCCTGCAGCTGGCGCTGGAAGTCGCTCGGAACAGGACGGATCGGGTCGCCACGCACCTTCGTCACTCCTTTCGGCCGCGATAATGCTTCCGGTCGGGAATCGGTTTCGTTGTACAGCCGTCATGGTTAACGGAAGGAAAACGAAAGCGGGCCGGCGACATAGCGACGGCGTTTCCGATCAGGTCGAAAGGGAGGGGCGTGGTGGGCGCGGCAAGGATTGAACTTGCGACCCCTGCGGTGTGAACACAGTGCTCTACCACTGAGCTACGCGCCCACGCCCCCAGCGAAACGGAAGGCGGGCCATAACCGGCAGCCGTCGGCGCCACAAGGGGACAGTCACTTTCAACCGCCGGCGACCGAGGCCTGGAAGGACAGTGTCGAAAGTGACTGTCCCCATCCCGTCAGCTGTTGACAGAATCCTTGAGCCCCTTGCCCGCCTTGAACTTGGGCTGGGTCGATTCCTTGATCTGCATCGGCTCGCCGGTGCGCGGATTGCGCCCGGTCGAGGCCTTACGGCGCGAGCAGGAAAAGGTGCCGAAGCCGACAAGGCGAACCTCGTCCCCCCGCTTCAGCGCATTGCCGATCGTATCGAACACCGCTTCGACCGCCCGCGACGCATCCCCCCTGCCGAACCCGGTTACCTCGGCGACGTGGCCGATTAGCTCCTGCTTGTTCATCTCTCCCGAACCCCTGTTACCCGAAAGACTCGCGGCGGCTGCCGTGACTCGTTTAAAGGACAGGAGGCGGTGAGGAGTCAAAAGGAAAGAGGCGCTTTTCGCCGGAAAAGCGCCCATTGCGGACCCGGTCGGGTCAGTGGCGGATCGAGGCTCCGGTGCGGTCGTCCGGGGCCGGCGCGAGCTCCGAAGGCGGCAGCGCCGCAAGCTCGTCGGCCTCGGTCCACTCGATCGGGACCACCGGGGTCGCCAGCGCCTGGGCGAGCACCTCGTCGACATGGGCGACGATCGCGATCTCCAGGCCCTCCTTGATGTTGGCCGGGATCTCGGCGAGGTCCTTCTCGTTGTCGGCCGGGATCAGCACCTTGGTGATGCCGCCGCGAAGGGCCGCGAGCAGCTTCTCCTTGAGGCCGCCGATCGGAAGCACGCGCCCGCGCAGGGTCACCTCGCCGGTCATCGCGACGTCGCGGCGGACGGGGATTCCGGTCAGGGTCGAGATGATCGCCGTCACCATGCCGACGCCCGCCGACGGACCGTCCTTGGGCACCGCCCCTTCCGGAAGGTGGACGTGGATGTCCTTGCGCGCGAACACGCTCGGCTTGACCCCGTAGCTCGGCGAGCGCGCCTTGACGAACGAGAAGGCGGCCTGGATCGACTCCTGCATGACGTCGCCCAATTTGCCGGTCGTCTTGATCTGGCCCTTGCCGGGAACGGTGACCGCCTCGATGGTGAGCAATTCGCCGCCGACCTCGGTCCAGGCGAGGCCGGTGACGGCGCCGATCTGGTCCTCCTCCTCGCTCATGCCGTGGCGGAAGCGGCGGACTCCGACGAACTCGCCGACCGTCTCCGGGGTCAGCTCGATCCTCTCGGCCTTGCCCTCCAGGATCTGGCGAAGCGCCTTGCGCGCGACCTTGGCGATCTCGCGCTCGAGCGTCCGCACCCCGGCCTCCCGGGTATAGTGGCGGATCAGGGTGCGCAGGCCCTCGTCGGCGAAGGTCAGCTCGTCCTCCTTGAGGCCGTGCGACTCGATCTGCTTGGGGATGAGGTGGCGCTTGGCGATCTCCACCTTCTCGTCCTCGGTATAGCCTTCGAGGCGGATGATCTCCATCCGGTCGAGCAGGGGCTGCGGCATGTCCATCGAGTTGGCGGTGGTGACGAACATGACGTCGCTGAGGTCGTAATCGACCTCGAGATAATGGTCCTGGAAGCGGCTGTTCTGCTCGGGATCGAGCACCTCGAGCAGGGCTGAGGCGGGATCGCCGCGGAAGTCCTGGCCGAGCTTGTCGATCTCGTCGAGCAGGAACAGCGGGTTGGACGTGCCCGCTTTCTTGAGGTTGGTGACGATCTTGCCGGGAAGCGAGCCGATATAGGTGCGGCGGTGGCCGCGGATCTCGGCCTCGTCGCGGACTCCGCCGAGCGACTGGCGCGCGAACTCGCGGCCGGTGGCCCGGGCGATCGAGCGGCCGAGCGAGGTCTTGCCGACTCCGGGCGGGCCGACCAGGCACAATATCGGGCCCTTGAGCTTGTTGGTTCGGACCTGGACGGCGAGATATTCGACGATCCGCTCCTTGACCTTCTCGAGCCCGTAATGGTCCTCGTCGAGGATCCGCTCGGCTTCGGCGATGTCGTGCTTGAGCTTCGACTTCTTCCCCCAGGGCAGGCCGAGCAGGACGTCGAGATAGTTGCGGCTGACCGTCGCCTCGGCCGACATCGGCGCCATCGCCTTGAGCTTCTTGAGCTCCGACTGGGCCTTGCTCCGGGCTTCCTTCGACAGCTTGGTCCGCTCGATCTTCTTGGCCAGCTCGGCGAGCTCGTCGCCCTCCCCTTCCTCGCCGGCATTGCCGAGCTCGCGCTGGATCGCCTTCAGCTGCTCGTTGAGATAATATTCGCGCTGCGTCTTCTCCATCTGGCGCTTGACCCGCGATCGGATCTTCTTCTCGACCTGGAGCACGCCCAATTCGCCCTCCATGAAGGCGAAGGCCATTTCCAGCCGGCGCACCGGATCGAGCTCGGCGAGCAAAGCCTGCTTGTCGGACACCTTGATGTTGATGTTGGCGGCGACCGCGTCGGCGAGCTTGGCGGGCTCCTCGATCTGGCCGAGCTGGACGGCGGTCGCGGCCGGAAGCTTGCGGTTCAACTTGGCGTAATTCTCGAACTGCTCGACCACCGAGCGCATCAGCGCCTGCACCTCAGCGCCCTCGGGCTCGCCGTCCTCGATCAGCTCGATGCTCGCCGCCAGATGAGCGCCTTCCTGGTGAAGCGCCTGCAGCGAGGCGCGCTGGCGGCCCTCGACCAGCACCCTCACCGTGCCGTCGGGGAGCTTGAGCAACTGGAGGACGGTGGCGATGACTCCGAGGTCGTAGAGGGCCTCGCGGTCGGGATCGTCCTCGGTCGGGTCGAGCTGGGAGACGAGGAAGATGCTCTTGTCGGCGGCCATCGCGCTTTCGAGCGCCGCCACCGATTTGTCGCGGCCGACGAACAGCGGCACGATCATGTGCGGGAAGACGACGATGTCGCGAAGCGGAAGGACGGGATAGGTGATGGTCATGAATGCTCCACTGTACCGTTCCCCTATATGGGACAGGTCCGGGCCGGCATCAATGAACCGCCGCCACGCCTCGCCCGCCGCTCGGGGCGATTGACCCTGAGCCCCCGCCGACTTAAAACCTATTTCGTTGAGACGAGGGGTATTTGCTTGATGTCACGCGTTCTTTTGGCCGCCGCCGCGCCGATCCTGATCGTCCTTGCGCTGCCGGCCGAAGCCGAGGCCCGGCGCAACTCGGACGAGCGTTGCGAACAGTCGCGCAACTCGACCGGCCGCTCGGTCGGCCGCGGCATTCTCGGCGGCCTCGCCCGCGGCGCGCTCGGCCGCCTCGGCGGCCCGGCGATCATCGCCTTTCCGGTCACCGACACTCTGAGCGAGGCCCTGGTCGGCATGCTCGACTGCCGCGAGCAGCAAAAGGCGGTCGAGGCGACCAACGAGGCGGTTCGCGGCGGCGTCGGAACGACCGCGACCTGGACCAGCGAGACCCGCCCCGGAGTCAGCGGATCGTCGGCGGCGACGGGCGAGGAGACTCTGGCCGACGGGACCCACTGCCTGACCGTCACCGACATCGTCATCGTCGACGGCCAGGAGACCCGGGCGCCCAAGCGGATGTGCCGGGCGCCGGGCGCCGGTCGCTATGCCCGGGTCTAGCCCGGCCCGCCGGCTGCTCGCCGGCGCGGCGGCGCTCGCCGCGCTCTTCAGCGGCCAGGCCGCATCGGCGCAGGCCCGCGCCGATCCCGACAACCCGACCTGCCCGCAGAATCCGAACTGGTCCAATCACCGCGAGATGCGCTTCACGCCGCAGCAGGTCGACGGCCGCAAGGTGCTGCTCGCCGAAGGCGTGATCGACGACGATCTCGTCCCCCGGCTCGAGGCGGCGCTCGCCGAGCATCAGGATATCGGCGAGATCTGGCTGCGCTCGCCCGGCGGCAACGCCCGGGTCGGCAACCAGGCCGGCCGGATCATCCGCCAGAACATGATGGTCACCCGGATCCCGAGCGGCTGGGCCTGCTTTTCGGCCTGCAACTTCATGTTCATGGGCGGAGTCGCGCGCTTCGTCGATCCGGGCGGGCTGTTCATGGTCCACATGTTCACCCATACCGGCGATCGCGAGACGATCCGCTCCGAGGTGGCGCGCGGCGAGGACAATACGATCGGACTGATCGGCGAGATCGAGCAGCAATCGGCGCTTCTGGCGAGCGAGGACAACGACTTCCTGATCCGCATGGGGGTCTCGCGCCTGCTGCTGACCGAGATCATGTACCAGCAGCGGGCGGTCGCGGACTCGAACAACCGCTCGACCCGGCGCTGCCTGACCCAGGAAGAGGCGCGCCGCTACAACGTCATGAACCAGTAGCCGGGCCGGGCCGGCTCAGCCGGCCGGGCCGAACAGCAGCGGCAGCGCGGCGGCGACGCAATTCTGCATGGCGTGGACCGAGGTGACGAGAAGGACGGCGGTGCCGAGGCCGAGCGCCCGCCACGTCAGGAAGACGATCGACAGGATCAGGAACGGCCACCAGACGACCAGCCCCCAGGCCGGCGCGGCGAGGCTGTGCAGCAGGCCCCACAAGAGCGCGCTGCCGACCGCGGCCGGGCCCGGCCCGAGCAGGCGGTCGAGCAGCCAGAGCGGCCCGATCATCAGCAGGGTCTCAAGGAAGGGCGCGACGAGGACGACGAGCAGGAGGAAGAGCGGCCCGCCGGACTCGAGCCGGGGCGCCGCCGACTGCGGCGCGGCAAGGCTGACCAGGGCGGCCAAAGCGAGGCTCGGAAGCAGCGCCAGCAGCCACGCCTTGGCGACGTAGCCCGGCTTCGAGCCTTCCGCCGCGAACAGGAAGCCCGGAAGGAAGGCCAGATAGGCCGGCCGCCAGGAACGGAGCGCCGGGCCCGTCATTCGGCTCGAACATTGCTCGGAAGGGCGGCGGCACGGCCGCGGCCATGCTTCCCGGGGCCGTCCACCGGCTCGGCGCGAAAGCTGTGTCCGTTGAGGGCAAATCCTGTCATAATAATCGGTCCCTATCGAGTCGGCGTATAGTCAATATTCTCAGGAAGATTGAAGATGCGGAGACAAGCAATTCTATTCCTGACCGGATTGTCGATGCCGTTCCTGTTCATCGGCACTGGCCAATCGCATGGCGGCGCATGCTTTGCCTGCAGCGTCTACGAAGAATATGGGATGGGTGCCTTTCGCGTCGGGGACGTCTATCGGCTGTGGGATGGCAGGCTGGTCAGGATTCAGGCGGTCGATTCGGCGTCGCGGATGATCCAGGTGTCGCTCGCCGACGGTGGGTCGGCCGAGCGCAGCTGGATCACCGCGTCGAGCGTCTATACCGACCAAAGATGGAATGAGCGAGGCGAACAGCGCAATCAGGTCGGCCACGCCGCATCCTGCGCGCTCTATGCGCAGGCTCTGCGCGAACGGAGCCTGTGGGCCGCGGTCTTCCGAGGCGCATGCTGCGAGAGCAGCCAGGCCCGTCGCGACGGGAGGCCCGCCATCTGCCGCTGACCGAGCGGCCCCGCCTGGCCCGCCGGGCCGCGCTCGGCCTAGCTCCAGTTCGCCTCGCCGCGGCTAGGCCGCGTCTTCGGCCTTCTTGGCGTAGATTCGGACCGGGTCCTTGCGGCCCTCGACGACGTCCTTGTCGATCAGCACCTCGTCGATTCCGTCCATCGAGGGCAGGTCGAACATCGTGTCGAGCAGGATATTCTCCATGATCGACCTGAGGCCGCGGGCGCCGGTCTTGCGCTCGATCGCCTTCTTCGCCGTCGCGACGAGGGCGTCGTCGGTATAGGTGAGCTTGACGTCCTCCATGTCGAACAGCTTCTGATACTGCTTGACCAGGGCGTTCTTGGGCTCGCGAAGGATCTTGACCAGGGCCTCGACGTCGAGATCCTCGAGCGTCGCGATGACCGGCAGGCGGCCGACGAACTCGGGGATGAGCCCGAACTTCAGCAGATCCTCGGGCTCGGTGTGGCGGAGCACCTCGCCGGTGCGGCGCTCGTCCGGGGCGGCGACATGGGCGCCGAAACCGATCGACTTGCCCTCGAGCCGGTCGCCGATAATCTTCTCGAGCCCGGCGAAGGCGCCGCCGCAGATGAACAGGATATTGGTCGTGTCGACCTGAAGGAATTCCTGCTGCGGATGCTTGCGCCCGCCCTGCGGCGGAACCGAGGCGGTGGTCCCTTCCATCAGCTTGAGGAGGGCCTGCTGGACGCCCTCGCCGGAGACGTCGCGGGTGATCGAGGGATTGTCCGACTTGCGGCTGATCTTGTCGATCTCGTCGATATAGACGATTCCGCGCTGCGCCCGCTCGACATTGTAGTCGGAGGACTGGAGCAGCTTGAGGATGATGTTCTCGACGTCCTCGCCGACATAGCCGGCCTCGGTCAAAGTGGTCGCGTCGGCCATGGTGAAGGGCACGTCGAGGATCCGCGCCAGCGTCTGCGCGAGGAGGGTCTTGCCGCATCCCGTCGGGCCGACCAGCAGGATGTTCGACTTGGCGAGCTCGACCTCTCCGCCCTTGGCGCCATGGGCGAGCCGCTTGTAATGATTATGCACGGCGACCGAGAGGACCCGCTTGGCATGGTCCTGCCCGATCACGTAATCGTCGAGGACCTTGCATATTTCCGCGGGCGTGGGGACGCCGTCGCGGGTCTTGACCAAGGCCGACTTGGTCTCCTCGCGGATGATGTCGTTGCACAGCTCGACGCATTCGTCGCAGATGAACACGGTCGGCCCGGCGATGAGCTTGCGTACCTCGTGCTGCGACTTGCCGCAGAAGGAGCAATAAAGCGTGCTCTTGCTGTCGCCGCCACTAAGCTTGGTCATATCGTCCCTTCAGGCCCGCGCCGGGGCCCGCTTTCCCTTCGCCGGCATCCTGACGGCAAATTAGCACAATCACAATGGCCTAATCGTTAAGCCGCCGCTGCGGCCCCCGTCACGCCCGCTCACCATGTGGCGTGGCCTTGGCGCGGCGACAAGCCCCCGGCGGCGAACCCGGTCCCGCGGCCGGCCTCGCCCCCGCGCCCCACCGGCCTTTGCTTACCGGCCGAACGCAACCGCGCACGGAACTGTCCGGGTGCAAATCTCGTTTCGGCTCTCGCATTTGTCGGAGCATAGGGGGCGCATGAATCAGACCGAAAATCCCAGCAGCGGCATCAGCCGCTTCGAGCTGCTCGTTCAGAGCGTCACCGATTATGCCATCTACATGCTCGATCCGACCGGAAGGGTGACGAGCTGGAACGCGGGCGCGCGCCGGTTCAAGGGCTATGAGGCCGACGAGATCATCGGCCAGCATTTCTCCCGCTTCTACACGCCCGAGGAGCGCGATCGAGTCCCGAAGGTGGCGCTCGAAACCGCCGAACGGGAGGGGCGCTTCGAGGCGGAAGGCTGGCGGGTCCGCAAGGACGGCACGCGCTTCTGGGCCAATGTGGTGATCGACCCGATCCGCGACCCGACGGGGAAGCTGGTGGGCTTCGCGAAGGTCACTCGCGACCTCACCGAGCGAAGGGCGGCCGAGGAGGAGCTTCGCCGCAGCGAGGAGAGATTCCGACTGCTTATCCAGAGCGTCACGGACTACGCGATCTACATGCTCGATCCCCAGGGCAAGGTCAGCAGCTGGAACGCCGGAGCGGAGCGCTTCAAGGGCTATTCCGCCGACGAGATCATCGGCCAGCATTTCTCGCGATTCTATTCGGAAGAGGATCGGGCGGCCGGAATCCCGAAGCTCGCGCTGGAGACCGCGGAGCGCGAGGGTCGCTTCGAGGCCGAGGGCTGGAGGATGCGCAAGGACGGCAGCCGCTTCTGGGCGAACGTCGTCATCGATCCGATCTGGCACCCGGACGGGAGGCTGATCGGATTTGCCAAGATCACCCGCGACCTGACCGAGCGCAAGCGGACCCAGGAGGAACTGGAAAGGACCCGCGAGGCGTTCTTCCAGTCGCAGAAGATGGAGGCCATCGGCAAGCTGACCGGCGGCGTCGCTCACGACTTCAACAACTTGTTGGCCGTCGTGCTCGGGAGCCTCTCCCTGGCCCAGAGGCGATTGAAGGAGGGGATCGACGTATCCGGCCTGATCGGCAACGCGATCAAGGCCGCCGAGCGCGGAGCGTCGCTGACTCAGCGGATGCTCGCTTTCGCGCGCAAGCAGGAGCTGGTGCTCGAGGCGGTGGATCTTTCCGGTCTCGTCCGGGGCATGGCGGAGCTCCTGCAGCGGACGATCGGCCCCGGAGTCACGATCGATACAAGGTTCCCGCTCATTCTTCCGGCGGTCCAGGCGGATTCGCGGCAGCTCGAGCTCGCCTTGATGAACCTGGCGGTCAACGCCCGGGACGCCATGCCTCACGGAGGGACGATCACCATCGCCGCCCGCCAGGAACGCGTCGTTTCGGCCGAGGCCGGCCTCGAGCCGGGCGATTATGTCCGGCTCTCCGTGATCGACCATGGCGAAGGCATGGACGAGGCGACCCTGGCGCAGGCGACGGAACCGTTCTTCACGACCAAGGGGCTCGGCAAGGGAACGGGGCTTGGCCTGCCGATGGTCCATGGCGTGGCCCAGCAGTCCGGCGGGAAATTCGTGCTGAGCAGCGCGAAGGGCGCCGGCACGACGGCCGAAATCTGGCTTCGCGTTTCCGCCGAGCAACCTGACGGCGTGGAGGTCGAGGCCGCCGCGGTCGAACCGGAAGCAAGGTTCGTCGCGGCCGACCCGCTCGTCATCCTGGCCGTCGACGACGATCCGCTGGTGCTCGAAAATACCGCCGCCATGCTGGCCGAGCTCGGGCACAAAGTCCTTACCGCACCTTCCGGGGCGGAAGCCCTCCAGCTGCTCGACCAGCGCAGCGTCGACCTCGTCATCACGGATTATGCGATGCCGGGAATGACCGGCGAGGAGCTGACCCAGCGCGTTCTCGCCAGCCAGCCCGAGCTTCCGGTGCTGATGGTCTCGGGCTATGCCAGCCTTCCCGAAGGGGCTGGAACCTCGGTTCCGAAGCTCGGCAAGCCGTTCAAGGAGGAAGAGCTTTCCCGAGCCATCTCGGAGGTGATCGCCCTCAGGAGGGCAGCCTAGCCGCGAGAGAAGCGGCTCAGATGACGACGAACTCGCTTGCCGTCATCGCCAGCCCCGGGGCGACCGTCGCGAACAGGGTCGCGCCGCCGGCGGCGTTGCCGTTGCTGTCGTAATAGAGGTTGCCGGTGTCGGTCTCGTAGACGATCCGGTGGGCGGCGGTGGTGGCGACTCCGCTGGCATTGGCGGTGAATCGGGTCGCGGCGAGCACGCCCGTCGTCGTCAGCGCGGTGAAGATCGCGTTGTCGAGCTGGATGACGTCGTTGGCGGTGACGTAGTGGAGCAGGGTATCGACATTGCCGCCGCCGAGGGCGGAATTGAAGACGATGATATCGTTGCCGCCCTTGCCGTCGATCCGGTCGGCGCCGAGACCGCCGTTGAGGACGTTGTTGCCGCTATTGCCGGTGAGGCTGTTGGCGAGGCCGTTGCCGGTGCCGCTCCGATTGCCGCTGCCGGTGAGGACGAGATTCTCGGCGAACTGGCCGGCGAGGCTGAAGCTGACGCTGCTGTTGACGGTGTCGGTGCCCTCGCCCGATTTCTCGATCACCTTGTCGCCGGCATTGTCGACGAAATAGACGTCGTTGCCGGCTCTGCCCTCCATCCGGTCGGCGCCGGCGCCGCCGTTGAGGCTGTTGGCGCCGCCATTGCCGATGATCGTGTTGGCGAGGCCGTTGCCGGTGCCGTTGATATTGGCGGCGCCGGTGAGGATGAGATGCTCGATCTGGCCCTGCGCATGGACGGAGTCGGCAAGGCTGAAGGTCACGGCCGAGCGCACCTGGTCGACGCCGTCGCCGCCGTCGCTGAGCTCGTCGGCGACGTCGCCCGCATTGTCGACGACATAGGTGTCGGCGTCGAGGCCGCCGCTCATCGTGTCGGCGCCGGTGCCGCCGTCGAGCACGTCGTTGCCGAGGCTGCCGCGAATCGTGTCGTTGCCGCCGCCGCCGGCAAGGACGTTGGCGAACTGGTTGCCGGCGAGGCTGTCGCCGGCGCTTCCGCCGATCACGTTGTCGATCTCGTAGAGCAGGTCCATGCCGATGTCGGTGCCGGTGGCCTGGAAGCCGCTGTCGAACGTGAAGAAGCGAAGCTGGACCGCGATCGCGGCGGCGGCGGCGGAATAATCCGCCGTGTCGGTGCCGGTCTCGTCGCTGACCATGTTGCCGCCGACGAGGACGTCGTCGCCGGCGCCGCCGATGAGGAGGTCGTTGCCGGGCCCGCCGTAGAGCTGGTCGTTGCCGAGGCCGCCCTTCAGGGTGTCGTTGTTCTGGAAGCCGGCGACCCGGTCGTTGCCCGCGCCGGCGTCGATCGAGTCCTTCTGTCCCGTGCCCATGATCGAGCTGTTGACGCTTCCCCAATTCTGGGTGAGCACCCCGGTCGCCGCATTGTAGCTGTGGCTGAGCAGGGTGTTGGCGGCCGGCGTGTCGGCGCCGTAGAGGAAGCGCGCGGCCTGAGGATCGAGGCTGCCGAGCGCCGCCACCGGCGCGCCGTAGGCGAGCACGGTCTGGGCCGTCGTCGCCGCCGGGAATTGCGGATCGCCGTCGAACGGATGCTTGAGCCCGAGCGTGTGGCCGATCTCGTGAAGGAGCGTGTAGGCGAGCCCGATGCCGGTGGGGGTGGCCACGGAGTCGATGAAGATGTCGCCGTCCGACACCTCCATGCCACCCCGAGCCCGGTCAGAACGAAGGTGCGCGAAGTGGTGATCGCGAAGCCGCCCGATTCCGGATTCGGGCTCTTCTGCAAATCCACCTTGCTGAAGCTGAGCTCGCCCTGGCCGGCGGCGACCTCGACGAAGACGATTCCGCAGGTCGCGCCCCATTGCGCGAGCGCGCTTCGCGCCGCCGTCTTCTCGGTCGCGGTGAAGGCTTCGAAGGTCGCGCCGGCATCGGGCGCGAAGCCGGCGCTGCCGTCGACGACATAGAGCGGGGCGCTCGTCTCGAACGAGAAAGTGACGATGCAGGGCGAGCCGGCCTGACCGATGCCGTTCCACGAGACGCCGGTGACCAGCGCCGTATAGTCGGTCACGTTGGCCGCGGCCGAAAAATCGGGTCCCGCGCGTCCGCGCTCCTCGAGCGAAAGGCCGGCCGCATCCTCGCGATCGGTCAGCTGCGCCATCGTTTCCCCCCGATAAGCGGACAAAGATTATTGGCCGGGCAAGGCCCTGTCCAGCCGCTTCGCTTCAGCGGCGGAAGGCGTCCCGATGCTGGGCAGATCGAAGGTCAGGCGGCGCGCACCGTCTCCTCGTCCGCCGGCGCCGGCCGGCGCTCGAACACCTCGTCGACCAGGCCGAAGGCCTTGGCTTCCTCGGCGGAGAAGAATTTGTCGCGCTCGACCGCCTTCTCGATCTCCTCGATCGGCTGGCCGGTGAACTCGGCCATCAGCTCGTTCATCCGGTGGCGGATGCGGAGGATCTCCTTGGCCTGGATCTCGATGTCGCTGGCCATGCCCTGGGCGCCGCCCGACGGCTGGTGGATCATGATGCGCGCATTGGTCAGAGCGACCCGCATCCCCTTCTCGCCCGCGCCGAGCAGGAAGGCGCCCATCGACGCGGCCTGGCCGACGCAGACCGTTCCGACCTTGGGCCGGATATATTGCATCGTGTCGTGGATCGCCATGCCCGCCGTCACCACCCCGCCCGGCGAGTTGATGTACATGTAGATGTCCTTCTTCGGATTCTCGCTCTCCAGATAGAGCAATTGGGCGGTGATCAGGGTCGCCATATGGTCCTCGACCGGGCCGGTGACGAACACGATCCGCTCCCTCAGCAGGCGCGAATAGATGTCGAAGCTGCGCTCGCCGCGGTTCGACTGCTCGATGACGATCGGGACGAGGCCGGCGATGAGGTCTTCATGGTCCATGGTCGAGAAGGTCCTGCTGGATGGGTGTGACCAGCCACACATCGGAGGTTCCGAGCGGAGGTTCAAGCCCCGTCTCCGAGCGGGTGCTCGCCCGCGTGCGGCGGCGGAGGCCGGCGCGGGAGGGGTGGAGCGCGCCGGGAAATCGGCTATGACGGGCACTCGTCACGGAGGAGGCGCGCGCATGGTGAGATTGCTGGCGGCGGGGCTGGTCCTGGTCGGGACGGCGGCGGCGGCGCAGGTGTCGCTGGTCGCCGACCGCGAGCGCGTGCTCGATCGGCCGAGGGGACCCGACAACGATCCCAACCGAATGGTCTGCGTCAACGAGCTCCAGATCGGGTCGCGGCTCGCTCGGTCGCGGGTCTGCCGGACCCGGGCGGAATGGGCGCAGGTGCGCGAGCAGACCCGGCGGGTCATCGACCGAGTCCAGTTCAACAAGCAGACCTGCGGCAATGGCGGCGCCGGCGGCTGCGCGGCGAACCCGATCGGCAAGGACTGAGCCGCGAAGCGTGACTCCGCCTCGCGTCAGGCGGTCGCGCGCTCGCCGAGGAGCATCGCCGCCGGCGCCCTGAACCTGCGCCGATAAGGTCGCGTCCCTCCCGCGATCCCCTCCCCGGCGTAGCTCGGGGGCGCGGTCGCTACATCCTGACCGTCGCCCTGGCGTAGACGAAGGTTCCCGGCACGTCGTAGGTCGTCGGGTCGATATTGTTGAGCCCGCAGGTGAAGCAGGGCGGCGGGTCCTCGCCGAACAGGTTGTTGACCCCGATCGCGAAGCCGAAGCTCTCACCAACCTCGAAGCGCAGCTGGAGATCGGTGTAGAAGGTCGTCCCCATGCGGTTGCCGTCGTCCTCGTCGACGCCGCCGATGTAGCGGCCGGTCAGGGACGCCCCGAACGCGCCCAGGGTCCAGTCGAGGATGGCGGTCGACTTGTAGCGCGGGAAGGCCTGGTCGGGGCTGCCCTGCTCCGTCCCCTCGCGCTCGATGACGGTGATCCCGTCGGTGGCCGGGACGCTGACCGTGTAGTTGCGAAGGAAGGTGTTGGTCCAGAACAGGCCGAACGTGCCGAGGCCGGTCGCCGGGCTGCGATAGTTCAAGGTGACGTCGAAGCCGTCGGTCTCGATGCTGGCGATGTTCTGGAGGAAGCCGCGAATCTGCGAGATCTGGCCCGAATTGGTGCGGGTGATCGCGTCGCAGCTCAGCGCGTCGAGGGTGTTGGCGCAGCGCCCGAGGAGGACCGCGGCATCGATCGCCTGGATGGCTCCGTCCACCCTGATGTCGAAATAATTGGCCTCGAGCGAAAGCCGCGGCGCGAAGCTCGGGCGCCAGACGGCGCCGAAGACCCAGCTCTCGCTGGTCTCGGCGGAGAGGTCCTCGTTGCCGCCGGTGAGCACGGAGATTTGCGAGTTGAGCTGCTCGTAGCTGCCGTCGGCGGGGACTCCCTCCGCGATGCAGTTGGCGCGGACCGTCGCGTCGTTGCTGAAGTTGCGCCCGGTGGTGGTGTCGGCCGAGCAGGGGTCCCTCACCTCCTGGTCGAAGCGCGAGGGCGTGCCGAACAGCTCGCCGATGCTCGGCGCCCGGAAGCCCTCCGCCCAGCTGCCGCGGAACAGCAGGTCCTCGATCGGCTCCCAGTTGACCCCGGCGCTGAACGTCGTCGTCGATCCCGAGCTCGAATAATCCGAATAGCGGGCGGCGCCGGTCACTTCCAGACGATGGAAGAAAGGCGTCTCGGCGAGCAGCGGCAGCCTCAATTCGGCGAACGCCTCGTCGACGTTGAAGCCGCCGCTCGTGGGCAGCGCCGGGATGTCGGAGCCGAGGCCCGCGGCGACGATCGGATCGGGATCGAAGCGGCCCTTCTGGTCGCGATGCTCGACTCCGAGGGCGATCGCGGCGGTTCCGCCGGGCAGCTCGAACAGGCCGCCGGTGATATTGGCCGAGACGTCCCACAGCCGCTGGCGGCTGCTGTCGCGCTGCTCGAAGGAGACGTAGGCGAGCATCGCCTCGGTGATCGATCCGGCGCCGCCGAAGATGTTGAACGGCACGCACGGTCCGGTGCAGTTCGCCACCGGCCCGAGCGCCCGGGCGAGGTTGGCGGCGTTGATGTTCCCCTGCACGGTCTGCTCGGCGCGGTTGCGGCCCCAGACGCCGTTCACGTCCCAATACCAGTCGTGGCCGAGCATCTCGAACGAGCCGTCGAGAGTCGCCGAGGCGTAATAGGTGTCGACCTCCTGGTCGTAGCGGCGCGGCCCGCCCTCGACGACCCGGCGGCCGATGAAGGTGAGGTTCTGCTCGTTGTCCTCGGTCGTCTCGTCGTTGCCGTCGTCGGTCAGCGGATCGTCGCCGCGCAGCGTCACCCCGAACGGGTTGAACGGGTTGGTGACGTCGATCGAGATGGTGTCGAGCAGGTTGCCGTTGCCGGCGTCCGGTCCGACGAACAGGGGCAGCGGCGCCGCCTGGTTGCGCGAGTTGCGCCGGTTGTAGATTCCGCGGACGGTGAGGTTGGCGGTCTCGCCCAGCTCCTGAACGAGCGTGACGAAGGCGCCGTAGCGCTCGAGCGGGATCTGCTGGAGGTTGTAGGGCGCGAAGTTGAAGCGGTCCGGAGCTCCGGCGAAGTTGCGGAAGTCGGCCGGCGTCGCCGCCCGTCCGATCACCGGCGCGATCAGGGTCAGGTCCTGGTCGAGCAGGATGAAGCGGCCGTTCGGCGTGCCCGAGCTGCACGTATTGTCGCACGCGCCCAGGCCGGGGGTGGGGAATTGGGAGAGCTCGCGGCTGCCCGCGCTGACCTCGTCCTGGCGGACATAATGGCCGCCGACGACGATCCGGGTCGAATCGCTGGAGTCGCCCGAGCCCCAGCTCAACTGGTAGCTCTGGGTGAAGCCGTCGCCTTCGAGGAAGCCGCCCGCCTGAACCGCCGCCCGGATGCCGTCCTGGCTGGTGAGCGGGATGATGTTGACCACGCCGGCGATCGCGTCCGAGCCGTAGATCGCTCCGGCGCCGGCCTGAAGCACCTCGATCCGTTCGATCATGTTCTCGGGGATGGTGTTGAGGTCGACCGAGCCGGGGACTCCGCTCGCCGAGGCCGCGTTGACGTAGCGAAGGCCGTCGAGGAGAACGAGGGTGCGGCGCGAGCCGAGATAGCGAAGGTCGACCTCGGCCGCGCCGGCGCCGACTCCGCCGCCGTCGGGCGGGTTGCCGAAATTGCCGCTATTGTTGAACCGGCTGTTGAGGGCGCCGCCCGAGCTCGGCAGGCGCTGGAGGACCTCGGCGGTCGAGACCAGGCCGGTGCGGTCGATATCCTGGCGGTCGACGAAGACCACGGGCTGGTCCTGGTCGAGCGGGTCGCGGCGGATCCGCGAGCCGGTGACGAGGATCGCCTGGTCGTCCTCGGTCGCGGCCGGGCCGGCATCCCCGACGATCGGCTCGTCGGGCTGATCGCTGCTGGGCTGCGCCAAGGCGGCGGCCGGCATTGCGAGGCTGGCGACGGCGATGGCGAAGGTGGCGGCGCCGATGCGGATATTGCGCGACAGGCTGGTCATGACGGCTTTCCCCAGGAACCGGCGGCCGCTTCTTCGGCGCCGCCTCAAGTCCCCGCGCCGTTTTTAGCCGCCTGCCGCCGATTGCGGGAGGAGAATTACTGATCGCAAGGCAGGCCCCGCGCCGATTTCGGGAGAGACGTGGCAATATTGTTACAGCGGCGTTTCAGCCCGCGTGACGACGCCGGGCGAAGCCGCTCCCCGGCCTCGAGGCCGGCTACGAAGCGGGCCTCCCCTCCCCCACCGCCGGAAGGCCGAGATAATGGAGCCTCCTGATCTCGCGCCTGCCGCGAACGACCGTGTCGAGGATCAGGCCGCACATGAAGCTCAGGGCAGCGAGGATGATCAGGCCGGTGGCGAGGATGGCGGTCGGGAAGCGCGGCACGAGGCCGGTCTCGACGTAGGTGACGACGAGCGGCACCGACAGAGCGATCGCCATCGCCGCGAGGAACAGGCTGAAGCTGCCGTAGAAGATCACCGGCCGCTCGATCCGGAACAAATGGAGGATGGTCTTCATGATCCGCCAGCCGTCGCGCCAGGTCGACAGCTTCGACTGCGAGCCCTCGGGGCGGGCGCCATAGGCGGTCACGACCTCGCCGACCGGCATGGCGAGCTCGAGCGCGTGGACCGAGATTTCCGTCTCGGTCTCGAAGCCGCGCGACAAAGCGGGGAAGGACTTGGCGAAGCGGCGGGAGAAGACCCGGTAGCCCGAGAACACGTCGCTGAAGGTGCGCCCGAACAGGCTCGCCAGCAGCCCGGTGAAGAGGCGGTTGCCGAGCCGGTGGCCGCGGCGATAGGCCTCCTCCACCTCGGAGCGGCGGGCGCCGACCACCATGTCGAGCCGCTCGTCGACGAGCCGCGCGATCATCGCCGGCGCCGCCGAAGAATCGTAGGTGGCGTCGCCGTCGGCCATGACGTAGATGTCGGCCTCGACGTCGGCGAACATCCGCCGCACGACATGGCCCTTGCCCTGCATCCGCTCGCTGCGCACGACCGCCCCGGCCGCCGCCGCCGCCTCGCGGGTGCGGTCCGTGCTGTTATTGTCGTAGACGTAGATGGCGGCGTCGGGCAGCGCCGAGCGAAAGCCGGCGACGGTCTGGGCGATCGCCGCTTCCTCGTTGTAGCAGGGCAGAAGCACGGCGACGCTGAGGGCGGGGACCTCTCGGACCGCCCCTGCGCCTGCCCTCGCCTGCTCGTTCTGCCTTGCCATGTCGCGCGTCATAGGACGCAAAGCTGAAAAAGTCGCCACCGCGCCGCGGCGGCGGCCGGCACGCTTTTCGGCTTAGGCCTTCTTGGCCGGCCCCTTCCTGGCGGCAGGCTTCCTGGCGGGCTTGTCGGCGCTCGCCTCGGCGGTCGCGGCCTTCTTGGCCGCCGCCTTGCCCGAAGGTTTCTCGGCGGCCGCCTCCTCGGCGGGAGCCGCTTTCTTCGCGGCCTTCTTCGCCTTCGGCTTGGCGCCGTGATCGTGATCGTGACCATGGTCGTGGCCGCAGCCGGGGCCGTGGACATGGCCTTCCTCGGATTCGATCGCCGCCTCGACCTCGCCGCGCGAGACGGTGCGCTCGCTGACCTGCGCCTTGCCGAACAGGAAGTCGACCACCTTGTCCTCGAAGACCGGCGCCCGAAGCTGCGCCGCGGCCATCGCATCGCCGCGAATATAGTCGACGAACTTCTGGCGGTCCTCCGGCTTGTATTGCTGGGCGGCCTGGGCGACGAGCTGGTTCATCTCCTGCTGGCTGACCTCGACCCCGTTCTTCTGGCCGATCTCGGACAGGAGCAGTCCGAGCCGGACCCGCCGCTCGGCGATCGCCCGATATTCGTCGCGCTCCTTCTCCATCTCGGTGCGGGCGGCGGCCGGATCCTCCTCGTGGCTCGCCTCGTGCTCGAGCTGGCGCCAGATCTGCTCGAACTCGGCCTCGACCATCGACGCGGGGACCGGGAAATCGTGGCTGGCGGCGAGCTGGTCGAGCAGCTGGCGCTTCATGTGGGTTCGGGTGAGGCCGTCGAGCTCCTGCTCGACCTGCGCCTTGAGCAGCTCGCGAAGCTGGTCGATCCCTTCCAGGCCCATCGACTTGGCGAACTCGTCGTCCGGCTTGATCTCGCGCGGGACCTGGACCTCGTTCACGGTCACGTCGAAGGTCGCCTCGCGCCCCTTCAGATAGTCGGTCGGATAATCCTCGGGGAAGGTCACGTTGAGGGTGCGCTGCTCGTTCGCCTTGGCGCCGATGAGCTGGTCCTCGAAGCCCGGGATCAGCCGCCCGGACCCCAGCTCGACCGCCATGCCCTCGCCCTTGCCGCCCTCGAAGGCATCGCCGTCGACCTTGCCCTCGAAATCGATGAGCAGCCGGTCGCCCTGCTGGGCGGCGCGCGAGGCCGGGGCCGGATCGAAGCTCTTCTGCCCGGAGGCGAGCCGCTCGACCGCTTCGTCGATCATCGCCTCGCTGGCCTCGACCCGCAGGCGCTCGATCTTCAACCCCTCGATCCTCGCCTCGGGGACCTCGGGGAGAGTCTCGATCTCGACCTTGATGACGGCGTCCTTGCCCGGCCCGCCTTCCTCCAGCTCGACGCTGGGCTGCATGGCGGGGCGAAGCTTCTGCTCGCTCATCAGCTGCTGGACGCCTTCCTGGACGGCGCTCTGCAGCGCCTGCTGCTCGAGCGCGGCGCCGTGCATCTTGCGGACGAGATTGGCGGGCACCTTGCCGGGGCGGAAGCCGGGCATGCGCACCTGCGGAGCGATCGACCTGAGCTCCTTGTCGACCCTGGCGTCGATGTCCTTGGCGGGAATGGTGATCCGAAAGGCGCGCTTCAGCCCCTCGTGCAACGTCTCGACAGTCTGCATGGGTTTTCTTCGACCTTCATCCGGATCTGGTGCGGCATTTCGCTGGTGAGCGACGAAGCTGGTGCGGGCGGAGGGACTCGAACCCCCACGGTTGCCCACTGGAACCTAAATCCAGCGCGTCTACCAGTTCCGCCACGCCCGCCGGGCCACGGCAAGGCGGCGTCTATACCAGCGATGCCGGAGACGGCAAGCGCCGCCATGACCCGAGCAGGCCGACCGCGCCCCCTCCCGTCACCCTGAACTCGTTTCAGGGTCCAGGCCTCCAACTGCCCCGACGCTCGACGCATCGCGCCAGGCTGAACTGGATTCAGGGCCATCCGTCAGCCCGCGGGAGGGCTCGACCCTGGATGCTGAACCAGCTTCAGCATGACGGCCTGGGCCGAACGCCCGTGCCCGCCTCGCCGGTGCCCCATCGCCCCCTCTTCCGTCACCCTGAACTCCATTGAGCATATTTTCGAACCTTCACAGGGTTCTGAGATATTCGAGCAGGGCCGCCTTCTCCGTCTCCGAGAGGCTCACGCCATATTCGTGGCCGCAGCGGCTGTTGCCGGAATCGCGCTCCTCGCAGGTGGTCGTGCGCACCGGCGCTCCGGGGCCCTGGTCCGCGGCAAGGCCGACCCTGTCGAGATCGTAGCGCCGGCCCAGCGCGAAGCTCGACGGGCGGTTCAGTCCCGGGCTCAGCAGGTCCGCAAGCGTTGGGACCGACCCGTTGTGCAGGTAGGGCGCGGTCGCCCAGATACCCTGCAGGACCCGTGACTCATACTTGAACGGGAAATCGGCGTTCAGCGCCGCATTGTCGCAGGCGTCGTTCGGCGCCGGCGAATAGATCGACAGGATCTGGCGCGCCAGCGCCGACTGTTGCTGCGGCGGCGATTGCGACGCGGCGGGATCGTAGCTGAACAGCGAGAAGCCGAGGGCCCGCTGGAAGATCGAGCCGACGACGGCGAGGCCGAGCAGGTCGAATGCCTTCGCCTGCGCCCCGACGGGCGTGCCGAAGGGCCGGCGGGCGCCCTGGAAGACGCCGGTATCGGCGGTCCTCGCCAGGATCTGATACTGGCGCGAGTCGGTGCCGACATCGCAGAGCGGCGTCGCCCAGGTCGGCAGCAGGGTGAAGCGGAAGGCGCCGCGCCTCTCGCCATGGCATTCCGCGCAGCCGCCCTGCTGCCAGCCGCGGTTGAAGATCGCCTCGCCCGCCCTGGCGACCGACGCTCTGGAAGCCCAGCGCCAGCGCGGCGGACCGATTCTCTCGACCAAGGTCTCGAGCCGCTCGAGGTTCGGGAAGTTGGCGGAATTGTCCGCCAGGAAATCGACCCGGTTGCCGTTCCGGCGCGGCCGGAAGCGGCCGTAGACGCCGTAGACCTGGCCGAGGTTGCGAGCGAGGCCGAGCAGATCGTTCCCGTTCTGGGCGAAGCCCGGCCACTGGGTCCGGTCCTGGCGCGGAGCATTCCACAGGAACGGGTAGCGGACCGGCGCGTCCGCCCGCTGGATATTATGCTCGATCAGGAAGGAAGGCGGCGGTCCGATGTCGAGGCCGCTCACTCGATTGAAGATCATGCTGACCGCGTCGAGCCGGCCGAGCCCCCAGCCCGAACCCCGCACGGCGCGTTCGATCATGGCATGCTCGCGCCGGTACCAGTCCTCGACCTGGGCCCGAAGCTCGGCGACACGCGCCGGGCTCGGGTTGGCGCCGAGCACCGAAGCGGCGAACGCACCGAAAGCCGCGGGACTGGCCAGCACCTGGGCCACCGCGGCATCGAGGTCGGTGAGAAACGCCTCGAAGTCGACGATGGCGGGAGCGCCGTCGATCCGATACTCCCGGTTGTCGACGGTGATCTGCCGGGTGTGGCAGGCTGAACAGTTCATCGCCAGCTGCGCGCCGGCGGGGCCGCCCGCCATGAAGCCGACGGGCAGACCGGAGGCGTTGGACGGGTTCGGCAGATAGCCGTAGCGCGCGAGCCCGTCGGCCAGGAAGGGCTGGCCGTCCCCTCGCTTGAGGGCCCGCGCCCAGGCGAGCGGAATGATCTGGGATCCCTGATCGCGCGTATAGAAATCGGCTCGCGCGGCGCTCGTCCAGCGCCATCCCTGGCTGACGTAGGTCACGCCTTGCTGCGCCGCGCTTGCCGCTGGCATCGACAGCAATGCCGCAAGCAGGACGTTCCTGAGCCTGAATATCGATGATTTTTGCCGCATCGCGCCGCCCCCCGAGCCGAGGACGGCCGCGCGCTCTCTCATCTCATTGGGCGAAGCATTTGCCGAAGCGCATACCGCGCACCGTCGGAATGAAGAGCCGCCTTGATCTGCCGCCCTACTTCCGTCCTCCTAGCATGGGAGGCCCTGGTCTACAATGAAGCGGGACGATTTTCCTAGCGGCGACTGGCAAGGACCAAGTGGCGCGTCGCGCGCCGAGCTTCCGACCTCGCGGACGCAAGAAAATTCTCGCGTCCGGACCGGGCCCTTTCGGCCAGCCGTTTACGCGGCGTCGGCGAAGTCGTCGCGATAGGGCATTCCGCGGCGGACGAGGCCAACTCCGTAGGTGCCCGCGTCGGCGAGCGGCAAAGCGGTGCCGCAAAAGCCGCATTCGGCGGACAGGCGGCCCACATACCAGTGGGAACGGCCGCAGCCGGGGCAGTGGTTCACCTCATTCTCGCGATAGACGACATGGTAGCCGCGCCGCGAGGGGTCGTGCGGAAAGGACTTGCCGCTCTTGCCGAAGATCGAAACCAACATCTTACTCACTCCCTGATCGCCTGCTTTGTGCGACGAATCGTTCTTTTCCATAGATGAGTTGAACATAGGCTGACTAATTCCGGACACGTAACGCTCACCCTCGCTGTCGCCGTTCGGCCGCTTGATCCGGCGCTTCGACGCTGTGCCCTCTGGCCGGCGCCGGTTGCAGCGCGATGCCGCCCGGCGAGGAAAAAGGTTTCAATTGTGACGGCGCCGGTCGCGGACTAGTGAGGCAGGACGGCCGCCGTCAGGCCGGCGTGGGAGCCGTTTCACCATGAAGTTCAAAGCCTTGGGCGTGACGTGCCGGAAGTGGGCAATGGCCGCCGGCATCGGGTTGGCGGCTCAGGCGTCCGCGCAGCCGCCGGCCGTTCAATTCTCGGCGGACGCCTTCCGCGCCCATGTCGCCTTTCTTGCCGACGACCTGCTCGAGGGCCGCGAGGCCGGCAGCCGTGGCTACGACCTCGCCGCGCGCTACGTCGCCTCCCAGTTCGAGGCGCTCGGCCTCGAGCCGGCGGCCGGCGGCAACTGGCTGCAAGGCGTCCAGTTCGTCCACTTTGCGACGGCGGGGACGCCGCGCCTGACGGTCGGCGGCCGTGTCTTCCGGCACGGCGAGGAGATGGTCGTCCGGCCGAGCCCGGACCCTGCCCCGACGAGCCTGGAGGCGCCCCTGGTCTTCGCCGGCTACGGGCTCGACCTGCCGGCGCGCGGCTTCGACGACTATGACGGCCTCGACGTAAGCGGCAGCATCGTCGTCGTTCTCAACGGCACCCCGCGCGGGACTCCGAGCGACGTCGCCGCCCACCTGAACGCCGAGAAGGCGCGGATGGCGGCGCGACGGGGCGCCGTCGGCCTGATCGTCGTCCGGACCGGCCGCGACGCGGAGGCTCTGCCCTGGACGCGCTACCGCTCGCTCGCCGACCGCCCCGGAACGACCTGGATCGACGCTCAGGGGCGGCCGCACCTGCCCCACGACCTGCGCTTCACCGCCACCGTCGAGGAGTCGGCCGCGGCGGCGATGTTCGCCGGCTCCGGCCAATCCCTCCGCCGGATCCTGCGCCAGGCGAGGCGGCGCGACGGGCGACCGGCCGGCATGGCGCTCGCCCAGGCCGCCCGCTTCGAGCGCGAAGGGGCGAGCGTCACGCCTTTCGCCAGCTCCAACGTCGTCGCCCTGCTGCCCGGCAGCGATCCGGCGGTGGCGGACGAGCCGGTGCTGCTCATGGCCCATCTCGACGGCCTCGGCCTCCGTCCCGCCGCGGCCGATGGAACCGCGGCCGAGGACCGAATCCGCAACGGCGCGATGGACAATGCCACCGGAGTCGCCACGCTGATCGAGGTCGCGGGCCAGATGAGCCGCCCCGGCAACCGGCCGCGCCGGCCGGTCCTGTTCGCCGCCGTCACCGCCGAGGAGGTCGGCTTGCTGGGCGCCGAATATCTTGCCCGCAATCCGGTGACCCGGGCCGGCATCGTCGCGGTCGTCAACCTCGACATGCCGGTCCTCACCTACGATTTCAGGGACGTGATCGCCTTCGGGGCCGAGCATTCGACGCTGGGGCCGATCGTCGCCCGGGCCGCCGCCCGGATGGGCGTGACTCTCTCGCCCGACCCGCTCCCGCACGAGGGGCTCTTCACGCGCTCCGACCATTACAAGTTCGTCCGCGAGGGCGTTCCCGCGGTGTTCCTGATGACCGGCTTCGCCGGCGAAGGCCGCCGCCGCTTCACCGCTTTCCTTGACGAGCATTACCACGGTCCGAGCGACGATCTCGCCCAGCCGTTCGACTGGAATGCCGGCGCCCGCTTCGCCCAGCTCAACTATCTGATCGCCCGCGAGATCGCCGACTCGGGTGAGGTGCCGCTCTGGTATGCCGACAGCTTCTTCGGCGCGGCATTCGGCGGCGACCGGCGGCGGGCCGAGCGCCCGGCCGCCGAGGCTCAGGCGGCGGCGCGCCGGCCCGACCAGTCGCGATAGACTTGGCCCGGCGTGGTGAATCGGCCGCCGAGGCGGTCCCGGAAGAACAGCAGCACCTGCTCGAGCGAGGCCAGGAAGGCGGCGAGCTCCCCCTCGTCGCGCACATAGGGCGTATGGCCCGGCTCGAGGCTCGGGCTGTGATAGGCCAAAGTGAACAGGCGCTGCCCCTGCCGAACCAGAGCCTCGATCAGCCGGCACTGCTCGTCGGCCGGAACCCCTTCCGGGGTCAGCCGGGAGCGGGTGACGAGGCCGGCTCGCGACAGCAGGCCGGGAAGGCGAAGCCGCCCGGCGGGGGGCGAGTCGAACAGCCAGTCGACGCTCGGCCCGGCCTTCGCCGCGGCGCCGAAGAAGCCGACGGTCAGCGGAATTTCGAGCAGGGTCCCGCCCTCGTCCAGCCAGTGGGGCGCGGCCGGGGTGCCTCGGAAATCGGGGCCGCCGTCGGGCCGCAAATCGGTATGCGGAAGCTTGCTGCAATCGACCCGGTAGCCCAGCTCGACCAGCGCTTGCGCGGTGTTCGGGCCGAAGCCGTAGCGGCCCGCCTTGAAGATGGTCGGCGCTTCGCCGAACGCGGCGGCGATCGCTTCGGTGACGGCCCGGATCTTGGCCCGCTCCAGCTCCGCCGGCAGATTGCAATGATAGGAATTGCGGCGGCTGACCTCCTCGGAATGGGGCGGCGTCACCCAGGGGTGGAGGTGGGCGCCGATCTCCGCCTTGCCCCGGTCCTTGAGGTCGCGCAGGAAACGGACCGCTTCGGGATCGGTGGCGACGGGATAGTCGACGACGTAGGTGGGGACGATATCGAGCCGGTCGTAAATGGCGTGCGCGCGCGCCTGGGCCGGGATCGAACGGGTCGCGGTCGAGGCGCGCGAGAAAGGCTTCGACCAGTCGAATTCCTCCTCGGTGTCGACGACGATGAGCAGCTCCGGCGCCATGCCGCGAGGATAGCCCGCACAGGTAAAGGAAAGGTGGGGCGCCGGGCGGGCCGTCCGCAAGGCGGGGCGCGGCTGACGGCGCCGCTCAGGCGGTTTCGAGCCGATAATCCTTATATTGCTCGCGCAGCGCGGTCTTGAGCAGCTTGCCAGTGGCGGTGTGGGGAAGGTTGTCGACGAACAGGATTTCGTCCGGCAGCCACCATTTGGCGACGTGGCGGGCAAGATGGTCGCGGATGGCTT
>Ga0196962_10000262_pt1 | contig 25144 bp, 17 predicted proteins | sample S3v_20metaG_FD_183186 | JGI IMG/M metagenome (GOLD analysis project Ga0196962, IMG submission 183186) | Soil microbial communities from Anza Borrego desert, Southern California, United States - S3+v_20 | ecosystem: Environmental > Terrestrial > Soil > Desert | place: USA: California | collected...
CCCTGATCTCGGGCATCCAGCGCCCGTACTGTAGCTCTGAGTCGCCATAGTCGGCCGCCGTATCGAAGTGGTCCACGCCGGCGTCGAGCGCCTGTGCAATGGCCGTGTCCGAGTCTTCCTCGGTGGCCTCCGCAAGCGCGGCCCCGCCGAAGATGAGCACGGAGTTCTCGCTGCCAAGACGTCCCAAACGACGGTGTTCCATCCCTGGCCCTTTCCTCGCTTACCTTATTCTCTTTCCCACTCCACTCTCAGCGTAACCACCTCGAACGGCCGCAACCTGAGCCTCGCGGCACTTCCTTGTACTTCCACGGGCCCTTCGGCCTCTTCGAGAAGGTTGACGCGCTCCACCCTCTCGGTGGGGCGACCGAAGCGTAACGTACACTCCCCGCGGGCGCCGTGGGGTTCGTAGAGGCGCAGGAGCACAGTGTCTCCTTCCTCCGCCAACTTGAGGCTCCCGAGCGCGAGCTCCAGTCCCTCTACCTCGACGAGAGAGAATCCCTGCGGCAGAGTATCTTTTGGCGCCATCACAGGGAAAAGTGGCGAGTTTAGGGCGAATGCTTCGCGCGCCACCCCCGACGCGGTCCAGTCGCCCGAGTGAGGGAAGAGGGAGTAGGTGAAGTGGTGCTCGCCCTCGTCGGCGAACGGGTCGGGGTAGAGCGGGCTGCGGAGCAGGCTGATGCCCACTACGTTCCACTTCGCGCTGTGGCCGTACTTGCCGTCGTTGAGGAGCGCCACACCGTAGCCCGGCTCGGAGAGATCACAGAAGCGGTGGGCCGAGACCTCGAAACGTGTGGCGTCCCAGGGTGTGTTGTGGTGCGTCGGCCGCCGCAGGGCCCCAAACATCGTCTCGCTGGTAGTCTCGTGGGAGCGGACGGCGAGCGGGAAGAGCGTCCTGAGGAGGACCCTCCTCTCGCGCCAGTCGACGTAAGACTCCACGTCCAGGCGGCGCGAGCCGGAGAGGAGCCTGTAGGTCTGCGCGATGGTCGAGTCCCGCCACCTGCGGACCACGCGCACGGAAGCCCTGAGCGGCCCGTTCTCGACGACCTCGACACTCTGCACAGAGGAGATCTCCTCCCCTTCTTGCTCGTATCCCTCGTCCACGTCCCACGCCTCCCAGTTGCGGGGCTTGTCCGTGTAGGCCCAGAGCTGGTTGGCGCGTCCGGCCAGTACCTCACGGCCTACCTCCCTGTCGTAGACGCCGTGGAGCGTGCCGTCCTCCCCTACCTCCACACGCAAGATACCGTTGTCCAGAACGGCGCGCCCTTCCGCGCCCTCGGCACCGACATCCCTGGCCTCGCGCCGGGCCGGCGCGGACTCGTGTATGGCCGCTAGGGTACGCCAGCCGAGTCCAGGCACGCTGAGATCCGGGGCGTGCACGAGCAGTCCCCCGCACTCGGTCTCCTGGGTGGGCAGCGGTTCGCCCTCAGTTCCGGCGACTCTTACAGTGCCTTCCGGCCTGCTCTCGGCGTCGAGTACGACGGAGAGGGGACGTGGGTTCAGTGAGACGTTGGCGACGAGGAGCGCAGACTCTGCTTGCTGGGGGGGACTCAGGGCTCTGTCGCGCAGCTCTTGCGCTGTCCCGACGACGCCTGCTAGCTCTTTGTGGGTTACCTCGTAGACCTCCCCTATCGAGGTCCCTGGCAGTATGTCGTGGAACTGGTTGAGGAGGAGCGTCTTCCAGGCCGCTTCGAGCTCTTCGCGCGGGTACTCGCCGCCGTGGAGCGCGGCCAGCGTGGCGAGGGCTTCAGCCTCGAGCAGACGGTGCTCGGCCTCGCGGTTTAGCTTCTTGACCCTGGCCTGGGTGGTCAGGGTGCCCCTGTGCAACTCGAGGTAGAGCTCGCCGGTCCACCTTGGGAGGCCTTGTTTCGGGAGCCTATCGAAGAACTCGTCGACGTGGGCCATGCGGAGGCGCGGCATGGCGGGGAAGCTCTTCATGCGGGCGTAGTTTTCGAGCATCTGCTCGCTCGGGCCGCCTCCGCCGTCGCCCCACCCGAAGGATAGGAGGCTCTCGGGGTGGTGGCGCTTGCCCTCGAAGTTGCGCCAGGTGCCGTAGATGTCGCGGGGTGTAATGTTGCCGTTGTAGTCCTGGCCGGGGTTTTCGAAGTCGTGGGCGATCACCGTGCTACCGTCTATGCCTTCCCACTCGTAGAGGTCGTACGGGAACTCGTTGGTCTCGCTCCAGTTGAGCTTGTAGGTGAAGAAGCCCTCCATCCCGGCGCCCCGCAGAAGTTGCGGCAGCGCAGGAGAGAATCCGAAGGCGTCGGGGAGCCAGGCCACCCGCGAGCGATGGCCGAATTTGTCTTCGAAGTACCTCTGGCCGTAGAGCATCTGGCGCACCATGGACTCTCCGGATGGGATCTGGCAGTCAGCCTCGACCCACGAGCCGCCTACTGGCTCCCAGCGTCCCTCCTCTACCCGCCTCCTTACCCGCTCGAAGATCTCCGGCGATTCGGTCTCTATCCACCTGTAGAGCTGGGCCGAGGACTGGTTGAAGACGAAATCGTCGTAGCGCTCCATGAGCGAGAGGACGCTCGCGAAGGTCCTGCGTCCTTTGCGAATGGTCTCCGAGACGGGCCACAGCCAGGCCAGGTCGAGGTGCGCGTGGCCCGTCAAGGCGAGACGCCCAACCGGCGGATACTCGGCCTTGAGCTTCTCGAGTCTGGAGGCGACCATCTCTCGCGCCTCGCGCACGGCACCCCGCGTCTCTTCGGAGAGGGGCTCGACGACTCTGGGGGCGGGCGGCAGGCTCCACGGACCACCGTCGGTCGACTCGGCGTAGGCCTCCAGGTAGCGGGTGAGCGCGACCTCGCTCCCCGAGGGCCACAAAGAGAACAGGCCGGCGAATGCGGTATCGACTACGTCGAGGAGATGGGGGACGACTTCGTGGTCCCCTAGCTGCTCGCAGACCTCGACTATGAGCCCGAGGTCACGCTCGAGCGCGCGAACTTCCGTCTCTGGCACTACGAGCGAGGACCGCCTCAGCTGTGGCTCGGCGACGTTGGAGCCGAACATCCCCCTTGGTACGACCTCGGCCTCGACCCCTACCTTCTCCCCGCCCGCGGCCTTCTGTGTCACGGGGAAGCTGCGGTGGAAAGGGTTGAGGCCACCGCTGAACCCCGTCGAGAGACTGACGAACCCTTCACCGCCGAGCCAGAGCTCCAGTTCGACGGGAGAGCCGGCCCAGGCTTCGGGTATCTTCGCCTCGGCCGAGAAGCTCGCCGGCAGCGCCTCCTCGGGCCAGAAATCCCCCAGCCCGATCTCCTTCACCTCCCCACCATCGGCCGCGAAGCGCCACTCCTCGATGCGGCTCTCGCGCGCGTTGCGCCACAGCTTCAGCTCCTCGACGCGGCGGGCGTGGCGTTCGAGTCGGTGACGGTCGCGGGTGTTCATGTATCTCCTTCTTGTCGGCATAACGACACGCCCGAGATACTACAGGTTGTCCAGCATTTCGCACGCGACCCGACTGGGTGCCCATCGGGGGCGAAGCACCTGGCTCGTAGCAGGCGACGTGCAGGTTGCCCGCTCGGGTCACTCAAAGAGGGGTCGTACGGCGTCCACGTCTTCATTCTCCAACACGTGCCCCATCCTCCCGTCGGCCAGAGCCCGTTCCACCGCGCCCAGCCAGAGGGCGCGTGGGGGGTTGTTACCCCAGGGTGGGCGGTCCATGCCCTCGTAACGGTCGAACACTACCGGAGGCTGCATCTGCTGCCGTGCCAAGGTGCGCAGCATGGTCTCTTCCAGGCGCCCGCCCACACAGAGGACGAAGGCGAAGGTTTGCGGGCCCTGGTCCGTGTACCGGTCACGCCCGGCATACACTACAGGTTCTCCGCCTCCCCAGGCCATCTTCGGGCTCCTGAGCAGGGTCCACTGCCAGCAGTCGCCGTCCAGGCTGAGGCTATAGGCATCGCCTGTCACAAGGGCCAGGTGCCGGTCCGCAAGCTCCACGTGGGACCAGCCCTGCACCGGCCATTCCGTCGCGCTGGCGGTGCGCTCTACATGGCCACCCGGCAACCCATCGGTCCTGCGGGTGGGGAGAGCCGCGAGATGTACGGGCATCTGCAGCAGCTTGAAACGCTCGCTGAAGTTGACCTCTACTCGTATGTGAATCCGGGGCTCGTAGCGGTGCAGCGTGAGGGTCCATCGCACGGAGGAGCGACCCAGCCAGCCCTCCGAGCGTACTCGCGCCCGCAATGGCCCGGTCTCCTCCACGACCCATCCGTCGGTATGTAGAACCGTCTCTATGGGCTCGACGAAACGGTCTGTGTGGAAGGTCCAGGTGTCGGTGAGATCCCTGCGCAGGTGCAGGCCGAAGCCACCCTCTCCCAGCAGGTCTCTTCCTCCTCCTGCGATCAGGCGCCGGATCCCGGAGCCGTTCAACTCCGCGCGCAGGTGGCCGTTCGCGATGAGATGCGGCGAGGCCTCCAGATCCGAGTCTGGTGCTTCGGTGGAAGGGCGTTTATCTGTTCTCACCAGAACCTGGGCGTACTGCCCTCCGGCTAGAGTGAGTGGGAAGACCACGCGCTCCACGTGGGCTGCCGCTGCTGGCTGCACGACCTGAAAGTCTATGGGCCTACCTTCGAGGTCACTCAACCACCGGTTGCCCCATGCGTCGAAGCTGAGGAACGGCTCCGTCTCGACCGTGCCTTCCCAGGGGGCGTCGTCGGGGTTGATAATCACTATCTGCTGCTCGTCGAGCGGCGGCAATTTACGATGCGCCCAGCGCCGGGTGGCCTCCACGGCGACCTCCTCGCCGGTTATCCTGGCCCGGCCCTGCATCGCCCTGATCGAATCCCAGGCTGCCGGAACCGAGGTGCCTGCGAGAACGTCATGAAACTCCGTGAACAACAGGTCGTCCCAGGCACCGTCGAGCCGTTCGTGTAACCCCCGTCTCTCCTCTTCATCGTCCACGAAACCCTCCACGAGACGCCCGCACTGATCTAGGAGGTGCTCGCCACGCTGCTGTTGCTGCTTGATGTCGTGCATCACGCTGTAACAGCCCGGGAATGTGTGTTGTAGCTCGTCGGTTACGATTGGGAGACGATCTCTGGACTGTTCGATAGCGTCGAAGAAGGCCTGGGGTGTGCTGAATCGTAGTTCTGTGTCAGGAAACGATCGTGTGTTCTCGAGGATGTATTCGATGTTGGCCTTGGTCGGTCCACCGCCGTGGTTGCCCACGCCGTAGAAGCACATGGTGTGTCCGAGTTCGGGGTTTGCCGCCTCGATGGAGAGCATGATCTGGCCGTACAGATCGTCCGAGAACGTGACGTAGGCAGGAGAGATTCGAAAGCCGATCACCTCCTCCCCGCCGACACCACGCCACCGAAAGGTCTGGGCCGGCAACTCGACCTGGTGGGCTCCGGGTCGATGGAAGACGTAGCCTACGTAGCCATGGGCAGCGAGCACGTCGGGCAGGGTGGCGGGGTGGCCGAAGGAATCCACGTTGTAGCCCACCTTCGGGCTAACACCGAAACGGTCCTCGAAGTAGCGCTGGCCGTGGATGATCTGACGGTGCAGGCCCATGACCGTGGAGAGGTTGACGTCGGGCTGGATGTACTGGCCTCCCGTGATGTGCCACCGACCGCTTGCGACCAGCCTCCGCACCCTCTCGAAGAGCCCAGGGTCGATCCGCTCCACCTGCTCGAAGAGCCAGGATTCCCCGCGGGTGAATACGAACTCGGGGTACTCATCGCAGCGGTCCGCGGCGGAACGGAACGTGGCCAGCGCCTCGTCCACCCCGGCCTGCCAGGGCCACAGCCACACAGGGTCGATGTGGGCGTTTCCTATCATGTGTACTATCACGAAAGGACTAATCCCCTCGGTTTGCCTACGCTTGCCTTTCCTACCTACCGACGCCGGACAGAGTCGGCGCGTACGGACGTGCTCCCCAGACTAGCCCTTGATGGCTCCGCCCATGAGGGCGCGGACGATGAACCGCTGCAGGATGACGAAGGTGGCGATGGCCGGCAGCATGGCCAGCACACCTCCCGCGGCGACCACTTGTTGCGAGGTCTGGGCGTAGTTGCCCTGGAAGTTGAGGATTCCGATCGAGATCGGGAGCAGCGAGGGCTTGCTGAGGAGTATGTAGGGTATGGTGAACTCTCCCCAGGCGAGGATCGCCGTCAGCACGAACGCCGAGGTGAGGCCTGGTAGGATGAGCGGCAGGGTAACCCTCCAGAACGCGCCGAAGCGCGTGCAACCGTCTACCATCGCCGCCTCGTCCAGAGCGGGAGGGATGCCGTCGAAGAAACCTTTGAGCATCCAGGTGGCGAGCGGCACCAGGATGGCGATGTATACCATCGCCGTGCTGACGTGCGAGTCGAGTATGTTCAGGCGGGCGAAGTACCTATAGAGCGGGACGCCGATCACCAGCGGAGATATCATCTGCAGGGCGAGGACCCCGATCAGCAGCGTGCTGTTGCCGCGGAAGGTAAGGCGGGAGAAGGCGTACGCCGCCGGTGCGGCGACCACCATCGCGCCGACGCCCCCCGCCACGGAGAGCTTGAGCGAGTTGATCAGGAACACAGAGAACTGCGCAGAGTACAGCACCTCGACGTAGTTCTCGAGCGTCGGGGACTCCGGGATCAGCCTGAGCGACGTAATGTAGACCTCCTGCGGGGTCCGGATCGAGAGGGAGAGCACCCACAAGAGCGGTCCGCCGAAGAACACCAGCGCGGCGGCGAACACCAGGTAGGTCAGCGCGTCGCCGATCCTGCCCCTGGCCTTGCGGCTTCTCATACTGTTCCCTCCGATCGCAGCAATCTCCTGTAACCGAGGGTGAGGACCAGGCTGATCAGGAGCATGATCACGGCAAGCACAGCACCTTCGGCAAGGCTGTACTCCCTGAAGATGACGTTGTACGTGTGGAGGGCGAGCACCTCCGTCGCCTGCCCTGGGCCACCACCCGTGAGCGCTAATACCATGTCGAAGCTGTTGAGGGTTTGAATCGTTATCAGGATGATATTGATCATGAGTATCGGCCTGAGCTGCGGTATGGTGATGTACCAGAAGGACTGCAACGTCGATGCGCCGTCCACCTCTGCGGCATCGTAGAGTTCGTCTGGGATCGACTGCAGGCCGGCGTATTGAAGAATCATGCTGAAGGCGGTCCCCCGCCAGACGTTGGCGATTATGATCGACATCAGGGCGAGGTTGGGGTCGGAAAGCCACGCCTTGCCGCCCAGCCCGACGGGGGCGAGCACCAGATTGGCCAGCCCGTAGCTCGCCTCGTTTAGAATGATGGCCCACACGATCCCGATGACCACGCCGGGCATGACCCAGGCGGAGAGGATTATCGAGCGCATGAAGACCATGCCGGGAAGACGCCGCCTCCTGGCCCTGTTGACGGCTACCGCGATCAGCAGCCCGAGAGTGAGCTGCAAGACGACGCTCGCCGCGACGAAGATGGCCGTTATCCGAAGCACCTTGTACAGGACAGGATCGCTCAGGACGTTCTTGAACGTGTTTAGCGTATAGTCGTAATTCGGCTCCAGCAATGAGGCGTCGGTGATGCTGAAACGCAGAACCTCGAACGCCGGGTACAGGTAGAACAGCGTGACGACCGCGAGCAACGGGGCCATCCAGAGCGTGGGCCTGTTCTCGCCTATGAGCTGCCGAGGAGCGAAGGCCTTTTTCGTCATGACTTTTCCTAATCCACCGCTACTTCTTCTGCTCCTCGTAAGCCGCGAGTGAAGCCTTGTACGCCCTGTCGAGGGCCTCCTCCGGCGTCGCCTCCTCGGTGAGTACCGTGCCGATGGCGACCTGGATCTCCTCGGACATCGTTGGGTAGACCGGGACCCCAGGCCGGGCCTTCCCATGCTCGAGCATGACGCGGAAGTCGTCGTAGATCGGCTCGTCGAACCTGTTAATGGTGTCGAAGTACTTCGGGTTGGTCGGCAACTGGCCCGTGACCTCGTTCATGCCCCCAATGAAGACGTCCTTGGTGAACTCCATGCACATCTCGACCTTCTTGGGGTCGTCGGAGAAGGAGCCTATGGTCCATCCGCCGCTTCCCGACGACGGCGTGTCCCCGGCGCTCCTTGTCGGAAGTAGGGAGACCTCCCACTTCTTGAACTCTTCGGGCGGCAGGGTTTCCTTCAAGGTTGGATACTGGAAGTCGCCGCCCTGGAACATCGCGACCTGCTGTGCCTGGGCCGCCGCTTCGAACTCGGCGTAGTCTTTGATCGTCGCGACCCGTTGGGGTGAGGCGCCGCTGTCCACGGACTCTTTGAGGAAGTTCATCTCGTTCAGCATGTACGTGCGGTGCGGCTCCTCGCCGAAGATCGGCTTGCCCTGCTCGTCGACCAGCTCGCCACCCTGGCTCCAGAAGTGGGCCAGGTTGTCGAAGGTGGTTCCTTCCCATCTCCCGCCATTGAAGAGGTAGCCGTCGACCTTGGGATCCTTCTCTTCGGCCGCGTTCGCCGCCTCTATGAGCTCGTCCCACGTCCTCGGCGCCTCCGGCACCAGGTCCGTCCTTCGGTACAGGATCCGCCCGTCCGTGGCGAACCAGTAAGCGTACATCTTCCCGTCATCACCGACGACGATGTCGCTGACGAAGGGGAACAGGCCGTCTATCTCTTCTTCAGTGAAGTACTGGTCAATCGGCTGCAAAGCCCCCTGCTCGATAAACTGTGCGACGACGAAGGAGTCTACGTTGGCGCAGTCAGGCGCCCGCCCGACCCTGGCCTCCTCGAGCAGGCGCGCCTGTTCCTGGGTTGTCTGATCGTCCGGGATGATCTCGAGCTCGAGCTTCCAGTCAGGATGATCCTTAGCGAACTTCGTGAAGAGCCTCTCGAAGCCGTCAGCCCAACTCGGTGTCGAGGACTGGTGGGTGTAGCTGGCGTTGAGTTGCAGCGTCATCGAATTCGGTGCGTCCTCTTTACCTATGCGATCCAGCGTCAAAACGCTGCCGCCACCACCTCCACAACCGACGACGACCCCGACCACGGCCAGAACCACAGCCAGCCGAACCGATAGCGCGACCCACTGTCTCATATAGCACCCACCCCCTAGATCGCACGGCGCCTGACACGCACGGCGATCTCCGTCGACGCCCCTTCACCAGTCAGCGTTCCCCACGCCAGCACTATAACAGTAACCTAGCAGCCGCTGCGCATCAAGTGCTACAAGGGATCGTAACTGTCCCACAGACGGTGGGTGTGGGACGGTTACCACGAAGCTCGGGTGTCTTTCTGGGCCGGCTCACATTAACCCTTCAGATGCCTCTTTTCGATAGATGCCACCAAAGAGTAGGTAGTGTCGACCATATTGCCCACGTACAGGCCGCCCGCCTGGGTGAGCAGTTGGTAGGCGTCCCAGCGATCGTACCCGTGCTCCTGCTCCAGCCACAAGATGAGCTCTACGTTTGCGATGCGGGCCGCGTCCTCCATCGGGCGGGCGCTGCCGACGACCATGATGGCGCCGTCCGACTCAATGCGGGGCCACTCGATCTCTTTGCCCTTGATGACGTCGAACACCACCGTCACCTTGGAGGTGATCTCCAGCGCGACGCCGCAGGCTTCACCCTGACCCTGCCGGGCGTGGCAGTCGCCGGTGTAGAAGAGTGCTCCGGGGTTCCATACGGGTAAGTAGATGGTGTTTCCCGGCTTCACATCCGGCACGTCCATGTTCCCGCCGAATGGACCCGGTGCCAGAGCAGTGATGGCCTCTAGGTCGGGAGCCACGGCGAGTGTTCCCATGAAAGGGTTCCAGTCCAGTTCCACGCCCAGTTCATCGTTGACTAGCTTCTTGCCGTCTACAAGGTTCCAGATCCAGACCCTCTCAGGGAGCGGGTCCTGGAGCGTCCGGGTGAAGATGGTAGACGTGAGGCCGCCGAAGTAGGGTATGAGGCAACTCACGGCGAACTCTCGCGTCGGCTCGATGCTCTCGATCCTAACGACAAGGGTGTCGCCGGGCTCGGCTCCTTCTATGTAGATCGGTCCAGTTTGAGGGTTGAGAAATTTGGCGGCGGCCAGGGCCTGGCTGGGGAGATCATCCTTCGTGGTTATCCGGCTTTCGAAAGAATCGTCTGTGTGGATCACCACGCGATCTCCCGGTTTCACCCGGGCCACGGGTTCACGGTAGGGGTTGAAGACGTAGCTGTAGTCTCGGGGGACTACCTCCACCGCGCGATCCTCGGCGCTCTCCATATGCGGCCCTCCTTGATATTGCCGATCCGCCCCTAATGGTCCTCATGTTTGGCACTGGCGCGGACGGGTTCATAGTACCGCGCCTTAGCTGCGGCGGTAATGGCAACGTGGAGCAGTGGACCGGTCTGCTTCGGCCTAGTCTCATACCGGGAAGTGTGTTGTAATCCGCCACGGGAATAGCAACAATGGAGGAGCAGCATGAGCGAGAAGGTCTACCGCAGCGAGCTTACACCGGTCAGCTTCCTCAGGCGTAGCGCCTACATGTTTCCCGAGAAGGCCGCCGTCGTCTACGGCGAGAGGCGTTACTCCTATAGCGAGCTCGAGGAGCGGGTCGACCGCCTGTCCTCGCGGTTGCGGGACGCCGGGCTGCAGAAGGGTGACCGCGTCGCCTTCCTCTGCCCTAACACGCCGCCCATGCTGGAGGGCCACTTCGCCGTTCCCGCAGCGGGGCTCGTGCTCGTCGCCATAAACACCCGTCTCGGCAAGGACGAGGTCTCCTACATCGTCGAGCATTCGGGGGCGAAGATGGTCTTCGTTGACGCCGAACTGGAGAAGCTGCTCGCCGACGTCGATGGCGTCGAGACCGTGCGCATCGACGATACAGGAGAGCAGGGAGACCCGTATGAGGACTACCTGGCCGAAGGCTCGCCCGAGCCTGCGCCCGACGTGTTAGAAGACGAAGAAGAGACCATCTCTATCAACTACACGTCGGGGACGACGGGGCGTCCCAAGGGCGTGATGTACACGCACCGGGGGGCGTACTTGAGCGCGCTCGGAAACGCGATCGAGATCGGGATGGGCTACGAGACCAAATACCTGTGGACCCTTCCTATGTTCCACTGCAACGGGTGGACGTACCCGTGGGCGGTCACCGCCGTTTCCGGGACGCATGTATGTCTCAGGAAAGTCGAGCCGCCGCGCATCTGGGACCTTTTCGAGGATGAGGGCATTACGCACTACTGCGCCGCCCCGACCGTCCAGATCGGGATAGTCAACGAGGAAGCGGCGCACCGGCTGGAGACGCCCATAACCGCCGCCATCGCGGGCGCTCCGCCTTCCCCCACCCTGCTGGGCGGCCTCATCGAACTGAACATCCGTCCCATGCACATCTACGGCCTCACCGAGACCTACGGCCCGATGACCACGAGCGGGGTACATCCCGAGTGGGAAGAGCTGGAGATGGACGAGCGGGCGAGGCTCATGGCCCGTCAGGGTCAGGGATACGCGACCGCCGACCTCGTGCGCGTGGTTGACGAGAACATGAACGACGTGCAGCGCGACGGGGAGACCATGGGTGAGATCGTGATGCACGGCAACATGGTCGCCAAGGGCTACTTCGAGAACGAGGAGGCGACCGAGGAGGCGTTCGAGGGTGGCTGGTACCACTCCGGCGATGTCGCAGTGTGGCACCCTGACGGATATGTAGAGATCAGGGACCGGGACAAGGACATCATCATCTCCGGCGGCGAGAACATCTCGACCATCGAGGTGGAGCAGGCCGTGTCGCGCCACCCGGCCGTCATGGAGGCCGCCGTCGTCGCCATCCCGGACGAGAAGTGGGGCGAGCGCCCCAAGGCGTTCGTCGTGCTCAAACAGGGGCAGGAGGCGACCGAAGAGGAGATCATAGACTTCTGCAAAGAGCACATCGCCCGTTTCAAGGCCCCCGAGGCCGTCGAGTTCACCGAGCTCCCCAAGACCTCGACGGGCAAAGTCCAGAAGTTCGTCCTGCGCGATAAGGAGTGGAAAGATCGCGAAAAGCAGGTGAATTAGAGGTGTCAGGCTTAAGGTTACAGGCTTCAGGGCTTGGAGTCGAAACTCTGAGGCGGAGAATGGGCCGGTTTCATCTGGTGAGTGGCAACACACGCCGGGGTCCGTCCGACATACGACTCGAAACCTGATGCCTGCAGCCTGATACCTGAAGCCTATACGAAGGAGGCGTTATGATCGAAGCCCAGAAGACCTACGAGCATGTCCTCTTCGAGCAGGACGGCGCTGTTGCGTACGTGACCATGAACCGGCCGAAGAAGAGGAACGCCCTCTCACTCGAGCACATGCGGGAGTTGATCTCTCTATTCCAGGAGATAGGAGAGCACAGGGACGCTTCGGTGGTCATCTTGCGTGGCGAGGGTCCCGGCTTCTGCGCGGGCCACGACCTCTCGGAGATGATCGGAAGGGATCCAGCCTTCTACCGCCACCTCTTCGACGTCTGCTGCGAACTCATGGGGACGATCCAGGAGATCCCACAGCCCGTGATCGCGCAGGTCCACGGCGTCGCCACCGCCGCGGGCTGCCAGCTCGCCGCCACCTGCGACCTCGTGGTGGCCTCCGAGGAGGCACGGTTCGCCACACCCGGAGTCAAGATAGGACTGTTCTGCTCCACCCCGATGGTCGCACTCTCACGGGCCGTCGGCCAGAAAAAATCCATGGAGATGCTCCTCACGGGCGAGTTTATCTCTGCCGAAGAAGCCTTCGCGGAAGGACTCGTCAACCGGGTGGTTTCTGCCGAGGACCTCGAGACCGAGACACGTACTCTTGCCGAAAAGATCGCGGAGGCCAGCCCTCTGGTCGTGGGGATCGGAAAGCAGGCGTTCTATCGTCAGCTAGGATTGCCCACGGAGCAGGCATACGCCTACACCAAAGAGGTCATGTCTTTCAACGCCTCGTTCACCGACGCCCAGGAAGGGATGTGCGCCTTTTTGGAGAAGCGCAAGCCCGAGTGGAAGGGACAGTGATAAAGGCTTCAGGATGTGAACTCGGATGACAGGCACGATCGCGCGTCCGGTAGAGAAGGAAGAGCAGAAGACCGAGGGACTGCCGCCTTACAACGTGGTTTTGCTCGATGATAACGATCACAGCTACGAGTATGTGATCCTGATGCTGAAGCGGATCTTCGGGCATCCCGTGGAGAAGGGGTATGAGATGGCGCGGGAGGTCGACGCCACAGGGCGGGTCGTCGTTGCGACCACCAACCTGGAGCAGGCCGAACTCAAGCGGGATCAGATCCAGGCCTTCGGCCCCGACCCGCTGATCCCGCGCTGCAAAGGCTCCATGTCCGCGACTGTAGAGCCCGCGACGGCCTGACGGCCGCCGCTTGTCAGCACGGCGGCTTTGCCGCCTTGTCAGCACTTCAGCACGCCGCCCGGCTTCGCCGGACGGCTTGTCAGCCAGGGCTCTTGCGCTCGCAAAAACTGACACGCTGAAAGCGAGGGCCTGAAAGGTCCGAAGCGTGCTGACAAGCCTGCGAAGCAGGCGTGCTGACTTACGCCTGGTCCCAGTAGGTTACGGCTTCGTTCTTGCGTTTGACGAAGCGCACGTTGCCGTCCTGGGAGATGACGACGGCTATGACGTCGCCGAGCGCGTTGCAGAGCCGGTATGCGGAGCGGTGTCGGGTCCCCACGTCCCCTACCGACTCTTTGACGACGGCGTCTGCCTCGACATCCAGGGCTCTGGCGACCGTCTTTACGCCGGGTAGCCGACCGGAGATCTCACCACCGAAACCGAGCATTTCGAAGCGCTGGGTCATAACGACGGCGCCGTCCACGGCGGTGAGGCCGGCGATCAGGTGCGCCACCTCGAAGATGGCCTCGTCGAGCCCGGTCAGTTCGCTGTCGCTGCTCGACTCGTAGTCGTCCCAGCCGACGGGGTCCCTTGCCGGTGTGCCGGCATAGGAGCGGGCCAGGGCGTTCGTCACATCGACTATGAGGGTGCGGAAGCGGCGGCGCGGCTCCGCGTCGACAAACTTGTACTTGAGGGATACGTAGCGGTCTTCGACTATGTCGTCGGCCAAATACGGCGGGACGATGACGAGGGTTCCTCCGTGGTGGGAGTCCCTAACGGCGGAGATGATACGTTTTATTGTGTGTTGGCCGATCACGCGGATGATGTCGTTGTCAAGGCGGGCCCACACCTCGCCCTTCTTCCGTGCCTGGTCGCGGAGTCCGGTGTGGATCTGCGCGATCTCGCCCCTTACAGGGGCGAATGTGTCGGGGAGCCAGCGCGAGTCGAATACGTCCATCGAGACATCCGAGAGTCTGCCTTCTTCCAGCTTGCAAAGGGATTCCAGCCCGACGTCGACGGCGATGCGTCCCGGGCCGTGTACCCTGAGGACCAGTACAGGCGGCAGGGGAGGCGGGACATCCCTACCCCCCTGTCCTCCCCTCAACCATCTTGGTCCCGTGTGGACGAGGCCCCAGATCCTCAACCCCTCTTCCTCGTCGAAACGGACCCCGATGAGCGAGCGGTAGTAGTCGGCTGCGGGTGAGAGCCGCCTTATCTCCTGGACGTCGAACCGCCTGGGCCTCGGAAACTCGAGCCTGTGCGTCCCGTCGGGTGGTCCTTCACGCGGCGGCAGCAGGTCGGGATCGCAGAGGATCACCCTGAACGTAACGGCGCGCTCCTCCTCACGCAACAGACTGGCCTGGTAGCAGGTCGAGATCAGGGTCTCCAGCGAACCCTGGCCTGGCAGCGTACCGGCTCTATCCTCATCCCACCGCTCGCGGACGAAGCGGGCGAGCTCTGCCGGGTATGCATCCTGGGTACTTCTCAGCGTGTCTTCCACGGGGCTCATTCTATTCTCCGGCCGGGGCGAGGCGTAGTATGCGGTCGTCCTGCTCGCTGACCGGGTTACCGTAGGTGTCGTAGTTGGATGTCGAGACCCACAGGGACCCGTCTGGGGCCTGTATGACGTCCCGCACGCGGCCGACTTCCCCGTCGAGAAGCTTCTCCCTATCCACGACCTCGCCGCTATCGTTCAACTCCAGGCGCCAGAGCCGCTCTCCGCGGAGGGCTGCCACGAAGAGGTCGCCCTCCCACTGCGGGATGGACCCTTCGACCATGATCTCGGCACCGCTCGGGGAGGCTTCTGTGGTCGGCCAGACGGTGATAGGGTCGACGTAGCCCCGGTCCTCTCCGCCTCTGCCCTCGACCGCTGGCCAGCCATAGTTCTCGCCGGCTTCGATCCTGTTGACCTCATCCCAGGTGCTCGCGCCGAACTCACTAGCGTAGAGTTGCCCCTCCGAGTCCCACGCTAGCCCCTCTACGTTGCGGTGGCCGTAAGAATAGATGGGGTTGCCAGGGAACGGGTTGTCCGGTGGAACGGAACCATCTGGCTCTATCCTAAGGATCTTGCCTCCCAGAGAGTTCCGGTCCTGGGAGTTCCCGGAATCTCCTGCGTCGCCCGTGCTCACGTAGAGCATGCCGTCGGGGCCGAACTTGATCCTGCCCCCATCGTGATAGGTGTTTACGGGTATCCCCGTCAGTATGGGCTCCGGCCTCTCGCCCATGCGGAACCTTACGACCCGGTTGTCTGACCTGGTCGTGTAGTAGGCGTAGATATAGCGGTTATTCTCGTAGTCGGGGGAGACGGCGACGCCGAGAAGACCGCCCTCGCCCGAGCCACCCTCCGGAAGGGTCTGGATCTCCTGAACCTCACCTGTGGGGCTCACCCGCAGAAGCCTCCCCGAGTCGCGCTCGGTAACGAGGGCGTCGCCACCTGGTAGAAACGCGAACGACCAGGGTACCTCCAGGTCCGCGGCGAGCGTGCTCACCTCGACCCGCTCCACAGAAGCCCCACTTTGATCCGAGGTATCCTTCTCTCCTTGCCCCGTGGTGATCCGCTTTCTGTCGTTGTCACCCTTTCCTCGCTCTTCAGCGGCCCCGTCGCACGCCGCGCCCGGGAGAACGAGCAGGACGGCAAGTAGCACAGTCTTGCCAAACGAGCCGCCAGATCCTTGCATGTTCACGTCCTCTCTACTACGTAGACGGAGATTATATTGCGCACAGTACCGCGACCGCCTTGCAGCCGGCGGTCGATTGGTCCCGCAAAGCCCCCTACTGGATTCATCCATGCTCTAGAATCGTGGACCAGGACTGTATTTTGTCTGCTCGGAAGCGGGTCAGAGGTGATCGAGAACACCGAAAAACAGCAGGGGCAGGGAGCGTGAGGTCGTATCTGGACGGGTTGCGTCCCTTGCTCGTCATGGTCTTTTTGGCCGGATACGTATGGCAGACGTTCGCGCCAGACTCTTTCGGGACCGACCTCTTTCTGGGGGTGGGAACGGTGTTGTTCGTGATCTCCGTGCCGTGGTCGAGCGCCTTCCACAAGGCTTTCGTCCTGGCCGCCTTGGCCGCTCTAGGCACGGTGATCTTTACTGGACGGTTCGACTTCGGAGCCTTTCTACAGGGCATGCCTACATACTTCGGGATAGTGGCCGTGTTGCTCGTCCTCAGCATCGCCGGCTACCCGATCCAGGCCGCCCGTTACGAGGTCCAGATCAGGGCCCTGATGGCCGCCCTAACCCGCCGGGGAGTAAGCATCAAGGCGACGGCCGGGGGCCTCGGGCATGTCCTCGGTGCTGTTCTCGATGTGGGAGCATTCGTGCTCATAGACGTAATCTCGGGCCGCTCCGCACCTAAAGAGCGCCTGGAGGCCTTGAAGTGGGCCGGGCGCACCTTCTCCTTCGCACCCTTGTGGACCAACCTGAACGTTCTGACGGCGACGACCATCGTGCTGACCGGGGTCAGCTACCCGACGCTCCTCGCGGTCATGCTGCCCTTCGTGCTCGCCGGCCTCGGCGGGACGTTGTTCTTCGCCCAGAGAGCAGGAGGCGAAGTGGAAGAGATCCCTCAGGCACCCCTGGACCGGGGCGCTGCCGCAGTCCTCCTCTATCCCGTCTTGCTCGTCTCTGCAGTCGCGCTGGTCAACTTGACCTTTCCCAAGCTCCCGCTTACGGCGGCCATCGCGGTGACGGTCGCGACCATCGTAGTGCTAATCGCGGTACTCGCGGCTGTGCTCACCCGCAGAGCGTCGCCCCTGGCGCGGCTCGGGAAAGAGACACGAGGCTCGCTTACGGCCTCGTACTCCGAGTTCGCCCTTTTCGGAGCCGCCGGCATCCTCGTGCTCTCCCTGAAAGCCCTCGGCGCTCTAGCACCGCTAGGCGCATTCCTCTCTGCCTTGCCCACGGTCCTCGTCGCACCCGCGCTCGCGCTCATTATGGGCGTGGGTTTCGTCGTGGGCATTCACGTCATACCGATGGTGCTGTTGCTCAACACAGCGTTTCCGCTCGACGGCGGACCGGCACCTGCCCTGTGGGCGGCTGCCCTCTTGCTGGGCGCCCAGTCCACACTCTTGCTCACACCTGTTTCCAGCGCCGTCACCATGCTCTCGCGGCTTACCGGACTGCACCCGCTGGAGATAGGACCCAGGCGAAACCTGGGATTCTGCCTCATCATGGCCGTCGCCGCTTTGCTGTATCTGGGCCTTCTTACGCTGTTGCTCCTGTAATGGCAGCTTTGGGAAGGGCCGATCTTTCCCAAAGCCGCGCCGGTCAGCATTTCAGCCCGCCGCCCGCAGGGCGGCTTGTTGGCACGTCACTTCGCACCTTGTCAGCCAGTCGGCTAACGAGAAGCTTGCCTGTTGAAGTGCGTAGGAACTATGCGGACTGGAAGGTGATGGTCTCGTCCTCTATCCGCTGTGCTTGGCCCTGGAGAACGAGGTGGTCCAGGTGCGCCAGGGTCTCGGCGAGCGCGAAACACCGCTGGTGATCTGTCAGGGTCCCGCGGAACACGATTCGTGAGACCTCGTACGCGGTCATCGGGCGGTCGGAGACTACCCGCCGCATCGTCTCCAGCCGCTCCTCGTGGTGGTAGATCAACTCCCCTATCCGGCCGACCAGGTCGTGGAAGACGGGTCCGTGCCCGGGGAGTACGAGGTCTGCGCCGAGGCCGCGCGTGTTCTCCAGAGATTCCAGGTAGCGGGCTAGCGGGTGCGGCTCGGACTCGGGCCAGAGTCCGATGTTCGGGGTGATACCGAGCAGTAGATGGTCCGCGGCGAAGAGGATGCCGCGCGTCTCGTCGTGCAGCACGATCTGATTGTCCGCGTGCCCAGGAACGTGGACGATGCGGGCCACGCCATCGCCCATTGTCAGCTTCTCGCCGGGTCGAAGCGGGACCATCTCGTCCGGTAGCGGCAGTGAGTAGCGGACCACGGCGGCGGTAGCTCCTGCTGCCTCCTGTGGCATCCCGTGCCGGATCAGGTACCCGACGAAAGGCCCGGCATCCGAGGAACCCCAGAGTTTACGGGCGAAGGGGATCTCCCGCTCCATCATATAGACCGGCGCCCGGGTTCGTTCCTCCAGCCAGCGTGCCGCCCCGATGTGGTCGGGGTGGAAGTGCGTCACCACGATCCGGTCTACGTCCCGCCCGAGATCGCAGCCTGTAGCGGCTGCCCCACTCTCCCACGCTGCGCGGGCCGGCGGGTAATCATAGCCGGCGTCCAGGATGGACCAGCCATCATTGCCCTCGACGAGGTACACGGAGACGAAGCGCAGCGGGAACGGCACAGGCAGCTTGAGCTGCCAGACGCCCTCCGCCACCGGGGCTGCTTCGCCGATGGGTTGCGTGGCGAGCCCGGAGGGGGCGACGGTCACGATAGCGCCCTGAAGAAGTCGGAGATCTCACGGTTGGCGAGATCAGGCCGCTCGTAGTGGGCGAAATGGGCGGCTTCTCTCATGGGGGCGAAGTCGAGGTCGGCGAAATAGTCTCCGAGCCGGTCGGCCCACTCCACCTTCAGCACGCTGTCGCTCTCACCCCACCTGATGCGGGTTGGCGTCTCTATCTTCGGCAACTCGGGGGGGCCGTTGCGGATGAGATCCAACCTCGACTCGTTGGTGCTCGTATACCAGTCGAACCCACCCTGCAGATTGCCAGGCTTCATGAAATTGTCCACCCAGAGGTCGAGGTCCTCGTCGAAGAAACCCGGTTCGTAAGACCAGCGATCTAGGAAGTGGCGGAAGTATGCCTCGCAGGTTTTCCGGTTCTCTCCCACCAGGGAAGCGGCCCACGGCTGCTGGTGGAATGTCTGGTACCAGATCTCATTGATGCTATCTGGCGACGCCCATCGCCTCCCTATCCCCGGATAGGGACAGTCGAAGAAGAACAGCCCGCTGAGACGTTCTGGATACTTCCTCGCAAACCCCTGCGCCACGTAGGCACCCACATCATGGCTGACCACTCCGAACCTCTCGAAGCCCAGAGAGTTCGCGAGGGCGTGCAGATCCTCCACAAAGTCGCCGAGTAACCTGTTGGGAGGATCGGGCAGGCCCGGCTTGTCCGTGTCCCCAAAGCCCCGAAGATCGGGAGCGACCACGTCGAACTCTCCGGCGAGGACCGGTATGTTCTTGCGCCACGTATACCAGAACTCGGGCCAACCGTGCAGCAGCACCAGCGGGGAACCGCCCCCTTGGCGGACGTAGTGAATCCTGATGCCGTTGGCGTCGACCTGCCGGTGGTTCCAGTCGAGTCCGTTCATCATGCCTGTCCTATGCTGAATGCTGACCGCTAATTCTGCAGGTTCTCGAAGATACCCGCGGCACCCATACCTCCACCGATGCACATGGTGACGCGACCATACTTCGAACCGCGCCGCCTCATCTCATGGATTAGCTGGACCGTGAGCTTGGTGCCCGTCGCACCCATGGGGTGGCCTAGCGCGATGGCCCCGCCGTTGACGTTGGTCTTCTCCAGGTCCATTCCGACCTCCCGGATCACCGCCAGAGCCTGGGCCGCGAACGCCTCGTTGAACTCGATGAGGTCGATATCGCCCAAGGTGAGCCCGGCCTGCTCCAACACCTTGGGAATGGCCACGGTCGGCCCTATGCCCATGACCTCGGGCCTGACGCCCCCCACGGCGAAACCGACGAAGCGGACGAGCGGCGTGAACCCGCGCCTCTCAGCCTCCTCCCTGTCCATCACCACGACTGCGGCCGCCCCGTCGCTCCTTTGCGAAGAGTTACCAGCCGTGACGGTGCCGTCCTGCTGGAAGGCAGGCTTGAGGTTGGCGAGCTTTTCGGCCGAGGTATCTCGCGGGCCCTCGTCGCGCCCGAAGCTCGTCTCCACGTGTTGTGGTTCACCGGCCTCATCTACCCAGTCGAACTCCACGTCGAGGGGTACGATCTCCTCGTCGAAAACGCCGCTTTCAACCGCCTCTTTCGCCAACGTATGGCTGCGCAGGGCGAACTCGTCCTGGTCTTCGCGGCTAACGTCGAACTCGTGGGCTACCTGCTCCGCGGTCAGGCCCATGCCCATGTAGGCGGCGGGGTTGATCTCCACGAGCCGCGGATTGGGCGAGAAGTTGGGCATCTCGACGGTCGAAGACATGTGCTCTGTCCCTCCCGCCACGATGGTCTTCGCGGTGCCGACCATGATCCGTTCGGAAGCCATCGCGATGGTCTGTAGCCCCGAGGAACAGAACCGGTTGACCGTCTGTGCCGGCACCGTGTCGGGCATCCCGGCGAGCAGCGAAGACAACCTGGCGACGTTATACCCCTGCGTCCCTTCAGGCATCGCACACCCGATGATCACGTCCTCTACATCCTCCTTGTGAAGCCCTTCCGCACGCCTAACCGCCTCACCGATAGCGGCGGCGGCCATGTCGTCGGGGCGGCTGGCCCGCAAAGTCCCCTTCGGCGCACGCCCCACAGCGGTTCTGGCTCCTGAAACGATTACCGCTTCCCTCATTGTCGCTCCTTTCAGTCGCTCAGCTTTTCAGCACGTCGCCTGTTCCAGGCGACTTGTCAGCATATCAGCACGCCTGCTTCGCAGGCTTGTCAGCATTTCAGCTTCCGCTTGCGGAAGTCCTGGCCGACGATGCGGCGCAGCGCCGTGCTGAAGTGCTGACAAGCGAAGGCCGCAAGGCCTGAGTGTGCTGACTAGCTGAAATGCTAATTCCTTACCGGCTTTCCTGTTTTCAGCAATGCCTTGATGCGTTCGTGGGTTTTCTCTTGTTTCAGAAGTTCGAGGAATGACTGCTTCTCCAACTTCAGGAGGTACTCTTCGGGGACCCATTGGGGGAGCGAGAGGTTGCCGCCGGTGAGGATTCGGGCGACGTGGCCTGCGATGACGCCGTCGTAGGCACTCGCGTAATTGCCCCATTGCATGGTCTTTATGCCCATCTCCAGGGCTGCACGTGCGCTGCGACCGGCGGCGTAGACGTTGCTGGTGTGCTCGGGCGGCGTATAGCCGTCTGCCAGGTCCAGGGTCTCGCGTTTGGCTGCGGAGATTAGGTGGTCTGCGTTCATTACTATGCGGTCGTTATGGGTTAGGAAGCCCATCTCTTTCGCTTCCAGGGCGCTGGTCGCGGTCTTGGCCAGCGCTATCTGCTCGAAGGCTTTCTGGAGGAAGGGCAGTGGTGGTATATCCGGGGCGGTGTGTAGCGGCGGGGAGACGAGGCGGCGGGCCATCTCTTTGGTGCCTCCTCCGGCAGGGATCAGGCCCACCCCGACCTCGACGAGGCCCATGTAGGTCTCGCCTGCGGCCACGATGCGGTCCGAGTGGAGGCACACTTCGAGGCCTCCGCCCAGGGTCTGGCCGTGGGGGGCGGAGACTACAGGCTTCGGGGCGAAGCGGAAGGCCATCAGGAGGTTCTGCAAAGTCTCGACGCTCTCTTCGATCTGATCGAGGTTCCCGTTCTGGATGGCGTGGGCCATCTCTCCGAGGTTGGCGCCTACGGAGAAGTTGCGGCCCTCGTTGCCGATGACGAGCCCGACCACGTCATCACGCTCCAGCTCCTGCAGAGCGCGATTGCCCATCTCGACAGTACCAGCTTCGATGCAGTTGCCCTTGGAGTGGAACTCCAGGCATAGGACCCCGTCGCCGAGATCGAGCAGGCTTGCCGAGTCGTTGCTGGCGAGCTCTTTGCCCTCGCCCCGAAGTCGGTCGAGCGAGACGTACATGGGGTCTTCGCGGACGGGTTCGTACTCCTTGCTGACCGGGCTGAACTGGAGTTCGGTGCCGTTCTCGGTCTTGTAGAAAGAGTCGTTGCCCGCCTGGAGCATCTCCTTTACCCAGGAGGCGACCTCGATGTCCATCGACTCCATCTTCTCCACGGTCTCGCGTACGCCGAGCAGGTCCCACGTCCTGAATGGTCCTGCCTGGTGGGCGAAGCCCCACTCCATGGCGTGGTCAACGTCCTCCAGGGTGTCGGAGATCTCAGGTACGCGACGCGAGGCGTACGCCATGTACGGCAACAAGGTGTCCCTTATGTAGCGGGCGTGCCTGTCCTCGTCGGCTTTCTCGATCAGGAACCGCAGCCTGGAGGCGAGATCTCCCTGTTCCTGCGCCTCTTTGGCAACGGGGATCTCGGGGTTCTCCGCGGGATGGTGCTCGAAGGTATCGAGGTCCAACACGTCGAAGACGGTCTTGCCGTCGCGTTTGCCTCGTTTGTAGAAACCGGCGCCGGTCTTGTTTCCGAGCAGGTCTTTCTCCTGCATCTCTTCGAGCTTCTGCGGCGGCTTGAGCTCCTCGCGCGAATCATCCTCGGGGACGGCCTCGTAGAGGTTCTCGGCCACGCCGATGGCGATGTCCAGTCCGACCTGGTCGTTGAGCCTGAAGGTCGCCGTCTTCGGGTGGCCGATGAGAGGTCCTGTTATGGCGTCGACCTCTTCGATCCCGTAGCCGTTCTCGAAGGCGTAGCGCGCGGATTGCATCCCTGCGAAGGTTCCGATCCGGTTACCTATAAAGTTCGGGGTGTCCTTGGCGATGACGCCGCCCTTGCCGAGCACCCGCTCTCCGAAATTACGGACGGCCTCGACGATCTCTGGGTCCGTATCTTCTGTGGGTATGATCTCCATGAGCTTCAAGTAGCGCGGCGGGTTGAAGAAGTGGGTGCCCACGAAACGCCTCTTGAATGCTTCGGACCGCCCTTCGGAGATGCTGTGCAACGGTATGCCCGAGGTATTGGTCGAGATGATCGCATCTTCTTTCGCCGTCTCTTCGACGCGCTGCATGAGCTCTCTCTTGGGTTCGAGCTTCTCGATTATGGCCTCGACGATCCAATCCGCCTCGCCGACGCGCCCGAAGTGCTCTTCGAAGTTCCCGATTCTTATCCTGTCGGCCACGCTATCGTTCATAAGCGCCGCAGGCCTGGCGTTTTGCATCCTGTCGAAACCGGCCTTTACGACAGCGTTCTTGTCGTCGTCGTCCGGGGCTATGTCGAGCAGGTCTACTTCCAGGCCCGCGTTGGCGCAGTGGGCGGCGATGGCGGCGCCCATCGTGCCGGCCCCGAGTATGGCTACCTTCCTGATCCTGTACGACATAAGGCCTCCCGATCATATCCGTAGAGCTCCCTGTGCAAAGACTCGATAGCCTCTCTTACCCTTAAGAGGTGGGCCTCGAATCTGCCCTTGATCTCAGCGTACTTCTCTTTGCTCGCCGCGTCGCTCTCCATCGCCTCAGCTACCCTCTCGTCGAAAACGTGTCAAAATCGATAATAACGCGGGTGAGAAGTTTTGCGTAGAGGTCTGGGTCCCGATAGAGTTGGGATTCGGAGAGGCTGACAGAAGGAGGAGTTGGAGTGATCGCTGACGTCACTCGGTCATTGGGGACCGACTACTATCTGCTCGACGAGCTGTTCACGGAGGAGGAGCGTGAGATCCGGGACAGGGTTCGGGCTTTCGCTGACGCCGAGGTCATCCCGATTATCAACGAGTACTGGGAGAAGGCCGAGTTCCCGTTCGAGCTCGTACCCAAGGTCGCCGCCCTGAACATAGCGGGTGGCCCTATCGAGGAGTACGGGTGTCCTGGCATGAGCCAGGTCGCAGCAGGGCTCGTCGCTATCGAGATGGCGCGTGGGGACGGGAGCTTGAATACTTTCTTCGGGGTCCATTCCGGGCTTGCGATGGGGACAGTGGCGATCTGCGGTTCCGAGGAGCAGAAGAGAAGGTGGCTCCCCGAGATGGCGAGGATGGAGAAGATCGGGGCCTGGGGCCTGACGGAGCCGGATCACGGTTCTGACTCCGTGATGCTGGAGACAACGGCCCACCGCGACGGGGACTCCTGGGTCTTAAACGGCGAGAAACGTTGGATTGGCAACGCCACGTTCGCCGACCTCGTCATAATCTGGGCGCGCGACGTGGAGGATGAGCAGGTGAAGGCCTTCGTGCTAGAGAAAGACGAGAACGGCGAGCACCATCCAGGCTACTCCACGGAGCTGATAAAGGGCAAGATGGGCAAGCGCGCCGTGTGGCAGCCGGATATACATCTAAAGGATGTACGCGTTCCCGACGAGAACCGCCTGGAAGGCGCCAACTCATTCAAGGACACGAACAAGGTGTTGACGGCCACCCGCAGCGGAGTCGCCTGGGAGGCCATAGGGCATGCCATCGCGGCTTATGAAGCGGCGCTGCAGTATGCCCAGGAGCGGGTACAGTTCGGCAAGCCGATAGCCGGCTTCCAGCTCATTCAGAACAAGCTCTCCGGCATGCTGGCGGAGATCACCAACATGCAGCTAATGTGCTTTCGCCTCGCCCAGCTCCAGGAGCAGGGTAAGATGACCGGTCCTATGGCCTCCCTGGCCAAGATGAACAACGCACGCAAGGCAAAGCAGGTCTGCGCCGACGCCAGGGACATCATGGGCGGCAACGGGGTCTTGCTGGAGTACCACGTAGCGCGTCACCTCTCCGACATGGAGATCGTCTACACGTACGAGGGCACCGACACGATACAGTCGCTGATAGTGGGGCGTGACGTGACGGGAATTTCGGCGTTCGTGTAGTGAAGCTGGTCAGCACGCTCCGGCCTTCGGCCTCCGCTTGTCAACACTTCAGCATTTCAGCTAAGGGCATTTAGGGATGGCACGTCACCCCGGCAACCACGCTGGTGTAGAAAGCAAAGTTGTCGTACGACAGCATGAGAGGCGCATCCGTACTAAGCTGACTAGCTGAAATGCTGACTAGCTGAAATGCTAAGCGACCGAAGGGAGAGCCCATGAAAGCCATTCGTCTACACGAACTCGAAGGGCCAGACGAGCTCGTCTACGAGGAGGTGCCGGAGCCGGAGCCGGGGCCTGGTGAGACTATCGTCCGGCTGCGGGCGGCGGCGCTGAACCGCCGGGATCTTTTCGCCACCCAGGGGCAGTATCCTGGGGTCACGCCTGACATTCTTCCGATTATTCCGGGCTCTGATGGGTCAGGCGAGGTCGTTGCGCGCGGAGATGGCGCCGAGGG
>Ga0196962_10000263_pt1 | contig 25066 bp, 22 predicted proteins | sample S3v_20metaG_FD_183186 | JGI IMG/M metagenome (GOLD analysis project Ga0196962, IMG submission 183186) | Soil microbial communities from Anza Borrego desert, Southern California, United States - S3+v_20 | ecosystem: Environmental > Terrestrial > Soil > Desert | place: USA: California | collected...
GCCGAGCGCGGCCGCCGCGCGGCTGAGGTCGGCGAGGCCGACGGGCGAGCGCTCCAGGCACAGCCGGCCGAGCCAGCGCACCGCCGCGCGCTCGTACTGCGCGGGCTCGGCGCGCAGGATGACCAGCAGGATCGCCGCCGCCTCGGGCACGCCGATCCTCGGCAGCTCCGCGGCCGTCGCGCGGATCAGCGCGAGGTTGCCGGTGGCGAGCGCGCGCTGGAACCTCGCGTAGGGGCTGCCGGAGCTCGTCATGCGAACGTATGTTCGCATGCGGCGCGGCGGAAGGGAAGGACGAGGCGGGCGGCCGGGCGGCGCCGGGCCGGGCGCGACCGGGCCGCTTCTCAGGAGGCGCCGCTCGACGGGTCCCGCGCGCCCTGCGGATCCCAGCGTCCGTCGATGCCGACGGTGCCCGGCACGGGATTCTGCGCGGCCGGATCGCCGGCGCGGTCCGACCGGAAGGTCATCCGCACCTCGGTGCCCTCGCCCGCGCTGCCGCGCAGCTCGAACGCGTCCGACAGCGCGGCGATCAGCGGCAGCCCCAGGCCCAGCGCGGGGACGTCCCGGCGGGTCGGGCGCGGCTGGATGCCGGCGCCGTGGTCGCGCACGACGATCGTCAGGCCGGCCTCGTCCGTGCGGATGTCGACCTCGAGGATGCCGACGTCGTTGTCGTCGTAGGCGTGGACGACGACGTTGGTGCACGCCTCCGACACCGCCATCTTCATGTCCGCCACGACGGCCGCGTCGAAGTCGAGCGCGTCCGCCATCCCGGCCAGCGCCTGCCGCACGACGGCCACCCCCTCGGCGCGCGCCGGCATCGTCATCCGGACGTCCGGAAGCGTCGCCGTCACGTTCCGCCGCTCCCGTTGGATCCACGCGCCGTGCGGATCGCCTCCGCGCGGCCGCTCACGACGGGAAGCACGGGGACGAGCCCCGTGATGTCGAGGATGCGCTGGACGCCCGGCTCGACCTCGTCGCCGACGCAGACGACGAAGCCCTGGCCCGCGTCGAGCGCCCGGCGGCGCGCGTCGAGCAGCGCTCCGAGCACGGAGGAGTCGACGAACGTGGCGCCCGTGAGGTCCACCACGACGCCGTCGCCGCGGCCGATCGCCTCGTCGAGGCGCTCCCGCAGCGTCGGGGCGGTGTAGATGTCGTGCTCGCCTTCCACCACGACCACGACGACGCCGTCCGCGGCGTCGTCGAGCACGATCGGATTAGCATCCATACGGGGCCGACGATACCCTGCCCGGCCCTGTGGCTAACGCTTCTGACGATTGCGCGACCGGGCGGATCGGGTAGAAGAACCTGATGCCCGACCGGTTGCGCCGCTACCGGGAGAAGCGTGATGCGGCCGCGACCCCCGAGCCCAGCGGCGACGCGGCCCAAGCAGCGGGCGCCGGGCGCCGGCGCTTCGTCGTCCAGGAGCATCACGCGCGCCGGCTCCACTGGGACCTCCGGCTCGAGCACGACGGCGTGCTCGCGTCGTGGGCGGTGCCCCGCGGCATCCCCCGCACCCCCGATCGCAACAACCTCGCCGTCCGGACGGAGGACCATCCGCTCGAGTACCTCGAGTTCCACGGGGAGATCCCCGCCGGCCAGTACGGCGCCGGCACGATGACCATCTGGGATCGCGGCACCTTCGACGAGCACAAGTGGCGCGACGACGAGGTGATGGTCACCTTCCACGGCGAGCGCGTCCGCGGCCGCCACGTCCTGTTCCGCACGCGCGGCGACGACTGGATGATCCACCGGATGGACCCGCCGGAGGACCCGGACCGGGAGCCGATGCCCGACCGGTTGGAGCCGATGCTCGCCACCACCGGGCCGCTGCCGCCGGACGACGGGCGCTGGGCGTTCGAGATCAAGTGGGACGGGGTGCGCGCGATCGGCTTCGCCGACGGGGGCCGGCTGCGGCTGCAGGCGCGCAGCGGGCGCGACGTGACGAGCCGCTATCCCGAGCTGCGGCCGCTCGGCGAGGCGCTCGCCGGGCGCGAGGTCGTGCTCGACGGCGAGGTCGTGGCCTTCGAGGACGGGCGGCCGAGCTTCCAGAGGCTCCAGGGCCGGATGCACCTCGCCTCGGAGAGCGCGATCCGCCGGCTCTCGCGCACCGATCCCGTCCACTACGTCGTCTTCGACCTGCTCTTCCTCGACGGCCGCTCGCTGCTCGGCCTGCCGTACGCGGAGCGCCGCGCCGAGCTCACGGCGCTCGGGCTCGAGGGACCGACGTGGCAGGCGCCCAGCCACCACGTCGGCGACGGCGCGGCGCTGCTCGAGCTCACCCGCGCGCAGCAGCTCGAGGGCATCATCGCCAAGCGCCTCGACTGCCCGTACACGCCGGGGCGCCGCTCGCCCGGCTGGGTGAAGGTCAAGAACCTCGAGTCGGCGGACGTCGTGGTCGGGGGCTGGCTCCAAGGCGAGGGCGGGCGCTCGGGCAGGCTCGGGGCGCTCGTCATCGGCACGCCGGACGCCGAGGGCGCGCTCCGCTACGCCGGCCGCGTCGGGACCGGCTTCACCGAGGCGGAGCTCACGCGCCTCGGCCGCCTGCTCGAGCCGCTCGCGCGCGAGGACAGCCCGTTCACCGGCACCCAGCCCCCGAAGGCGACCCGGTTCGTCGAGCCGCGACTGATCGCGCGGGTCGACTTCACCGAGCGCACGCGCGCCGGGACGCTCCGCCAGCCGTCCTACAAGGGGCTCCGCGACGACGTCTCGCCGGAGGATCTTCGACCCGGGTGAGCCGCAAGCGGGCATGCGCCCGTTGGAAGATCGGGCGCGCGGGTAGCAGAATGGACCCATGCCCCGGTCGATGTGGAGCGGCGCCATCTCCTTCGGGCTCGTCAACGTGCCCGTGAAGCTCTATTCCGCGGTCAATCGCAAGACCGTGCGCTTCAACCAGCTCAACAGCAAGACGGGGAACCGCATCGCCCAGAAGCGGGTGGACCCCCAGACGGGCGACGAGGTCTCCTACGACGACATCGTCAAGGGCTACGAGCTCACCAAGGACCGCTACGTCCTGATCTCGCAGGAGGAGCTCGACGCGCTCGACCCCGAGAAGACGCGGACGATCGACATCGAGGACTTCGTCGACCTCGTCGACATCGACCCGGTGTTCTACGACCACCCGTACTACCTCGTGCCGGACAAGGGCGCGGCGAAGGCCTACGGCCTCCTGCTCGACGCCATGCGCGAGGCCGGGAAGGTCGCCATCGCGCGCGTGGTCCTGCGGTCGAAGGAGCAGCTCGTCGCCATCCGCCCGGCGCCCGGCGACGTGCTCATGATGGAGACGATGATCTTCGCCGACGAGGTCGTGCCGCCGGACTCGATCGAGGACCTGCCGGCCGCCGAGGAGCTGCGGGCGACGGACCGCGAGCTGCGTATGGCGCGCCAGCTGATCGACTCGCTGTCGTCCGACTTCGAGCCGGACAAGTACCACGACGAGTACCGGGAGAAGGTGCTCGAGCTCATCGAGCGCAAGGCGTCGGGCGAGGAGATCGCCGTGCAGCCCGAGGCGCCGCAGCCCACGAAGGTGCCCGACCTCATGGCCGCGCTGGAGGCCAGCCTGGCCGCCGTCAAGGGCGACGGCGACGGCGCGGAGCGCGACGGCGCGGACAAGCCGGCGAAGAAGGCCCCGGCCAAGCGGTCGGGCGGCCGCAAGAAGGCCGCCTCGAAGTCGTGAGCGCGAACTACGCGGCGTCCCGGTCGAGCTCGAACCACACGAGCGTGTCCACGTCGCGGACGACGCCCCAGCGGTCCGACAGCTCGCGCACGAGGTAGAGACCCCAGCCCGAGGGCCGCGCGGGGTCGGGCGTCGGCTCCTCGAGCTCGAACCCCGGGCCCGGATCGCGCACCTCGATCCGGAGCGCGCGGTCGTCCGTCTCGACGACCAGGGTGATGCGGTCCGCGTCGGACAGCCCGGCGTGGCGGATCGCGTTCGTGACGAGCTCGGAGACCAGCAGCCGGGCGTCCTCGAGCCGGCGCGCGGAGACGTGCGCGGAGACGTCGGCCAGCGCGCGCCGCGCCTCCGCCGCGGAGTCGGGATTGCGGTCGAGGCCGAGCTCGAGCCTCACCGCGCCCGCCCGAGCTCCGCGGGATCCTCGACGAAGTGCAACCGCTCCTCCATGCGCGTGATCTCGAACACCCGCATGACTTGTGCCTTCCCGGGCACGAGCGCAAACCGGCGCGCGTCCTTCTCCGCACGCTGCGAGGCGACGATGATCACCCGCAGCCCGCTGGAGTCCATGAACTCGACGTCGCGAAGGTCGAGGACCAGCGCCCCGGCGTCGCCGCTCCACGCCTGCTCGAGCGCGCGATCGAGGACGCCCGCGCCCGCCAGGTCGAGGTCGCCGGCGATCGCGACGACCGTGACCTCGTCGCTCGTTGACGTCTCGACGCGCAGGTTGGCCATGACCGGCGCGTAAGCCTAAAGGTCCGGGCGCGGGGGCAGAACACAGCGATGGCTCGCACCCGCCTGCGCCGCGTCGACTGCTCGGGCCCCGGCATCTCGCGCCGGCGCTACGGCAAGGGCTTCGCCTACTTCGACGACGAGGGCCGCCGGATCGACGACGACGAGGTGCTGGCGCGCATCCGCGAGCTCGCCATCCCGCCGGCGTGGGAGGACGTGTGGATCTGCCCGTACCCGCACGGCCACCTGCAGGCGACCGGCACGGACGTCGCGGGCCGCAAGCAGTACCGCTACCACGACGCGTGGCGCGCGCGGCGCGACGCCGAGAAGTTCGACGACATGGTGCGCTTCGCCCGCGCGCTGCCCGCCCTGCGCCGGCGCGTCGAGGAGGATCTCGCCGACTGCGCCATCCCCACCCGCTCCTGCGTGCTCGCCTGCGCGGTCCGCCTCCTCGAGCGCGGGTTCTTCCGCATCGGGTCGGAGGAGTACGCCGTCCAGAACGAGTCCTACGGGCTCGCGACCATGCGCAAGGACCACGTCAGGATCGAGCCCGGCGGCCAGATGGTCTTCAGCTACCCGGCCAAGAGCGGCGTCCAGCGGTTGCAGGGGCTCATGGACGAGCAGGCCTGCACGGTCGTCGCCGCGCTCAAGCGCCGCCGCGGCGGCAGCGAGGAGCTGCTCGCCTACAAGGAGGGCGGGCGCTGGCGCGACGTGCGCTCCGAGGACGTCAACGCCTACCTCAAGGCGGCGACCGGCGGCGACTTCTCCGCGAAGGACTTCCGGACGTGGAACGCGACGCTGCTCGCCGCGGTCGCCCTCGGGGTGGCGGGGGAGGTGGCGGCGACGAAGACCGGGCGCAAGCGGGCGATCAACCGCGCGATCAAGGAGGTCGCCGGCTACCTCGGCAACACGCCCGCGGTGTGCCGGGCGTCCTACATCGACCCGCGCGTGTTCGACGCGTACCAGGCGGGCCTCACGATCCGTCCGACGATCGAGCGGGTGGCCGGCCGGATGGAGCCCGGCGACCTGCTGATCCACCAGCCCGAGCTCGAGTCCGCGGTGCTCGACCTCCTCAGCGAGGACGAGGACTCGGCCGCCCTCGAGCGCGTCGCAGCCTGACCTCGGGCTCGCGCTCGCGGTCCGGCGCGAGCAGCCGCCGCATCGCGGGGCCGGCGGTGATGCCGTGCACGACGATGGAGAGCAGCACCGCCGCGACGCACGTCCAGACGACGGCCTGCTGCTCGCCCGGGCCGAGCGCACCGGCGCCCACCGCGACGGCGAGGTAGTAGAGCGTCCCGACGCCGCGCACGCCGAACCAGGCGACGAAGGCGCGCTCGCCGGGCGCGCTGAGCCGCGAGCGCCCGAGCGCGACGAAGCACGACAGCGGCCGCACGACGACGATCAGCAGCACCGCGACGAGCCAGCCCTCCCAGCCCGGCGCCTGCAGCCCCTCGAGCGTGAGCATCGACCCGAGGGCGAGGATCACCGCGAGCTCGAGGAGCTTCTCCATCCGCTCGGCCCCCTCGTGCACGCTGTGGTTGACCTCGTGGTCGCGCTCGTAGCGGCGGAAGGCGATGCCGCCGGCGAACGCGGCGAGGAAGCCGTACGCCGACGCCATCTCCGCGATGCCGTAGATGACGAGCGCCGTGGCGATGGCGTGGAAGCCGTCGAACGTGCCGATGAGCATGTCGCGGCTCCGCAGTCGCTTGACGCTCCACGCCGCGAGCAGCCCGACGGCCCCGCCGATGGCGATGCCGACCGGCACGGCGTAGGCGACGTCGGCGACGAGCCACTCGCCGAGCCACCCCGTGCCCCCGCGCTCGGCCAGGAACAGCGCGGCGAGCACGAACGGGAACGCGAGCCCGTCGTTGAGGCCGGCCTCGGCGGTGAGCGCGAAGTTCGGCTCGTGCTCGTCCTCGTCGCCGGGCGGGCCGACGCCGATGTCGCCGGCCAGCACGGGGTCGGTCGGCGCGAGCGCCGCGCCCAGCAGCAGCGCGGCCGCGGTCGAGAGCGCCAGCAGCCGGCCGCCGGCGAGCGCGACGAGCGCGATCGTGATCGGCATGGCCACGAGCAGCAGCCGCGCGACGGTGCTCCAGTCGCGGAAGCGCAGCGGGCGGTCGAGCTTGAGGCCGGCGGAGAACAGGGCGATCACGACCGCCGCCTCCGTCAGGTGCTCGAGCGTCGAGGCGTCGTCGACCGGGTCGAGCCAGCCGATGTCGAAGGTCGCGAGCGCGACGGCCGCGGCGGCCCCGAGGCCGAGGTAGATCAGCGAAGCGGAGAACGCCCGCTCGTGCTGGTGCGAGAGCGCCCCGACCGCGGCGAAGACGGCGACGCCGACGAACAGGACGCCGATGAAGAAGGTGTCCGCGAAGTCGAAGCCCGGTGAGGCGCCGAGGATGACTCCCACCCGTCAGGCGTCCGTCTCGGGACCGCCCGGGTCGGGCGACGGGACGTCGGGCCCCTCGGGGCCGGGCGGGAGCGGGTCGCTCGGCTCCGGCGCGCCGGGGCCGGGCGGCGTGTCGGGCGCCTCGGGGCCCGGGACGGGGTCGGCCGGGACCGACGGCGCGTCGGGGACGACGGGGCCGCCCGGATCGGCGGGGGCGGGGATCTCGAGCGTGAGCGGCATGTGATCCGCCTACCCGGCCACATCCGGACGGCAACCATGACCACTGCGCTGACCGACGGCTTCGCCGAACTGACCCTGGAGGCCCGCGACCGCACCCGCCTCGAGCGCTTCTACACCGAGGGACTGGGCCTGCAGGTGCTCGCCCGCGAGGGCGATCGCACGTGGCTCGCGGCCGGGCCGCACGCCCGGCTCGGCCTGTGGGCGCCGGGCGAGAAGGAGTTCGGCGACGAGGGCGGCGCCCACGTGCACTTCGCGTTCTCCGCGGCTCCCGGCCGCCTGGACGCGCTGAAGGAGCGCCTGGAGGCGCACGGCGCCGCGGTGCGCGGCCCGGAGCGCCACGACGGCGGCGATCGCTCCCTCTACGTGGAGGATCCCGAGGGCAACGTCGTCGAGGTGTGGGACTTCTTCGCCCGCGGGCGGGCGATCGAGGGGCTCTCGGGCTGAGGCTGTATCCACCGATTCCCGCGACGCCTCGCCGCCGTGACGCGTCGCAGCGTCGATCGGCCGCGACCCGGGTGGTTCACCACATCGATGCGCGGCCGATCGCCCCCGGCTCGCCCCACGACGCCGAGGCATCCACGGATGGTCGGTGGATCCAGGCGAAGCGCGGCCGGACGGCGGGTACCGTGCCTGACGTGGCGGCGCGGCGCGTGGAGGTCGAGGTGGACGGGCGGACGCTGTCGCTGTCCAACCTCGACAAGGTCTTCTATCCCGAGTCCGGCTTCACCAAGGGCCAGGTGATCGAGTACTACACCCGGGTCGCGCCCGTGCTCCTGCCGCACCTGCGCGGCCGCCACCTGACGCTCAAGCGCTACCCGAACGGCGTGACGGGCCAGTTCTTCTACGAGAAGCAGTGCCCCGGCCACCGCCCGGACTGGGTCCGCACCGCGCCGGTGTGGTCCCGCCACAACGGGCGCAACATCACCTACTGCGTCGTGGACGACCTGCCGACGCTCGTCTGGCTCGCCAACCTCGCAGACCTCGAGCTCCACACGCCGCTGGCCTTCGCCGCGGAGCCGAAGGCGCCGACGATGATCGCCTTCGACCTCGATCCCGGGCCGCCGGCGACGGTCGTGGAGTGCGCGGAGGTCGCCTGCCGGCTGCGCGACGCGTTCGACCACTTCGGGCTCGAGGCGTTTCCCAAGACGTCGGGCTCGAAGGGGATGCAGCTCTACGTGCCGCTGAACACCCCGGCGACGTACGACCAGACGAAGCGCTTCTCGCAGGCGCTCGCGCAGGTGCTGGAGCGCCGGCACCCCGAGCTCGTCACCTCGGAGATGACGAAGAGCAAGCGGCCCGGGAAGGTCTTCATCGACTGGAGCCAGAACGACGAGCACAAGACCACGGTGTCCGTGTACTCGCTGCGCGCCCGCGAGCGGCCGACCGTGTCCACGCCGGTGACGTGGGACGAGGTCGAGGACCTCGTGCGCTCGCGCGAGCCCGAGGACCTCGCCTTCACCGCCGGCGAGGTCCTCGAGCGCGTCGCCGAACACGGGGACTGCTTCGCCCCCGTGCTCGACCTCCGCCAAGAGCTGCCCGGAACCTAGCCGGGAGCTGCCCGGCGCCTAGCCGACCCTCTCGCGCGCGAGCTCGCGCGCGGCGCCGGCGATCGCCTCGGCGTCGATCCCCGCCCGCCGCATGAGCTCCGCGGGCTTGCCCGACGTCGGCATCTCCCGGACTGCGAGCTTGCGGACGGGCGGCCGCTCGTCGGCCTCGGCGAGCGCCTCGAGCACCGCGTCCCCGAGGCCGCCCTCGGGCCAGTGGTCCTCGACGCAGACGATCGCGCCGCACTCGCGCGCGGCCGCGCGGACCGTCTCGGCGTCCAGCGGCTTGAGCGAGTAGCAGTCGAGCACGCGCGCCTCGATGCCCTCGCCCGCGAGCGCTTCCGCGGCGTCGCAGGCCTCGTCGACGGTGATGCCGCAGGCCACGATGGCGACGTCGTCGCCGTCGCGGACCACGCGGCTGCCGCCGATCCGCACGTCCTCGTCCGGCGGCGTCCGCACCTCCGTCTTGCCTCGCAGCGTGCGGATGAACGAGATGCCGGTCCGGTCCGCCATCGCCTCGACGAGCCTCGCGGTCTGGTTGGCGTCCGACGGGTGCAGCACGGTCGAGCCGTGGATCGCGCGGAAGGCCGCGATGTCCTCGAGCGCCATCTGCGACGGTCCGTCCTCGCCGATCGAGACCCCGGCGTGCGAGCCGGACAGCCGGATGCTCGCGCGCGAGATGGCCGCCATGCGCACGAAGTCGTACGCGCGCGTCAGGAACGCCGCGAACGTCGACGCGAACGGCACCCAGCCGCGCACCTGCATGCCGACCGCGGCGGCCACGAGCTGGTTCTCGGCGATGAACAGCTCGAAGTAGCGGTCCTCGTGCGCCTTGCGGAACATCTCGGAGTGCGTGGAGTTCGACACCTCGCCGTCGAGCGCGACGACGTCGCCGCGCCGGTTCCCGAGCGCGGTGAGCGCCTCGCCGTAGGCCTGCCGCGTGGCGACCTCCTCGCCGAGCTCCCACGCCGGCAGGTCGCCGCCGGCGATCTCGAAGCGATGCGGCTGCGCGCGCTCGGGCGCGGCGAGCCGCACGCCGAGGCTCCGCTCGCCGCCGAGCTCCTCGATCGCCGCTTCGGGCTCGTCGAGCGGCTTGCCGTGCTTGTCGGGCAGGTCCTCGACGGCGCCGACGCCCTTGCCCTTCTTCGTCTGGGCGATGACCACCGTCGGCCGGCCGGTCGTCGCGACGGCCTCCCGGTAGGCGGCGTCGATCGCCTCGACGTCGTGGCCGTCGATGGTGATCGCGTGCCAGCCGAAGGCCTCGGCGCGCCGCTTGTACGTGTCGAGGTCCCAGCCGACCATCGTCTCCCGGGTCTGGCCGAGCCGGTTGACGTCGATGATCGCCGTGAGGTTGTCCAGGCCCGAGAAGGCGGCCTGCTCGAACGCCTCCCACATCGAGCCCTCGGCCATCTCGGAGTCGCCGCACAGGCACCAGACGCGGTACGGCAGGCGGTCGAGGCGCTTGCCGGCGAGCGCCACGCCGACCGAGATCGGCAGGCCCTGGCCGAGCGAGCCGGTCGCCACGTCCGTGGGCGGGATGCGCGGGGTGGGGTGGCCCTCGAGCCGCGAGTCGAGCTTGCGGAAGGTGAGCAGCTCCTCGTCGTCGATGATCCCGACGGCCTTGAGAACCGCGTAGTAGAGCGGGGACGCGTGGCCCTTGGAGAAGATCAGGTGATCGTTCGCCGGGTCGTCGAGATTCCCCGTGTCCATGCGCAGGTACCCGCCGTCGATCAGCACGGCCATGAGGTCGGCCGCCGACATCGAGGAGGTCGGGTGCCCCGAGCCGGCCGCCGCGCTGGACCGCACGGAGTCGACCCGGAGCTGCTGCCCGAGCTCGCGCAGGCGGTCGGGATCGCTCATGCGGCCACCATCGCGTCGCGCTTGCTCTCCACGTCGGCGAACAGCTGCTCGAACGACTTCGCGAACTTCTCCACGCCCTCGCGCTCGAGCGTCTGCACGACGTCGTCGTAGTCGATGCCGGCGTCCGCGAAGGCCTGCAGCGTGCGGCGGGCGCCCTCGACGTCGCGCTCCAGCGTGTCCTCGACGCGGCCGTGGTCCTGGAAGGCTTCGACGGTCTCGCGCGGCATCGTGTCGACCGTCTCCCGGCCGATGAGCTCCTCGACGTAGATCACGTCGCGGTACTCCGGGTTCTTCGTCGAGGTCGAGGCCCAGAGGCAGCGCTGCGCGGTCGCCCCCTTGGCCGCGAGCGCCTCCCAGCGCTCGCCGGCGAAGACCTCCTTGTAGGTCTGGTACGCGAGCTTGGCGTTCGCGATGGCGAGCGTCCCCTTCAGCTCGTCGTGACCGCCGATCTGGTCCAGCCGCTTGTCGGCCTCCGTGTCCACGCGGGAGACGAAGAACGAGGCGACGGACGCCATCCGCGCGAGGTCTCCGCCGGACTCCGCGTAGCGCTCGACGCCGCGGATGTAGGCCTCGGCGACCTCGCGGTGGCGCTCGAGCGAGAAGATCAGCGTGACGTTGACCGGGATGCCGGCGGCGATCGTCTCCTCGATCGCCGGAAGGCCCTCGGGCGTCGCCGGAATCTTGATGAACAGGTTCGGCCGGTCGACGAGCGCGTGGAGGCGCTTGGCCTCCTCGATGGTGGCGTCCGTGTCGTGGGCGAGGCGCGGGTCGACCTCGAAGGAGACCCAGCCGTCGCGGGCGTTCTCCTCGCCCGCCCGCTCCCACTCGTCGCGCAGGATGTCGCAGGCGGCGCGGATGTCCTCGACCGCGAGCGCGATGAAGACCTCCTTGGGCTCGCGCGTGTCCTTGAGGACCTCGCGAAGCTGCTCGTCGTAGGCGTCGCCCTCGGCGATCGCCGCCTGGAAGATCGTCGGGTTCGACGTGACGCCGCGGACGCCGTCGCGGACGAGCCCCTCGAGGTCCCCGTCGCGGACGAACGTCCGCGACAGGAAGTCGATCCAGACGCTCTGGCCGTGGGCCGACAGTTCTTGCAGTGGGTTTCGGGCCATTGGGTCCTCCAGCGAGCTAGTTGTTCGGGTCCTGCGCGGAGATCTCGGCCAGCGCGGAGTCGGTGTCGCGCTCCACGGCGAGGTCTCCGATGGACAGGATGCCGACGGGCCGGTCGCCGTCGACGACGGGAAGGCGGCGGATGCCCTTGCTGCGCATGTCGCGGATCGCCTCCTCGACCGGGTCGTCCGGCGACAGCGTCTCGGGCTGCGGCGTGCAGATGTCGGAGACGGCGACCTCGTCCGGGTCACGCCCGTCCGCGACCGCGCGGACGACGATGTCCCGGTCGGTGAGGATGCCCTGGAGCGTCCCGCCGCTCGTCACCAGCACCGCGCCGACGTCCTCGCGGCGCATCACGTCGGCGGCGTCGTGCGCCGTGGCCGACGCCTCGACGGTCGTGGGGTCCTTCGTCATGACGTCGCGGATGAACCGGGCCATCGCGCCATCCTTTCCGGGTCGCGTTTTCCTGCCTCTCGCAGGACGCGTACCCGGGCCCCCGCGGGGGGAATCGGCCCTGTCAGCGACCGCGCCCGGACAGCTCGCGCAGCCACGCGGCGACGGCGAGCTCGTCCCGCCGCGCCTCACGCCGCTGCGCGGCGCGCGCTTGGCTGGCGGTGACGGAGTTCGTGCGCGCCTGCGGCATGCGCGTGGCGACGCCGCCGGCGGATGCACGCCCGGCGGCGGGGGCGAAGCGATCGGTACGAGCGGACAGGGGGGCCATCCGTGCGGAAACGTACATGGACGGGCCGGGCGGTACAAGCACCAATTGGTTCATTGGACAGCGTGTCCTACCGGGTTGGACCCCGGGCCGACGATGTGCGAAAGAAGGGCGGTTAGCGGCGGATGACGGCGTGCGTCACGGGGATGCCGAAGCGCTTCTCGGCGTCGGCGAGCCCGGCGTCCTCGCGGTAGTCGCGGTCGCCCTCCGGGTGGGAGAAGACCACGATGCGATCGGCGGGGAACGTGGCGAGCGCGTCCTGCAGCGCGAGCGCGGGCTCGCTCTCGCCCGTGTCGCCGGCCGCGTCGATGCCGCCCTCCTCGAGTCGCTCGACCGTCTCGCTCTGCGCGGCGTCGGCCTCCGCGATCGCCTGGTCGGGATCCGAGACCCAGAACGCGAGCTTGGACTCGTTCGTGGCCGGCGAGACCACGAGCACCTCCGCGCCCTCGACGTCGTCGCCGACGACGGAGCGCAGCAGGTCGGCGTCCACGGGCTCGGGGGTCAGCACGAGCAGCTTCACGCTTCGGCCGCTACCCGTCGGCCTTGCGGCACAAACGGCCGCCGCTTGCCGCGGCCGCCGCCGGCGATCATGACCCTCGAGTCGAGCCTGAGATCTACGCACGCGCATTTGTCGGACGCGCGTGAGGACCCTGTGCCAAGTTGGGAGGCGCGAGCGCCGAGACGACCGCCCTGACGGTCGTCAAGCTCGACGACCGCCCCACGGCATCGCGATCACGGACCAGGCGGCGGCGACGGCAATCCGCTGGGTCGCGATCGACGGGGCCGGCAGCAACAGCGGCGGCGACTCCGGGTCTCCAGTGCTCCCGCGGTCGCCAAGGCGGCGACGCCGACCGACCTCGGGGGCACGGCGGGCCAAGGCGCGGCTCCGGCGGGCCTCGGCCGACACGTCGGTCGCCGGCTTCCAGGTGACCGTACGACGGCACGACGTGAGGCGCGCGACGTGGAAGCCGGGCGCCTTCCAGGTGCGGGTGACCGGGAGTGTCGCGGAACACCCGCGTCGAGCTCGGGATCGGCAGCCCGACGGGCACGCTTATCGGCACCGCGCTCGCGGGAATAGCAACACGGGCGGCTTCACGCTGTCCCCCGGTGGCCGTGGGCACGGCGGCGAGGGACGATCCCTCCGCGAGGGGGCGGCGCCCGCGACGAACCCGCGCACCGTCTACGTGATCTCGAGCGGCGGCGGCGTCGCCGGGCCGATCACGGGACGAACGGCTACCGCTCGTCCGCGCCCATCCACGCACGACCGCAGGCCGGTCGCGACAGGCGGGCCTCCGCGCGTCTTCACACAACTTCCACGGTGCGCGGACGCGATCTTCACGGCGCTCGGCCATGTTCTGCCGCGCTCCCGTATTCGAGCGTCTTGGCAACGCCGGCAGGCACAGGCGTCCAGGGCGGTCGAATGCGGGACGTGGGCGCACCGCTCCCCCCGGCGCAGGCGCCCATCGGGTCACAAGAGCCGTAGGGCTGCCGGCTCGCCGGAGCGCGTCCACACGCGCCGCGGCGTGCCGGTCGCTTGTTTCGTACCGCAGATCGATTCGACGAACACGAGAGTTCGCCCCCTGAGGAGGGACTTATGCGCAGGACGTTTCGCAAACCACTGACGGTCGCGATCGCGGCCGTCGGTCTGACCGGCACGCTCGCCGTGACCGCGTTCGCGGTGCCGGTGGCGCCGTCCAACCCGGACGGCACGCTCAAGGTCCGCGACGGCAAGCTGACCGAGGTCGGCCCGACCGCCGAGCACGGGTTCCCCGCCTGGTACCGCGACAGCAACGGCGTGCGGCTCGAGGCGTGCACCACGCTCGACGACCCGCTGTGCTCGACGCTGCCGGACGAGGTGCCGAACCCGGATGCGCCGATCTCGTACCCCGACAACTTCCCGGGCGAGTTCTTCTACCAGCTCGCCGGCGCCACGGTAACCGGCCCTGGCCTCAACCTCGAGATCGGCATGGACCTCGAGGGCGCCTGGGCTGCCGAGGAGGTCGTCGAGGGCGATCAGATGGTCTTCGGCCGCGTCCGCATCCGGGACAAGGACATCGCCGACGGCAAGTACCGCGTCACGCATCCCTATGGCGTGGACGAGTTCGTCGCCGAGGGCGAGGGCATCAACTACACCCAGGACATCGGCACGACGCCGGGCGCGTTCGGCCAGGCGATGTCGAGCCGCATCGGCCCCTTCCTGCAGTGGGATCCCGCGGTCTCTCCCGCGCCGCCGGCCGGCTACGTCGGTGACCCGGGCGTCGACCACAAGGTCATCGGCAGCCCGTACGGCACCAACTACGTCTCGGTGGAGCGGTACGACGAGGCGACGGACACGTGGACCGAGATCGGCCGCACGGACGTGTTCAGCCTCCAGGGCCGCAAGGCGTCGAACGCAGGCCTGAACATCGACAGGGCGACCTACACGGTGGGCGCCGACGGCAAGGGCACCGCTGACGTCTATGCGAGCTCCGACGCCGGCCAGTCGCTGCAGGCGAAGAACACCGGCCTTGGCTTCATGCAGACCATCCTGCGCGGGTCGAAGGGCAAGTACTACGCCAAGCTCCCGCTGTCGGCGTCCCCCGACGGCAAGACAATCGAGGTCGTCAACGCGAGCGACACGCCGGTGGCATCCAAGACGGCCCCGCTGGTGGACGTGGTGACGGTCACGAAGGCGGCGTACGACGCGACGGCCCAGACCATGACGATCGCCGCGTCCTCGAGCGACCAGGACTCCACGCCGGGCAAGCTCACGGCGCTCGGCTCGGACATCACGTCCGAGGGCACGACCATCCAGGACGTCGTGGCTCCGCCGGCCGCCGTGACCGTCAAGTCCGACAAGGGCGGCGAGACGACGGTTCCGGTCGTCGCGACCGGTGACGCGATGCAGCCGAGCGAGCCGGTGGCCGTGGCCAGCGCCGTCGAGACCGCCGCGCCCGGCGCCAAGGTCACCCTCACGGGCACGGGCTCCACGGGCGTCATCGACTCGTACGAGTGGAAGCAGGTCCCGGCGACCAAGCAGGTCGACGAGCCGGGCACGAACCCCGATGGCACGCCTATGGTCGATGAGACCGGTGCCCCGATCATGGTCCCGAGCACCGAGGAAGTGCCGATCACGGACCAGAACCGCGTGGAGCTCACGGGCGCCAACGAGTCGGTCGCCACGTTCAACGCGCCGGCAACCACCGGCCCGATCGCGTTCGAGCTCGTCGTCTCCGGCGAGGCCGGCACGAGCGCGCCCATGAAGGTCCAGATCGACATCGCCAACCCGACGACGCCGACGGATCCGGGCACCGATCCGGGCACGGATCCCGGCACCGACCCGGGGCCGGCCCTGACCGCTGAGGCGGGCGTGGACCAGACCGTCAACCGCGGGGCGACGGTGAGCCTCGACGGCTCGGCGAGCACGCTGTCCGGTACGTACCAGTGGACGAAGGTGAGCGGCCCGGGCATCACGCTCGCGGGCGCGACCACGGCGAAGCCGACGTTCACGTTCCCGCAGATGGCGCTGCCGACGTCGACCGCGGCGACCGGCAACCCGGGCTACGCCGTGACGCCGCCCGAGCCCGTCGTGCTCGAGCTGACCATCACCGCGCCGGGCGGCACCACCGCAACCGACCGGGTGACCGTCACGCCGCGGATCGAGACGCTCACCATCACCGCCGCGGAGTTCCGCGCGGGGCGGGAGTGGCGCGTGAGCGGCACGAGCAACATCCTCGCCGGCCAGCGCGTGGCGGTGGTCATGGGCAACGAGCTCACGGGCCGCGTGCTCGGGTTCGCGAACGTCGACGCGGCGGGGGCCTGGTCCTTCCGCGGCGCCGGCACCGTCACTCCGCCGACGACCACCACCACGGTGAGCGCGGTCAGCGCCCAGGGCGACGACCACCTCGGCGTCGTGTTCCGCCGCCGGTAGGAACCGCACCCGGGACAAGGACGTCTCGGCACGAGGCCGCACCGCTCCGCGCGGTGCGGCCTCGCCGCGTTTAAGGGCACTCGCGCCCACACCCGGGTCCTCCCGCGCCATAGGTGGGTGTTCGAACCTTGACAACAGTGATTTAGCCATGCCAAACTCTGGTCAATGGTCCACCTCACACGCCGCTCGGTGCTAGCGGGATCGCTGCCGGTCCTCGGCGCAGGCGCGCTCGCGCTCCGCGGCGGGGCCGCCGCACCGGCGGCCGCTCCCCACGCGGACCACGGGCAAGCGCAGCGCCACCCGGCGGCCGGCCACGCCGACTTCCGCGGCGCGGTGGACCGCAAGGCCAACGGCTTCGACCCGCACGCGATCCTGCGGGACTTCGACTTCGGCAAGACGACGCGGCTGCCGGGCGGCCGCGTCCTGCGCGAGTGGACGCTCATCTCGGGCGACCAGGACGTCGAGGTCGCGCCGGGCGTCACCTTCCCAGCGTGGAGCTACAACGGCCGCATCCCCGGCCCGACGCTGCGGGCGCGCGAGGGCGACCGGGTCCGCGTGACCTTCGTCAACGGCTCGGACCATCCCCACACGATCCACTTCCACGGCCTCCATCCGGCACCCGTCGACGGCGTCCACGGCGCGGGCGCGGGGGCGGTGGCCCCGGGCGGCAGCACGACGTACGAGTTCGACGCGACGCCGTTCGGCCTGCACCTCTACCACTGCCACACGCGGCCGCTCGCGGAGCACATCGCCAAGGGCCTCTACGGCGCGTTCATCATCGACCCGGCGGAGCCGCGCGCGGACGCCGACGAGATGGTGATGGTCATGAACGGGTTCGACACGAACTTCGACCGCGCCAACGAGGTCTACGCCGTCAACTCGATCGGCTTCGCGTACCTCGACAAGCCGATCCGCGTGGAGCGCGACGCGCTCGTGCGGATCTACCTCGTGAACGTGCTCGAGTACGACCTCCTCAACTCGTTCCACGTCCACGGCAACTTCTTCCACTACTTCCCGACGGGCACGTCGCGCTCGCCGGCCGAGTACACGGACACCGTCATGCAGTGCCAGGGCCAGCGGGGGATCGTCGAGGCGTGCTTCCCCTACGCGGGCCGGTACATGTTCCACGCCCACCAGTCCGAGTTCGCCGAGCTCGGGTGGCAGGGCCTGTTCGAGGTGGGAGATGGAGGCGCACGCCCGGGCCTCTGCCGGATCTGAGCCGCGCTCCGTCCCCGCGTGGGTCCTCGGGCTGCTGCCGCTCGTGCTCGTCGCGGCGGCCGTCGCGGCGTTCGCCGCCCTCGGCGCGCCGGGCCTCGGCGAGCGTCCCGGCCCGCCGGCCGAGGAGCTGGCGGTCGAGCGCACGACGCTCGCGCCCGGGCGCATCGAGCTCACGGTGCGCAACGACGGTCCGGACGCCGTCCAGATCGCGCAGGTGACGGTCAACGACGCGTTCGCCGGGTTCACGGGCGGCGAGGAGCCGATCGGCCGCCTCGCCGCCGCCACGCTGGAGATCGAGCAGCCGTGGGTGGAAGGGGAGGCCTACGAGGTCGTGCTCGTCACGGGCAGCGGCGGGACGATCGCGCACGAGATCCCCGTCGCCGTGGCCACGCCGGTCCCCGACGCGTCGTTCTTCGGGCTGCTGGGGCTCCTGGGCGTCTACGTCGGCGTGATTCCCATCGCGCTCGGGATGCTGTGGCTGCCGTGGATGCGGCGCGTCCCGCCCCGCGTCCTGCGCGTCGTGATGGGGCTGACGATCGGCCTGCTCGCCGTCCTCGCGATCGACGCGACGCTCGAGGGCCTCGCGCTGGCGGGCGAGGGCTCGCAGGCGTTCGGCGGCGCCGCGCTCGTGCTGGTGGGCGGCGCGGCGGCGTATCTCGTGCTCAGCGGGCTCGGCACGTGGCTCGACGACCGCGGCGCGCGCACCCGCGACGGCGCGCGGCTCGCGCTTCTCGTGGCCATCGGGATCGGCCTGCACAACCTCGGCGAGGGCCTGCTCATCGGCACCGCGTACGCGACCGGGGCGCTTGCGCTGGGCGCCTTCCTCGTGGTCGGCTTCGCGCTCCACAACACGACGGAGGGGCTGGCGATCGTCGCGCCGATCGCACACGCGCGCCCGCGGGCGCGGCATCTCGCGGCCCTGGGCCTGCTCGCGGGGGCGCCCGCGGCGCTGGGCGCATGGATCGGCGCGGCGGCGCCGAACGCCGGCGTCGCGGCGCTGCTCTTCGGCGTCGGCGCCGGCGCGATCGTCCAGGTGATCGTCCAGCTCGTGCCGACCGTGCGCGACGACCGTGGGCGGTCGCTGCACCCGGGCGCGGTCGGCGGCGTGCTGGGCGGGATGGCGCTCATGTTCGCGACGGGGCTGCTCGTCTGATCGCGCTGAGCCCGCGCAGACGGGGCTTCGAGGGCGCGGGCGGGGCGGATCGGGTCGTGCGGCCGCACGCGCGCGCCGGCGCCGCGGATCGGACGACGGCCGTGTCGTTCGACGACGTCGACGTCGAGCGCCGCTCGCTCAGGCGCACCTTCCGGTCGTGGAGCTCATCCTCTCCGACGTCGCCCAGGCGGCCTGAGCCACGGCTCCTCGGATAGGGTCGTCGCCCTGTCCACGGGCGCTGAGCACCGGCGGGTCCTCATGGGGCTCCTGTTCTTCCCGCGCGGCGGCTCGTCGCACGTCGCCCAGAACCTCGCGGCGGCCCTTCCGGCCGCCGGCTGGCACGCCACCATCCTCTCCGGCTCGCTCCGGATCGCGGGCCGGCCCGGCGACGCGCACGCCTTCTACCGCGGCCTGGACATCCATGCGGTCGACTTCACGGCGGCGCTGGAGGCGCCGGACCCGCTGCTCGCCGACCCGCCCTTCCACCCGTCCTACGAGGACCGTCCGGGCGCGCCGGACCGGATCATGTGCTCGCTGGACGACGAGCGCTACGGGCACCAGGTCGAGGCGTGGGCGAAGGCGCTCGCCCGCGCCGGGGCGGCCGAGGCCGACGTGCTCCACCTCCATCACCTCACCCCGATCAACGAGGCGGCCGGCCGCGTCGCCCCCGGCGTGCCGGTCGTGGGCCACATCCACGGCACGGAGCTGCTCATGCTCGAGGCGATCGAGGGCGGCGGCCGCAGCGCGTGGCCGCACGCCGGCGCGTGGGCGGAGCGACTGCGCGGATGGGCGGCCCGGTGCGACCGCGTGATCCTCCTCTCGCCGACGCAGATCCCGCGCGTGGAGCGCCTGCTCGACCTGCTCCCCGACCGCTGCGTGTGCGTCCCGAACGGCTTCGACCCGGAGACCTTCACGCGCCGCCCCGTGCCGCGCCTCGCCCACTGGCGCCGGCATCTGGTCGAGCAGCCGCAGGGCTGGGCGCCGGGCGCGGAGGCCGGCTCGGTCCGCTACACCGAGGGCGACCTCGAGCCCTTCGCCGGGGACGGGCCGGTGCTGCTCTACGTCGGGCGCTTCACCGACGTCAAGCGCGTGCCGCTGCTGATCGAGGCCTACGCGCGGGCGCGGCCCGGCTTCACCCGCCGCGCCCCGCTCGTGATCCTCGGCGGCTACCCGGGGGAGTGGGAGGGCGAGCACCCGCTGGAGGCGATCGCGCGCACGGGCGCGCGCGACGTCTTCCTCGCCGGCTGGCACGGGCACGACGAGCTGCCGGCGTTCCTCTCGGCCTCCGACGCCGTCGTCCTGCCCTCCGTTCGCGAGCAGTTCGGCCAGGTGCTCGTGGAGGGGATGGCGTGCGGGCTCCCGGTCGTGGCCGTGAACGCCTACGGCCCGGCGGAGATCGTCGACCACGGGGAGACGGGCTGGCTCGTGCCGCCGGACGACCGCGCCGCGCTCGCGAACGCCCTCGTGGAGGCCGTCAACCGGCCGCAGGAGCGCGCCCGCCGCGGCGAGCGCGCCCGCGAGACGGCGCAGGCGCGCTACGGCTGGCCGGCGCTGGCGGAGCGCGTCGCGGGCGTCTACGAGGCCGCTCGAACGGCGCGGAACGGCGAGGAAGGCCTGCTCACGGGCGCCTGACGGTGGGCGGTTCCGCTGCTACCGTTTCGCTTCCTGCGGTGTCACGCCTTCCGGGAGCCCATCCTTGCCGCCACGCCCTCGGCCGACTGAGCGGGTCGGACTCTACGACCCCACCTACGAACATGACGCCTGCGGCGTCGCGTTCGTCGCGCGGCTGAGCGGCGAGCCGACCCACGAGACCGTCAAGCGCGCGGTCACCGCGCTGGAGAACCTGGAGCACCGCGGCGCCGCGGGAGCCGACCCGAACACCGGCGACGGCGCCGGGATGCTGCTCCAGATGCCCGACGAGCTCCTGCGCGGGATCCTCGGCGCGCAGCTTCCCGCGGCGGGCGCCTACGGCGTCGCCGTGTGCTTCCTCCCGCAGGACGAGCAGCGCCGGGCGGAGCTCGAGGAGCTGCTGGCGGCGACCGTCGAGGCGGAGGGCCAGCGCGTCGTGCGCTGGCGCGACGTGCCGGTCGAGAAGGACTACGTCGGCATCACCGCCAACTGGTTCGCGCCGTACATCAAGCAGCTCGTCGTGGCGGCCTCGCCGGACCTCACGTGCGACCAGGAGGCGTTCGAGCGCAAGCTCTACGTGATCCGCCGCGTCGCCGAGAAGGCCGCCGGGCCGGAGCTCGTGATCCCGTCGTTCTCGAGCCGCACCATCGTCTACAAGGGCATGCTCACGGCGCCGCAGCTGATGGGCTACTACCCCGACCTGCAGGACCCGCGCACGAAGACGGCGCTCGCGCTCGTCCACTCCCGCTTCTCCACCAACACCTTCCCGAGCTGGGAGCTCGCGCACCCGTACCGGATGATCGCCCACAACGGCGAGATCAACACGCTGCGCGGCAACGTCAACTGGATGCGGGCGCGCGAGTCGCAGCTCGCCTCCGCGTTGTTCGGCGACGACCTCGAGAAGGTGCTCCCGGTCGTCCGGCCCGGCGGGTCGGACTCAGCCACCTTCGACAACGTGCTCGAGCTGCTGGTGCTCGCCGGCCGCAGCCTCCCGCACGCGGTGATGATGATGGTGCCCGAGGCCTGGGAGGGGCGCGACGACCTGCCCGAGCACCTGAAGGCCTTCTACGCCTTCCACTCCTGCGTCATGGAGCCGTGGGACGGCCCGGCGGCGATCGCCTTCACGGACGGCCGGGTGATCGGGGCCACGCTCGACCGCAACGGCCTGCGCCCGGGGCGCTGGATGGAGACGCGCGACGGCTGGGTGGTGCTCGGTTCCGAGACCGGGGTGCTGGACGAGCCGCCGGAGAACGTGCTGCGCAAGGGCCGCCTGCAGCCCGGCAAGCTCTTCCTCGTCGACCTCGGCGAGGGCCGCATCGTCGCCGACGAGGAGGCCAAGGAGGCGGTCGCCGCCCGCCGGCCGTACGGCGAGTGGTACGCGGAGGGCGTCGTCCGCCTGGACGAGCTCCCGCCGCGCCGCGCGATCGTCCCGCGCGAGCCGCGCCGCACGCGCCAGCTCGCCTTCGGCTACACGCAGGAGGACCTCCGGGTGCTGCTCGCGCCGATGGCCGCCAAGGGCGAGGAGCCGATCGGCTCCATGGGCAACGACCTGGCGCTCGCGGTCCTGTCCGACCAGGCGCCGCCGCTGTTCTCCTACTTCAAGCAGCTGTTCGCGCAGGTGACGAACCCGCCGATCGACCCGATCCGCGAGTCCGTCGTCATGTCCATCCGCACCGCCGTCGGCTCGGAGAGCAACCTGCTGTCGGAGAGCCCGCAGCACGCCCACCAGCTCGTCATCCCGCACCCCATCCTTCGCAACGAGGAGCTCGAGCGGGTGCGCGGCGTCGACTCGTCCGTGTTCCGCTCGCACACGGTGCCGATCACGTGGCGCGTCGCGGACGGGCCGGAGGGCATGACGCGCGCGGTGCGGCGCATCTGCGACCAGGCGTCCGAGGCGATCGCCTTCGGCGCCAACATCCTGATCCTCTCCGACCGCGGCATCGGCCCGGAGCGCGCGGCGATCCCGTCGCTCCTCGCGGTCGCCGCCGTCCATCACCACCTGGTGCGGGAGGGCACGCGCCTGCGCGCCGGGCTCGTGCTCGAGTCCGGCGAGCCGCGCGAGGTCCACCATTTCGCGACGCTGATCAGCTACGGCGCCTCCGCCATCAACCCCTACCTGATGTTCGAGTCGCTGCAGGACGTCGTCGGCGCGGACGAGGAGAAGCTCGCCGAGGCCGAGATCAAGGTCGTCAAGGCGATCGGCAAGGGCCTGCTCAAGACGATCTCCAAGATGGGGATCTCCACGATCCAGTCCTACAACGGCGCGCAGATCTTCGAGGCGATCGGGCTCGCGCCCGACCTCGTGGAGCAGCACTTCACGGGCACGGCGTCGCGCATCGGGGGCGTCGGGATGGAGGTGATCGCGCGCGAGACGCTGCACCGCCACGCGCTCGCCTACCCGCGGGCGGCGGCGCTCCTGCCCAACGGCGGCCGCTATGCCTGGCGGCGCGACGGCGAGGCGCACCAGTGGAGCCCCGCGGTGATCGCCAAGCTGCAGCACGCCGTGCGCCACGGCGGCCGGCAGACGTACGACGAATGGGCCAAGGACGTCAACGAGCAGGCCACCCGGCGCGCCGCGCTACGCGGCCTGCTCGGCTTCAAGTTCGATCACGACGGCGGCATCCCGATCGACGAGGTGGAGCCGGCGAGCGAGATCGTCAAGCGCTTCGCGACGGGCGCCATGTCGCTCGGCTCGCTCTCGCGCGAGGCGCACGAGTCGCTCGCCATCGCCATGAATCGGATGCAGGGCCGCTCGAACACCGGCGAGGGCGGCGAGGACCCGTCGCGCTACGTGCGCGACCCCAACGGGGACTGGCGGCGATCGGCGATCAAGCAGGTGGCGTCCGGGCGCTTCGGGGTCAACATCCACTACCTCACGAACGCCGACGAGCTGCAGATCAAGATGGCCCAGGGCGCCAAGCCCGGCGAGGGCGGCCAGCTGCCGGGGCACAAGGTCGACCGCTACATCGGCAAGATCCGCTTCACGACGCCGGGCGTGGGCCTGATCTCGCCGCCGCCGCACCACGACATCTACTCGATCGAGGACCTCAAGCAGCTCATCTACGACCTGCGCTGCGCCAACCCGGGCGCGCGCGTGTCGGTGAAGCTGGTCGCCGAGGTCGGGGTGGGGACGGTGGCGGCCGGCGTGGCCAAGGCGAACGCCGACCACATCCTGATCTCGGGCCACGACGGGGGCACCGGCGCGTCCCCGCTCTCCTCGATCCAGGCGGCCGGGCTGCCGTGGGAGATCGGCCTCGCCGAGACGCAGCAGACGCTCGTGATGAACGACCTCCGCTCGCGCGTGTGGGTCCAGACCGACGGGCAGATGAAGACCGGCCGCGACGTCGTGGTCGCCGCGCTGCTCGGCGCCGACGAGGTCGGCTTCTCCACCGCTCCGCTGATCGCGATGGGCTGCATCATGATGCGGGCCTGCCACCTGAACACGTGCCCGGTCGGCATCGCGACGCAGGATCCCGACCTGCGGCGGCGGTTCGAGGGGACGCCCGAGCACGTCGTCAACTACCTGTTCTTCGTCGCCGAGGAGGCGCGCGAGCTGATGGCGCGGCTCGGCGTCCGGACCTACGAGGAGATGATCGGGCGCGTCGATCTGCTGGACGCGGCGCCGGCGCTCGACCACTGGAAGGCGCGCGGCGTCGACCTGTCGCTCCTCCTCGCGGCGCCCGAGGCGCCGCCGGACGCCCCGCGCCGGCGCTGCCAGCCCCAGCTCTCGCCGCTGCCCGGCGCGCTCGACTGGGCGCTGATCGAGGCGGCGCGCGAGGCCATCGACCACAAGCGCCCCGTTTCGGGCGAGTTCGCGGTCCGCAACGTCAACCGGACGGTCGGCGGCCTGCTCTCCCACTGGGTCGCGAAGGTGCACGGCGAGGCGGGGCTGCCGCCGGAGACCATCCGCTTCACGCTGCGCGGCTCGGCCGGCCAGTCGTTCGCCGCCTGGCTCGCGCCGGGCGTCGAGCTCACGCTGATCGGCGACGCCAACGACTACACCGCCAAGGGGCTCTCGGGCGGCGTGGTCGCCGTCCGGCCGCCGGACGGCGCCGGCTTCGCCGCCGAGGAGAACGTGATCGTCGGCAACACCGTGCTGTACGGCGCCACGGGCGGGCGCGCGTTCTTCCGCGGGCTCGCGGGCGAGCGCTTCGGCGTGCGCAACTCGGGCGCGAGCACCGTGGTCGAGGGCATCGGCGACCACGGCTGCGAGTACATGACCGGTGGGCGCGTCGTCGTGCTCGGGCGCACGGGGCTGAACTTCGCGGCGGGGATGAGCGGCGGCGTCGCCTACGTGCTCGACGAGGACGACACCTTCGCCTTTCGGTGCAACATGGAACTCGTCGGCTTCGACGAGATCGACGAGAGCGACGCGATCGAGCTGCACGGGCTGATCGAGGAGCACCACCTGCGCACGCTCTCGCCCGTCGCGGCGCGGATCCTCGCCGGCTGGGAGGACGCGCTGCCGCGGTTCAAGAAGGTCATGCCGCACGACTACAAGCGCGCGCTGCAGGAGCTCGCGGAGTCCGAGCGGGCGATGGGCGCGGCCGACGAGTCCGCGGCCGTCGCCGATCCGGTCGGCGTGCCGCACACCGGCACGGCGCGCCAGTCGTGAGCCGGGCGCCGTGGAGTTCTTCGTCTACCTGATCGTCCTCGCCCTCTGGGGACTGTTCGTCGGCGCGTTCGCGCGCCTCGCGCTGCCGGGGCGCGACCCGATGACGCTGCTGCAGACGATGGCCGTCGGCCTCGCCGGCTCCTTCATCGCCGGCCTGCTGTTCTACGCGCTCACGGACGGCCGCGAGGCGCCGGGCTTCCTCGGTGCCCTCGTCTTCTCCGTGCTGATCGTCTACATCATCCGGCGCCGGCGCGGCGGCGGTCTCGCGCGGCCGCGCGGCGACGTCCCGC
>Ga0196962_10000264_pt1 | contig 25032 bp, 32 predicted proteins | sample S3v_20metaG_FD_183186 | JGI IMG/M metagenome (GOLD analysis project Ga0196962, IMG submission 183186) | Soil microbial communities from Anza Borrego desert, Southern California, United States - S3+v_20 | ecosystem: Environmental > Terrestrial > Soil > Desert | place: USA: California | collected...
GCCGAGGAACCTCGTCGTCGGCCCTGGCACGGGCTCGGCATTCTCCTTGTAGACTTCCTCGAGGCCGTGGCAGTTCCACAGCTCGGGCAGGGCTATCAGGTCGGCCCCCGAGGATGCCGCCGAACGTATGAGCCTTTCGGCCGTGTCGAGGTTCTCCCCTTTGTTCGGAGTCGAGGACATCTGTATCGCCGCTGCCGTGATCTCACGCCCGTTCATCGCGCCATTCCTTTCTATGTTTGCGCTATATAGAGTACTACCCGGGCCATTCCGTTGTCGCTTCGACGCCGGATCTTTGTTCGGCGAGTACGCGCAGAAGCGTCTCCTCGTCGTCGACAACGCAGTCTAGCGGGTCACGTACCATCGGGTTCAGTCTCCCCCCGATAAAGGCCGCCCGGGTGTCGGTGTGGAGTCCCACCAGGAGCTTCTCGCTTTTCTGGAGGTACTTCTGGCCGTAGGCTATGCCGAGCTCCACGCATGCTCCCTCGTCGGGGACGCGCCCGTCGAGCACGAATAAGAACACGTCTGAGTCGAGGATCCTGGATCTATCGAGCTCGAACATTGCGCGGCGCCGCTCCTCGGGGGCCATCCTATCGTAAGGCGGCCTGTCGCGCTCGACGCCGTCTCGTTGCGGGAGGAAGACCTCGAAGCCGAGGGCTTCGAGCCTGTGCGTAAGTTCGAGGTTGAAGCGCCTCTCGGCCATCGAGAACAGTGGTCCTGCGAGGTAGACCAGCACGTCTTTACACGCTCCGAGAATCAGACGGGCCGTAGAGTCTCGCCTCCAGGACGTGATGGGCATCAAGTTCCCGCAAGCCAAGGTAGTAGCGGGCCGTCTGCAGTACTGCTTCCAGAGGCGCCAGGCCGACGAGCTCGGTCGACTCTACGGTGGCGCCGAACTCGGCAGCGGCCGAGCGAACGGCTTCCAGGGCCACGGGGATGGCGGTCCGTTCGAGGTCGGTCAGGTTCATCGAGACCTGGGCCTTGCCACCCACACCGAAGCCGAGCGCCCTCACGGCCGGAAGGCCGCCGCCGCTCTCCCTGACCCGTCTGGCCACCGTTCGTGCGACCTCGACGTCGTCCGTATCCAGGTACGCGTTGAAAGCAACCAGGAAAGGACGGGCGCCGACGGCGACGGCTCCCACGTGGGGGTCGAGTGTTCCCGGACCGTAATCCGGCTTCCACAGTGGGTCTTCGAGGCGGGATGAGACGCCCTCGTAGCCGCCTCGTCTAACGTCGGGGAGGGATCTGCGGTGCTTTCCCGTCGCGGCAGACCCGTAGAGGAAGACGGGAAACCCCAGGGAACCCAGGCCCTCGCCGACCCGGTGTGCCAGCTTGACGGCATCATCCATCGTGGCGCCTTCCAGGGGCACGAAGGGGAGCACGTCGAGCACGCCCATCCTGGGGTGCTCTCCGGACTGGGAGGCGAGATCGAGTTCGGCGGCGCACGCCTCTGCCAGGGCGATGGCGCCCTCGAGCACGGGGTTCTCCTCGCCGGCGAACGTGATGACGCTCCTGTTGTGATCGGGGTCTGAGTGAAGGCCGAGGATGCGGACGCCCGGGACGCTGCTGACCGCCTCCGTGATGCGTGAGATCTTCGTGTCGTCCTTCCCCTCGCTGAAGTTGGGGACGGCCTCGAAAAGCGGATCGCGCATGGCTGTTCAGCGCGCTCCGAGCGCGCGATCCAGGTGTACAGCAGCGCTGATGAGCGCCAGGTGCGTAAGAGCCTGGGGGAAGTTGCCGAGGGCCTCGCCCGAGGACCCGAGTTCCTCGGCGTAGAGGCCCAGGTGGTTGGCGTAAGAGAACATCTTCTCCAGGGCGAGGCGCGCTTCATCGAGGCGTCCCGCCTGGGTGAGGCACTCCACGAGCCAGAAGGAGCACAGGCTGAAGCTGCCCTCGTCCCCCTCGAGGCCGTCGGGGGCTGCATCCTCCGGCCGGTAACGCTTCACGAGCGTGTCGTGGGCGAGTTCCTGCTGGATACAATCCAGGGTGGAGAGCCAACGAGGGTCCGTGGGGCCGACGAACTTGACCAGCGGCATCATGAGCAGCGAGGCGTCGAGAGCGTCCGAGCCGTAATACTGGACGAAGCTCTCCTTCTCGGGGTTCCAGCCTTTCTCCATGACCTCCTCGTAGATCGCGTCGCGCTCGGCCATCCAGCGCCCGTCTCCCGAAGGCAGTCCGCGCTGGCGGGCGATCCTGCCCGCCCGCTCCAGGGCCACCCAGCTCAGGAGCTTGGAAGAGACGAACTGGCGCCTGCCACCCCTGACCTCCCAGATACCCTCGTCGGGCTCACGCCAGTTCTCGCACAGCCAGTCCAGGATCTTCCTCAGGTTCTTCCAGAGGTCGTAGTCGAGGGGGGCGCCGTGCTTGTTGTAGAGGTATGCTGCGTCGAGTACGGCCCCGTAGAGGTCGTGCTGGCGCTGCTTGTAGGCGCCGTTGCCCAGCCTTACGGGTGAGGAGTTCATGTACCCGGAGAGATGCGAGAGTTCCATCTCCGTTATGCCCTTGCGGCCATCTATGCCGTAGAGCGGCTGCAGGAGGCCATCTTCGTCCTCGTGGCAACGGTCCCCGAGCCAACCCATAAAGTGCCTGGCCTCGTCCTCGAAACCGACGTAGATCAAGGCGTAGAGCGTCAGCGCCGCGTCCCTGAGCCAGGTGTAACGGTAATCCCAGTTTCGCTCTCCCCCGATCCGCTCGGGCAAACCCATCGTGGGGGAGGCGACGAGCGCTCCCGTCGGGTCGTAGACCATGAGCTTGAGGACGAGCGCGGAACGGTGCACTATCTCCCGCCAGCGCCCCTGATAAGTGCATTTCGAAAGCCAGCGTCGCCAGTAGTCCAGGGTATTCTGCAGCAGTTCTTCGAATCCGACGTCGGAGAGGATCTCTCCTGGCCCCTCATCCTTATCGAGATGTGCCAGGACGAACGTCGCCTTCTCACCCTCGCCGAGTGCGAAGTGCGCGCCCGCAGCGCCTGTCGCCCCTTTCTCCAACCGCACGTCGGTCGCCAACCCGAGACAATAGTCACCAGACGCGAAGACGGCCCCCTTCTTCCCGACGGAGACCGTATGTTCGCGGCGGGCGTAGTCGAAGGCTGGCAGGCACTCGGCGCGGAAGTCCATCTTTCCCCTGATGACCCGCACGTTACGCACGAGCCTGTGGCGCTCGTCCGAGCGCGTCACGATCGGCATGAAGTCGAGCGTCTCGGCCAGGCCGTCGGGCGAAAAGAAGCGGGTCAGTAGCACGTTGGTGTCGGGCAGGTAGAGTTGGTAGCTGTGGGTATACTCCACTGGTCGTAGCGCGAAATACCCGCCCTTCTCGTCGTCGAGGATGGAGCAGAAAACGCTCGGAGAGTCGAAAGCGGGCAGGCAAAGCCAGTCAATGGTCCCATCGGTACCGACGAGCGCCGCCGTGTAGAGGTTCCCGATGACGCCGTGATCCTCGATGGGCAGATACCCCACTCCAGCCTCCCTTCTCAGCGTCGACGTCCCTACGCGTATCTTACAGCGTCGCGCGTTTCAGCACGCTTCGGCCTTACGGCCTCCGCTTGTCAGCACGGCGCTTCGCGCCTCTCAGCACGTCAGCCCGGCGGCTTTGCCGCCTTGTCAGCAGGTCAGCCAGGACTCGCGCATGCGGAATGCTGAGAGGCTGAAATGCTGACAAGCGCCCGACAGGGCGCGTGCTGAAATGCTCTAATAACTGACCACCAGCGCGCCGCCGGCGATGATCAAGAGTACTCCCAGCGCCTTCAGGACGCTGAAATCGGCCCCGGCACCGAAGACCCCGAAGGCGTCGAGGACGAGGCCCACAAGCAGCTGGGTGGCTATAACGAGCGAGAGGGCGCGCGCCACCCCGGCCTGCCCGGCTGCGACGGCGATAGAGCCCAAGATCACCGCCCCGAGGACGCCCGAGGCCGCGGCGTAAACTACTGCGCGGCCCGTAAACTCCGGTTTCGCCACCATGAACGAGAGCGAGAGCGCGAACATGCTGGTCGTAAGACCCGAGATCGCGACCAGGACCAGGGGCCCGAGCGTTCGCTGGGCCGCTCCTGTGAGGCTGGTCTGGACGGCCACGCACACGCCCGCTAGTACGGCGAGGAGAAGGGTAGATTTCATTGGCACCCCCTGAGGTTCGTGGTCTCGACGCAGAGCCCCGGTAGGGACGCCCGCAGGATTATACGCAGGTGGCGGCTGTTTCTCTGGTTTGTCGGGTGGGTATACATCTGGACGTTCTTTTCTTGATCGTGTTTGGTCAACGTACGGAGGAGTATCGTGGAACAGATGCTAGGCGGAGCGAGAATCACCTTCCTGGGGCACGCGACGTTCAGGTTCGTGACGGCGGGCGGCGAACAGATCATCATAGACCCCTTCCTCTCTGAGAACCCGCAGACCCCGGACGACATGAAGCAGGTCGGTCATCTGGACACGATCCTCATAACCCACGGCCACTTCGACCACTTCTCGGATGTAGAGCCTCTCGCCGGGCAGACGGGGTCAGCGACGGTCTCCAACTTCGAGATCTTCTCCTACCTGCAGCGGCAGGGGATCGAGAACGCCATGCCGATCCAGAAGGGCGGCACGGTCGAGGTCGGCGGCCTCAAGGTGACCGCGACCAACGCCTTCCACTCTTCAAGCATACAGCTCGACGACGGCAGCTACATCTACGGCGGCGAGCCGATGGGCTACGTCATCGAGTTCGAGAGCGGTTTCAAGCTCTACCATGCGGGCGACACCGCGGTCTTCGGCGACATGCGCCTGATCGGCGAGATCTACAACCCCGACCTCGCGCTGCTGCCCATCGGCAACCAGGTAGTAATGAGCCCACTCGAGGCGGCCCACGCGGCCAGGCTCCTCGGCGTAGAGCACGTAGTCCCAATGCACTACGGGACTTTCCCGTTCTTGCCAGGCACCCCGGAGGAGTTCCAGGAGCACACCTCCGCCCTCGTCCCCGACCTCAAGGTCCACGTAATGAAACCCGGTGACGATCTGGCGTCTTGAGGGAATCTGTAGGGGCGGTTCGCGAACTGCCCACTTGGAACCGCGACTCAGAGCGATTTGCAAAGAAGTTCTCAACCCTCTTCGAAAAACATGCCGGCCGGTCAAGTCCTGTGAGACCCGGGTCCCGCGATGCCCTCTCGGAGCCGTGGAAGATGATTCAGGCGCGGATCGTCGGGTACCGTTCGGCGACAGCTTCATCGTAGGCGAACATGGCGACCAATCTCCCGTCTTGGTGGTGGTTGGCGTTAGCGGGCAACCGCAGTTCTTCGAAGCTCATCGGTCCGTAAGGGCGAGCCTGGCGGCGAAGGCCATCAGGAACGCACCAAGCGTCCGCTCGATCCAGCGTCGGACCACGGGCGCACCGAGCACGAGGTCGCGAAAGGCAGCGCTCGCCAGCGCATACACGCCGAACACTGCGAGGGTCATGAGCATGAACACCCCGCCCAGCCAGATCAACTCCAGTCTGTGTAGGCCCGGCGAAGCGTCTAGGAACTGCGGGAGGAAGGCGAAGAAGAACAGGGTCAGCTTCGGGTTGAGGACGTTCAACAGGATACCGCGCCGTACGACAGGGCCCATGGGATCAGGTCCGGCCTCTACGTCATCGAGGGATATCTTGCCAGCGTCGCGGATCATCGTTGCGCCCACGAAGACGAGGTAGCAGACCCCAGCCCACCTGACCACCTCGAAGACGGCCGACCCGGCCTGCATGATCCCGGATAAGCCGAGCATGGCCGCCAGCAGGTGAGGAACGATGCCTAAAGTGCAGCCTATGGCCGCGAACAGCCCGCGCCTGCGGCCGCCGCCTATGGAGCTGGAGAGCGTGTAGAGGACCCCGGTGCCAGGGATGAGGACCACCACTAGCGACGTGATCAGGAACTCGACGGACATACCCCTGGAGGCTAGGCGTTATGGGTGGGCCTGTCAAGACCCCGTTCGGGCGATTCGCCCGCGCGACCGGGGCTTGCCACGGGGTGCCGTAAGTCGCGAATGAAATCTTCGTCCGGGCACCGGCTCCCAGGAGCTACATCATTGCGGAGAGCGCGATCAGCACCACGGCGCGGCACACCTCCCCTGTAGCCCCGACTACATCGCCGCCGATCCCACCAAACTTCGCCGCGGAGATCCGTAGGAGACCGAGCGCGACCAGGGGGACGGCCAGGATGGCGAGCGGCGCCAGAAGGGCGCTCATCGCCAGAAGGAATGGCAGCGGCGCAAGCAACGCAACGATGACGGCGGGAGTACGGTGTGGCCCGGTAAGCGCTCGCACAAAGGGTACGGAGGAGGAACGCAAATCTGCGGGCTCACCGAAGACCAACAAGAGGAGCATCGCCGACCGGACCGCGACCTCAGCGGCGAACAGGGCGAGCGCGGCACGACCTGGAGAGACGGCGCACAACGCGGCGAGTGCGCCCACGGTGGGTGCGTAGACCAGGAAGAGCGCGCCGAGACCGCCGATGCCGACGCGGGCGTCTTGGAGCACTTCGCGGCGCCGGTCGGGGCTGCCGTGGACCATCAGAGCGTCGCCGACGTCGAGTACGCCGTCGGCGTGGTGCAGGCCGGCGGCGAGAAGCACGGCCCCCAGCGCGAGCGTGGCGGCTACACCGGGAGGCACGACGGGGGTAGCCAATAGCAGGATGGCCCCTGGCAATCCAGTAACCAGCCCGATCAAGGGCAGCAGATGGATCTCCCGCGCGGCCTCTTCCAGAGTAGCCCCACGAACCGGAAGGACCGTGAAGAAGGAGAGGAGCGCCTTCATCTACTTCAATCGTATGCTCATACCGGCGACGCAGAGGTGGACCTCCTCCGCCGCCTCGGCCGCCCGCTGGTTGACCAGCCCGAGCAGGTCGCGGAACCTTCTACCCGCCTCGCTCTCAGGCACGACCCCGAGTCCGACCTCGTCGCTCACCAGAAAGAGAGGCACGCCGAGTTCTCCTGCACGAGTCAGGAACCGATCGAACTCGGGGAGCGCCGGCTCACCCCTCGCCGAGACCCACAGGGTAAGGGAGTCGAGCAGGATGGCATCCCATTCATCCGCCGCTTCCAGTACTTCGTCCAGGTCACCGATCTCCAGCGTTCCCCACCCATGAGGCCTTCGCTCCCTGTGGAGTCTTATGCGCCGCTGCAGGTCCTCGTCCCCGTCCACGATGGCGGTTGCCACGTAGAGGACACGCCCGCCTCCCATTGAGGATGCCAGCCGCTCGGCGAGAGCGCTCTTCCCGCTGCGGGCGCCGCCCAGGATGAGGGCGCGAACGCCTACAGTTCCTCCCTGATCGCCGCGAGGAGCCGCCCATTCTCCTCCGCACTCCTGACTGCGACTCGAAAGAACTCGGGCCCGAGCCCATAGAAAGGCCCGCAACCCCGCACGAGCACACCCCGCCTGGCGAGCCGCTCCGGGAGTCCATCGGGTCCGCGGACGAGCAGGAAGTTCGCAGCACCGGGGAAGGGTTGTAAGCCGGGGATGGCATCGAGCGCCCCGAGGAGGTCTTCGCGCAGGCGGGCCACCTCGGCCCTGGAGGCTTCGGCGAAGCCCTTATCCTCGGCGGCGGCGATCCCCGCGGCGGCGGCGACCGAGTTCACCGGCCAGGAAGGCTGCAGGGTTTGGACGCGCCCGGCATCGTCGCAGACCAGACAGCCGAGCCTCAGGCCGGGTATCGCGAAGAACTTGGTGAAGGACCGCGCGACCCAGAGCCCCCGGTCGACCATGTCCGTGACGCTGATCTCAGGGACGAAGTCGGCGAAGGCCTCATCGACGACGAGAACGGCTCCGGCCTCCACCACGCGGGCCGCCACCTCGAGTACTGCGCCGCGGTCGAGCAGGTCGCCCGTAGGGTTGTTCGGGTTGCAGAGGAATACCACAGAGACGCCTTCGAGGTCTCTGAGCGGGGTGGAGTCCCACTCGAAATCTTCTTCGCGCCGGGCCACCCTGCGGACCGGCTCTTTGCCCGAGGCCGCTGCCGCCGCCGCGTACTCCGAGAAGGTGGGCTCGAGCACGAGCGCCTTTCCGCCCGTTCCTGCCGCCCTGGCCGCGAGGAACAGCGCCTCCGCGCCGCCGTTGGTCGGCACTACCATCTCGGCACCGACGCCGAGGTAGGCGGCCAGGGCCTCGCGCAACCCGATATATTCCAGGTCGGGGTAGCGACCCGAATCCTCGTAGAGGGCCCGCCGGGCGGCCTCCAGAGCGTCTTTCGGCGCGCCGAGGGGGTTTATGTTCTGGCTGAAGTCGAGTAGCTCCCCGACACGGACGCCGAGGGACCGCGAGACGAGGTCGCCGTGGGCACCGTGGTGACGGCCGCCCGGGTGCTGCGCCCATCCCCTAACCACGAAACACCCTCTCCACCAGAAACAGCAAGGTTCCGGCCAGCACACAGCAGCGGCGCATCAGGCGCACCGAGCGCCGGATATCTTCGGGCGCGGCCAGGCGTCCATCGCCGAGTTTGGGTCCTACCCTCAGCACCCCGCCGTACGTGTTGGCGCCGCCGAGCCTGACGCCGAGGGCGCCGGCGAATGCGGCCTCGGCCATCCCGGCGTTGGGGCTGGTGGTTAGCGGTCCGTATCGAACGGCGGTCAGGAGCGTGCCAAGGGGCCGTCCCGAGGTGGCCGCGGTACAGAGCATGGTAAGTCTGGCCGGCGCCAAGTTGGCGAGATCGTCCAGACGGGCAGAGGCCCATCCGAGGTCTTCGTAAGGGGGTCGCCTGTAGCCGACCATCGAGTCCAGCGTATTCACGGCCTTGTATGCCAGCGCGCCAGGCGCACCGAGGAGCGCGCCGTATAACATGGGGGCCACGACACCGTCGCTCGTGTTCTCCGCGACCGACTCCACGGCGGCCCTGCAGATCTCGGACTCCGAAAGATCTACCGTGTCCCGTCCGACGAAGTGGCCCAGCCGCGTTCGCGCTCCTTCGAGTCGTCCTTCACGCAGCGCGTGCTCGACGTCCCCCGCGGCCCCACCGAGGCCGCGCATCGAGAGCGTGGTAGAGAGAAGAGCAGCCCCGATCATCCACCTTGGCTTGCGGGGCACGACGCCCAGGATCTTCCGCGTGGTGACGAACACCAGTGAAGGCACCAAGACGGCTAGCACGATGCCAGCCAGGCGCCGGGATCTCGGGCCCACTATTCTCAGCGCCCGCTTCTCGAACGCCGAGATCACGAGTCCCATCATCACGGTCGGGTGTATTGCCTCTGGAGGCTCGCCGAACACGGTGTCGAGAAGCAGCGCCGTAGCGACCTGTCCTCCTCTTTGCGGGCTCATTCCCTGCGTGGCGCCCCTCGGGGCTTCTCATCGTTCGAGGGAGCAGGACGGCCACGGAGCGCACCGACCACCCCGCCCACCGTTCCGAGGAGGACGGCGCGCAGAACCAGGTTGGCGATCGAACGTCCGAGCTCCCGCAACGTGGGTGGTTGCAGGGTCGCTTCGACCTCTGCGACTCGCGCCGGCGGTGGGAGGTCGTTGATCTTCTCGGGTGGGGCCCCGCGGTCCTTGCGTTCCTGCCGGATCTCCGTACGCACCTCGTTTACGTAGGAGACGATCCTGGGGGCGGCCTCACGGGCGTAGTCGCGGGCGGTCCCTGCGAGCAAGGTCGCCTGCAAAGCGGTCGTCAAGAACAGTGTGATCCCCACCATAACGGCGACCACCGTCGCCGCCAGGGCGCCGTCGCGTACCAGCAACGACCTGTAGGGCACACCCGGGTCGAGGCGTGTGGGGCGAACCCTGAGGGCCGCCAGTATCGCCAGGAACAGAAACAGAGCAAGGGCCAGCCGTGTCCTGTACTGCGCTATCGCGGCGAGAACCCAACCAGGCGTGGTGGAGGGGTCGACGAAGAGGAAATACAGGTCCGAGGCGAGCGCGACCAGCACCCCCGCGAGCCCGTAGTAGTAACCCGTCCTTATCGGTCCCGAAACGCTCTCTGGGTAACCGTACATACAGGGGAGGATACAGCATCGCCAGGGGACCCTCTGTGATCCAGAATCCCACGCCTGTCAGGGCTCGCCCGCGGCCGAACGCCCCTTGAGGAGAAAATACAGACCGGCGAGCACTACCAGGCCTCCTACGATCGTGGGCAGGCCCGGTCTCTCGGAGAGGAGGAGCCAGGCCAGGAGCGCGGCGACGACGGGTTCGGCCAGGATGGTGCCCGAGATGACGGAGGCCTGCACGTAGCGCAGGGCCCAGTTGAAGACCGTGTGGCCCATAAGCTGCGGCCCGGCGGTGATCGCCGCCAGCCAGAACCAGGTCTCTCCGGAGTAACCCCAGAGCCTGACCTCGAAGAGGAGGGCGACGGGCAGCAGCGTAACCGCAGCCGCAGAGTAAACGACGATGGAGTAAGGGAGCACGCCGACGCCCCCCGTGGTGCGGGAGGAGCGACCGATCAGGACGTACACAGCTACCGTCACGGCCCCCACCAGGGCGAGCACGTTCCCCAACACGGCGGCCGATCCTACGGTCCTGTCGAAGGCGATAAGGGCCGTCCCCGCTATGGCGACCACGATTCCAAGGAACGATAGCGGGGTGGTCCGCTCCCCGAAGAGCAGGTACGCCAGGACGGCCACGAAGACGGGCTGGGTGGACACGAGAACCACGCTCGCGGCCACGCTGGTGTAATCGAGGGAGGAGATCCAGAACCCGAAATGGGCCCCGAGCGCCACCCCTGAGGCTATCCCCACTTGGAGCGCACGGCCCCTCGGGAAGCTGTCCTTCCTGACAAACGCCGGCGGCAGGAGCACGACGGCCCCGAGGGCACACCTCCAGAACGCTATGGCGATGGCAGGGGCGTCGGCCAGCCGGATAAAGATTGCGGACGCCGATACGGCGAGGACCCCCACGGCTACGGCCGGGAGAGCGACCCTACCCCATGCCTTATCCTGTACCAGACCAGAGCCCCGCTTTCCCTGACGAACTGTCCCCTACGGGACCACTTCTTGCGCCACATCGGGCTACTATACACCGGCTCCGCTACGGCGAGCAGCCCCGCCCTACCGAAGGAGGCGACCGTCCTGACGCAGTGCAAAGGGTCTGTCACCACAAGGACCTCGCCGATGCCCCTGTGGTGCGCGATCTCGGCCACCCTCAAGGCGGATTCCCAGGTGCTCCTGGCTCTATCCTCGCGCAGGATCGCCGCCTCTGGCACACCCATCCCCCGCAGGATGCCCGACATCACGACGGCCTCGGCAGGCTGATGTTCGCCCTCGCCGCCGGTCGGTAGAAGAAGATCGGCCAGGCCCCGATCGTACAACTCGCCTGCATACCGGGTCCGGGCCTCCAGCGTAGTGCTCGGCCTCCCTCCTTGAAGTACCTGCGCCCCCAAGACCACGGCGACCCGGGGCCTGGCCGTTATGCCCTCAGGCACCAGGATCGATGGCAGGCCCAGATACACCCTCAGGAGTTCGGTTAGTTCCCCGAGGACACCTCCCCTAGATTGACCCTTCAACGCCGGGCCCCGCGCCTTGCCCGCTCCAGATCTCCTGGCGAGTTGACGTTCATCAGCAGGAGGTCAGGGTTCCCGAAACGTCCTAACTCGTCTCCTACGTACTCGACCTCGCCGACACCCTCCAGAAACCCGTGCACGGCCCGCGCCCCGCCGTCGAGCGCCGTCCCGAGGCGTGGTAGCAGCGTCCTGGCGTAGGCGGCGCAAAGGGGGTGGATTCTGTCCCGGTATCGTGGGACCACAGCGAGAACACCGCCCCTCGCGAGACGGCCGAGCAGGTAACCTACCATGCTCTGCGTCAAGAAAGGCATGTCACCAGCCGCGACGAAGGTAAATGGGTAGCGAGCGTAAGCGAGACCGGCCTCCATGCCGGACAGTGGTCCGAGTCCGCCAGGGCGTTCTTCGGTGATGTATCTGACTCCTTCGAGCCTGACATCGCCGCCTCCGATTACCAGCACTTCCCTGCAGCAGTCTGTAAGCGCGTTCCTGACGCGTTCGATCAGGGGCACCCCGTCGACCTTCAGGGACAGCTTCTCGCGTCCCATCCTGCGGCTGGCGCCGCCGGCCAGGATTATGCCCGAGGCCGGACGGCTCAGGAGACCGTCCGGACGGCCGCTCCCTCTCTCAAGTCGAGGATCTTGCGACGGAGTAACCTGACGCGGCCTATGCTGCCCGGGCTACCCGTGCGGCGGGCGAGGCGTTTTGCGATGGCAAGGTCGACGGCGGTAGAGTGCAGCTTGCGGACCCTGAACCAAGTGAGCAGCCTCCCCGTAAAGAGTAGCCCAAGGTAGTAGCCCGTCCTTCGGAAGTAGCTGGGGATCATGGCGTAATCTTGCGAGGTTACCGTCCCGGCCTGGACCTCATCCCTGAGTTCGTCACGGATAGCGCGCCGTTCGATGGCGAGCCACACGATGATGATCACGATGTAAACGATGATTACGCAGAACAACACCAGGTAGGCCACGGGCCCGAACACCGTGGCCGTAAAGTTGAAAGTCGCGTGCAAAAGGATCGCCCCAGATAGACCCAGGACGGGCAGGATGACCTTGAGAACCCTGTTGTCCACCAAGGGGATGAGGCCGATGCCGATCCCCGTAAGCGAGGTGAAAGACGCGTGGGCGAAGCCGCCGAAGAGCCTGCGAACGATGTACGTCTCCGGACCGAACTGTAGACCGTAGAGCAGGTCCTCGGCGATGGCGAAGCCGAAACCGACGGCCGAGCCATAGACGATACCGTCCATCACGCCGGCGAACTCGACCAACCCGCTCCGGCGGCGCGCGAGGTAGGCGATAAAGAAGATCAAGAGCAGGGCGGCCCCCTTGGAGCACTCCTCCACAACGGGCGCCTCGACGACCGCGGTGAAGAAGCTTGCGGTCCTCATGTTCGTCACCGAGCTGAGCGTGAGCTGGAAGAGCGTGTTGAAGACCAGCGAGACCGTCGTCGCCACGGCGAATCCCCAGATGAAGACTGGTATCACGTAGCGCAGCGGTTCCCGCTCGTAGAGGTCTATAGCCCGGATGAAGAGGAGGTAGATCACGGCCTGCAGGATGCCGAGCCAGATCAGCGTACCGCTCAGGCCCACGAGGTTGGCTTTCCCGAGTGTGACATGGACCGCAGTATACCCGCTCCTGATAAAATACCCTTGTCCTTACCGAGAGGAGTGGATTGGACAGGGATCTCCGAGACCGCGATTCTATACTGGCCGGCCTGCGTCACCTGACCCACGGGGTCTACGTGATGGGAACCCGGCGTGGCCGCCAGTCCAACGCCATGACGGCATCGTGGGTGATGCAGACCTCCGAACGCCCCCCGTGCCTGGCGGTCGCCGTCAGGAGCGACCGTTACACGCACGACATCGTGCTGGAGAGCGAGACCTTCGCCCTCAGCGTCCTGCGCGACGATCAAGTAGACGTCGCGACCCACTTCGCGGACACGAGCGGCGAGTACCACGATAAGCTCCAGGGCATCCCCTACGGCCTCACGCCTGGGGGCTCGCCTTTCCTACTCGACTGCCTGGCCTACCTGGACTGCAAGGTCATCGACAGGGCCCGCGCGGGAGACCACACCGTGGTCGTCGGCGAGGTAACGGCCAGCGACACCCTGGACGAGAGCTACCCCCTGATCTACGACCCCGCCGAGTACGAAGAGGCCCTCAGGTAGACGGACACCGATCGGCGTAGGATCCAACGTCTCGGGGTACAATACATTCGAGAGAACGAATTGATAGTCTGGAGGCTTGCTATGGATGCGACCTTACAGAAGACAGGCATAAGATTATATACGGGCGACTACTGCCCGTTCTGCCGTCGGGTGAGAAATGAACTGGAGCGGCTCGGGCTCGACTACGAGTCCGTAGACGCCGACGCAGACATGCGTGAGGAGGTCATCAGGCTCTCGGGACAGCGGGCGATCCCGATCCTCACCATAGGCGACGAGGTCCTCGTCGATTCCTCGCACATAATCCGCGAGCTCCGCAACCGCTACGCCTGAAGGTCGGGGGGGAGCTCACCCCCGTCCCGCCTTTCGAGGACGTACTCGGCGTAGAGAGTCAAGGACTCCTCGGGCCCGTACTCGAGGAAAGCCCTGGCTTTACCCACGGGGTCGAGGACGAAGTCCCCGATCTCGACGACGGGTCCTTCCCCCCACTCCTCGGGCGGGCGCCACACCCCGGGTGGGCTGACGTTACGGCGGATGATCTCGCCCAGAAAACATCCGAGCCCGGACACGAGCCCGCCGGAGAGGGGCGTACTGTTGTGGGCTTCGTCGCCTTCGAGGGCGGCCATCAGTAGCTCTTCGATGAGCGGCAGGTACCCCGGCTCGTAGTCGAGGTCGACGCCCCAGTGGTTGCTCCCGACCTCCCGGAAGAGGCCAGCGCACACCTCGGGCCGTTCCGGTGTGAGCCGCGCGAGGTCGAGCTGCAGGAGTGCGGCCGGCGAGGTGCCGAAGTAGAACTCGACCTCGGGGGGCACGGGGTAGCCGCTCAGTATCTCCAAGCCCGCGCCGGCGTGCTCCGAGCTCCGCAAAATAGCGGCCTTGTCGAGCGCCTCGCCGGACTTCCGGTCGTCCCACGGTCCGGTCGCGACCTCGACGAAGAAATCCCTGTCGTCCTGGCGCAGGTATATAGGAAGGATCACCCGTCCGAGGGGAGACTCGATCTCTTTGAAGAGCTCGAGGATCGTGCCCCCCCGCTCTTCCAATTCTCCGGCCACCCTGAGGATCGTGACAGGACGAGGGGCGTCGCGCTCGATCTGTATGGGATCCGTATTCTCTTCCTGAACCGCTTCCACACCTTCTTCGGGGGTCTGTTCTCCGTCTCTCCGGATCATCCCGGTAAGCCTCCCATCAAGCCACGAACCCGCAGATTCTAGCATCGACGAAGATTTGCCGGAAGCGCCTCTATACACTACCCTTACCCGATGCCAGAACCACAAGAGTTGCTCCTAATTCGTCACGGACAGTCCACGGCGAACGCGAGAGGCATCTGGCAGGGCCAGATGGAGTTCCCACTCTCGGAGAGGGGCAGGGTGCAGGCTGGCCTGGCAGGACTCGGCCTCGCCGGCGAGCCGTTCGACGGCCTCTACTCGAGCCCGCTCTCCCGTGCTTTCCAGACCGCAGAGATCATCCGCGATCGTACGAGGTTCGCGGGCGAGGTCGTCCCCGTCGACGGCCTGAGCGAGAGGAGTGGCGGTATCCTCGAAGGCCACACCTGGGCCGAGCAGGAGCAGCGCAACCCCGAGCTGGCGAAGAAGTTCCTCGCGATCCCCGAGGAGGAACGCTGGGCGCTCGTCGGCGCCGAGACGGACGAGGAGATCATCGCGAGGTTCGAAGAGGCCCTCTCGTCTATCCGCGCCCTCCACCCCCGCGGTTCGCGCATCGTCGTCGTCTCGCACGGAGGAGTAATGCGGGCGTATCTGAGGGAACTTTTCGGACCAGAGGTCATGCCCGGCGCCCAACGGGCGGCCAACGCTTCGATCACACGCCTGCAATGGGGTGAGATGGGACCGCGCCTGCTCGAGGTAGCCTCGACAGCGCACCTGAGCGAAGACCCAGGCCCCTCCACAACAGAGTAGGGAGAGGTTTCAAACCTCCCCCCCTACGCTAGCCCAACGGCCTGACGCTTCGGGCGTTCGGACCCCGGTCGTTACGACCGACTTCGTACTCTACTTCCCCGCTGGGGGAGAGTTCCGAGGGATCACCCTGTACCTCAGAATGGTGGACGAAAAGATCATCGCCCGTGGGTCGTACCAGGAAACCGTAACCTTTCTCTGCGTCGAACCACTTGACGCGCCCCCGCTCGCGCGGCAGCCCGGACCCCTGTTCATCGGACGTCCCGTCGGGGATAGTAACAGGCATCGCGAGGTCGTCTGCGGTCGCTGACTCTCCCCCGTCGGCCTCGAGCACGATGGAGTCTTCGGCCACCTTCACGACGACGGCCTCCACCCCTGCCCAGTGCTCCTTCCAGATCGGGTCCTCAGCGATGGAAGGATCGAGCCACAGGCCCCAACCGTCGCGTTCGCCGTGGTCGAGGACTCCCTCGAAGACGCTCTCGGGCTCGCGAGGCCCGCGCTCGCGCCGGTAGATGTCGTTGCGTGAACGGAAGGACTGTACCGAGGATGCGCTGGTGCCTAGGGCGTCTGCGATCCAGTCGTCCGTCTTGCCCGTCTCCACCCACTCCCTGATACGGTCCATGTGGGGCTTCAACGCTATGCGCTTTCTGGAGTCTGCCATGCTGCCGCCTGCTCCTTCTTAGAACCCGTTCTGGTAGATGCTGCGCTGAGCCGTTGCTTGACGAGTTATTGTTGAGAATACTTCCGGGTATTCTACCATTTCTCCTGGCTTGCTGGCGGCGTTCGGTCCTAGGCCTTCTCTTCATTCTCCTCGGAGTCCCCCTCCGGAGCAACGCCTTCTCCATCGTTCTCCCCGGACCCGGACGGCGGTTGGGGGAAATCGGTGAAACCTTCGCGGCCGAGATCCTCTAGCATCTCCCCGACGATCGGAGCGGGAAGATCGAGGTAAAGGGCCAGTCCCTCCGCTTGGGCCAGGGTCTCGTATTCGTCACCCTCGTAGCCGAGGGCGCCGAGCGCCCTGGAGACGTTCTCGGTGGGTACGAGGGTATTGCCGCCGGCCGCGACGCGCAGGTACTGGAAGAGCGTAAGATCCAGGTCCCCCACCACGCCGACGACGGGCTCCGTCTCGTGGATGCGCCGCCTCACGAAGAGGCGCGTGTCGTAGCCGTCGGCCCAGCGCCTCAGGACCTCGCTCTCGTCGACGTAGTTGTACTGGGCAACCCTGTGCTGGAACTGCCCCAGCAGCCTGCCCGTCAGGACGCGGAGGTCCGCGTCCCCGAAGAACCAGTCGTCGCCCTCGACGCTCATGATGCCACTCGCGTGGGTTATGGTCAGCGGCTCTTCTTCGTCTTCGAAAGTCTCGTGAAACTCGCGGACCATGCCGCGGATCTCATCCTCACTACGTCCGCTCTTCTTGAGCGCGCTCGCGTAGATCACCAGCGCGGGCTCGGGGCGCTCCCTGGATATCTCGTCGAACCTGCGCGCCGCCCTCTCCAGCCGCTCGTCGTAGTCCTTCAGGTTCTTGATCCTCCAGGCCGCTTCGCTCACCTTATCCGCTAACTCGACCATATTCCCTCCTCGGCTGTCAAAGAATCGTTCCTCGCAGTATAGTATCTCAGCACTGAAGCTATTCCCTACCGACCGAAGAGTCGAGGCCTCCACCCGGATTGGATTTCAGTCCGTAGACGCCGGGCGCGACCTGCGCGAAGTACGTATTCGGGTTGTCCCTGACATCAACGGAGAGCCTCGCCCTCATCGTATTCTGGGGCGTACGGCCCGAGCTCTGCAGATAACCCGACTGGAGCGCGATCTCCGTTATGTCCGTGTAGTGGAGAGGATGGCCGACCTCCTCGAGAACCTCCCGCGCGGCGGCCTTGAAGTCCACGCAGTCTGAGGCCGTCAGACTACTTCGGGGGAGACTTCGGGGTAGGCCCCGATCAGGCTGACGTATGGGCAGTGTTCCTCGAGGGCTTCGAGGGCGCGCTTCACCCTGTCTTCCTCGGGGTGACCGAGGAAGTCCGCGAAGAATACGTAGGTCCAGGCACGCTTGCGGCTCGGGCGGCTCTCGATGCGGGTAAGGTTGATCCCCTCCTCCGCGAAGGCCGAGAGCGCGTCCTTCAGAACGCCGGGGCGATCCTTGACGGAGAATACGACGCTGGTCTTGTCCTTGCCGGTCCGCGCGGCCCAGGCGCGGCCCAGCACGATAAAGCGCGTGGTGTTCGCGCGGGCATCCTGGATATTGCGCGCCAGCACCGTCAGACCGTGGGCTCCCGCCGCCAGCACGCTTCCGATGGCGGCCACACCAGGCTCGAGGGACGCCCGCCGGGCGGCCTCCGCCGTGGAATCGACCTCATCCAGGCGGGCTGCGGGGAGCTCGCGCCTGAGCCAGCTCGCGGCCTGGGCCAGGGCCATGGGATGCGAGCACACCAGGCTCACCCTCTCTATCGACTGTTCCGCGGAGATCAAATTCTGGGAGACGGGCAGGTACACCTCCCCGCAGATCTTCAGTGGGCTGTTCATCAGCTCGTCAAGCGTGTGGGTCACGGCGCCCTCCATCGAGTTCTCGACGGGCACGACGCCGTGTTCGACCTCCCCGCGTTCGACCCTGGCGAAGACCTCGGCGACCGTCGTCTGGGGTTCGAGCTCGATGCTGGTGCCGAACGAACGCAGGGCGGCCTCGTGCGTGAACGTCGCCTCGGGCCCGAGGTAAGCGACCTTGAGGCTGGCCTCGAGCGAGATGGAGGATGAGATGATCTCGCGGAAAACGGCCTGCAGTCCGCGCCTGGGGAACTCCCCATCGCTGAGGGTCGCGACACGGTCGAGGACGACCCGCTCTCTGGCAGGTGCGTAGGCCGCCAGCCCGTTCTTGTGCTTTATCTCACCTATCCTCCGCGCCAGCCAGGCACGCCTGTCGAGCAGACGCACGATCTCCTCGTCCACCGAGTCTATGCTTTCGCGCAGGGTATGCATCTCGTCCGGCGAGTCGGGAGCCTGAGGGCCGTGGGTGGTGTTCTCGTCGGGTGGGAACATGGGTATGCGTCCTTCGGTAGGTGCCGGGTTCGGGCTCAGGGTAGGAGGAGCATGGCCGCGGGCCGGGCACGCCCCTCCCCGGTAAATCGCCGCAACGCACCGTAAGCGAGAATCATATCGGCCTCAAACTACCAGAAGAGCGCGGCGCCTGTCAAAAGCCCCCGAGGCCGAACAAAAGGAGCACGACCACCACGGCGGCCAGCGCGAACCGGTAGTAGGCGAAGACGAGCAGGCTGTGCCCGGAGAGGTAATTGAGCAGAAACCTAATGGCCAGGTACCCGACTACCCCGGAGGTGATGCTGCCGACCAGGAAGAGCAACACGTCGTTGGAGTCGATCCCCGATCCGAAGGCGTCGACCAGGCTCAAGAGCGCGGCAGCGGTCGTGATGGGGACGCTCATCAGGAAAGAGAAACGCGCCGCCTCGTCCCGCCGAAGGCCCAGAAAGAGGCCGATCGTGATCGTCGCCCCCGAGCGCGAGACGCCCGGGAACAGTGCCGCCGTCTGGGCCAGACCTATGCCGAGCGCCTCCTTGAAGCCCAACTTGTCGGAGGTGCGGGTCTGCCGGCCCACGACCTCGCCCACGATGAAGAGCGCGCCCACAAGCACCAGGTTGAACGCGACGAGCCAAGGCGAGCGCACCTCCTCCTCGAAGAAGTTCTGGAACAAGAGTCCGACGACGCCCGCCGGGATGCAGGCAACCAGGATCAAGTACACCATGCGCTGGTCCCGGTCCGCAAGATCCGGACCCCGCAACGAAGCCACGAAGGCGGCCGCCATACGCATGAGATCCCGCCAAAAATACACCACGACGGCCAGCACTGTACCCGTGTGGATCGAGGCGTCGAACGTAAGCCCGAAGCGGTCCTGATCCATGCCCAGAAAGTATTGCCCGAGTAACAGATGGCCCGAGCTGGAGACCGGCAGGAACTCCGTGAGCCCCTGCACCACCCCGAGAAGTATCGCTTGAACCAGCTCCAGCACGCGGAGATATTAGCCTATCCGCGTCCGGTTTCCAGCGGCTGACCGGGGGCTACCCGACAGGCCAGGTATACGTTTCGTTTCGGAGGAACCCTACTGGAGGGTAGCGTGGCCTCTAGATTCCGCTTAGCACGGCGAGGGCTGCGGGGTCTTTGAGGGTGATGCGCCCCGCCTCGACCTCGATCACGTCGCGGTTACGCATCTCGTTGAGGACCTTGGTGACCGACTCCCTGGTGGAGGCGACCATGGCGGCGAGGTCCTGGTGGGTCAAACGAAGGCCTATCGTCACGAGGCCGTCCCTGCTCTGGCCGAACTTCTGCGCCAAAAGGGGCAGCAGATTCGCGAGCCGCACCTCCGTCTCGCGGGGCAACAGACACTGGACTAGCTCCTCGTACTGCACGAGACGCAACTCCAGAAGGGTCATGAGCTTGAAGGCGGCCTGCGGTTCCTGGCGTACGGCGCGTTCGACGAAGATCTTGGGTACCTTGGTCACCCTGCACTCCGTAACGGCCTCGGCGTAAGCGCGTTGCCTGGTCTCCCCGGCGAAGGCCAGATGGCCGAAGATATCCCACGGCTTGAGCAATCGTAACGTAGCCTCCTTGCTACCCGAGTAGGGCCTGAACAGCTTCAGTACCCCCGAGGTCAGCACGTAGAGGGCGTCACCGTACTCCCCCTCGTTGTAGATGGCGTCCCCCGGTCCATAGACCCTGTCGGCCGTGGCGATGCCCATCTCGTCGAGCAGCCGCAAGAGCGACCGGCACTCCTGCTCCTGCAGTTTCGTGTACTCGGTCAGGGAAATATCAACGGCCACGTGCGTCTCCTCCCTGCGATTCCGCCCCAGAACCACACCGATACTCGCGAACCTCGGGGCTGAGCGTGCTACACATTGCTACATTGTACATTACGAGCGGGCGAACATGAGAGAAATTCGCAGGACGTGCCTCGTTGATTGGGTTAGAATGGCGCTGAGGTTCGTACTCGAGAGAGGAGACAAGGTGCGGGAGCGGCTGGCATTCGGGATCCTGATCCTGCTACTGATCTGCCTGTTCGCCTTTACCTTCGCCGTACTCGGGAAGGGTGAGTATGAACCGACCGGAGAGAAGCCCCAGCTGCTCTCTCAAAGCCTGGCCTGATCCTCAACCCGGGCCGGAAGCCTCCGGCGCACGCTCGACCGCGACCCGATAGGACGTCATCCTGGGGTGGCCCGTCAGTAGTTCGCCCGCTCCGCTGCGGCCATGCGCCCTGGAGAACGCATCGCTGTCAATCCAAGCCTCGAACGATTCCCGATCCCGCCAGCGCGTAACGACGAGCACCTCGTCCCCCGCATCGGACTCGAGAACCTCCATGGAGACGAACCCTGGGAACCCCTGTACGTACCCGCGGCTTTCGGCAAAGCGGTTCACGATCTCGTCTGCGGCTCCTTCTTTGACGGGCAGGCTGTTGAAGATCGCGATCACGTATACCTCCCAACTACCTAGCGGGCTACCACGATACCGCCGCCACCGACGCGTTGGGCCATCTTGAGCGCCTTGAGGGTCTCCCCCATCAACTCCCCCGGATCCGTTCCGTGTGCCGGATACTCGGCGACACCTACGTCCACTTCGAACTCTGCCATGCCCTCCACCAGGCGTCCGAGCACCCGCTCCGCCAACCGGTAGCCACCTTCACCGCTCTCGCCGGGCAGGATCACACAGACCTCGTCGTCCCCGAAGCGGGCGAAAAGGGAGCCCTGCGGCGAGGACGCCTGCACGGCCTCGGCTAGCGTGCGCAGGACCTTCCTGGCGCGCTTGATCTTCCCCGCCGCGACGGTCTCGGTAAAGCCGGCGACGTCGAAGACGGCCACGGAGAACCTCTCATACGAATCTATGGCCCGTGGCAGAAGTAGCCGGTTTAGTTGATCTCTGTCGGGCAGCCCGGTCACCAGGTCGGTGGCGGTAGCCCGCCCGAGAGCCTGCTCCATATCGCGCCGCACTATGGCGTCGAAGGCCTCCAGTCCGGCCTCGGTAAGCCAGTCCGAAGCCTGCATCAGCTTGGCGAAAAACCCCGAGACCTCCCCCCCATGCAGCCCGCCGAGGTCGACCCCAGCCTCGACCGAGCGCCAGATGCACCGTCGCAGGACGCTGAAATCTTCTATGACCCCTACCGCGTCCCTGCCCAAATCGTGCTGGTACTCGGCGATCCTGCGGACCATAGCCCTGGTCGCCCCACCCCGGGAAAAGGTCTCGACCGTCTCCGTACTGCGTAGAAATGCGACGAATACCGAGACCAATTCCTCCATACCGGCGAGCATGCGATCATAGACCCCGTCCTCGTTGTCTCCACGCCTGCGCGCCTGCCAGCAGGCCACGATGTTCGCGATGTCCTCGCTTATGCGGTCCGGGATGCGGGAGGCATTCTCCATGAGCCCAAGTATAACCGCGCCCGCCGCAAGACACCGTAACGCGACGACGAAGCGGGCCACATGCAACTATTTCGCGTCGACATACGTATGTATCAGTGTAGTGGCAAGCGGTAGTGAGACCTGGTGAGGAGAGAGCCCTCGGAGAGGTTTAGGGAATTAAACCTCGCGGTAGAACCAATAGTAGTTTCCAGAACTGATTTCGGGTAAGATGGGTGTGTAGTGAGGAGGGTATTTTGAAGGCCAGTTTCGAGAAGCGGAAGGAAAATCACAAAATCGAGCGGGAATCGGAGACTCCCGAACTCCTCGCCAAGTATCTCGCGCACATCGGGCAGGGCAATCTCCTGACGCACGCCGAAGAGATAGACCTCAGCGTGAGGGCCAAGGCCGGCGACAAACGGGCCAGGCAGCGGCTCATCGAGAAGAACCTGAGGCTCGTGGTCAGCGTTGCCAAAAAGTACCGCGGCTACGGGCTCCCCTTCGAGGACCTTATCCAGGAGGGCAACATAGGCCTGATGAAGGCCGTCGAGAAGTTCGACCCCGACAGGGGCTTCAGGTTCTCCACGTACGCGACCTGGTGGATCCGTCAAGCCGTGCAGCGTGCCGTGGCGGACAAGGGCCGCACCATCCGCGTCCCCGTGCACATGACGGAGAAGATCAGGAAGGTCAGCCGCGCCATGAGCGAGCTGGCCCTGGAGATCGAACGCGAGCCCACCGAGGAAGAGGTCGCCAGGCGCCTCGACTGGGACCCCGACGAGGTGCGCCTCACCATGCGCGCCATGCCGGACGCGACGAGCCTGGATCAGCCAGTATCCAGCGAGGAGACCGCCTCCCAGCTGGGTGACTTCATCGAGGACGATAAGGTCTCGGATACGCCCGATACCGTGATGCGCGAGATGGAGACGGAGCATCTCAAAGAGGCGATCGAAGGTCTCCCCGAGAGGGCGCGCTACGTACTCGTCAGGCGCTACGGTCTCGACGACCGCGAGCCGGCCACCCTCGCCGAACTCGGCGACGAGCTGGACATTTCGCGCGAGCGAGTCAGGCAGCTCCAGCGAGAGGCTGAACGTATCCTGAAAGGTGGAGAGTACGGCCGCGTCCTGCGCGACGCCGTAGCATAGCGAAGGTAGCAAAGTGGTTTAACCACTTTGCTACCGCTTTCAGCTCTCAGCTTCTTGTTTTCGCCGCATGCCACTCGCGCTCTAGTTCGTTTTTGCTGCGTCAGAAACGAGAAGAAGCGCGGTCCTGCGCTTTTGGCTTCCCGCTTTGGTAGTCTATGACGCCGTGAAGGGCGACAAGAGGATGTACCTGCTGCTCTCGACCGCGGCATTCCTAGCTTGCTCGGTCGTGGCCGGCGCAGGGCTGTTCCAACCTCTCGACGTCCTGATACTCGACGCGGCCCAGAGAACAGACACAGGGGTCCTCGATGCGATCGGGTTGGTAACCTCCGTGGCTGGCGGGGTCGAGTTCGTCGCCGTCGCCACAGTCGCGCTCGCAACCAGTCTGCTACTCCTCGGAAGGGGCCCTCTCGCCCTACGCCTCGTCATAGCCTTCCTGGTTACGGGACTGATCGAGCTCGCAGCAAAAACGATGGTACCCCAGCCTCCCGTACCCGAGGATGCCATGCGAACGCCGGACCCCTCGTTGCTCGACGTGAGTACGCCATACCCCTACCCCAGCGGGCATATGCTGCGCTCGGTCCTCCTGCTCGGGGCCATCTACCTTTTGTGGCCGAGCAGACCGGCCAGGATCGCACTCTTGATCTTCCTAGCCGCATCGGCTGTGAGCAGGGTCTACCTCGGAACGCACTGGCCCTCCGACGTCCTCGGTGGCGCCCTGCTCGGCCTCGCCGGACTCGCCTGGACGTTTGAAAAGCAGTCAGCTTTCAGCGGGCAGCCATCAGCCAAGGACCCATGAGCTACCCACCATGGGGAGACGATCAAACTTGACGTGCCGTCAGGCCGAAAATCGATGCAACGCGAATGAGCGACCGATCCGTCGCCACAAGGCTGACAGCTGAAAGTTGAGGGCTGAAAGCTTCCGACCAGAGGGAGGAACATGAAGATCACCGTCGTAGGATCGGGTACCGTAGTTCCACGCCTCGAGAGGCGCCAGAGCTGCGTCGTGGTACGCGCCGGTGGGCAGACGCTCGTCTTCGACCTCGGTTCGGGCGCGGTCCGCGGCATGCTCGAGTCGGGCCTTGACCCCTTCGCCGTAGACCGCATCTTCTTTACGCACTTCCATCCAGACCATACGGTAGACGTCGTTCCCCTACTCTTCGCCATCAACTACGGCGCACCCGAGAAACGTACCCTGCCGCTCTACCTGAGCGGTCCCGAGCCCTTCTTACGGTTCTGGGGCTCCGTGATGGAAGTCTGGGGAAAGTGGATGTCCGGCGACCACGCCACGCTCCTCTCGGAGCTATCCCAGGAGTGCCCATCCCCCATCGACCTCGCCGGATGCAGGCTCTCGTGGGCACCGGCGGAGCATCGCAGGGAGAGCATCGCCTACAGGCTGGATGCCGAAGGCGGCGCATTCGTATACACGGGCGACACCGAATACAGTGGGTCCGTAGTCGAACTGGCGCGGGGCGCAGATACGCTCCTGATCGAGTGTTCCTTCCCCGACGAAACCCCCGTTCCCGGCCACCTGACGCCTTCAGGCGTAGCACGTATCGCCAGCGAGGCAGGCGTACGTCGTGTCGTCCTAACCCACATCTACCCGGCGGCGGATGATCTAGACCTCGTCACCGAAGTGGGAAGGGGCTACGAAGGCGAGATACTCGTCGCCGAGGACGCTCTGGAGCTCGAGGTCTAGAGCGTTTCGCGAAGCACGGCTTCAGGTTACAGGCCCCAGGATTAAGGCGGTACACCTCCTCTACCGATCCAAATCCTGAAGCCTTTTACCAAGTACGTCCAATCACCATCGGTTAGGCATCCCTAAGCGTCATTCCCGCGCAAGCGGGAATCCACGTCCTTTGGAGTCCTTGTCGGATACGAAGCGATCTCGTGGCTGCCTGACATGCCTCTCTCTTTTTCCGGACTTGGATTACTCCGAGCAATCGGCGCAGCGGCCGTACAGGGTGATCTCGTGCCAATCCGTGACGAAACCGGTCTCCCGTTCGACCTGCAGGGCCAGATACTCCATCAGC
>Ga0196962_10000265_pt1 | contig 24981 bp, 20 predicted proteins | sample S3v_20metaG_FD_183186 | JGI IMG/M metagenome (GOLD analysis project Ga0196962, IMG submission 183186) | Soil microbial communities from Anza Borrego desert, Southern California, United States - S3+v_20 | ecosystem: Environmental > Terrestrial > Soil > Desert | place: USA: California | collected...
GCGGCGACCGTCGCGGCCCCGGCCAAGACCCCGCCCGCCGCGGCGACCATGGCGGTCGGCACCTCGCGGCGCAGTACCGGCGCCAGGCCGGACTCCGCGTAGGGCAGCGGCAGCGCCCGCACCGGCTCCGCCTCGCTCGGCGCGGCGTCTTCCTCGGCGAGAACCTCGCCGTCCAGTTCGAGCTCGCTCACCCGGCCGACTCTAGCGAGACCCCCAGCCGCCTCCCCCGTTCTCACCGCAAACTGCGCTCGTAAATGCGGTAACGCTTGACGATCTTCGCCCCCATCGCTTCCAGGCCGCGGTTCATCGCCTCGTTCGACTCGAGGATCCAGCCTGCCTCGCCATGTTTGAACCTGGTGCGGGCGGCGGTGTCGAAGTGCTCGACGTAGAGCGCCGCGGCGACGCCGGTGTGCTGGTGCTCGGGCTTGACGCCGAGGAAGCCGACCCGGACCTGGTCGGCGATCCGCAGCCGCCTCAGGTAGTGCCACCACCCGGTCGGGAAGATCCGGCCGTTCATCTTGCGCAGCACCTGGTTGAGGTCCATCACCGTGATCGCCACGGCGATCGTCTCCCCGTCCTTTTCGGCGACCATGAACCAGTTCGGGGTGAAGACCAGCTGCAGGTTGAGCGCCTCGGCGTCGAGATCCGCCTTCGAGAGAGGCGCGAAGCCCCAGTTCTGCGCCCAGGCGGCGTTGTAGATCTCCGCGAACCGGTCAATGTCGGCGCGCAGGCCGCGACGGGTCATCTTGCGGATCGTGACGCCGTGCTGTTGGCGCGCCGCCTCGTCGAGCTCGAAGAGGACCGGCAGCATCCGCTCGCGATCCTGGATCTCGAGTTTCCACGAGTAGAGGTCCATCGCCTTCTCGAGGCCGGCCTCCTCACAGAGGCGCTGGTAGTAGGGCGGGTGCCATGGCTGGCGGATCAGCGGCTGCAGCTCGAAGCCCTCGGTGAGCACGCCGCTCTCCTCGTTCACCGAGAAGTCCATCGGCCCGACCATGCGGTCGCAGCCGCGCTCGCGCAGCCAGGCCGCGGCGGCGTCGAGCAGGGCGGCGAGAACCTCGGGGTCCTCCTCCAGCTCGAGGAAGCCGAACATCCCCCAGCGGCTCCCGTGGTACTCGTTGAAGGCGTGGTCGATCTGGGCGCTCGCCCGGCCGACCACGCGGCCGTCGCGCCAGGCGAGGAAGTACTCGGCCTCGCCGTGCTTGAAGAACGCGTTGAGCCGGCGGCTGAGGAAGAGATGCCGCTCCAGCTTCAGCGGCGGCACCCAAGGCGTCCCGACGTGCAGGCGGTAGGGCAGGTCGACGAAGCGCTTCACGGCCGCCGGCCCGCGGGCGATCCGTATCGAGACGCTTGCCATGGGGGCCGCAACCTACACTCTGCGGAGATGAGCGAGACCGCGAAGGCTCCGGTCGACGTCTTCGAGAAGGCGCGCAGCCACGACCGGCTCGAGCAGCTCGAAGCTGCCAAGGAGCACGACCTCCTCCCCTACTTCCGCCTGCTCACCTCGCAGGCCGGGCCGGTGGTCGAGATGGAAGGCCGCGAGACGATCATGCTCGGCTCCAACAACTACCTGGGGCTGACCGGCGACGAGCGGGTCAAGCAGGCGGCGCGCGAAGCGCTGGAGGCCTACGGGACCGGCGTCACCGGCTCGCGCCTGCTCAACGGGACGACGCCGCTGCACGTCGACCTCGAGCGGGAGCTGGCCGAGTGGATGCGGACCGAGGACGCGATCGTCTACAGCACCGGCTACCAGACCAACCTCGGCTGCATCGGGACGATCCTCGGGCCGAGCGACACGGTGATCTGCGACTCCGGCGACCACGCCTCGATCCTCGACGGCTGCCGCCTCTCCGGCGCCAAGCTGCGCCCCTTCCGCCACAACCGCATGGACAAGCTGGAGAAGATGCTGGGGCGGGCGGCCGACGACGGAGGCGGCGTCCTGGTCGTCGTCGACGGCGTCTTCTCGATGGAGGGCGACGTCTGCGACCTGCCGCGGATCGTCGAGCTCTGCAAGACCCATGGGGCACGGCTGATGGTCGACGAGGCGCATGGGGCCGGGGTGCTGGGCGCGCGCGGCGCCGGCGCCTGCGAGCTGTTCGGGCTCGAGGACGAGGTCGACCTGCGGATGGGGACGTTCTCCAAGAGCCTCGCCTCCTGCGGCGGCTTCATCGCCGGCCCCGCCGACGTGGTCGAGTACCTGCGGGTCGCTTCGCGCTCGTTCGTCTTCAGCGCCTCCGCGGTGCCGGCGGCGGTCGGCGCGGCGCTGGGGGCGCTGCGGGTGATCCGGGAGGACGGGCCGGAACTGTTCGAGCGCCTGCTCGCCAACGCCGAGTACCTGCGCGAGGGGCTGCGGCACCTCGGGCTGAAGGTTGTCGAGCCGGGGGCGCTGCAGGACGGCACGGTGGCGACGACGCCGGTGGTGCCGGTGATCGTCGGCGACGACTGGCAAGCGGTGCTGCTCTGGAAGGCGCTCTACGAGGCCGGCGTCTACACCAACGTCGCGATCCACCCGGCGGTGCCGCCCGGCGGAGCGCTGCTGCGGACCAGCCTGATGGCGACGCACGAGCGCGAGCACCTCGACGGGGCGCTGGGAACGATCGCCAGGGTGATCGAGGGCTTCCCGGAGCTTCCTAGATCCTGACCACTCGGCGATAACCGATTCTTCACCTCCCCCTGCGGGGGTAGTTTCAAGCTTGTCCAGACGGATACAGAGACTTGCTGGAACCGAAATTGTTGCTCTTAGCGACCGGGCCGCAGCCGCGCATCGCCGCGCTGGGTTGACGGCCCCTACCCACACGACGTAGCGTGGCCTCCTCGCCGGTCACCCAGGCGGGTGGACGATTCAGACTCGTTCCGGCCCAGACCCAGCCCTTTGGCAGGGGCGGCGGTCGCGGGTCGGGGAGCGAGATGACCAGTTAACCGATTCCTTGAAGGGAGGAGTCCCAGTGGACGCTGCCACCACGACGGCCCCTGCAACGACGATCGCACCTTTGGTCGAGCCCCCGCAACACATGCGAGCGCTCGAACGAGCCAACCTCGGCCGGCTTGCCCGTGCCGAGCTGAAGCGAGCGATCGCCCGCGGTGATGCCGACCCGTCGGAGATCGTCCGCGACTGCCCCTGGGAGACCGAGAGCATGACCCTGGCCGAGCTGCTGACCAGCCAGCGCCGCTGGGGCCGCACCCGCGCCCGCAAGTTCCTCATGCCCCTCTCCCTCAACGAGAACAAGCAGCTGGGAACCCTCACCGAGCGCCAGCGCCGCCTGCTCGCCACCGAGCTCGCCGCTCGGGCCGCCGGCCGCGGCGAAGCGCTGGCCGTCTGAGCCGCTGGCTCAGCCGCGCATTCCCCCGACCCGGAAGCTGAGGCCTCCGGAGGCGCGCTGGAATGCGCGGCGAGCCAGGTAGAAGACGATCGCGAAGGAGACCGCGCCGATCGCGAGGGCGACGGCGAGAATCGTGTCGCCGACGTACCAGACCAGGGCGGTGACGAGCACGAAGACGAACCCGGCCAGCAAGGTGGTGTGGGAGCGGTAGCCGGCGAAATGCTCGCGGATCGCGACCTCGAGGCCGCCGAGTCCGGCGCAGGCGACACCGACGCCGATCGCGGTGGGGCTGCCCCCGATCAGGCCGAACAGGAGGAAGACGATCCCAGCGAGGATGACCAGCTCGGCGAGGGGGAACCTCCCCCAGGGCGCGGGCGGGCGCTCGTCCGGCGAGGAGACGCGCGGCGCCGGCTGGGAGGAGCTCTTCATGCCCTTGCGCGACTTACTCAACGGCCGCAAGCCGCCCGGCTAACGGGCATCCCGAGGAGACCTTGACCCGCCACCAGCCCATCAGCATCCCGATCGGCCCGAGCCGCGGGCGCGAGTGCCAGTGGCCGCATCCGGGCAGGCCGAGGTCGTCGCGGCTGACCCGGACCCACTTGTACGCGGCGGGGGAGGCGAGCATCCGCTCCAGCAGCTCGCGGTTGCCGGCCTCGACTCGCTCCTGCTCGCGCAAGGTCAGACGGGCGTCGGCGACCCGCTCGGCGAGCTCGTCGCGCAGCCGCTCTAGCTGACCGAGGTCGAGAACCCGGGGCTCGGCCGCAACGGCGTCGACGCGGTGCTCGACCCCGACTCGGCCGAAGCCCTCGGCCAACAGCGAGGAGAGCTCGCGCTCGAGCCGACCGATCTGGCGCCGCAGCTCGGTGCGGGCAAGGCGCTCGTCGATATCGACGGGACGCGCCGTCAGTGCGTCTGATCTTGCGAGCAGATCGGGCATCGGCCTGCAATGAGTGTAGATCACCGCAGCGTCGCCGCCGCCATCCAGAGCGCCTCGGAGACGGAGATCTGGGGAACGCCCTTGACCTGCACGGCGACCACCGAGAGGCGGCGGCTGTGGGGCTCGACCGCGTAGCCCTCGGCGGTCTCGCCAAAGAGCAGGCCGACGGGGCGGCGTTCGTCGGCCAGGATCAGGGTGCCCTGCGCCAGCTCCCCGGGACGACCGGGCAGCGACTCGCCCGGGGCGGAGTCGCGAATGCAGAGCCGCCCGTCGAGGCGGTCGGCGTCGAAGGCCCGCAGGGCGACCCCGGTCTCGATGATCGCCACGTTGAGCGCGTCGACGGGGAGGCCGTGGCTTTTGAACGCGCCGTCGTGCAGCCGGTCGAAGGCGAGCTGCTCGATCGGGGTCCGTGTGCGGTCGGGGTCGAGGCCGATCTGGCGGAAGAAGACCCGGTAGGCCCACGGGATCGGCTGTTCGCGCAGCCGGATCACCTGGGCGCCGTAGAAGCGGTCGGAGAGCCCGCGCAGGCGCCGCCGCACCGGCTCGGGGCTGCGGCCGGGCCGGGCATCGACATCGATCCAGGCGATCCCCAGGCCCGGGAACTCGGCCGCCAGGTGCGGGGCCACCCAGCCCTGCTCCGGCGAGGGGTCCCAGCCGATCTGCGGCTCGGCGGACCCGTGGCTCATCGCAGCCGTTCCGCCGCCCGGGAGGCGTCGAGCAGCCGCTCGACCCGAGCGCCGAGCTCCTCGAAGGTGAGCTCGCCGCCGCTGGCGCTCTCCAGCGTCCCGCCCGGATAGGCGTAGGCGAAAGTGGGGCAGCCGCCGATTTTGTAGAGGCCGGCGACGGCGCCGTCGCGGTCGTAGCCCACCGGCATCTCCCAGCCGCGACTGCGGATCAGATCGCGAACGGCATCGCGGTCGTCGCGCACGTTCAGCGAGAGGAAGTTCACCTGCCCACGGTAACGCCGATCGACTGCGTCGACCACGTCCTGCTGATCGACGCAGCTGCTGCCCCCTTTGGTGAACCAAAACGAGATCACCAGGGGCCGGTCGAAGAGGTCGCAGACGCGGATCGCTTCGGCGGCGTCGATCCGACAGGCGGGAGGCCGGCGTGCTTCCTCGGGGCACGGGATGGCGGAGCTTTCGCAGTCGTCCTGGGAGACGTTGGCATCCCCTTCCAGCTTCGGCGCGGCCGCCGCCGGCACGGCGAACTCCGGCAGCGGCCACCGCGGCGGCTGCCGGTCGAGGCCCAAGGTCCCCCCTCCTCCGTCCCCGCCCAGCGAGTTCAGCGTCGCGACGACGATCACGGCGAGGAAGATCAACCCCACGGTTATCGAGTAGCGGTCTTTCACCGCTCCTCGCTCCAAAGCAGCGCAGCGGGCAGGACGAGCATTACCCCCAACAGGGCGACGGAGAGGTCGACGACGGTGACGATCCCGAAGTCCCGCAGCATCTGGATGTCGCTGGCGACGAGCACGGCGAAGCCGGCGACTGCGGTCGCCCCCGAGGCGAGGACCGCCGCGCCGGTCCGAGCGTAGGCGCGGCGCAGCGCCGGCTCGGGCCCCTCGCCATCGCGGCGCTCCTCGTGGAAACGGCTGGCGAGGATGACGCTGAACTCGGTGCCGATCGCGATCGTCAGCGCCCCCAGCGCCGCCGACATCGGGTTGAGCGGGATGCCCGTCAGCCAGAGGATCAGCGAGGCCCAGCCCGTGGCCAGCACGGTGGGGACCAAGGGGATCAGGGTGCGGCGCGCCGAGCGATAAACCGCTAGGAGCACCAGCGCGACGGCGGCGAGCCCGGCGAGGGCGAGCCAGTAGCGGCTGGCGGAGAGCTCGCCGGCCGATTCGGCGGCCAGCACCGGCAGACCGGCCAGCTCGACCTCCACGCCCTTCGGCGGCCCGCCGGGCGAGCCCGGCTCCTCGATCTCCCCCCTCACCCTGTCGATCAGCGCCTGCTGGCCCTCCAGCGACTGGGCCCGGATCCCGAAGGAGAGCAGGGCCCGGTTGCCGACCTTCCCGGTCTCAGGATCGAGCGGCGCCACCTGCCTCAACGCGTAGGGCGAGAGCGCTCCAAGCGTCGCGTCGATCCCCTCCGCCGTCGGCTCCTCGTCCCCGCGAACGACGAAGTCGGAGAGGGCGGGGCCGGGACAGATATCTGCTTCCAGGCAGCTCGGGTTCTCGCCGGAGAACCCGTTCGCCCGCAGCACCCGCTGCTTGAAGCTCGCCATCCACGTAAGGACGGCTGGGTCCGTCAGATCGGGAGCCGTGACGCTTACGTCGAGCTGCCCCGAAACGCCGGTCGTCTCCTCCAACTCATTGAGTTCCCTCACCGCCCCGATTCCCTGCGGCCCAAGTTCCTGGATATCCGACGTGGTCTCCACCTGCGTGCCGACCCCCCACCCCAGCACGGCCAATGCCAGGCCCACGCCGAGAACCTCCACAGGGCGCTCGAGTGCGAGGGACAAGAGCCGCTCCTCGAGCGGGTGGCGCCGTAGGGAGCCCCTCCCCGAGGAAGCTTTGGCTACCGGAGGGGAGGGGGGGTCCCCTGCGGCGACAGGACCCGCCCGCCGGAGCGCCAAAACCCCGAACCCAGCGGTCAGCGCCAGCACGAACGCGATCGCAATGCCAACGAGCAGCAGCAGGCCGAAGTCCCGCACCATCGGGATCGGCGAGAGCTGGAGCGCCAAGAACCCCGCGGCCGTCGCGAGACAGGCGGTAGCGATAGTTGGACCGCTGGCCGCAGCGGCCTGCAAAGCCGCTGCGCTACCCGTGGCGCCGCCGTCCACCTCCTCGTCGAAGCGCGCCTGGAACTGGATCGCGTAGTCGACGGCCAGCCCGATCAGGATGGGCAGGACGGCGATCGTGGCCATGGTCAGGGAGCCGCCGAAGAGGCCGAGCAGGCCGAAGGCGAGTGCCGCCGCGGCGAGGGCGATTCCCAGCGGCAGCAGCCGGAAGCGGGAGCGGAAGACCAAGAGCAGGGTCGCCGCCATGACGACCACGGCGACCCCGAAGAGCAGCAGCAGGGCGTCCTTCAGCGCCGCGGTCAGGCCGTCGACCACGACCGGGACGCCGGAGACGACATACCTCCCTCCGTCCAACTGGAAGCAGGGCGCGGGCTCTCTGCCCTGCTCGGCGCAGACCCGGCGCGGCGTCGTGTCGTCGACCGCGGCTTCGATCAGCTCGATCGCCCGCCTGCGCTCCCCGTCGTCGAGGTCCGACTTCAGGCGCACGGCGATCTGGGCGGAGCGGCTGCTGGGAAAGAGATAGGAGAGCCGCGCCTTTGGCGTGCCTCGCTCCCGGCTCAGGTCGAAGACGACGGTGGCGACGAATTCCGGGTTGTCGAGGCTGGGAACGGTGGTGATCCCGTACCGGGTCGCGATCGCGAGCAGGAACTCGCGGAACCGCTCCTGCGGGACCCGCGCCGCGAGCCGCCGCAGCTGGCGATCGATCTGAACGACCGACCCGTTGAGAAAGGTGGCGGGGCCGGAGACGAACTCGACCGGGTCGAGCCTGGCCAACTCCGCGCACGGGCCGGGGATCGGCTTTCCCCCCCTGGGCACGTTCCCCGAGAGACAGCCCTCCAGGCGCAGCAGGCGGAAGATGTTGGAGCTGAGGATCAGCTCCTGCAGGTCCCCCTTCGCCAGCACGATCACCGGTTCTTCGCCGAAGGCTTCGCGCACCTCCGCGGTCGCCCGGTACGTATCGGTGTCGGAATCCGCCAGCGTTCCGACGCCGGCGTCGGTCGGGATCTGCGTCGCCCCCGCTGCCGCTAGGGCGGCGAGCACCGCGCACACGGCCACCACCGCCCGCGCGTGACCGGCGGCCCACGCCGCGACGCGGCCGAACCACCGCCCGGCCTGCACCTCAGTCCATCGAGAGCGGGCCGCTGACGTCCGCGTTGAGGAACTGGTTCACAAACGGGTTGCTCGAGTCGAAGAGCTCTTCTTTCGGGCCGGACTCGACGATCTTGCCGCTCCACAGCACCGCGATGAAGTCGGCGATCCGCCGCGCCGTGCCGAGGTCGTGGCTGATCACCAGGTAGCAGCCGCCGTTCTCGGCGTGGACCTCGCGGATCAACTCGCAGAGCAGCGCCGTGCGCACCGGGTCGAGACCCGAGTCGGGCTCGTCGAACATCACGATCGCCGGTTCCAGCACCAGCGCCCGGGCGAACCCGGCGCGCTTGCGCATCCCGCCCGAGAGCTCGTTCGGCATCTTGTAGGTGGCCTCGCTGAGGCCGACCTCCTTGAGCCGGCGGTTGACGATCTCGCCGATCTCCTCCTCGCCTTTGTCGGTGTGCTGGCGCAGCGGGAAGGCGGTGTTGTCGTAGATGTTCATCGACCCGAACAGGGCGCCGTCCTGGAACAGCAGGCCGAACTTTTTGCGCACGTCGAAGAGCTCGTCGTCGGTCATGTTCGGGATCGACTCCCCGTGCACCAGCACGTCGCCGGAGTCTGGGTAGAGCAGGCCGACGATGTGCTTGATCAGCACGCTCTTGCCGGTCCCGGAGGGCCCGAGCACCATCGAGACCTGGTCCTCGGGCAGGCCGAGGTTGAGGCCGTTGAGGATGCGGGCGCGGCCGAACTGCTTGACCAAGTCGATGATCTCGATCGCGTCCTCGCCCCCGTGGTCGCGCTTGCGGCCGGTGTGGAAGCGGTAGGGGTCGCCCTCGCGCGGGTCGACGCCCGGGATCACGAAGTCGCGGCCCATCACGGCGCCGTCCTCGCTCACGTAGGGGTCGCCAGACGTGTCGCTCACCGGCGGAGCCGCCTCTGCGCTGGTCTCCGCCTCCTGCTCGAACTCGACCTCCTCGGTCTCGTTGATGCGATCTTGCTCATCCATCGACAAGTCAGCCTCCTATCGGTGCCCTCGGGTTGGCGCCCCAGAAGACAAGGGTCCCAAGCATCCCGATGATGTGAACTAAGACGATGTTGAGGACCATCGATTTCGCCGTCGCGGTCCCCACCCCGACCGGCCCGCCGGAGGCCGTGTACCCGTAATAGCAGCCGACCATCACGATCGCGGTCGCCATCACCATGCCCTTGATCAGGCTGAAGATGAGGTCGGGAGGGTTCTGGAACATCCAGAAGATCAATAGGTAGCCGCCCGAGGAGACGTCGCCGATCTGCTCGACGACCGCGATGTAGCTGGCCAGGTACATGATCCCGATCCCGACCAGGTACATGAACGGGAAGGCGATCCAGGCGGCGAGCAGCCGAGTCGCGCAGAGGAAGGTGACGGGCGGCACGCCCATCACCTCGAGCGCGTCGATCTCGTCGGAGATCCGCATCGCCCCGAGCTCGGCGACGATCCCGGTCCCGACCTTGGCCGCGAGCATGTAGCCGAAGGCGTAGGGCATGATCTCGCGCAGGTCGCACCAGGCGGAGAAGACGCCGGCGTAGGCGGGCGCGCCCTGGGCACGCAGCAGGTAGGCGCCCTCGATCCCGCACTGGAGGCCGAGCGTGAAGACGAGGCCCCAGATGATCAGCGCCGAGCCGAGGATCAGGATCCCGGCCTGGCGCAGGCTCTCGCCGAAGAAGCGGAAGACGCGGCCCGAGTAGACGAGGCCGGCGACCCGGGAGCCGAAGCGGGCGATCTCCCCGAAGGAGTCGAGCCAGCCGCGCGGGACCTCGAGCCAGGCGTTCATCGGATCGTCTGCAGCTCCGGGTTGGTGGCGAGCATCGTCTGGGTGAAGACGTAGTTGAAGGCGAAGACCCCCATGAAGGAGATGACGACGGCCTGGTTGACGGCGCGGCCCACCCCGGCGGCGCCTCCGGACGCGGTCATCCCTTTGTAACAGCAGACCACGGCGACGATCGCGCCGAACAAGGTGCACTTGATCACCGAGCCGGCCAGGTCGAGGATCGAGGCGTTGGAGAAGAGCGTGGCGAGGAAGCCGCCGAGCGGCTGGTTGTAGAGCATCTCGGTGAGGATGCCGCCGCTGATCCCGAAGACCAGCGCGTAGATGTCGAGCAGGCCGGTGATCAGGCAGAGGGCGAGGAAGCGGGGCACGACCAGGTTCTTGATCGGGTCGACGCCCAGCACCTGCAGGGCGTCGAGCTCCTCGCGGATCTTGCGGGCGCCCAGATCGGCGGTGATCGCGGTCCCGGCGACGCCGGCGACCACGACCGCGGTCACGAAGGGGGCGAACTCGCGGATCGAGGCGAGCACGAAGAAGCCGCCAAGCCGGTCGAGGGCGCCGAACAACGAGAGGAAGTTGGCCGCCTGCAGGCCTGGCGCGCCGAAGCCGAAGGCGACGGTCGAGACCAGCAGCGGGAACCAGCAGAGCTGCAGGGCGAAGAGGAACTGGCCGATGAACTCCTCGCCGTAGGGGTACGGCGGCCTGACCGCCGAGACGAGCGTCCGCGCGGTGAGGATCATCATGTCCCCCACCTGCTCGAACAACGACTTGGCGGGCATGAACGCCCTGTTGACCGCGGATCCGACCATCATTCCTCCTCCGCGAGGGAGTCTATGGGATGGGTCCGGCCTCCCCATTAGCCGAGTGTTGAGATCCGACTAACCCCAAACCGGCGGCTCGGAAGGCGCCGGAATGCGGGCAAACCCCATGGTATGTTGCGCCCGCTTTGCGGGGGACCGGAAGACATTCCCGGGGGACCCGCCTCCAAGCCACGGCAGCCGGGGTTGCCGTCGTGGCCGTGGCGGCGCTGCTGGGCGCCTGCGGCGGCGGCGACTCTTCGTCGGAGCCGAGCGAACCGACCGGCGCCTACGACGTCGCCGTGACCGCGGCGAGCTTCCCGGCCGAGCAGGACCTCGGCCAGACCTCGCTGTTGAAGCTCGGCTTCCGCAACACCGGCGATAAGGCGGTGCCGGTGCTGGCGGTGACGATCTCGGTCGCGGGCAAGCAGGGCGAAACGTCTGCGCTGCCGTTCGGGATCCACGACCCGACCCCCGGCCTGGCGCAACCCGACCGCCCGGTCTGGGTGCTGGCCGCGACCTACCCGCGCCTGCAGGGGTCCTCGGAGCCGGGCGGCGCCTCCACCTCGAATCCCAAGACCTTCGCCTTCGGCCCGTTGAAGCCCGGCGAGACGACGAAAGCAGTCTGGAAGCTGAGCGCGGTGCGCGCCGGCAAGTACACCGTGCGCTACAGCGTCGCCGCCGGCCTGGGTGGCCAGGCCAAAGCGGAGACCCGCGGCGGCGTCGCCCCCGGCGGCTCCTTCGTGACCGAGATCACCACCGAGCTGCCCGACACCGAAGTGACCGACAGCGGCGAAGTCGTCGACAAGCCGGAGCAGCAGGGCGAATAGCGGCGAGCGACTGTGGGTAGGTACGCCCGCATGCGGAAGTCGATCTTCGTCCTCGCCGCGGCACTCGCCCTGGCGCTGCCCGCGTGCGGGTCTGCCGACGAGCCCGCGCGGAGCGGCGCGCGAGGCGAGCCCGGTTCGCAGCGCGGCGAGCGGCCCGGCGACGGCGTCGCCTTGAAGCGGATCGGCAACTTCGACGAGCCCGTCTATGTGACCGGGGCGCCGGGCTTCCCCCAGCTGCTGTTCGTGGTCGAGCAGCCGGGGCGGGTGATCGTCCTCAGCGGGGGCCGCAAGCGCGGCGCCTTCCTCGACCTGAGCCCCCAGGTCGGCTACGGCGGCGAGCAGGGGCTGCTCTCGATCGCCTTCCCCCCGGACTACCAGCAGAGCAAGCGCTTCTACGTCTATTACACGGACAAGGCCGGCAACATCCGCGTCGACGAATTCAAGCGGCGCAGCGCCACCCGCGCCGCCGCCGGCTCCCAGCGCCGGGTGATCGAGATTCCCCACCCCGTCAACTCGAACCACAACGGCGGCCAGCTCCAGTTCTTGGGCAACCTCCTCTATTTCGGGACCGGGGACGGCGGAGCGGGCGGCGACCCGCCCAACAACGCCCAAAACCGAGACGTGCTGCTGGGCAAGCTGCTGCGCATCGACCCGCGGCCGGCCGGCGGCCGGCCCTACTCGGTGCCGCCTTCCAACCCGTTCGTCGGCGAGCCCGGGCGCGACGAGATCTACAGCTACGGCCTGCGCAACCCCTTCCGCTTCTCTTTCGACACGGTGACCGCAGATCAGCCGCGGATCGCGATCGGCGACGTCGGCCAGAACGAGTTCGAGGAGATCGACTACACGAGCGTCGGCAGGGCCGCCGGCGCCAACTTCGGCTGGGACGCCTTCGAGGGCACGTCCCGCTACGACGACGAAAGCGGCGGCACTCCCGATCCCGGCGGCACGGTCAAACCGATCCTCGCCTTCCCCCACAGCCGCGGCGGCAGCTGCTCGGTGACGGGCGGCTACGTCGTCCGCGACCAGAGCCTGCGCTCCCTCTATAAGCGTTACGTCTACGCCGACTTCTGCGAGGGCCAGCTGCGCAGCCTCGTGCCGCATCTCAGGCGCGCCAGCAGCGACCGCAAGCTCGGCATCTCCGTCCCCAGCCCCAGCTCGTTCGGCGAAGACACCCGCGGCCGCCTCTACGTCGCCTCGCTCGAAGGGCCGGTTTTTCGCTTCGTCGCTAAAGTTGGCTGAGCAGCCAAACGGCGAGGCAGGCGAGGAAGGGAGCATCCGGTGGAGAGTGGGACGGCCGAGACCAGTACCGAAGCGACCCCGGCAAACGGCGCAAACGGTGGCGCGCCCGATCGGCTCGAGGTCCTGAACCCGGCAAGCGGCGAGTCGATCGCGACGCTGGAGATCGACTCCCCCGAGCGGGTCGCCGAGGTCGTCGCCCGGGTCCGGGCGAACCAGGCCGAGTGGGAGGCGCTCGGGATCGAGGGCCGGTATCGCTGGCTCGGCCAGCTGCGCGACTGGCTGCTCGACAACCGCGAGCAGGTGTTGGACACGATGCAGCGGGAGACCGGCAAGGTGCGCGCCGACGCCTCCAACGAGCCGGCCTACCTGGCAGACCTGATCAACTTCTACGGGGCCAAGGCGGCGAAGTTCATCGGCGAGGAGAGCGTCAAACCGCACTCAGCGCTGCTGGCGGCGAAGAAGCTGCGGGTCCAGTACCGGCCGCACCCGGTGGTCGGGATCATCAGCCCCTGGAACTTCCCGCTGATCCTCGCGCTCGGCGACGCGATCCCGGCCATGCAGGCGGGCGCCGCGGTCGTGATCAAGCCCTCGGAGTTCACCCCCCTCGGGCTGGCGGAAGTGGTCAAGGCCTGGAAGGAGGAGATCGGCGGCCCCGACGTGCTCGACTGCGTGCAGGGAATCGGCGAGACCGGCGGCGCCCTGGTCGACAACGTCGACTTCGTCCAGTTCACCGGATCGGACCGGACCGGCCGCAAGGTGATGGCGCGGGCGGCGGAGACGCTGACCCCGGTCAGCCTCGAGCTCGGCGGCAAGGACCCGATGATCGTGCTCGCCGACGCCGACATCGACCGCGCCTCAAACGCGGCTGCCTGGGGCGGGATGATGAACTCGGGGCAGATCTGCATGTCCGTGGAGCGGATCTACGTCGAGGAGCCCGCCTACGACGAGTTCGTCGCCAAGTTGACGGCGGAGGTCGGGAAGCTGCGACAGGGGGCCGACGGCGCCCGCGACCCCAAGGACGTGGGCGCGATGACCTCGCCCAACCAGACGCAGATCGTCGAGGACCACGTCAAGGACGCGCTCGCCTCCGGCGCCCGCGCGCTGACCGGCGGCAAGCGGGTTGCGGGCCCGGGCGACTACTTCGAGCCGACCGTCCTGGTCGACGTCGATCACTCGATGAAGGTGATGCGCGACGAGACCTTCGGGCCGGTGGTCGGCGTGATGAAGGTGCGGGACGCCGAGGAGGCGCTGCGCCTCGCCAACGACAGCCGCTACGGCCTCTCCGGCTCTGTCTTCGGCGAGAAGGAGCGGGCGGAGCGGGTTGCCCGGCGGGTCGAGTGCGGCGCCGTCAACGTCAACGACGTGCTGGTCAACTACCTGGCCTCCGACGTCCCGATGGGCGGCTGGAAGGAGTCGGGGATCGGCTACCGCCACGGCGAGCCGGGGATCAAGAAGTACTGCCGCACCGAGTCGGTCGTGATCACCCGCTTTGGGGCCAAGCGCGAGCCGACCTGGTACCCCTACACGAAGTCGCGACGCGGCCTCATCGACCGCGTCGCCCGGGCCTTCAACGCCCGCGACCTCAAGCGTCGACTGGGTATGCGCGGCTAGCGCTGCGAGCGCTGGGGCGCTGCCAGTTCATGCTGCGGTAGCTGGGGACGAAGCCGGCCCGCAGCAGATTGCGCACCGCGGTCGCGACGCCTTCGTCGCTTCCCTCCGGGAGCTCGGCGACTACGGTGTCGCATCCCGCCTCGGTCGCCGCCAGGAGTCGCTCGCGGAGCAGCGCCTGGTTGCAGCCGCGGCGCTGGAAGCCGTCGACCGTCCCGTCGAGGTCGATCACCGCGACGCCTTCGTGGATCAGCATCGAGCCGAAGGAGACGATCTGGCCGTCGACTTCCGCCGTGTAGGTACGCCAGTTCTCCTGGACCGGCAAGGCGAAGAGCAGCGTGCCGGCCGCTCCTGGCAATCCCAGCGCCGGTGCGGCGCCGAAGAACATCGTTTCGCCGTCGGCTTCTTCGTTGCCGATCTCCCAGACAGTCACGCCCGGCACTCCGGGCAACGCCGGCCAGGATGCGTCGCGGACGTACTTGACCAGCCCGCGGCCCTGCTCGAAGCCGTGCCGGTTGAGCCAATCCTCCGCCGCGGCGGTGCCGGGGCGCCGGCGTGCAACCGGGACCCTGCAGTTGATGCCGAGGCTGTCCGCCCACTCGAGCGCCGCCGCCAGATGGCCGTGCTCGACCGCTCCAGGCTCGGCGGCGCCGCGCACCTCGTTGAGCCGCGGCGACTCAGGCTGCGAGGCGAACACGGTCGCCTGAACCGGTCCGAAGCGGCGTTCCTCGATGCCGCACTCCTCGATCGCGTCAGGTGCGGCGGTCCGCCACATGTCGTGGCGCAATCGCTGTAGAACTCCCTCCAGCAGTGCTGGATCACATTCCATGGGCCCACCCCCCGAAAAAGTTGTGTGAAGCCCTGCCCTTGCGCGGCACTCTATGGGTATCCGTGGAGATTCGTCAAGAAACTTTCTGAGAAAATCGGCGCTTGTTTCTCTCTTCCGCCGTGCCCCTGCCCCCTCCGGGCGTCTAGACGCGCACGTATTTAAAAAAACTTTTGACAAGTAGAGATCGCTGCACTTAGAGTCGTTTGCGCTGAGGGGAGTCGAGCTGCGAGGGGCAGGCCATGCGGTACGACCCAGCAATGTTGGAGAGAGTCGGGCAGCAGTTCCGCCGCGAAATGTGGCGGTCGGTCGTGCGCGAAGCCGTGGTCGAATCCGGCATCGAGGTGGCGCGGTTCGGGCCGGTCCAGGCGACCGCGTTCGGCGACCTGCCCGAGCAGCACCTGCTGCACCAGATCCAGGGAGCGGCAGAGCCCGGGGCGATCGAGGAGGGCCACCTCGCGCGGGCGGTGGCATGGATGCGGGCGAGAGAAGTCGACTACCGGGTGCCCGTCGCGGAGAGCCGTCCGGAAGCCGAAGCGGCGGAAACATGGCTTGGAGCGCGCGGTTACGAGCGCGGCGGCGGCTGGATCAAGCTCGTTCGCGACGCCGCCCCGCCCGCCTGGCCGGAGGATCCGAACGTGCGCGTCTACGAGCTCGGAGACTACGACAGCGATGGCGAAGGCCTGAGCATGATCGTGTCCGAGGCGCTGGAGCTGCCCGTCACCTCCGGCACCCTCTTCTTCTCCCTGCCGCAACGGCGCCACTGGCGCTGCTACACCGCGGCGCTCTCGCCATCGGAGGAGGTGGTCGCGACCGGCTCGATGCTGATCGTCGACGGCGTCGCGCAGCTTGGCCTGGGAGCCACGCTTGAGCACGCCCGTGGGCAGGGATGCAACAAGGCGCTCCTGCGCCGGCGGCTCGTCGACGCCGCCGAGGCGGGCTGCCACACGTTCTTCGTCGAGCTGGGCGAGCTCGGCTCCACAGGCGCCTCGGCGGCGCGTCACAACCTGCTGCAGGCCGGCTTCGAGGAGGCCTTCGAAAGCCACACCTGGCAGCGGCCGGCGCTGCACCCAGCCGAGGCGCCCGAGCGCAGCTGGCTCTAGCGGCTCAGCTCGGGCTCGGCTGCCGGCGCTGAGTCGTCCTCGTCGGGATCGGACTCGGGCGGCAGCTCGCCGCCGCGCTCGGTCCCGGCGATCAGTTCGTCCGGGGCCTTCTCCTCGGGGATGAAGCCGGACTTCATCCCGAAGTAAACCGCCTGCGGGTGGTGGGCGACGATTGCGACCGTCGACTGCTCGGGCATGACCGCGAAGCCGTCGGAGAGGGTCATCCCGATCTCCTCCAGGCCGAGCAGGCGCCAGACCTTCTCGTGCTCGGACTGGTCCGGGCAGGCCGGGTAGCCCCAGGAGTAGCGGCGGCCTTGGTCGAGCTCGATGCCGAGCTCGCGGCGGGTGTCGGCGTGCAGCCACTCGGCCAGGCCCTCGGCCGACTGCACGCCGATTCCGTGGACGTAGAGCTGCTCGGCGAACTCGCCCTCGCGCTCCAGCCGCTCGATCAGCTCGGTCACCTCGGGCCCGACCGTGACGCCCTGAAGCGCGACGACGTCGCGTTCGCCGGAGTCGAGCGGGCGGAAGAAGTCCGCGAGGCAGATGCGGTCGTGCTTGGGCTGGCGCGGGAAGACGAGCCGCTCGAGCTCGCGCTCGGGGGCCTCGGGGTCGAAGACGACCAGCTCGTTGCCGTCGGCGTTGCAGGGGAAGTACCCGAGCCGCGCCCGCGGGTGCAGGTAGTCCTGCTCGCGCCACATCCGCTCCAGCCGCGGGGCGAAGCCCTCCTCCTCGTCGGTTCCCTCGACCAGTTCGCGCCAGGCCTCGCCCTTGACCCCGCGCCCGCCCCAGTGCAGCTTGAAGAGCACGTGGCGGTCGAGGTAGGGGAAGACGTCGTCGAGGTCGATCGGGATCTCGCGCACGCCCCAGAAAGGCGGCTCCGGAATCGGCGCGTCGGTGCGGGCGGACGAGCGCACGCTGTCGTCCGTGGTCGGCGGGGCGTCGTCGACCAGCACCGGCTTCTCGCGCAGCTGCTTCGCCTCGCCGCGGATCCGCTCGACCAGGGCGGCCCGCGCCTCCTCGTCGACGAGCGCGTCCATCGTGTCGAGGCCTTGGAAGGCGTCCTTGCAGTAGAAGACTCCGGGCTCGTAGACCTCGTCGGACTCTTTCCCCTTCGGGTAGAGGGTGCGGCGGCCGAAGTCGCGGTTGATCGCGGCGCCGCCGATCAGCACCGGGAACTCCAGGCCGCGCTGGTGCAGCTCCTGCACACAGGTCGGCATCTGCTTCGAGGTCGAGACGAGCAGCGCCGAGAGGCCGATCGCGTCGGCCTCGTTCTCCACCGCCGCCTCGATGATCGTGTCGACCGGGACCTGCTTGCCGAGGTCGATAACGGTGTAGCCGTTGTTGGTGAGGATCGTGTTGACGAGCGACTTGCCGATGTCGTGGACGTCGCCGAACACGGTCGCGATCACCACTTTGCCCTTGGTGTGGCCGTCGATCCTGTCCAGGTGGTTCTCCAGCTGCGCGACGGCGCGCTTCATCACTTCGGCCGACTGCAGGACGAAGGGCAGGATCAGTTCGCCGGCGCCGAATTTGTCGCCGACCTCCTTCATCGCCGGCAACAGCACCTCGTTCAAGGTCGGAACGGCGCCGATCTTCTCGACCGAGCGCTCGATCTGGTCCTCCACCCCGTCCTTCTTGCGGCGCAGGATGTGCCAGTGCAGGGCCTCCTCGGGCTCCATCCCCGCGGTCGGGTCGGCGACCTCAGCCTCCGCCTCCTCGCCCTTGGACTCGAAATGGGAGATGAACTTCTCCAGCGCGTCGGGGCTGCGATTGAAGACGAGGTCGTCGGTGAGCTCGCGCTCCTCGTCGGAGATCTCGCTGTACGGGGTGATGTGGTTCGGGTTGACCATCGCCAGGTCGAGCCCGGCCTCGACGCAGTGGTGCAGGAAGACCGAGTTGAGCACGGCGCGCGGCCGCGGAGAGACGCCGAAGGAGACGTTGGAGACGCCGAGCGAGGTCTTCACCCCAGGGATCTCGGCCTTGATCCGGCGGATTCCCTCGATCGTCTCCACCGCCGAGGGCTTCCACTCCTCGTCGCCGGTGGTCAGGGTGAAGGTGAGGGCGTCGAAGATCAGCGCTTCGGGGTCGAGCCCGTGCTCGTCGCAGGCGATTTCCTTCAGCCGCCGGGCGATCTCGACCTTGCGCTCGGCCGTCTTCGCCATCCCGACCTCGTCGATCGTCAGCGCGATCAGCGCCGCTCCGTGCGCTTTCGCCAGGGGGATCACGGTGTCGGCCTTCTCGCGCCCGGCCTCGAGGTTTATGGAGTTGACGATCGCCCGCCCGGGGATCTGCTCCAGCGCTGCCTTGATCACCTCGGGCTCCGTCGAGTCGACCTGGATCGGGGCGGGCTGGGTCAGCGAGATCCGCTTCACCACGGCTCCCATCTGCTCGTCCTCGTCCTGACGCTCGGTAAGCGCGACGCAGACGTCGAGCACGTGGGCGCCGCCTTCGACCTGGTCTTCGGCGACCTGGACGAGGCCGTCGTAGTCGTCGGCCAGCAACAGCTCCTTGGCTTTTTTCGAACCCTGCGAGTTGACGCGCTCGCCGACCAGGGTCGGCCGTGGCTCCTGCACGAGCGGGGCCGAGGTCATCATCGAAGAGAGCTCGATCGGGCCGGCGGCGGGGCGCTCGCCCGGCGCGCGGCCGTCGACCCGCTCGCGGATCGCCGCGATGTGCTCGGGCGTGGTGCCGCAGCAGCCGCCGACGATGCCGACGCCGTAGCGCTCCACGAACTCGCCCAGCGTCGCGGCGAGCGGCTCGGGCTTTTCGGGGAAGATCGTCTCGCCGTCGGGTCCCTGCAGGGGCAGGCCGGCGTTGGGGATGCAGTGGACCGGCAGCGGGCTGGTCTCGCCGAGGAAGCGGATCGCGTCGCGCATGTCCTCGGGCCCGGTCGAACAGTTGAGCCCGATCACGTCGACCTCGAGCGCCGAGAGGGTCGTGAGCACGGCCTGGATGTCGGTGCCGAGGAGCATCTTGCCGCCGTTGGGCAGCAGCGAGACGCTGGTCATGATCGGCAGCCTGCGCCCGGTCGCGGCGAACGCCTCGCGAGCGCCGAAGATCGCCGCCTTCACCTCGAGGATGTCCTGGGCGGTCTCGATGATGATCAGGTCGGCGCCGCCTTCGACCAGGCCGCCTGCCTGCTCGGCGAAGACCTCGACCAGCCTGGCGAAAGAGATGTCGCCCAGCGTCGGGTCGGTCGAGGCCGGGAGGAACCCGGTCGGCCCAATCGAGCCGGCGACGAAGCGGTCGTCGCCCGCGGCCTTGCGGGCGATTTCAGCCGCCTTCGTGTTGATCTCGAGCGTCTGCTCGCCGAGGCCCCACTCCTCGAGCTTCAGGCGAGAGCCCTGGAAGGTGTCCGTCTCCACCACCTCCGCCCCAGCCTCCAGCATCGAGGAATGGACCCCCTCGATCACGTCGGGGCGGTTGAGAACCAGCGCCTCGTGGCATTTGCCCTCGAGCCCGCCGTAGTCCTCCTGCGTCAGCTCGAACTGCTCCAGGGTCGCGCCCATGCCGCCGTCGAAGACGACGACGCGCTCCTTGGTCGCAGCTATGAAGTCTCGGTTGGCCATGAACCCAGAGAGGCTACCGAGGGAGGCATTTCCTTTCAGAAAAGCCCATCGCGGCGCGGTAAGGGAAAGCATTCGTCGGCGGGGGAGCGCGCCGGCGCAGAAGCCGTAAGGCAACCGGCGCCGTCGTCTAGCCCTGCAGAAGCAGGTAGACGGCGATCAGCAGGTGGATCGCTGTTACGCGATCGATGTAGATCACAACCATTGCCAGCCCTTTCATCTCGAATTTTTCCCTTCGCCCCTGCGATTTGCGGGAAAAATTCGGAAAGGGCTAGAGATGCTCGTGATCCATGAGGGCGCAGAAGGCGGGCAGCCGCTAGATCGAAGCGAGCGAGCTCAGGGCGACACGACCGCGCCGGTTGCAACGGCCTCTGCGCCTGGGGCGCGGGGTGGGTGGGCCTGGCAACGCCAGGCGCCGACGAAGCGGGCGGGAGGTGGAACGGCCACGAACGCAAGGTGCGTCCGCGCAGACAGCGCCACGCACCGCACCGTCTAGGAGACCAGACCGAATGTCCCGGCTTGTTCTTCGTTCACGGTCCAAGTACCTTCGACGCTCACATTTGCGAAGCCATCTCGACGCAGCAGGCCCGTTGCAGTGAAGCTTTTTATGCTTGTATTGTTATCTGGCACAAGGGTCAAGGGTTCTTCTGCAAGCGACCTGAACACCATTTTCGTTTCGTTTTTGAATTCATAATCGAGTTCGATATTCGATAGGGAGATGGATTTTTCACTGGCAGTCGCTGTCGGAGCCCCTGTGAGAGTCACCGCTTTAACACTTGTCGTCCCTCCCAAGCTGGTAGCCAGGCCACCCGAAACCTCACAGGCTGCCGGTTCTTTCACGGCGAGGGTCTGAAGGTGGCCGTCCGAGGTACCACCTGTGAGCTGGAGTTTTCCGACGACGGTCCCGCAGTTCACGGCACCTAGCGAGCCAAAAGAAAGGTGAAAGGTTCCTGAAAAGCTCAGGCTTGGATCTTCGCCAAGCGCCAAGCCCACCCCTAAGTCGTACCAGTCGTTTTCAGGCGGGGGCGGCTCGGGGAATTCGCCTTCTTCGACCCCGTATGTGCCTTTGTCGGCGCCCACCACATTCAAAGCGCCGGCCACGCTGACGATGCCCGAGCTCAGCGTGGTGTTGAGTTTGCCCGCGACCGCCACGCTGGCGATCTCTGCAGGGTCGTCCGGCGTGCCGAGGAGCGGTTCGCCTCCTTTCGACGTCATCGTCGCTGCAAAGCCGTTGGCGAATTCGTAGTGCAGGGAGATGCCCGAGAGCTCGATCTGTTTTTCTTCGCTGGCGGCCGCTGTCGGTTCGCCTGTGAGGGTGATCGCTTTCAGTTTTGTCGTGCCGCCGGCGAGCAGCACCAGGCCGCCGGAGACCTCGCAGCTGCCTGGTTCCTCGGCGGTGAAGCTTTTGACGTGGCCGTCGACCGTGGCTCCTGTGAGCTCGAGGTCGAGGGCGGCCTTGGCGCAATGGACGCCGCCGGAGGAGCTGGTGAAGCCAAATGTGCCTGTGAGTTCGAGGGCGGGGTCTTCGCCGTTCTCCAGGGCGGCGCCTCTGTCGTACCAGTCGCCCAATGACGGTTGGGCCGCAACCATCATCAGGCCAAACGTTAGGAACAGCACTTTAACCAGAACTCGCACAAGGTCAGGCTAATCGCAGCGCCATCTGAGGCAAGAACAGTTGGAAAGCACGGCCGAAGGGACGCAGTGCTGGAAGGTCAATGGCCAATTTTCCCTGCAATCTCCGCATGCTCGGTTAGCGCGGCCACAGAATCACGCGAGCAGAAACTTGCGCTCTTGCGCAAGAAGGGCCTAGATGGGTGCCCATCTAGGCCCTTCCATGCGCTATAGAAACGGCGTCCTAGGGAGCAAGCGGGGCAGTGACAGCCCAAGGGCCGTATGCGAATGCTTTTTCTTTGAACACCCCGATCTGCAAGATCGTCCCGGTTTTACCGGCGCCGAGCCCGCTGTTATCAGGTAGCGCAAATCCAAGCGGCAAGAACGTCCCTTCAAGCTGTTTGTTTTCGGATTCTTCTCCTGCGTAGGCACAGAAATGCCCCGGGAGCGCCGTGGGATTAGAATCCGATCCCAGACAGGCCGTTGGAATGGCTTCTCCGAAGCCGAATTCGGTTATTTCTTTGCCGTTGGTCTTGATGTAGTGGACGTTTGCTTCCGGCAATGCGCTGGCCAGCGGGATCGGGAAAGAGATTGGAACATAGTGCGGCTCGCTGATCCCTTCAACCGGAAGAGCTGATGCTGGTACTTGTCCGAATCCCCAGGTGCCGGTCTCCGTTTCTCCCGGAGGCAGGGTGGGCTGGTAGCCAGAGAAGCCGGTCGCTCCGGTCGCTCCGGTGGCTCCGGTGGCTCCGGTGGTGCCGGTGGTGCCGGTCGGACCCGTTGCGCCGGTCGCCCCTTTGGTTCCCGTCGGTCCAGTGGCGCCAGCTTTGCCGTCTGCCCCAGCAGGTCCGACGGGACCCTGAGGGCCTGGGCCGCCTTGAGGACCGGCGGGCCCTGCGGGCCCCGCCTGGCCTGCAGCACCGTCGGCTCCTTCGAGCGCTTTCAGCACGCTGGGCTTGATCTGTTTCGTCGAAGTGATGACGTATTTTTTCGCCGCAATTGCGCCGCCAGCCATGGCGAAGACGAGCGCAATTATGGCGAGGATCCCTGGGACCCCAAGACGATTTCGCAGTAACGAAGTCATTGCTCCTCCACTCGTAGTTTTTTACTCCCCGCGTGGAGGCGGATTGCCCAGGCTCCCTGTTTCACCCGCTCCCCCCTCCGGAATGACCCGGGTCCCACCCGAGTCGGCCAAATCTATAGATACGGCGGTGTTCCTGTCAAGGAACACGAAAGGCTAGCCTCAGTTGCGCTTCCCCTTCCCTTTGCCCTTGCGGCCCTTCTTCTTGCAGTCGTTCTGGACCACCGGGCGGAAGTTGTGCCGCATCCCGTTCTGCCCGGTCATCTTGACCGTGGCGCGCTGGGTGCCCTTGCAGAGGTTGCGGCTGTTGACGATCAGGCTTCGGCGCCCGCCGAAGATTTCCAGCCTGAACTTGGACACCGGGGCGTCGGGGACGACGTCGAAGGTGTTGCGGATGCCGCCGTTCTTGGAGTCGGTGCGGCCGGCGAGCTCGACCTCGATCGGCAGCGATTCGGGGCCTTTGAGCGCGACCACGAGGTCGGGCAGCGGGTTGCTGGAGGAGCGCAGGTAGACCGGGCCGCTCAGCTGCTCGTCGAGCAGCGGCGTGGTCGCCGTGGCCTTGCCGTAGACCGAGCCTTTGGGGCACTGGTCGGCGGCGAACTGAACCCGGGTGCAGACCGTGCGGATGTGCTCCTGGGCGAGGAAGGCCGAGGGCGGGAAGTTGACCGAGGTGCGGCCGATGTTGGCGTCGCCGGGCCTTGCCCTCAGCGTCGCCTCCAGGCGCTGGTAGGCGCCCCTGCTCGTCTTCCCGTGCAGCCGCAGCTTCAGGCTGGGCTTGAACTTGAGGCGCTCGCAGCCCCCCACCTGGAAGCGGTTGGAGACCTGGGCCGTGGCGCCGCCCGGGCTGGAGACCTGGGCGGTGATCGCCATCGGCTCGCAGTTGGTCGGGGCGAGGATGAAGCTGGGCCGGTCGACCTCGACCCGGACGTCGCGCACGTCGAGCAGCAGGCCGTGCAGGATCGTCGGGATCGGGTCGCTCACGACCGTGATCTGGGCCGTCTGCGGGTTCACCTGCAGGGCGTTGCGCACGACCACGGTGCCGAGGTCGAAGGGCCCTGCGACGGCCGGGGCGACGACCGCGAGCGACAGCGGCGCGCCTTTGTAGGGGCCGGCGAGGTAGGCCTTGCCGGTGTTCGCGTAGAAGGGGCTGGGGCCGGCCCCGGCGCCGACCGAGACGGAGCCGAGCTGGCTGGCCGCCGGGCAGGCGGGCGAGGCGATCTCCGCGCCGCCGGCGCCGAGGGCGCCGGAGACCGCCGCCAGGGCGGCGTCGGGGCAGCGCGGGATGCCCTTCAGATAGCCGGCGAGGCCCGGGGGCATCGCCACCGAGAGGCCCGAGAAGCGCTGGGTGCCGTCGGCGCGGGTGAGCTGCAGCGAGAAGGGCGAGGTGGAGCCGGCCACCGGGCTGGCGAGGCCGGCCTTCATCCGCGGCTCGAGCGCCCCGCTCGGGCAGGGGCCTCCGCCGGGGCCGGCGTCGACGGTGAAGGTCGAGGTCGACTCGACGACCTCCTCCGGCGTCGGGCTGGACGGGTCTTTGGCCGTCCAGGGCGAGAGCTCGGAGACGATCCCGTAGGTGCCGCAGGCGGGCGGGTTGATCAGCGGCGCGCGGTCGCCCGAGGCGAAGTGCAGGGCGAGGCGCGAGAACGGGGCTTCGGGGTTGCCGTCGAAGCTCGTGGTCAGCCGCCCGGTGACCGGGTCGGGCGTGACCTTGCCGGCGATCTTGATCGTGATCCCGTCGCGCGGGGACTCCAGCACCAGGTAGAGCGCCAGCAGCGAGCCGAACGGGTTCTGCTGCTGCTTGGCGACGTAGACGGCGCCGCCGAGCGGGTTCTCCAGCAGCGGCGTCTCCACTTCCACGGCTCCGACCTTCGAGGACTGCGGGCAGGCGGGCGGGTCGTTGGTGCCGAGCTTGATCTCCGAGGGCAGGCAGGCGCCGAGGCCGCTGGCCAGCGAGGGGTTGACCGCCATGCCCGGGGGCAGGGTCACGGTCGAGCCCTCGAGGTTGGCCTGGGCGACGCCTTTGGGGTCTTCGGGGTCCGAGAGGTCGGTCGGCTCTTCCAGGCCCGCGGTCGGCATCGTCAGCTCGACGTCCAGGCCGGTCGGGGAGTCGGCGCGGCGCGAGGTCGGCGTCAGCGAGATCGACGGCTCGAACTCGACCGCCTCGCAGTTCTCCAGCAGCGGCGCGGTGAAGCTGGCTTCCTTGAACTCGCCCGGCTCTTCCCAGCTGTCGGCGAAGATCCGCGTCGTCGTCGCCTCCGGGCTCTCGCAGCGCGTCGGCAGCGTGATCAGCGGCTTCTCCGTCGCCCCCGGCTCGAAGGCTTTGCGGCAGCCCTTGAATTCTTCTTCTTCGTTGCCGAGCACGTTCGGCCCCAGCTCCGCCCCGTAGCTGCAGAGCGTCACGTCCGCCGCGAACAGTTCCGGGTACTTCTG
>Ga0196962_10000266_pt1 | contig 24815 bp, 30 predicted proteins | sample S3v_20metaG_FD_183186 | JGI IMG/M metagenome (GOLD analysis project Ga0196962, IMG submission 183186) | Soil microbial communities from Anza Borrego desert, Southern California, United States - S3+v_20 | ecosystem: Environmental > Terrestrial > Soil > Desert | place: USA: California | collected...
GTAAAGGCTTCGGGGTTTTTGCGTGTCGCCTACACCGAGGCGCAAAAAGTCTTAGGGGCATCCAAGGAACCTAAAGCCATGCGGCTTGCTGTGCAGCCCAGTGGCTAAAGTCGAGCGTGGAGAGACTGTCCGAAAAGGGATACTCAGGGAGTAGCTCGGTAAATTACCCCGAAAGAATTGACCGCTCCTCTGACGTGGTTTACGAGCTGCGTGCGGCAACCAACCAGTGCCTCACGCGAGCGGACGATGGCCATGTGAGCCTGGGAATATTCACCTCGAAGCTTGAGCGGATAGAGCAGCTTCGGATCAAGACGTGCCAGGCGAGCCAGATTCGCGGCGTCTATCTCGTCGGTTTTGCGCTTGTTGGCATAGATTAGCCTCAGCTTCCTGGCATTGGCCACCAAGACCTCGTGACCACACTCCTCTAGCACCCTACTTGCCCACGGCGAGTGGGTGCCGGCCTCGATCGCGATGGGCATGGGCCCCTCGGAGGAGAAGCGTCGTCTGAAGGCCTCGGGGCTGGTGCGTAGCCTACCTTCCTCGATCACCTCACCACTCTCTCTGAGTCGAGGAGGCACAGGGGTAGGAGTATTTGTCGCCGAGATCCAATCCGACTGTCATTTTTGATGCTCTTTGCTACCATCCACTAAGGGCCGATCCTCATTCCATATTGGGCGTTAGAGCCCGTCAATCTTTGCAGACCCGCAGGGTACTGCGTATCTAGGGGGTCGGCCTTCTCATTTCATCTTCGGAGATGGCCCAACAGGCGAAGTTCACAGAGAATCTATTCTACGCAATCGGGTGAATAAGAGCATAAAGGCCGAGGTTTTGAGATCGAGAATCAGCATTGTTCCGTCGCAAATTCATCTCAAATTCATCGCCGTGTGTTCTGCTTGGGTGGATCTTGAAGCGGATAGCGGGAGGAGAGTGAAACGATGGATAAAGGTAATCCATTCGTCGGCCGTTGGACCTATAGAAGCTTTCGTAACGACCCAGATCTTTCGACGGAATTCAACAACCTTCGATTTGGTGCGGGAACTCTTGTATTAGAGGAACCAGATTATGGGCGTCTATCCGGTAGTCTAGGAGGTGAGGGTTGGAACCTCAGTTTGGTAGGAGGATACACATTTGGAAATCCTTTCGCCCTGCGTTTTCAGGGGTCGGGAGACATTGATGGGGAGAGATGGGTTTACGATTACGTTGGATATTTGGTACCCATATGGCCCAACGGAGTAGACCAAAGAGCAGCAATCGTCGGATCGGTCATACGTACGGTTCCGCACAGCAACGGCCAGGCAAGAGCTGGATATAGCGCGTCATTCATAGCTGTCAAGCAAGTTCAGGGCTGATAGCTAATCCCATTAGCTCAACACCTCTGGCTACGAATAGACATCGCACCTAGGTTCCAAAGCAACCCCTGTGTGCAGGTTTCCTACGAGGGCCTAAGGAGACTACTGTGCTTACCATACGCTATCCAATTCGATAGAGACCACTCCTTGCGCCCGCGTAGCCTGACCTACCCTAGTGATGAGGTAATAACGCTGCAAATGACAGCAGGCACACCCCGAGAACGGCCAGCGAAGCCAAGCCCGGGGAAGGGCGCTGCTGGTAACGCCCACTCAGCTGTACGCCGAACAGAACGCTCATCACCAAAAAACTGTGAAAGAAAGCTGTGGCTGTGACCATGAGCGCCCAGCACATCGTCACGCAACTGAAGCCCGTAGTCACGCCATAATGCGCACAATCAGCGTCCGCGCGCCACCCGCGTGGGGCAAGAGGCACGGTCCGATGACAGCGGCGGAGCCGCTGCCGCTTTATCGGAGAGACCTCCCATAACGCCGCTGTAACCATGGCGATGCCCGCCGCGGTCTCCCACCCAATGAGCGGAACCAACAGTCCCCAAGTCCCTCCGACAATGACAGTCTGAACGACGATCCACACAGCGAGATAGCCAACCAAGAATGCGGCGATTGCTCGGTGCCGGCGCCGCCACAAGCTGGATAATGATAGATGGCGGACGTTGGCGAGAGTGAGGGGCAGCATCATCGCGATCACCATAGCGACTGTCCCAAGCGTGCCCTGACCGTGACCTCTGCCTAGGATAATCCCCGTGTGGCTTGCGTGCGTGTGGCTCGTGTGCGCATGAGACATACCCGCCGGGGTGATCTCGGTGTGGCTTGCGTGCGGATGGGACATACCGGCCATGAATATCCATGCCACCACCGCAGTCATCACAACCCACCACTCAGGATAACGCCAGCCGAACCGGCGCAGCATGTCGCGGATGCTGTTATGGATGGCTCGGACCGCCGTGACCGACATTTCGAAAGTCAGGTGTAAAACAGGCTGACCTGGCCCACACTCACGTCCCCACCCTGCGCCGCGCCGGGGAGCACGGGAACTAAGGCCACCTGCAGGCGCTCCGGATCCCATTCCCCTGCCTCCTGCAAACGCTTGTAGACGTCCGTGATGTCATAGGAGAACGTCAATCCGTTCCCGCTGTGCTCCCCATCGGGTTCGGAGGCTTGGAGAACGCCGAACATCGTGATCTGCCCGACGCGGCGGTCCTTGTATGTAGTAGGGTCTGTAGCAGGTTCTGCTCCAGGAGGCAGGTTGACATAGACGAGGTAACCAGCAGCCGCAGGCTCTTTGCCCCTCACGTTTTCAACCTTCAAGTACACCCTGCGGGGCTGTGCTCCTTCGCCCCTCTCCCTGAGCGCGGGACCTGACGGAGCCCCGATAGCAATTTCGACTTCGGTGGCGGTGGTCTCCAACGGCACCCTATCCTCGCTAGCGCCAACCTTCTCCGGAAAGAACTCTTGTGGTCCTTGGTCGGCGCTCGCCGCGAGAACCGCAACAGGAGCCGGCGTGGGCACCGATGGCACCGCTATGTTCGAGTAGCGGTAGTTCAACGGTGGCTGCGTGGTATCGAGCACCTCCCGGACTCTAAGTGTTACCGTGGATGCACCGCCACCAACCTTGAACCACATGTTGCGCCACCGAGCCGTGCTGGGATTCCGAAATTCACGGTTATCGGGGTCGCTAGGGTCGCCCAAGGCCAGCCAGGCCTCCCACAGCCGGTCGAGATTGGCGTGGTGCAACCAGAAAATCGGATCGCGAGCAGCCGTGGTAGGGTCGCTCATCCACCCTCCGACAATCCCGTGGACCCAATTGTGGGGAACAACCTCGAGCACGCCGGGCATTCCTCCAGCCCAATTCCAACCAGTTCTGGGCCCCCCAAATCCCCTGGCGAAAAGTTCTTCTTCGGGGCTTGGGTCCAAATCGACCGTGAGTCTGCTGAAGAACCGCTGGCCGAACGCGGTGGCGGTATCAAGCGCGAAATCAAGCTCTGGGGGAATCTCGTCCCCCTGGTTGATGTTGAAGGGCGTAGTGCGCCTCTCGCTTACAAACAGCGGATTGACCGGCGGGTCAAGCGGATCGCCGGAAGACATCCGCGGCTCTCTGAAGGCGGGGGGGAGCTTTCGTACGTCTGGCCTCCGGGGATCGCTGTAGTCCCAATAAGGCAGTGCCCAATCACCTGGGCCACCGAGAGCTACGATTGTTCGACGTACGACGCTTTCGAAGTAGTGCAGGTAGATCCGGTGCCATGGGAGAAAGAACCAGCTATTGTGCTGGCACTCCCGCCAGGTGACCCCCCGAGGCCAACTACGTCGCGGAATGGAGATGCCGTGGATCGCGGCGAGGTAACGCCAACTGGTAGGGTCTGAGAAGTCCGTCCCATCCCTACCCTGCATGGCGGTGACAGCTCGCGCATACCACCAAATGATTTCATGCCAAGGGTCCTCCTCGCTGAGTTCCCAAACGTCGCGGCGCTCAAACATCTGGCGCTCCCTTCGCTGTTTATTATCGCCAACCGCTGCAATTTAGCCCCCAGCGATGAATTGCCGATGAATTCTTGGCCAACTCACGAGAATTTCTTTTAGCCGAATTTGCGAGAATCCCCAGAATGTAAAGTTCGCAGGGTTTATATTCCACGCACTCCGGTGAATAAGGGTGCGCCTAGGAGAAAGGGCCGGGACGCTGCGTTCCTCCCCCGTAGAGTATTGTGACTAACACATCCTGACCTAAGCCCCAAAGATACGCTGCCACCACGGCTGCACCGGCACCCTGATTGGTTCTTTATACACTGGTGATTGTGGAATGCTGCGGAACTCTTGGCCTTCCGGCGAGAGCTCGTACTTGAGAATCAACCAAACTTCTGGGTTTCCTTCCTGACGCCCGTTAATATCCCAGCTCCATTTGACCTCTTGATGGGAGGAAAGCTCCTGTATATCGTCTTGATGGCGTGGATCGACACCCAATGCTTCTAGCTCTAAAGGCACGAGCTCAGCCTGCATCCGATCGGTCAGGTATCCCCAGCCGAAGTTGGATTTGCTAGCCTCCTCGATAGTCTCGTGCTTCTGACTTATCTCCCGAATTCTCTGTTGTGATACAGGTGAAACTAGCAAGCCGGCTCGTTCTGTTTCTCCAAGCCGTATCTTTTTGGGCATCTGGGGTATGATTTCATACCGCCCTGCGAAAATTTTCTTTGCCTCGTCGTCCGAAACCTCAATTTCGGTGCTGCACCGAGCGCCCGCCCTGGCCTCGGGAACACTAGCCCCTGTATTTTTGGCGGCCTCCTCTTTTACGCGCAACCTATTAGCGATGGAAGCGTCGTTGTTTTCTCCGACGCGGGCTGGTGCCGCAGCTTGCAACTCTCTAGGCTCGATACCAACTATCTCAGCAGCTCCAGGTCCCATGCCACCACCCGCATATTGGGCTTGCGCTGCTAGCTGCTCGCTTGTGTACGCAAGAGCTCGAAATCGAATCAAGGACTCATCGCTTGAAGAGTACCAATCCGTTGGCCTTGCGGCCTGCGCGGCTGCGGCCTCGCGCATCGCTTTCTCGACGAGCTTGATCTCTTGAATGTAGTTTTGCGCTGCGGCGAGTTTCTGCAGAGGGGAACTGCCGGAGATTGGTTTGAGCATGTCCTTGCACACGCCATTCGTCACTTTAGTCTCGAGAAGATTCTCCTCGATTACGTCCTCCTTGATGAGAGCTTCTTCAACAGGACCAATGGTGGCGTTTTCTCCGATGCATTGTCCAACTGTCAGAGTGACATTATCGGCGGTGCCACAAGCCCAGCAAAGTGCTCCCACAACAGCCACTGCAGCTGCGGGGCCAATTAGCTGTCTGAGGATGTACGACCGCATCCGGCGAAATACTTCTCTCTTTTCTCACTTTCCTAGGTTTCATCGCAACATAGGGCAATGAATTCCCAATGAATTTTTGCGTCAAGGACAAGAAAGAGCATGACGGTCAGTGGTGCATCGACCCACCAGGCATGGTGGCACCTTTTAGGGTTCTAGCCTGATCCTCCAATTGCTCCTCAGTAATGCCTTTGGCATCAATGAGGATGGCACCGCTCAGGTCGGCATCGCTCAGAATGGCCCCGCTTAGGTAGGCATCGCTCAGGTCGGCCCCGCTTAGGTAGGCACCGCTCAGATCTAACTGGCTCAGATTGGCGCCACGTAGGCCGACATCGGAGAGATCGAGTACGGGCCGCTCCTTGTTGATCAAAGAAGCTTCATACAAGAATTGCACGACCCTTGCTTTGCGGTCACTGTCCAGTTGCCCTAACACTGTCTGGGTTCGCGCGCGGGCCAAGGTGCGCACCTCACTATCTTCATTTGAGCTGAGCAGGTCCCCTTCGAGCATGAGCTGCGACATTTGATCGAGATAGGCCTGTAACGCGGCGTTCTGAGCACGCTGCTCCTCGAGCTGTTGTTGGCGAGTGTCCTGCTGCGCAGAAAACCACAACCCGAGAGTGGCGAGCGCGAGCGGGACTATGAACAGTTGTAGCCAATCCCAAAGTGTCTTCCTAAGCTGGATCTCTTGGTTGTCCCGCTTGGGCTGGACTGACTCTCCGAAGCCCGTCCACTGATACTGCTGTCCTACATGGATCAGCACCACAACCGCAGTGAGTGCAGCAGCTGCTCCCAGGACAGTCAGTGGTTTTTCCTGCACCCTTTCAAGGTAATAACCGCGCAAGACAAACAGCAGGGCGCCCGCCGCTATTAGAACCGCAAAGATGTGCATGGCCCCCCTGCGGGTTGACCACCAACGAGACTTCTTCTGCTCTGCTGGGTGCTCCTCGTCCATACCGTTCTTCTGACTATCATAGACGAGCGGTAGTGAATTCACGATGAATGCGCGTCTTACTTAGAGAATCTCATCGGAACAAGATCGCGTATATTCTGAGAAATTCCCGGGACGTAGCAGTGTAGCAAGTCGCAACAGACTGTAACCAATCCTCGCCACGGAGGTAGCTACCACGAGGGCAGATTGGGGCCCAAGGGTAAGGGCCAAGGGAGCGAGGGTACTTGACCAGGACTGCTCTGCCCTTACCTTGTAACGATGAACTTCCGAGAGTTCGTCGCTTTTTTCCACGCACTTCGGTGAATAAGGCCCTCGCACATGGTGCATCCCAGCCACCGCGGCTGTTCTACGTCTCCTGCTTCGTAAGGCGAGGCTCGGCGTTCCACGAGGGGCGCGTGCTGGTGGGTTGCCACTCGCCCACCTCTACCACTTGCAGGTGCTTCGATGTGTGGGGCAGCCGAGAGCGCCTGCCCTAGCCTAACCTTCGCCCTGGTGGCCAGTACCACCCCCTTATACTCTTCTTTTTCAGGAGCGCGATAAACCAAGGCAGGTGGGGTCAGGAATCGGTTCTCCTTTGCGCCTCCGCAACTGCCCGAGCTGCGTTTACCTTAACCTAAACCAGTCGCTGTGGCCCCGAGTGTCGAGATCCGACCAGCAGCAACCAGATCCTCTAGGGGGCTCAGATGGCGCTGAACGGCTTTACCAATTTAATCGGAATTCCATTGATCTCCTCTAACTCACCGCTCCACGCCGCTCGATACAGTCGTTTCAGGTCGGCCCTATCGTCCTCGGTCAGCACACTCTGGCTGCCATAGTTCATGATGGAAAACGGCTTATGCTCCCCGAACACTACACTCGGCCAGCGGGTCTCCCTTGTAGGAGCGAAATAGTGCCGAAGTCCGAGGCAGTGGCCAAGTTCGTGGACGCCGGTTTCTACCATCTCTTCCACGCTCTGGTCAAACAGCTCGGGATAAAGCCACAATTGGTGTTGGCCGGCATCGGGAAAGAAGGCGCTCGCCAAGACGCAACCACTAATGGTACAGTCACTGGCCCAATTCACCCCGATTTCGAAGTCCCATCTACTTTCTGCGTAAGCGAACCTGAGGGGTATCGCGTCACCCCAGGCCAAGACGGCTGCGCCCAGCCATTGCTGAAGCGCGGTTTTGGCGGCCTCTGGATCCTCAAAGAGGGTCAAGGAGCGTTCACGAAAGCGCCATCGCAGGGTAGTGCCTCTTGCCCACAGCGGAATAAACCCTTCCGTCGCCTCGACCACGAGACTGAGCCGATCGTCACTTGACTGATCTTGCGGGGGGGCTTTTCCCAGAGATTTATCGGTGATGCACTGGGCATTGGGTCCGTAGACTTGCATTTGAGGTTCTACCTCGCGGGCCGCCTCTTGCGAGTCCCGCTGCCGAAACGGATTGGTGGGTTTCGCTTGAATTCGCTCCACGAGCTCGCGCTCCACGAGAACTTGGGAGTCGCTCCTGGTAGGTTCACTCATGGCCTGCTCCTTTTAATCGCCCTGAAACCTTCCCTGCAACCATTTTGTGCCTGCCTCTCTCACCTCCTTCCTTCTCTCAGCGCACTGATGCGCCCGCGTGCTCCCATTATTACCAACGGCCGATGAATTCCCGATGAATCCTGAAGGGGTATTCAGCTCTTTCTCTTAAATAGCCCCGGTTCGATCGCTAGGCCCATCCGTAGGGCAGAGCACGTCGAGTGGGTGGCCCTGATCGCCCTCGCCTACATCATCCAGTTCGTCTTCAACAACACGGGCGGCAGCGTGCTGATGGCCATCCTGACCCACGCCACGTGGAACACCTTCTACAGCGCGGCCCTCGTGGAGGTCTTCCCCGCCCCCGCCATCGTCGGCGGCTACCTCAACCCCACGATCGCCGGATGGTGCTGGCGCTGATCGCTTTGACGCGGGGACGGTTGGGCTACCGTCCGGAGGCAGTCCAAGAGGCGCGCGTGCGCTGAGGCCCCAAGTGCGCTCTCTTCCTAAAACTCCTATTCATCGGAGTGCGTGGAAGGAAACTGTCTGAAAAGTCTCATGAGCGAGCCAAACGCCTGACCATCAGGCGTCTCATAGCAGCGTAGATAAAGGCTTCTGTGCTCTCCGGCAGCCTCTCATAGTCGCTAAGCTCATCCTCCTGTTCTGACCCAACCACGCCAGCGTCCGCTCTACTATCCATCTCTTCGGCAGGAAGGGTCTCGGGCCTTTCTCCTGCACCAGCTTCTTCGGGTCGATGGCCACTCCCTCTTTGTCGAACTCCCTTACCCCCATACCCTCATCACCTCCTCTGGAGCCATCTTCTTAGGGTGGCGCACGATCTCTGCGCTCCATCCCAAAACCTTCTGAACCTAATCTGCACCTTTGTCTTGGCCGTTGTAGCCCGCATCCAGCCACAGCTCAGAGAGGCGAGGGAAGCGATCGGCGGAGGAAGGATTCAGCAGGAGCTTAATGCCGTCTTAAGATCCATCACTTTCGCGCTGTGGACTCGCACTTCGAGCACCAATCCCTGCGTGTCGACCAGCAGATGGCGCTTAGAGTGCCCTTGACCTTCTTTCCGCCATCGTAGCCGCGTTGTTCTCCGCCCACCCCGGTCGTTTTGACCGATTGAGAATCGACGATGCCTGCACTGGGCTGAGGGTTCCTCTTGAGGCGGACCCGCACTCGCTGGCGCAGGGCGGCGTGGAGTCTCTCCCAGCTTTCATCCAGGCGCCAGGAGCGGAAGTAATGGTAGACGGTCTTCCACGGTGTTCTAAGTCGTGAGGAAGCAGCCGCCAAGCGCAGCCGCCACCGACGATGTAGAAGACGGCGTTTAGGATCTCGCGGGTAGTGTGCATCTTGGGACGCCCGGTAGTGTTGGGGATGGGCAGATGGGGCTTGAGGAAGGACCACTCGGCGTCTGAGAGGTCGCTCTGGCATGCTTTTCTCTCATGCTCGGTATCCTACCGAGCGAGTGCTTCAGTACCCCTTTTCAGACAGTTTCAAAGGAAAATACTGCGAAGTTCATTTGCAGGATCCTGCATACGATGCCCTCCGAGAGGCAGGAGAACACCTTCTGAGGCAGCCACCGTCGTGTAGAGGGGGTCTACATGTTGTGGTGCTGCATAAAGATCCGAGAACATGAATAAGCCCCAGAAGATAACTTAGTGGCAGCGGGCTCTGCCCGAGTCGGCGTAGTTCCTGCCCACTACGGGGACGAACTTCCACCGGTAAAAGCCCGAACCTAGTTCGAGCTTCAGCACACCAGGAGCGCCGACCTTCTTGGCCTGCACGCGAGGGTCGTCGGGACCTTCTTGAAACTCGCCCGGAGCACCGCCCGTCCCTACGATGAACTGGCGGATGCCCGTGGCCGAGGAACGTTCACCACTGGGGGTTATGCGGGCGAAGCGCTCGTAGCGGTGGGCGTGCCCGGAGACGATGACGTCGGCCTGATGGTTGTAGAGCTTATTCCAGAAGCTCCTCACCTTGTGAGTATTGCGCACATTACCGGAAGCAAAGAGCGGTTCATGGAAGTAGGCAAGAGTGCACTTCGCTTCGTGACGGTCGAGGTCACTCTTAAGCCAGCGTCCTTGGGCTGAGCGCCTGCCACACCCCCCGACCTCTTTACAGTTGCTGTTTAGGGACACGATGTGCCAAGATCCCCTGTCGTAGGAGTAGTAGCCTCGGCTGGGCTCCCCCGCACGCCATCCGAAGTAATCGAAGTAGGGCTTCGCCTCTGAGGTGTGGTACTCGTGGTTGCCAGCCGTTGGCCTCGTGCGCTTCTTGTATTTGCCCCAGGTTGGATCGTAGCAGTTGCGGAACTCCTTGCGGGTGCCGTGTTGGTAGACGTTGTCACCGAGAGTGAACACTGTTCCCTCTATTTTGCCCACGAGCCTTGCCGTTTTGCGGTCGGCCTTGAAATTGCATCCGGCGATGTCACCCGCGCCGACCAGCGTCACCGTCCGCGGTTTGCCGCCGCCCGGCGTGGACGTCAGCAGAGTCGCCATGAATGCCAGCACCATAGCCGAGGCCATCGCACCGACCACAAGAATGCTCTTGCTCATCCCCTCCAACCTTCCTTACGTAACGCGGCCAGTCTGATGTAGACTCCAAGGCGCATATTTTATGTCTGTAGGTGCTCGGCACCACTTTCTTGGGGCTCAAACCCTTCGGGCCATGCTGTACGGTGGTTGTACTTTGCTCCGGCAAGCTTCACACCCGTCAGATCCGCCCGCGTGAGGTTCGTTCCGCAAAGGTTTGCTCCCGAAAGGTCGGCCCCCTCCAAGCCCGCACCAGCAAGGTCAGCGTCCCCGAGATCAGCACCCTTGAGGGTCGCTTCGCTCAGGTAGGCCCAGGCTAAGTAAGCACCACTGAGGTTCGCCCCACTGAGGTTGGTCCCCTGCAGGTTGGCCCTTAGGAAATTGCAAGCCCCCAAGTAGAGTCCCGACATATCACGTCCGCTTAGATCTATCCGCCTTAGGTCTTGCTGGAAACTAGCCATGAACTGCAGGACCCACTTGTCGATCCTCTCACCAAACTGTCGTTGCAACGCCTCATCGGCTTCCTCACGCCGTAGTTCGCGCTCCTGCGCACCCAGGGAGTCGCGAGCGGCTATCTCCTTCATCTGCGTGCTCACAAGATATTCGGCAACCAACACCGCTAGGGCGATGATCGTTGCTCCGAGGAATGCCGCGCCAAGTTGATTACTACCGTTGGCGGGAGCTCCCGGTGGCCACCACAGAACAAAACCACCTAAGGCGATAAGCGCTAGGATCGCCCCGACCAACCAATACGCTTGCCGACGGCTCATAAGCTCACCCCCGCTAACGGTCTCCAACGTCAGAGCAATCATACGCGAGCCCTGAAGCGCCTCGCTCACTATAGCCGAATAGACATCTCCACGAGAGTATCGTTTGTTCTCTTTCCGATGGACCCGGAACTACGCACCGCCGTGCGTGTGAACTTCTCACAGCGGGTAGCAGAAGGTCAATCCTTCTGCTACCCGCGCCGTCAGCACTCAGCTATTAGCCTTCAGCTTTTTGTACTTGCTGAAAGCTGATAGCTAATGGCTGATAGCTCGCCGTGCATAAGGGTTGAACCCTTTTGCACCGCGCTGTCAGAACTGCGTAAAGGCGAGGTTCGCAGAATGAGTCTTAGCGGAACTTCAGTGCATAGGGCCGGGGCTGGCGCCCGCGGCTAGGGGCCTTGGAAGAGCGCCTCGACGTTGTGCCCGTCGGGGTCGATGACGAAGGCGGCGTAGGAGTGGGGGTTGTAGCGCTCGCGCAGGCCCGGGGGCCCGTTGTCGCGCCCCCCGCTGGCGAGGGCGGCGGCGTGGAAGGCGTCCACCGCCTCGTGGTCCGGGGCGACGAAGGCGAGGTGGAGCGGGCTGGCCGGCTCCCCCTCGACGAGCGCCAGGTCCTCGGCATCCGGCGGCCCCAGGACCACGGCGGGCCCCCACGACTCCGGCGGCCCGGGTATGTCGGTCACCTCGGCCCCCAACGGCTCCAAGGCCGCCCGGTAGAACTCCAGGGAGCGCAGGAGGTCGGCGACCCTGATGATTATGTGATCGATAAAGGCGGGAGGACGGGCCACAGACGCACGGTACTACCAGGACGCCCGCGGCGTCAAGCGGGAGACAAACGCCGACGCTCCGATCTCGACGCGCCCCAGGCGAACATCCTAGCGATCATCGTCCATTCACCCTCTTCCTTCCTCGTGGGACGTGAGCGTCGAAGTTCACCCCAGAGCCGTCTATCGTCCCGGTCTCTATTTCGTTGATCTCGCACGTACATTCCCCCTCCTCCCCATCCACCATACCCTTGTATTCTCCAAGAAACTCCCGCGCATCCCGGAAGCGGAACCCCCCAAAGAAGGCAGGATGGAAGGTCTCCACCTGAGCGTAAGGCTTGCGCTCGAAGATCGCCACGCATAGGGCCCCCAACGCGTGAGCGCAAGGGTCATGGGATCGTTTGGGCGCCTTGTCGGGTCCGAGACGATAGCGGCGAGAGTAACGACGCGCGCCGGGAGCGTCCGGGTCAGCAACCTTTACCCTAAAGCGCCACGCGCTTCTGCGCCTGTTCGCGGGGTAGATAGCGTAAAGCTGTAGGCCGTTTCCCAAGGTCCCAGAGGCGATCTCCACCGCCGCCTCGAGGTCTGCTCGCGAGATTCCCTTGACTAGCATTGTCTCTACACTGGTGACACCGCATAGCCTCGGTGAGCTCTTCGCTTGCGTGATCCAAGCATCCAAAGAATACTCATCCAGCCAGCCTTTCGTCCGAAACCTAACTAACCTTTCTCTAGTAATGGGGGCTGGGCTAGTGAATTCCGAGTCTGTGATTTACGCTTGCTCTACCCAGCCCCCGCGCTTTGCATCCCTAACCTACTCCTATAAAGCCCCCTTTCCTCAGTTTCATTCGATGCGCAAATGAGTCGGGGGTTTATCAGTGGGGTACTGCGGGCTCCTCTACGGACTCAGATGCTTTATACGCCTCGAGTGCAAGCCTGATCTGCTCCAGTTCGTAACTAATGCTGTGGCAAGCTACGGAGATATCACTGAGATGTAAGGCGATCTCAGCGATTGCGTTGCGTAGGACTGAATTATCGTTAGACTGATTGCTTGCGGTCATGGCGTGGTTCACTCCCTTCATGACCGTGGAGCCTGGAGGGGGCATTCCTGGTGCTCCCTCTGGGCGGCTTACCTATAAACGCTCAGAACCCTCGTCCGAGCCCTTCCCCTTTCCTTGTCGGCTCTCCTATCATTATACGCTGTGTCGCTGGGCTTTGGGGCAATTCTCTTTAGATCTAGTTGCGTTCTTTTTGCCCGCACGCAATACGGATAGGTGAGTCTCGAATCACCCAGTCACCTGGGCTTCGCTTCCGTGCCTTGCTGACCGAGGGCGCTGATCCAATCGTCCAATCCGGCCTTTGGGACTCCCCTCCACCGTTGTCGCCTCGTCCTTCCCCAAAGGACGCTCATTGCGGCATCCTACGCTATTTACCAGGGTGCGTGGAAGGGATTTCTTGGAAGTCGCTGTGAAGCGTGCTGCCAAGAGACAGACTTCCCGCGAGGACGTATGATGCCGGTGTCGGTCGGAAGGAATCGGGGCGTCCTCTCGGAGCAAGGGGATTCGAATGGCACAGTTAGGCAGCCCAATTAGTATCGAGGCAATGGAGGCTTTCCTCTCAGCTAGGACCGAGACGGGTGCCGTGCCGGGGCTGTCGGTGTCGGTGGTGAAGGGCGATCGCTTGGTCTGGGCCAAGGGGTTCGGCTTTGCCGATCTGGCGACGTCCAGCCCCGCGACGCCCCAGACGAGCTATCTGTGGTTCTCGATGACCAAGATCGTCACCGCCACGGCGGTGCTGCGCCTCGCCGAGGGCGGCAGGCTCGACCTCGACGACCCTGCTGACGAGTACTTCCGCGGCTTCAAGGTCGTCTCGCAGCCGACCCCCGTGACCGTCCGCCAGCTTCTGAACCACAGCTCCGGCCTCGCCAACCCCCTGCCGATCAGGTGGGTGAGGCCCGCCGATGCTCCAGACCTCGACAGGGGTGCCTTCGTGAGGCGCCTGCTGGCCAAGCACCGCAGGCTGAAGTCTGTCCCCGGCGAGCGTGCCAGTTACTCCAATCTGGGCTACCTGGTCTTAGGGGAGGTGATCTCGGAGATCACCGGTGTGAGCTATGAGGAATACGTGTGCGAAGAAATCCTCTCTCCCCTCGGGATGGACCGCACCGGCTTCACCAACCCAGAGCAGCCCGCAGGAGGCGGTGCCGCCACGGGCTACCAGCCCCTGTGGCGACCTTTCACACCGCTCTTGAGGGCAGCGTTGCCGAGGGGCGTGGTTGGTCCCCGGCAGGGAAGGTACGTCGCGTTCAATCCTTTCTACGTCAAGGGTCCGGCCTATGGCGGGATAGTGGGGGGTGGCGATGAGGCTACCCGGTTAGTCGTGCTCCACCTCAACGGCGGCCAGGCCGACGGCAAGCGGCTGCTATCTGCGCAGGCAGTGGCCGAGATGCAGCGGATCACGCCGAGGGGAGGCAAGCGGGACTTCGGACTGGGGTGGTTCCGCTCCCACGAGGCCAGGGGGCGGCATCCGGCTTTCGTCGAGCATCTCGGCGGCGGTGCTGGTTTCTGGAACGTAATGCGAATCTATCCCGAGGAGTCGCTGGGTGTCGTGGTGATGGGCAACATCACGAGCTACGATCACGAGTCCATCTGCGACGCCATATTTAGCGTGCCGTGGGAGTGAGTCGAGTAGCATTAGATATACGATGGCACGTTCGAGCACCTGCTGGACGCCCATCGGCGTCGGTGTGTGGAGAGCGCTGCACCGGGCGGAATCTTCGCCACGCCCAAGGTCAGCGACTCGCTGCGGGTCAGGCCACCGCTGATGAGCGTTTTGTACGCAGCGGCATCCGAGCCGGCCGCTTCGTCGCCTCGCAAGGCCTCCTACTCGAGCTCGTCTTCCCTTACCACGACGGGTTGGGCCGCCAACCCGTGACCCTCCGAATCGCTCGTCGCCCCCTCTGGGCGTGAGTCCGTGGCGTCGTTGGCGGGCATCATGAGGAGCGGGAAATGAGACCCTGCTCCCGAAGGGTAAGGTCTAGGAACCTGTCCCAGTTCTCCGAGATGCGGGCGGCCATCGCCTCCTCTTCGGCGCGGCTCTCTCGGGCGACCCTGACGGTCTCGGGATCACCGGCCCGCTCGGCAAGCCGCTCGAGCAGCTCGTAAGCGGCTATCTCTGTGTGCTCGGTGACGAACGCGTCGCGGGCGTTCTGGACGGCCTTGTCGGCGCGTAGCACGTCGCCCACGCCCTTGACCTGGGCGAAGGCTATGGCAGCGAGGTCCTTGCTGGCAGCCGAGAGACCCATCCTCCTGCCGAGGGCCACGCGCCGCTCCCGCAGGCGCCTCTGCTGGCGGCGGGTCTCCTCCTTGTGATGGCGGAACATGCCGGAGAGCTCTTGGTCACTGGTGTTCAGGATCAAAGAGTCCAGCTGGAGCGAGACGTTCTGCTCCAGGGCGTGGACGTACTCGACGTAGTCTGCGAGCTTCCGGCGAAGCCCCTCTTGGTCTACCATGCTTTCCTCCTCTGTAGCTTGAGAATGGCGGTGGCCCTCGATCCGGCGCATCCGAAACCGGCCGAACTCGCGCCCGTCGAGAAAGGAGCTCCCGATCCAAGTGTCAGCGGGTCCGAGGCGTACCTCGTCGACGAACGCCGAGAACGGCGGGCGGTACACCATCGCGAAACCCTCTCCACGCGGCTCCACGCTGAACGCCCAGCCGATGAAGGACCCGATACGGGTCTCACCTTGCGCACCTTCGATGCGCTTCCAGACGCCGACCATCGGCGGCAGCAGACCTCCAGCACGCTCGACCTGCCAGAGGCCATCGAGACCGGACGGAGTCTCCTCAGAACCGCGCGCGCGGCTTTCAGGTGGATCATTATGCGATGAATCGATACCGATCCTGTCCTCGCTCTCTTTGCGGATCAATGCGTTCCGTTTACCACCGGGTGGGCGCAGGTAAACATCGGCGGCGCGTTCGCACGCGACGTTGGGGAAGGGCTAAGGTCCATGTTACCGGACGTGGCCGACAGCGTCCTAGCTGCTGCTGTCGACGAATAGTCCAAGGTACCTTCACGTGTCCAGTACACCATGCGCAGGGTCCTCAGGCTTGCTCCGCCGCCCCTTCGACGAAGCCGCTCGCGGCGCGAGGTTCTCCGACGAAGAGCTTGCCGCCTCTCTGCCTCGGGCGGAGCGGGAGGTGCTGGGTCATGCCAGGAGACTCTTGGGCGGTGGGTAGCAGAATGATACGTTGTCCGCAAATCCTACATACTTCGGGCCATTTTCGCCCGGGACGGAGAGTGCATGGTGTCGGAACAGCACTTCCCTGGGTAAGAGGGTCTCGTGGCAGTCGGGCGCGGGCCGGGAGAATCAGACAGAAGCCGCGCCGCGGTCGCAACGCTGCGGTCGCAAAGTAGTTGGCACAACCACAGGATGATGCAAACGAGCGTCCGCCCATCCTATCAGCGGGCATCGTCGAGAAAGGAGCCGTCTTTATGCTCGCCATGAACTACAGGGGCCCCCAAAGGGTCCGCGTCGACCACAAACCCATGCCCGAGATCTTGCACCCTGAGGACGCCATCGTCCGCGTCACGCGCTCTTGCATCTGCGGGTCCGATCTCCATCTGTACAACGGGTCCGTCCCGGATACACGAGTGGGGATGACCTTCGGCCACGAGTTCACCGGCGTGGTGGAGCAGATCGGGGAGGGCGTGGAGAAACTGAAGGTCGGCGACCACGTCCTTGTGCCGTTCAACATAGCCTGCGGAAAGTGCGTCTTCTGCCGGCAGGGGCTGTACGGCAACTGTCACGAATCCAACCCCCAGGCCACCGCGGTTGGCGGCATCTTCGGCTATTCTCACACCGCGGGTGGCTACGACGGTGGGCAGGCGGAATATGTACGCGTCCCTTACGCCGACGTGAGCCCCACGGTCATCCCCGAGGGCATGGACCCTGACGACGCGGTGATGCTCACTGACGTGGTGCCCACGGGCTATCAGGCAGCAGAGATGGGCGGCATCCAGCCCGGCGACACCGTGGTGGTCTTCGGGGCCGGCCCGGTCGGCATCATGGCGGCCAGGTGCGCCTGGCTCTTCGGGGCGGGACGGGTCATCGTGATCGACTGCTTAGATTACCGGCTGGAATTTGCGAGAAAGTACGCCCCCTGCGAGGCGTACGACTTCAGGTCGCTTGAAGACCCGGTGGTGTTTATCAAACACACCACCGAGTCCTTGGGCGCCGACGTCTGCATCGACGCCGTGGGGGCCGAAGCGGCCGGCAGCGCGCTGCAGACCCTGCTCGGCAGAAAGCTGCTGATGCAGGGGGGGTCGGCCACCGCGCTGCACTGGGCGATCAACTCCGTGAAGAAGGGCGGGATCGTCTCCATCGTCGGCGTTTATGGCCCGATCGACGCCCTGGTTCCGATCGGGAACGTGGTCAACAAGGGCATCACCATCCGGGCCAACCAGGCCTCGGTGAAAAGGCTGCTGCCGCGACTGATCGAGCACGTGCAGAATGGTGTCCTGGATCCGAAGGCCCTGATCACCCACCGCCTCCCCCTGGAGGATGTGTCGGATGCCTACAGGATCTTTTCGGCGAAGCTAGACGAGTGCATCAAGCCGGTGCTGATGCCGCCGTCCGTAAGAACGTAAAGAGAGGAGGAACAGTAATGGAGCACACGGCCAAGGACCCCTCCCAGATCAAAGGGTGGGGGGTCGACGCCGACCCGAAGAACGACCCGACCTACCCGATGAAGTTGCGCAACGACGGCGAGCACTCGGGCTACTCCTGGGAGCGCCCGCCGCGGCAGCCGCCGACCGTCGAGGTCCTGCACTCCAACGAGCGAGCTGACCTCACCTCCGTGTTCGGTACATCGACTCCGCCCTCGGGACCGAGTGGCGCGCTCCGCCGCCTGGCTTTCAGGTACAGCGAATCTAGCTACGGCCACTGGCTGCCCCTGGTGCTGGCCGACCGTCTGAGCGTTGTGGGAGGCGTCCTTGGCGACCTCAAGCAAGGCCACGTCCCCAACGTCTTCGCGGAACGGGGCTGGAAGGCCCAGTGGGAACACAACAGGTCGGATCTCTTCAGGCGGATTCTCCTCAGAGTACTAATAGTTTCCGCCATTGTTACCTACTACAGACGTAGAGGTGCCGATTCGTAAGTAGCTAACCATACGGGGATGTCATCGTCGCAATACCTGCCCACGAAAGCCATCTCTCTAGTACTCGTCCCTGGAAACGCCGGAGACGTGCACGTCTTTCTCCACCGGCGGTGTAGCGTCGCCATCAGCGCGGCGGGCGGCTTGCCGGCGCGCTACTCTTGTGCCCGGCCCGATAGGTCTCCCGCGCTATGGCGCTCTAGTACCTGGCAAGCTTCGAGGATACGCTTGCCTCCACGTAGAGGGCAAATTCTTGGGGTGAGCGATAACCTGAAGCCCCTGGGCCGTAGGGCCTCTAGATCGCCTCGCAAGGGTCGTCAACACCCCTACCCTCACGGATGGCTGCGATGAGCTCCTTGCAGTAGTATCCAGATATGTATCACTGAGGGAAGAGGGCAAACTCTGTCGTTTGGCTTTGTTTGGTAATTTTACCCACGCGGTGCTGCGCCCTTGAAAAATGCTCATCTCAGCGTCCTGTCTCTTCGGACATCCCTGAGACCTCAAGGTCCATAACCTGGAGCCATGAGAGCTGCGCCGCGCCGGGCGGCTTGCCGGTACTCTAGCTCGTGCAACGCCCGGCGGAGCTGGCGCTTTAGAACCGGTTTCAAAACCTAGCCTACACCAACAACAGGCTCAAGCGAACCCTAGCGCCAAGCAAGTACACAACATCAGGTACTGCGGATGACCGACTCTGTATGTTAGGAGGAGATTGCCGACAAGGTGCCAGCATCATGGCAGCGCTTTATTCCCTACTCTCTAGTCGCTCCAGCGCAGAACGCAGCAGCGTGCGCGCGTTCGAGCGCATCACCTCTGCCGCCTCTTCGCGGGAGAGCCCAGCCATGTCGGTCAGCCACACGAACGCCTCGATGCCCAGTGTGGCGCCGATCCCCAAGACCAACCGCTCTAGCTCCGGCTCTGGAATGCGTCCTTTAAGCGGCGAGAGGGCGTCTCCGATCCATCCGATCCGCCGTCCCCGCCGCAGCGGCAAGCTCTCACCATCAGCAGAGTGGCCCTCGAGCGCTAGCCGCAGCTGAGCGCGGTACTCGGGCTCGTGCTCGATGCACCACTGCGTCAGGGTCTCAGCCACGCTCTCAAGCCGTGCCAGCGGGTCCTCTGGCGAATCCGCTCCAAGCAGGGAGGTCATCTCGAACTCAGGGAAGGTGGCAGCGAGCAGGGCCCGACTATTGGGGAAGTAGCGATACGCTGTCGTGCGGCCGACCGATGCCTCGGTGGCGGCCGCCTCTACCGTAGGACTCACTCCCTTGGCAAGGAGTTGGCGGGCGGCTGCGATCAGAGCGTCCCTCGTACGGGCCTTCTGATTGGTGCGTCCTGTGTGTAGATACGGAACATCCATGCCCACTATGGTATCACGCTTTCTTTATTGAACTGAGATATCCGTTATGGTAATGTATGTACCACTAAGAGCCGAACGTGCTGAAGGCGCGCGAAAGGGAAAGGAGAAGGCGATGAGCACTGCAGGGACGATCATCCGAGAGGAAGGAGAGGGCGAGCGCCTCTGGTTTGCCGGCGGGGGTTTGTGGACCATGAAGGCGACCGCTGAAGAGACTGACGGGGCGTTCATTCTGGTCGAAGATCGGATGATCCAAGGCAAGATGACCCCGCTTCACACCCATCCGAACCAGGACGAGACTTTGATCGTGCTCGAAGGGGAGATCCTGGTCTACGCTGAGGAAAGAGAGCATCGCGTGGGGCCGCGGGGTGTTGCGGTAGCTCTGCGCGGGGTTCCACACGCGTTTATGGTCACCTCACAGAGCGCCCTAATTCTGACGCTGCAGACTCCTGGAAGCGGCGAGGCCTTCTACAGGGATGCAAGCGAACCGTCGACTACTGATACCGACGCGGAGAGGCCACCGGACTTGGATCGCCTCAGGGCAGCTGCCCAGCGTCACCCCGACATCATAGAGATCCTTGGTCCGCCCCCCTTTGAAGCGACGAAGGAGAGTGCTGCTACTGCCGCATCCTAAGGCGAATCACTGAAAGCTTTTGCATGGGGTGGGATACAACTACGTCCCACCCAAGCTATTGCGGGTAGATGAGAGAGAACGTTCCACTACCCAACGCCTTGCCCGCCCACCGTGACGATGCACGGGTCCTTCTCGCTCCCTCTCCTTCTTGTTGGCCGGATGGATGTGAGGCAGGTAGCCTCTCTCCTTCAGTTCTTCGCGCACCAGCTCCGAGTCGTACGACGCGTCCAGGCACATGTGCTGCTCGTCTACTTCCTCCCAACCGGGACGTGCCACCAGGCCCTCCATGGTCGCCACTAGCAGCTTCGCGTCGTGACAGTCGGCGCCTTCGATCGCTACCGAGAGCGGTATGCCCGCTCCATCGGTGAGCATGCTACGTTTCGTCCCCGGCTTGGCCCGATCGGTGGGGTTCTTGCCTGTAGCGTCTTTGCTTAACCCGAATTATTCACGAAGGTAGTTGAAGGGAGGGAGCCATCTCCTGTATACGGTCTAGTTGCTCCAAAACTGACCAAAGGAGGTAAGGCTCCCTCATGCAAGGTTGTGCCACACAAAGGATGCGCCCGCCTACACCTGGCCTCAGGGCATCAAGGACAAGACTTATGGCACACCTTTCGGTAGCTATCGGAGCCGTTCATGAATAATCCGGGTTTGGCGTCCACGTCTTGCGGCGATCGGGCAGAGGACTTCGCCCTGATCTAGAGATAACAAGAAATTCTTCGGCAAGATGTCCATTTGCGCCCCGCTCGTTCGTCGTCTTATCAGACGACGGATAAGACACAGAGGGAGCTGAGTGATGATCCTGATGGACCTAAACGAGCAGGCGGACAGGGACTTCGGCCGCGCGCGGCGCAGATCGCCGCTACGTCGGCTGGTGTCGCGACTGCGGGGGGAACCCGCGTCCCGCCGCATACCGCCGTCTTTCGACGAGGTGCGGAGATCCCTCCGGGCGTTCAACCGGGTGCGCCGTGGGGTGCGGGTCGTGGATCTGGAGAAGATCGTGGGGAGCGTGGGACGCCGCCGGGACTTCGACGGCGCCTTCATGCCCCTCCGCGCGAGCGCGGGGGAGAGGTGGAAGCGCGTGGACCTGGCTTTCCACCAGGGCAAGGACCTTCCGCCGGTGAGCCTGTACCGGCTGGGCGACGCCTATTTCGTCGAGGACGGCAACCACCGCGTCTCCGTCGCCCGCTTCCACGGCGCAGAGTGGATCGAAGCCTACGTCACGGAGTTCCGGCCCGCGCGCGCAGAAGGCCGCCGCGCGGAACCCGCTCCCGGGCCGGCATCGAGGGCCGCGTGATCAAGCGCCTCGCATGGCCGGGGTCGTTTCCATCTGGAGCGCGTTTGCCCGCGCACCTTCGGATCCGGTTCGTGAGCCGCGCTGCCGGTCGTCGCACCGGTCGTCGCGCCGGTCGTCGGCGAGGGCGCCGGCGACCGGTTGGGCATCGGCCTATCCTGGTTCAGCTGCGGCGTGATCAACGACTAGGGAAATCCGGGAACCGACACGACACGAGAACGGGCCACGACTACCAAAGAGCTGAGGATGGACGGCGGCCGGGTGCAGAACCGACCACGACCTCGAGGAGGTGTCTATCGGGTCTTAGGATTGACGCTTCTATCAACCGCCACCACGGGCGGTCTCCATGACGGCGGCGCCGCCGCATCGAGATGTACAGACAACCCACTTACGGAAGGAGATGGTCGTGTTCGAGAACCCGGAAGCTAGCCCAAATTCAGAGCCGGGGCCGCTCGCGAGTAGCCGAGCGATCACGAAGCTGCCGGCCCGAGATCTCGACCGGGCGCGAGCCTTCTACCGCGACCGGCTCGGCCTAACGCCCGTCGAGGAGCGCGAGGGGGGTCTGCGCTACCTTTGCGCGGCCGGAGAGTTCCACGTCTTCCTCTCGGCGGGTTCGTCGTCCGGCGAGTCGACGCAGCTCGGGTTTGAGGTCGACGACATAGACGCCGTGGTCGCGAACCTGCGTGCTCGCGGGGTCGTCTTCGATGAGATCGACGTGTCCGGCTTCGAGGTCGTCGATGGGATAGCCAATGTCGAGGGCAACTACCCGAGCAAAGGCACAGGCGAACGCGGCGTGTGGTTCCGCGATAGCGAAGGCAACCTCCTCGCGTTGGGACAACCCATAGACCGTTAGAAGGCGCAGTGACGGCACGCCAAGGACCTGAGGAGCGAAGGCGGTTGCGCGGATGGACATGAGGTCCTATAACGAGCAAGTCAAATGGGGTTTCGCGCCGACAAGACCCGGTGGCAGGGTACCCCGTCACTGGGCCTACACGGTACCCACGCTCCACTTGACGAGGATCGCCTGTCCATCTGCGACATGCCCGTTCGTCGTATTGGTAAGTTTGGACCCAACCGAGGAGGAACCATGCGGTACATGTTGATGATCTGCGACGACGAGGCCGGTCAGGTCGGCCCGCCGGCCGAGGTCGAGGCCGATCCGAGGTTTCGTGCCTGGGGTGAGGAGATGGGCCGTCGGGGGGTGCTGCGGGGCGGCGGGCGCCTCAGGCCGAGCAGCGATGCTACGACGGTGCGGGTGCGCGACGACGAGGTGCTGCTCTCCGACGGCCCCTTCGCCGAGTCCAAGGAACAGATGGGCGGCTACGACCTGATCGAGTGCGCGGACCTCGACGAGGCCATCGAGGTGGCCTCCAAGCACCCGGTCGCGAAGTTCGGGGTTATCGAGGTGAGGCCGCTCTGGGAGGAGTGAGGCCGGACATCGAGGCGGCGGTCGCCGAAGCGTTCCGCGAGGAGTGGGGGCGCGTCGTGGCGACCCTGATCCGCACCACCGGCGACTGGGACCTGGCCGAGGAGTGCGCTCAGGACGCCTTCGCGCGGGCGCTTGAGACCTGGCCTAGGGACGGCGTCCCCCGAAGCCCCGGCGCTTGGCTAACCACCACGGCGCGCAACCGGGCCATGGACAGGCTTAGGCGCAGGGCGACGGGGAGCGCCAAGCTGCAGGAGGTAGCTTTGTTGGCGGACCCGGACGAACCAGGCGACGACGCGACCGGCGAGAGCGGCGTCCGAGACGATCGGCTGCGCCTGATCTTCACCTGCTGCCACCCGGCGCTGCCGCTCGAGGCCCGTGTGGCCCTCACGCTCAGGACGCTGGCCGGACTCACCACCTCAGAGATAGCTCGCGCTTTCCTGGTCCCGGAGCCCACTATGGCCAAGCGCCTGGTGCGGGCCAAGCGCAAGATCCGCAACGCCGGCATCCCGTACCGCGTGCCCCCGGCCCACCTGCTGCCGGAACGAACCGGAGGTGTGCTTGCCGTCCTTTACCTGCTCTTCAACGAGGGCTACGCCGCCAGCGCCGGCGCCGATCTGGTAAGAGAGCGTTTGAGCACCGAGGCCATACGCTTGGCCCGCGCCCTCGCCCAACTGATGCCCGACGAGCCCGAGGCGCTGGGGCTGCTCGCGCTCATGCTCCTCCACGACGCCCGCTGTAGCGCCCGCGTCGACCGCGCGGGCGACCTCGTTCCCCTAGAGGAACAGGACCGCGCCCGCTGGGACCGGGACGCCATCTCCGAGGGGGTAGATCTGCTCGACGCCGCGCTGCGGCTTGGCAGGCCAGGACCTTACCAGGTGCAGGCGGCCATCGCCTCGTGCCACGCCACCGCGGCCGAGGCCTCCGCCACCGACTGGGCCCAGATCGCCGCCCTCTACGGCGAGCTCGCCCGGCTGGTGCCCTCCCCGGTCGTAGAGCTGAACCGGGCGGTAGCCGTGGCAATGGCCGAGGGCCCCGCGGAAGGGCTGGCGATGGTCGAGGAGTTGGAAGCGTCCGGGAATCTGGCCGGCTACCATCTGCTGCCCGCCACGCGCGCCGACCTTCTCCGCCGCCTCGGCCGCCCCGCCGAGGCGGCCACCGCCTACCACCAGGCGCTCGAACTGGCGGCGACCGACGCCGAGCACCGGTACCTCGCCCGCAGGCTGGCGGAGACTACGGGCCACCCCTGACCTTGCGCCGACAGGCAGCCTTCGTTCTGTTCATGAATAATCCAGGCTAAAGGGGCCTTGGTCATCACCCCGTCGATGGCTTGCCACTCCCACTCGATACCCTCCGTCTCGTCGTATTCGGCGAGCCCCGCCCCCCCACAACCCTCTTCCTGGGTTAGAAACACCCTCAAGCCCCTGGGCCGCAGAGCCTCTAGATCGCCTCGCAAGGGTCGTCAATGTCCCTGTCCTCGTGGATAACTGCGATGTGATCCTCGCAGTAGTAGCCTGGCCCCAAGCGCCTGGTCGCGGGGCGGGGGCAAAGGTGACCATCGCTGGCTCCCATGCAGTAGCGCGGCGCATGACCTTGGGGACAGAGACGGTGGGCTTCCTCGAACCCGTCATCTTCGGTCTCCGAGCGATAGAGCACCCAGCCCGTGCCGTCGCACTCACGACAGTGATGATCACCGTCCAAGCTAGCTGCCCATCCCTTCGAACAGCTTTGACTCAGTCTCGAAGAAGTGAGGGTCGCAATCTATATCAGTTGAGTAGAAGAAGCTTAATCTCCTTCCAGCTCTCCGTACTAGGCTCGTGAAGGAATCCCATGCCGCTTCGGCTTGGGCGCCCTGCCGGAACATCAATGTGCATGTTCTAAGCGTAGCCCGTTCTCGGGTTCAGATATGAGTACCTTCTCCGGTTATTGCCCACCAGGGCTAGCAGCACACCTGCGGCACGGGTAGGAGGCTTCTCTCTCCTCGCCGTGCTCGTCTATGTAGCCGACGAAGACCCAGCCATCTACGCACGCGCAGGGACCCAGGCGCTCTAGGCAAGTGTAGTGCGCCTCTAGGGTGTCGTCGTCATTCTCGGTGGATGGGTGTACGTACGGTGCGCTAGACTCTCTCATGTCCACAGCTAGCATGCCAACCTTTCTGTGGGCCGGGCTCCGGGGAGTTGCCGCTCCTGCGGAGCCATCTGTTTATCCAACGTCCTCATTCTAGCTCATTTACTAGCGTATGTCTACT